>Ga0299912_10000097_pt1 | contig 100841 bp, 88 predicted proteins | sample RVTome_2_FD_207667 | JGI IMG/M metagenome (GOLD analysis project Ga0299912, IMG submission 207667) | Soil microbial communities from uranium-contaminated site in the Upper Colorado River Basin, Wyoming, United States - RVT95D214 (version 2) ... | reverse complement strand
AAATGCTCGCGCAAGATCTCAACCTTTTTCTCGGGACTGATTCGCTGCCGTTTGCCTTCCATTTCGCTCCTTCCTAACCACCTTATTCAGCTAGGCCCGATTGTCAAGTTCCATCTGAAGCAGGACACCGCGGCTGAGACTGATACAAGAGTAAGCCTTGATCTTGAGGGTGTGGATATTGTGTATGTGATCACGAAGATATCTGAGCAGCTCGGCGGCAGATACGACATTGTGTGCAGCAATGAAGTGAAGGGCTATGTCACTGTTAAAGTAAATAATATCTCCTGGCGCGATGCATTATCAGCAGTCCTGCAAAATACCGGCTACGGATACAAACAATATGGGCATGTGTTGTTCGTCGACACACAAGAAAAAATTACTGAAGACGAGGAGGGTGGCGCGAAGCATATAGTCCTATATAATGTCTGGCCAAACGATGTCAACGAGATGTGTCGGCAGATCGAACCGTTACTCTCTTCTAAGGGGCACGTTTTCCCTGATGAACGGACCGGGCAGGTGGTGGTCATTGATCATGCCGCAAAACAAAAGCAGGTCAAATTTTTAATCGCTAAGCTCAAGAAGCCCGAGCGGCAGATACTTATCCAGGTTAGGATCATCAGCACAACAAATGTCATCAACGAGGCGATCGAACAGCGCTGGAACCTGCCGCTGTTGCGCCTGCCGGTTATCGGCATTGTATATCAGCAAGAGCCGGCCATTCAAGGTTACGCTCATGTCACGGCGGGCGTCATCCCTTATTTTGACAGCTTGCTGGATATGCAGATCCTGTCCGAACATACGCGAGGATATGAAAGCGTCACAGGAAGGCTATTGATCCTGGAAAACAGCGAAGGCACGCTCGCGACCGGTCAGAAATTCAGTGTCCTGATACGGGACCAAGCCGGTAATGCGGTCAGCCAATTCTACTCCGCGGGGTTCAAGGTTTCGGCAAGGATCAACGCGCTTGAAGGTATAACGGACGGCCTTCCTTTGATGTTGAAAATAAAACTTAAGATCGAGATGAGCAGCTTTGACCGAGCATCGGTGCTTGCCGGCAGGCCGATCATTCCGAGTTATGAGTCAGAACTTGAAACTTACGTGAGGGACGGCGAGACCGCGGTCATATGCAGGCGGATCGAAGGGCTGTTAGGCCAGCATGAAAAAGAACCGGGCTGTCTGCTGATCGCCAGGTTTCCCTTTATAAACCGTCTTTTCAGACCCTGGACACGTGTTGGCGACCTGACCCACCAGTACATTCTGATAACACCAAGGATCGTGAATTGATCATACAAGGTACTTCTCCCGTTATACGGGATACTCGGTTTTGCATCCAAATCACAGATTTGGGCAAAAACGGTATCGATGCTCCCTCGATAAACTCGGGATTAATCGAAAGATAAATTACTCATTACTGTTCGAGTGTAGTCGAGCGAAGTCGAGAACTACCTTACAAGGAATTTCTCGATGCGCGACACTTACTCGAAGAGTATTATTTTACGATAAACCGCTTTCGGAAAAGCTTGCGATTTGCATTGAACGAACAGTGAAATCGTGTCAGCGAATCGATCATAAATAATATCGGCAGGCGCTTGAAATACAATCGCGCCCGGTCCATCATGTGTTCGTCTTTTTTACCTTTGTATAATCGGAAAACTTTTTCGGCAAAACGCGGACCATATTCAAATAACCCGGTAAAATCACCGGCCGGATCGCCAAGAACACGGTCGCTGAAATCAATAATATTGATGCGCTTTTTCTGGTTGTCCCACAGGATATGGATATAGGTCAGATCGCGGTGGATCAGTACTTTCCGTTTATTTTTTTCATATATTTCAAGGGCCGATCTCAGTTCATTGAGAAAGCGCTTTATGATCTGCTTGTCATTTTTTGTCAGATCGCGCGAGGGGAAAAGTAAAGTTTTAACATTACGCACAAACCGGTCATAATATAACCGTACGTTTTCGCTCCGGATGCGACAGCGTTTGATCATATTTTGTGGTGTACTATGCAGGGTAGAGATGAATTCTGCCAATTGTTTGGCAATGGTTTGCCGGTCCTGGTCGGACAGTTTTTGAAATCGTGCGTTGGTCAATTCTTTCCCGGCAAGCATTTCATAGCCGGCAAATGATCTGTCTCTGGATACATAAGTGTATATAGGAATGCCAACATGCACTCTTTTTTTAAGATAATTCAGCAATGCAATTTCATTGCCAAGCTCGCGCAGGTAATAGCCATCCCGCGATCTTATATTGGGAAAGCGAAAAACGATATTATTTTTGCCGTGATCTCTCTCAAGGATCACTACGTGGTGGTCCCAGCCATGGGTAATAAAGCGGTATCTTTTCCACCGCAATCGCGGAAACTCGTTGTTTATTTTGTTAAGAAAGCGTTTACTATCCATGAGCGTAAATCGAGTTTTTGAGCTGCTGAATTTTTTTACTCACCTTTAATTTTATCGTTTATTGCTGCTTTCAGAATCTTGAAATTCTCTGCAATGTAATATTTCCGCTGGTCGCGTTCCAGGATCGAGCCCAGCTTGACCGTATAATCTTTTTTTGTAAATCCTTCGATTAGCTTTAGTGACTCCGATAGAGTAGATGGTTCATCGGGCAAGGCGATGCCCTTTTTGACAAGAAATTCAATGTCGAAGACATCCCGTATCTCTTTTCTGGTCATAAAACATTCGATCTTATTTAGCATCATATCCTTCAGCGAAAGTGCGGTTAAAAGCACCTGAATAGTGGTATGCTTGCTGTAGGCGATCACTTTTTCAGTTTCGATCTTCCGACGGATTTCTTTTCTGATCTCGATCTTGAGACTGCGGGGATATATCTTTGATCTTAACTCAAAAAGCAGCGTGTGATATTTATTGGCCGCATCGCTCAGCGCGTAAAAGGCGCTGAGCGAAGTCCTTATACCCTTGAAGAGCTTGGCAATATCAAGCGGTTTCTTGACTATCCAGAAGTCCAGATCAACCGAATGGCGGTTCAAGCCATGGCAAAGCCGCAGCATAGTACCGCCACAGAAGACAAGGGATCTAAGATAGCCCAGACTATTGAGCTTATCCAGCACTTCGATCTCGAACTGCTCTTGTTTGATTAGATCCTGCATAAACTCTTTACGATTTTTTGGGTACGATTCGGGTAGATCCGGATAATCTTTCTGATCGCCCCGGAGTCGAGTTTGGCAAGGTCGAGCGCGTCGATGTCAATCTTGTATTTTCCGAATGAATAAAGATATAGGGCATCAACCAATGCTTTTTCTTTTGAGCTGATAAAGACATCGCTATTGCTAAGGCGGGAAAACCCAAAATAATACTGTTTTTTCAGCTTATAGTAATTGAAAACCGTTCCTTTTATGTCGTAGATCACCGTTCTTTTTTGTGCCACGCATTCGATGACATTTCTTTGCACCTGGGTGGTCACGCCGTAATAACTCAGCGCGGTCACCAGGGAGACATGCGAAGGCACCTGAATAATGTTGGCAAGCCGCATAAACTGCTCCAGCGTGTACGCGCGCCAGTTCGAAGCCAATACATAGACATCTTTCTTTATGCGCAGGAAAACATCCGCGCTTGCGTAGCGAGATGCCATGACCCGCGCCGATTCCGGTTTGATGTCAAAAACACGGGCGAGGTCCGCGACCGTGAAATACAATCCGGATCCCAGTTCTTCAAATAGTCGAGCATTTCTTCTGAGCATAGTTAATTATCACTTTTGTTAATTATATATATTTAATAAATTTTGTCAATAAGTCATTTCGAATCTTGACAATCGGCAAGGCGGTATTATAATATTGTATGTATAAAAGGAAGGAAAGATGGAGATGAAAAAAATCTCTTTGATAGCACCTGTATTATGCCTGGTGCTACTTTCCTGCCATCATGTATCCCTTCGATGCGAGCCGGATGTGGTGGTAACTAATATTGATTATACATCTGACCCGTGTTCTGTGCCGTATGGAGATGCGCATCAGAAATTTGCTGATAACTACTACGGTACTGACTTGTCCTTTGATCTAAAAAACGCCCTGGTCGACCGGATGGCGGAGATCGCGGATTCCCTGGGTGAGGATGGTGATGTTCTGAAGGAGTGCGTTATCGCTGCGTACGGTGATTCGTGGGATAGCCAGCCCATGCGAATCCCATGCTATGCGGAAAAATGCGTTTATGATAGCAGTGAAGTCTGGGCGATCGTCTTTAACCGTGAAAACGACTACAACTCCAATATCGTTCATTTTGACCTTTTTTTCATATCGCTAGATACAAAGGCAGTTTTGTATACGGATGGATGTTATTGAATGCCTTTAAAACGATATCATACAAATCCAGACTGTCTTGTTTTATATGGTTTTTACATGGCAAACGGGATAATCCCGAAAAAAAAGGATGAATTATGAAGATAGCAAGAATAAATATATCACTTACACTTGTATTTCTTTTTTCTTTAGTAAGGAGTATAAATTCACAAGGACTGACAGTAACATCAGCCGAAAATCGACCAGGGGTGAGTTATCCTGATGGTTACGTGAATTCGATACGACTTAAACTCCATTTGCCATCCATGCCACGAGTCGGGGAAGTTTTCGAAGCGGAATTCACGGTTTTTTGTATTAATGATTTAGAAAATATCAAATTTGGACCAAATTATACAGTTACTTTTTCTAGTAATGCAGCTACGATAACAACTGGGAAAGAACATAATTTCTCTGGTTTTATGAAAAAGGGTGATTTTAAACAATTTAAAGTAAAAATGAAAATTAATAAAGCTGTGCCTACGGTTAGTATAGGTAGTGCTATTACTTCCAAAAAATGGCCAGCTCGAGAACTCGTATTAGTTATTTTTCTGATTGATTCACTAACTGGTCGGTATGGGACAAAGGAAGAGTATGAGAGGAAGTTGCCAGTTGAATACCGTTATGATTTTATTGACGGATCATTTATTGGTGCATACGACCAGACTCGTGTGTCATTGGAAGAGAACAGACAAATCATTAAAATGATGAAGCTGTTAGAGCCTGCATTGAGTGATTCAGAAGCCCTGCTTCTTCATTCAGATATGTATCGGATTGGAATTCCCAAAGGTGCAGCAATATGGGATGAAGTGAATAAACGGTGGATTGAAAAAGGAATATTTGAATATTATCTGAAAGATGGGTGGTACAAAGCGTTGCAACAGGGAATGCTCGAACAATGGCGGGAGGATGAAAAAAGAAAGATCGAAAACGAAGGAAAGGAAGGCAGTATTAATTTTTTTCATAGCGGTGATAGTAATAATGAAACAAAACTGACCTGCCCTGCTTCTAATAAATACATGGTAATAGGATTATTCAATATTATGGAGTTAAGCCGTAAGGCTTTTATTAAACTCTCACGAGTTAATTCCCAGCCTTTTGTCTTCCCGGATTCGTCCTTTTTGGTAAGTGCCTTCGCACCATTCGGCGACCGCCAACCCGTGTTCTTATCTTAAGAGTATCACTTTTTCGGTCTGTTGATAATCTCCCGCCTCTTGGTGCACGAAATAGATCCCGGCGGGAAGCCGACGGCCATGGGCGTCATCGCCGGACCAACATAGATTTGATTCATGATACATGATGCATGATTCAAAATTATTAGTTAAATCGTTAACAATTCGGCCTGAGATATCGTAAATCTTTAACGAGAAGTTTTTTATCCCGTAGCCTGCATCGTGCATCATAGATCTGATTTCTGTCTTTTCACTGAACGGATTTGGATGAACCTGTAAATTGTTACTTTCGGCGTTTGGATATAGTATTACCTTTTCATTTAATCCAACAAGAGGCGCTTTATATTTGTATTTTATAGTACAGTATTGCCAGAAGATGGATGTGGGATCATTACTCTGTCCCGTTACATAAATATAAACTGTATCATCCGTGCCGTGACTGCAGGCAACATCATAAGCCCGGTCATAATCTCCTACGCCCTGGTCATAATATATTGTCCAGATCGTATCACCATCTTTGGTGTAAGCTGTGGTTAGATAATCGTCATAATAAGGAGGTGTACTGCTACCCATGCCGGATATATAAATATTACCGTAATTATCCACTGCTACGCCATAGGCTTCGTCATAACCACCGTCATCATAAGCTCGAGCCCAACATTCATTCCCATTAATGTCGTATTTTATAGTGACATAATCAACCGCAGCCGAGTTCCAGTTCCCCTCGCCGGTAATAATGATATTATTCCATTGGTCAATCGCCATATCCCGAGGGACATCAGAGGCGCCTTGATAATCATGCCAGCGTATCCATTGCTCGTTTCCCAATGAGTCATATTTGATCGTCAAAAAATCCCAGCCGGTTCCACTGCCAAAGCCAATACCTGTTACATAGATATTCTGTAGATTATCAGTTCTGATCACCATTGCCTCATCCTGAGAGCTGGTATCATACCGACGGACCCAGAGTGTATCTCCATCAGGGTTGTATTTAATTGTTGCATAATCTTCGTCAGAAGAACCTCCTCCAATGAGATGGTCACTATATCCCGTCACTAATATATTTCCCGTTGCATCAAGAGCGATGCTGACAGCAACATCAGAATCAATGCTATCTGTGCAGCAATATTCCCGCACCCAAAGTTCATTGCCACCAGGAGAATATTTGATCGTTGCATAGTCAAGACCTGTTACAGTATTTTTTGCAAAACCGGCAACATAAACATTTCCTAATTCATCAGCGATCACTGCTTGTCCTCTGTCAGAACCAGCATTGAATGTGCCGGTATGTCTTCTTACCCACAGTTCAGTACCATTGGTGTTATATTTTATCGTGGCAATATCCTGAGAAGTAGTGAACCCTCCGTTACTTTCTCCTGTTACATAAACATTACCCGCAGAATCTACGTATAAAGCGAACGGCTCATCATTATTGTTTCCTGGACCGTTATAGACCTTTTTCCATATCTGATTCCCTTGAGCATTATACTTAAAAGTTACATAGTCTCTTGAGGTGGAAGAGGATTCAATACTCCAGCCGGTTATATAAATGTTGCCGGCGGCATCCACACCGACACATTTGGCACCAGCGCTGCCATTTGCAGGGCCATATCTCTTTACCCATTCGGTCTGGACTTGAGCAAACGATATGACAAAGAGACAAACCTCTAAATATATTAAACCTCTAATCATTTTTTCCTCCTTTTAATATAGTATATTATATTCTAAATTGTTGACAAATCTGTTGACAGAATTTCAGAGCTGTTCAGGAAAGTAACCGGCGGTATTCCAACTCGATTTCCTGTGACGGTGTTAATTCCAATTCTTCTCTGAGCAATGTCTTCAGCTTCTTGTATTGCGAGACAACTGCATTTTTATTCTTTAATGCGCTAAAACATTTTATCAACAGCAGATGTATGTTTTCAAGGAACGGATTGATGCTCAAGATCTTCTGAGATATGTCGATAGCCCCGGCATAATCCTTGTGCTCGAAATTTTTCAAGGCGATCGCTGACAATGCTCTTAAATGGCCTTCTTGATGGTATCTCCTTAGTTCTTCGATCCAATCTTCATAGAATTCTTCAAGAAACGGCGCCCGGTAGCGATTTATCGCTTTCGTATACTGTGAGATCGACTCTTCACTTTTTCCCTGAGATTCCAAGACTTTTGCTTCTTTTATTCTTTCATCAAATTCCACCGCATCGATCCAGATCTTGAATTCCTGGTTTAAAAAATATTTTTGATCCTTAAAGATAATAACTTTCAAAGGCGGTATTCCCGACATCTCGGCTATGGTTGCACGAATGTGATATAAGGCTGAACGGAGGTTCATTGATGCGCTTCGGGGACCGAGTTTAGGCCAAAACTTATCGAATAATTCGTCTTTGGTGAATTTTTTGGACTGGTTTATCAGGAAAAAAATAAATATTGCCTGCAGTGATCTTGTTCGCCAGTTTTTTTCCTGAACAGCGTTCCCTTTGTGAAATAGATCGAATTTTCCAAAGAGCAAGGCGGCTAAGTCGGCCTCCCTTGCTTCTGAGGGCAGTTTGATAAGTTCTTCTTGCGGCTGTTTTAACTGATCGTAGAGTTTTTTTACATAATCCATGGGTCCAACCTGCTTCTCCAAAGCAAATGATAAAAGATGTGAGCTTTCCGACTGATCTACAATAAATCTATCATACTTTTTTTCACACGCTAAGATCAGGACGCTGCTAAAATTTTCTTTGAATTTCTTAATATTTTTCGATCTTAAAAAGCAGTCGGCAAGATAAAAATATGCCTGTATTGTTTCATACTGAGCTTTGAATTTAATGTAAATCTTCAGGGCTTCATTAATGGCACGGATCGCAGAACGGATCCTTTTCGTATCCCTTGCAACAAGTCCTTTTGAGACCAGGAAGTTGGCATAGGCGATGTCTTTTTCTCGTGTCGGGATGCTTACGGATAGTTCACTCAGACACTCTTCTGCTTTAAGATAATTTTTTATCGAGCGGTAATCGTCGGCAAGGGCGGTCAAGATCTCGAAACACAGATTATCTTGCGCCATTTTTTGGCATAATTCCAGGGCTTCACGGCGGAGTTCAATTGCTCTGCTTTTTTTATTTAATTGAGATAACAATTCTGCTTGGATCAATTTGACGCTGAGCAGTTCTTTCTCATCATTGAAGTCATGTGCCAGTTTATACGCTTCCTGTAAATAACTCTCGGCCTTTTTGTAATCGCCCATCTCCACCATAATGCTCGCCACATTTCGATAGGATGTACATACACCCTGTATTTTACGATACTGATAGATTTTTATCGCCTTGCCGTACAGTTCAAGCGCCTTCGAGAAATCTCCAATGAGGTCATAGAGTGAACCCAGGTTATTCATTAATGTCATTTCAAGTCTCAGGTCGTCGGTTCCTGCGACCAGCCTTAATGCCTGATTAAAGCTGGTTATTCCATTTTCGTAGTTACCTGTATATTCGTAGAAGATACCTGTGAGATTGAGGATCCTGGTTTTTAACTTATTCAAATGAGAACCGGAGATCAATTTGTATGCAGATCTCGCGGCTCGCAAACCCAGACTGTGTTTGCCTCGATTTAAACTGATCAAACACCTGCCATAGAGCGATGTTGCCAATCCTTTTTTGTCCTTTTTGCGTCTAAAAAATCTACCAGCCTTAAGGTAAATAGCATCAGCCACGTCCAAACGACCTTGCCACCGCGCTATCTCGCCTTTAATAAAAAGCAGGTTGGGTTGTTTTTCGATCAGCGTATCGGGCAGCATTGAAAGCCAATTTTTCACAGTATCATATTTGCCTTTTTCGATTACATCCTCGCCGATTTTCTCTACAATCTGCGCTACCTTGCGGTATTCATTAATATCTTTATAGTGTCTGATCGCAGACTCGTAATTTCCGGTTTTCAAGAAATAATCACCAGCGCGTAAATGCATTGCATTGATTTGATGCTCATCAGTTTCTTTTTTGCATTTTTGGCTAAGAAAATCTTTGAAAAGCGGGTGATATTGATAACTGCTTTCTTGAAAATACGATAGAAAAATATGCTCGTTTTTTAAAAAGGATAGCATTTCATCCGAGTTCTCTATATCCAAAGTATGATCACATATTTCCGGATTCAGGTATTCCAGGATTGAAGTTTTAATTAAGAATTTTTGGATGTCTTGCGACTGGTTCTCAAAAACCTCTCCGGCAAAGTAGTTGAAGATCTCTTCGCCGGATGCGATATAGCCATTCAGGGTATCTTTCGCTTTATCTTCGCCAGAAGTACTGATTTTCTGCAAAATCAACTGAATTGCGGTTATCCAACCCTCAGAATGCTCTTCAATGCGCCCAATCTCGGGATCAGAAATCTTTAGTGCATAAACCTCTTTCAAGAGGTCCTGGATTTCTTTAAGATCGAATTGCAGTTGGTCTTTTTCGAGTTTAAATAGTTCCTGCTTGGCAAAATAATACGGCAGGTTCAAAGGCGGGGTAGAACGGGATGAAATGATCAAATGCAGATTTGCGGGCAGATGGCGCAATAAATAATCCAGGGCATTGCTAATTTCTCGGTTCTGCTGCAAATGCTGATAGTCGTCAAGGATAAGATAAAACTCATGCTCTCCCTTTATTCCTATTCCCTTTAGGGAGAGGGTAGAGCGGGAGGAATGTTCCCCAAATTCATTAATGAATGTGCCCACTAAGATCTCGATGTTTCTGGTCTGGAGAATGATGCTTTTTGTCCTCTGTCCAAAATCCCGAAAATACCTCTGAATGCCGCTGACCAGATAATTAAAGAATACCGCAATGTCATTATCCGATGCATCCAGGCTATAAAACACAAATGGTTTATCGAATTTAGCGCAACACAGGGCTAAGAGCGTGGTCTTGCCATAACCGGCATCCGCACAGATGAGAATGAGTTTTTTGTCTAAATTCCCATTGAGTAAATGTAAAAGCCGGTCGCGGTGCAGAATCTTCCCTTTTATCTGCGGCGGCTGGAGTTTGGTCTGAAGAATCATATCTTCCATAGACATGGTCTCTCAATTGAATCTTAACTAAAAATCAAGCAAAATCAAGGAATTTAAGATGCTTTAACAGGGCTTGGCGTGCGGATTACCGCCTACGGTCCATGGGTATTATTATCACTGCGCTGTCGTTTGCGTCTCGCTTCCTAAAACGATGTATTTATATAGGAAAATAAAAACGAGGAAATCGAATAAGCTATATACCTATAGTTTATTCCAGACATCCTTATCCAGACTCCGGTACTGTATCGCCTCGGCGATGTGCTGGATCTTGATACTGGAACTGGACTCCAGGTCCGCGATGGTCCGGCCGACTTTGAGGATCTTGTCGTAAGCCCGGGCCGAAAGCCCGAATTTTTCGATCGCGGTCTTTAAAAGATTCTGGGATTCGTCGTCGATCGGGCAGTATTTCCGGATCGCTTTTGCTTCCATATGGGCGTTGCAGTAGATCTTCCTGCCTTTTTCTTTTTCCGAAAACCTCTCGAGCTGAGTTTCCCGCGCCTTGTTCACGCGGGCGCGGATCGTTTCGGACGGCTCGCCCGGCGTGGCGGTCTTCAATTCGTCGTATTTCAAACCCGGAACTTCGATGTGAATATCAATGCGGTCAAGCAGGGGACCTGAGATCCTGGCGCGGTAGTGCTGGATCTGGTAAGGCGTGCACCGGCATTCATGATAGGGATCGGTAAAATATCCGCAGGGGCAGGGGTTCATGGCTGCAGCCAGCATAAATCGTGCAGGATATGTCAGGGTTATTTTTGCCCTGCCAATGGTGACTGAACCATCCTCAAGAGGCTGCCGTAAAACTTCAAGAACATTTTTATGGAATTCAGGCAATTCATCCAGGAACAAGACGCCATTGTGCGCCAATGATACTTCCCCTGGTTTTGGAACATGCCCGCCGCCGATTATGCCCGCGTCTGAAATTGTATGATGAGGCGAGCGGAATGGACGTGTGCCAACCAGCGGGTCGCCCGTCTGTAATGTTCCCGCGACTGAATGAATCTTTGTCGTTTCCAAAGCTTCATCAAGGGTCATCCTGGGGAGTATTGTAACAAGCCGCCTTGCGAGCATTGTTTTGCCAGTGCCGGGAGGCCCGATCATAAGGATATTGTGACCGCCGGCCGCGGCGATCTCCAGCGCCCGCTTGGCGTGGTACTGACCTTTGACCTCGGCAAAGTCGATCGAATACTGCGACGCGGCATTAAATATTTCGTTGCGGTCAACCTGGGTCGGGTTAACCGCGATCTCGCCGTTTAAAAAAGCGACGACCTCGATCAAATTTTCAAAAGCGAAAACATCAATGCCTTCGACGATCGCCGCTTCTTTGCCGTTCTGTTTGGGAACAATTACGCCGGAAAGCTTGTTTTGCTTGGCGGCAAGCGCGATCGAGATCGCGCCTTTTATCGGACGCAGTGAACCATCCAGCGAAAGCTCGCCCAGGATAGCGTATTTCTTCATGGACGTTTCGCGGATCGTCGCTGACGCGGCTAAAATACCGATTGCGATCGGCAGGTCAAAACTTGAACCTTCTTTCTTAATGTCAGCTGGCGCCAGATTGACGGTTATTTTCTTGGTTGGAAACCTGAAACCCGCATTCTTTATCGCCGCGAAAACCCGATCCTTTGATTCCTTGACCGCGTTATCGGGCAGACCGACCGTGGTGAAGGCGGGCAGGCCGCCGGACAGGTCAACTTCCACATCCACGAGATATCCCTCGATCCCGTACGTCGCACAAGATAGGATTTTTGATAACATGGGGGTAAATATAATCAGAACGCTATCGATGTCAATATCATTGTGATCGATCACCTCGGTAGGTATTAAAAAATGAAGTTATGAGGATGAGAGGTTATGAGGATATGATTATATGAGGATATGAAGATAGGAAGTTATGAGGTTATGATATCTTATAAACTAAAAAGACGAAAAAGACAAAATAGACCATTGAAACAATGATGTATTAACCCTTGACACTGCGTAGTATGTTATTAAAATAAAGAAGCAGGATGTGTGCATATTAAAACAGGATGGCAAAAAATGAAGACCTTTGTTTTTGCGCTTCTAATCGTAAGCATAAGTTTAGGTCATGCTCAAACAGAAACAACAGCAGATACGGTGATAAATAGCGGCTGGGTGATAGCGTATGGGCGTTTACTGAATAAACCGTATAAATTAACAATGCTAAATGACACAACATATGTTAATGGTATAGAAATGGAGCCTCCGCATGATTATTACCCTCTTCAGCCAAGAACACAACCAATGGGTTTAATAAATACAGATACCGGAGAAATAGTCATTCCCAAAATGCACGCTTTTCATTTAAAGCTTAGGGATTTATGTGAAAAATGGAAAAAGAATTATAATAATGACAGCATAGTAAAAAAAATGTTGTCTGCGTATATCGATACACAGCATCTGGTTAGGATAAAAGAATATGTTTTTTATGGCAGCGGCGTAAAAATAACGTATGATTATAAGTGGAAGGATCTCTACCTAAATCTTGAAAGCGACGAAAGGCAATTAGATACTTTGTACATGGGAATCTATGCGGATCTTCCCATAGATATAAAGTCCGATTATGAGCAATACCAGGCAAAGCATGCATCCGATTTTGAGCAATTCAAAGCAAAGTATGCAATGGAAAAGGAAAATCGTGATAAGAGAAAACAAACTCAGCGTAAACTTATGTTTAATATGATAAAGGGTATTTTAAATCAAAGGGGACTATTTTTTGTTGATAACTGGGATATGATGACGATGTCAGCTGAAGTCGCGGACAGCGTTGTATTAGCCATAAGAAAAATAATTAATACACAAATACCTGATTCTCTGAAAGTAATTGAGATCCAGCGTTTTGTACATATGCCGGATGAAGGTGCAATGGAAATCCTAAATAACAGCGATTCGTGGAAAGAGGATAATGATAAATAATCAATGGAAGATGGCAAGGTGCATTGTATTATATCAATTTCTTTGTTATGATATGATATATTCATGGAGAAATCATGTCTATCTATAAATCATGGGAAGAATATTTTAACCGATTGCTGCGCGACATAGCCGCAAAATACCAAGGTAAGGTAAACGAACCGAAAAAAGTGAGATTGGACGAGATTTTTCATTATTCCGACTATTCGGGTACAATCAATGCTCATTATGTTATTATAGTGATCAATCAGTTCGTATCTTTAGACCAGGGCATCACGCAAATATCAGGCAGCGATGATATTGAATATCTTCATTTGAAAATCAAAACGAATAGCAGATTAAATTTTCAATTGACTAAAGAAGATCTATCCACCAAAGTGGCTAAATTCATGCATCTTGAAAGTGAATTCAAGACCGGTAATACAAAATTTGATACCAAGTTTTTAGTTAAAATAAGATCAGAAGAAGATAAAACAATAATTTCAGATTCTCGTCTGCAGGAACTAGTGTATAAATTGGAACCGTTTGTTCTCCTTGAGTTAAAGGACGGCATTCTACATTGGGCGCAAACGATCATAAGGGGAGAACAGCTTAGATTTAGTGAGGTCGACAAATATCTGGGATATTTATTAACACTTGCCGATATGTTTACACAACATCTGCGGGGGAATAGTGATTAGAGAATATAAGAATAGTGGACCGGTGGAAGACGGGAAGTGGAGTAACCATAATAACTGAAGAAGTAAGAAGTAGGAAGTGAAAGGAATAAAAGAAGAAGATGAAGATTAAAGGAAATTTGGATGAAGACGAGAAAGTATGTTGTATTTTATCGGGGGATGTGGAAGGGACGATAAAGGCGATGGAAGTAGTTGTTGATATAAACTAGTCGTTTGTTTTTTTGTTGATATTCTCCATCAATTTTGATATTAACTGTTTTACGAGCGATCCAAGCCGTAAAGATAATCTATGCAGTCGTTCTCTCTCAATGCCTTTATGGGTAAATTTACCTCGAGCCCTTATGATTTCACGGATACTTATCTCACTGTCATTATCCGGAATCTTATATTTTTCTAAAGTTCTTATAATATTATTTGCATTACTCTCAGTCTTCAAGGCACCAATTCGACTACATATTGTTGTGATACTATCTGGTGCGATTTGTTTATCATTGCAAATACGCCTGGCATTTTCTATTATTTCATCGATAAGTGTAGGATCATATGGGACTGAAAATTCTTCGGTAAGGCTTTCTAATGCTATGAAGAGTAAAATAAATCGTAAACCTTCTTTTTCTTGAAAATGGGATATACGATATAAAGATAAAGCATTTTCAATTTTGTTATACAATTCGATGTTGTCATATTTTTTAACTGTATCTTTTAATGCTTCCTCTATTTTATATTTGATATCCGGGTCATAAAATTGACCGCCTGCTATTCTAACTAATGGAATAAGCCTTTTTTCATATATTAAATCCCCGTGTTTATTTTTGTCATACGGATAGATGTAGTAGGATATTTCATCGAAAGCGTGATTACATCTTATGGTCAAAAAATTCAAAAATCTTCTGAAGTTTTCAAGGCTGTTATAAAAGAAACCATCATCATCATCGGTTTGATCTTCAAGTATATACGCAAAAATTCCTTGAGCTAAATCGCCAGAAATACCCTTGCTTAATGGAATTATTGTGATATTTTTCCAAGTCAGCTCTTCCATCGGTCTAAAATCAAAAATCCTATAAATTTCACCAGGAAAGTATATTGGAAAAATGGAGGTTGCGTATAAACATATGGCTTGATTTTTCATATTTATTCCATGTTTTATCTGCTAGATAATATAACAATATAATCCTAAGTCAATACTTCCGTTATTTCAAACGGCACCTTTAATATTTCCCCTGCTGTTTGTCCCGTTAGAGAAAATTGCCTATCTAAATCGGTGGTTGTTTTCCAACAAAGCAGACAGAGGTTCAATATTACCATTGCGCATTCATGTTAGATCGTAGAGTTCTCTAACGGGATTTGTTGTCTATGACACCAGGATGTTGTGCCCGCCGGCCGTTCAACTTGGGGAGGATGATGCCGTCCAGGCCGTTCTCCCGGCTGGCCAAGTCCACCTCAACCTCGACGAGATAGCCGTCGATGCCGAACGTCGCGCAGGAAAGGACTTTGGCTAAATGGATTTACAGACCGAGCAAGATTACAACACCGGTCGCGATGGCCAAGATCGCCATTATCAAATACAGACCTGCAATGTTCACATGGAATAATGAGAACAGACCGGTCAGAATAAGCCAGATGCTCAGCAAGATCATGCCCACGCTTTTTGTTAGTTTAATATTACTCATTGTGTTACCTCCTTTTGTTGTTTTCAATTGAAAATCAACTCTTTTTAATTATTCGGTATCATTAACAAAATCAGGAAATTATAATTCTATTTTATGATTTGTCAATCCCCAAGGCAACGTTTCGGCATGATCTTTATAGCTCAAACAAGTTGTAAAAGAAACGAATTGAATCGATATTAATCCGATAAATAGGTGCCACGTTGCTGATTACCCGGGGTTGGTGGGGTAGATTGACGCCCTGATTCGACAGTCGGCAATTTTCTCTCCATTATCCAAATTTACTTGTAACTTCAAACGGAATTCTGAAACATTTACTGCCTGTTTGTCCCGTTAGAGAAAATCACTGGTTTCAATCGGTGGTTGTTTTCGAACCAATAGATAGTGATTTAATACCAAAGCCGCGCATTGCCGTGAAAGGGCAGAGTTCTCTAACGGGATTTGTTGTCTATAACGCCAGGATGTTGTGGCATGATATATAAGGGGTTGGTTAGTGACAGTGAAGAGAAGGTCGAAAATAAGAAGCTGGTGATCGTGTAATCCCGTCCACATTGACTTCAGTAATAAATTATATATAATTTTCAGGAGGATATTATGACCAAAAGAATGCTTATGTCCCTTGTATTGAAGATTTTAGCTGTGATGGCTATAATGTACGGTATTACACTTGTTCCATTAATATTTTTTGCATTAACAGTTCAATTTTCTCCACTGCATGTTGATGCCATGAGTTGGTATGCATGGCATTGGTATTTAGTAATGGCAATAGCACAACCGCTTGTTTTCTTCGTATTGGCATTTATATTATTACGATGGTGCGATTTCTTCGCCAGGAAATTAATAACTGATGATAGCTTAATCACAAGTGCCATAGGAGATGAGTGGGAAAAACAATTCTTTACGCTTGCATTACGCATAATAGGTGTTGTATGCGTGGTATATGGAATCCCGCTATTAGTAGAGAATGCATGTCAACTTAAATTTATGTCATGGTGGGGTAATCCCTTTGAATGGGCAAAAATAGTAAGTGGTTTTGTTTTGATCTTCACTGGCATATATTTATTATCAGGTGGTAAACGAGTTGTCGCATATGCTTTTAGGGTGCCACATCATAAAGATGAATCCTCAAACAATGGTAATACCAATCAATAACAACTAAGATTCTTATTGAGCCGTATAAAAATATCTATTTTTTATACAGGCATTTAATAATTGACTAGTCGACAAATGATCCAAGGATTGATTCATTGAGTAATATCCTTATTTTTAACCAACCTCACTTGTAACTTCAAACGGAATTCTGATATATTTACTGCCTATTTGTCCCGTTAGAGAAAATCACTGGTTTCAATCGGTGGTTGTTTTCGAATTAACAGACAGTGATCTAATGCCAGCGTCGCGCATTGCCGCGAATGGGCAGAGTTCTCTAACGGGATTTGTTGTCGATAACACCAGGATGATAGCGCCTACCTGTAAAAAATACGCGCACCCTGAAGGGTGCGGCTACATTTTCAGGAAATCACGACTGGATTCCCGATTGCTCGGGAATGACACCCCTCACCCTTACCCTCTCCCACAAGGGGCGAGGGAATGAAATATTGGAACATAAGATTGCTTCATCGCTTGACTGAGGATAAAATAATCATATACTATTGCGAAGAGTGGAGATGATAGAAACGGGAAATTGGGGATGATTGGGTTGATGTGTCGCTATACATCACATTCAGTCAGGTTCTGACAGGGGCATTAAGCCAATAGGAGGTTAAAGTGTTTGATAGAAAAATGTACTTGCTGGTAGGCTTCATCCTGGTGAGTTTGATCTATGCTCTGCCAGTGGAACAGAGTACCGCAGAAGCAGTAGCGAATTCCAGATTGGTTCATGATGGTCGGCAGGAAGATCATTCGATCGCCTCCCTCACTGTCATCAAGGACGATGAGACCGCTTCTGCACTGGCCTATGTATTTGAACTGGACCCGACTGGTTACGTGATAGTGGGAGCGGATAATCAGCTCCCGCCGGTCATTGCATATTCCTATACGAATCTCTGCCGGGATGACCGGTATGACAGGAACATCCTTTTCGACATTGTAAAGAGAGATATCATCGCCCGGCTCGCCAACGCCGGCAGCATTCCGAAGGGGATCAAGACCAAGTACGAAAAACAATGGCATGAGTATATCACGAGGGATTTTGTCACTCTGGCACCGGCTCTGTTTGAACAATGGCCTCCTGCCGGTTCGACGCCCACCGGAGGATGGCTCATGGAAAACTGGAGCCAGGGTGCTCCGTACAATTCCTACTGTCCCATGGATAATAATGCCGGGCAGAGGAGTGTCGCGGGATGTCCCGCAGTAGCCATGGCAGCCATCGTGAACTTTCAGGAGAAGATAAACGGAACGCGATTCGATGATAGTGATGACTACTACCACAACTTCTATGAGCAATACTGGATCGACGATGATCATGTGGCTCATGATTTCCCATCCTGGCCGGAGTTGGACGTGTACCTGGATACGCTGGAAAACCACTACGCCCAGTCGATCCCACCTACTTCATCTGACAAGGCGGCTCTGGTGTTCGCCAGCGGGGTTGCATGTCATCAGGTATATTCGGCCTCGATTTCCGGTACCTACGGCATCACCCAAGCAGCAATCGCATATCAAAGATTCAACTTTGTTGAATCTGAACTCCTGTATGATTCATCTGCATACCTGTTCGAGAGATTGTCTCAGAATATGATGGACGCCATGCCGGCACATATGGGCATAGTGGATGAGGGGCCGACCTACGGCCACAATATAGTTGTTGATGGTTACAATACCGATTCTTTCTACCACTTCAATTTTGGCTGGAGTGGCAGCTACAATGGATGGTATCAGTTCCCGCTGACCGGTATGCCATACGGCATGAACATCATAGAAGGGATCATTCTCGATATCGGTGACAGTAGTCAGTACCGGGTAAAAGACGCAGATGACCTACAATCGGGCGGAATATTCCTGACCATGGCATGCTCAGGCAATCCGGTCAGATCAGATCTTGGCATCCGCATTACTCTGCGGCAAACTTGCCATGTGAATCTGGCGATTTACAGCATAACCGGCAGGCTTGTTGCAATACTGGCTGACCGGGAATTCAGCCGCGGCTCGCATAGACTCAACTGGAATGCGGATGGATTAGCCTCAGGTGTATACATAGTCAGTGCAATGAGCCCTCAGGGAAGGGTTTCGGAGAAGATCATAGTACTGAAGTGATTCCCTGTAGACCATGAGGAGCAGTATTGGCATCGACGAGCTCATACGAAAGATACTATTTACGCGCACCCTGAAGGGTGCGGCTACAATTGTGACAATCAAGACTGGATTCCCGCTTGCGCGGGAATGACATATTGGAACATGAGATTGCTTCGCACAGAGATCACTCGCAATGACACCCCTCACCCTTACCCTCTCTCCCATAGGGACTCCAGCATCAAACTTTCTATAATGTTGCCTCAAGGGGCGAGGGAAACAAGTGTGACTACATTTTCAGGAAATCAAGACTGGATTCCCGCTTGCGCGGGAATGACATATTAGAACATGAGATTGCTTCACCCTGCCACGCAGGGTTCGCAATGACAAATTAACTTAACAGATAGTAAGCGTATCAGATTATCAGACAATCAGGTAGTGGATATCAGGTTATCAGGAGACCAGATTAACAAGAAAAGCAAAAAAGGATATTACTTAATTGCAATGATTTTCTTGTTAAGGCGTTTATCCGTGGATTCCAGCGATACAATATAAACGCCGCTTGGTGCTTTTTTGCCTTGATCGTCGGTCCGATCCCAATAAATCTTGAATTGTCCGGTGCCTTTGATCTTAAAAAGATTCTTCACAACCCTGCCCGCGGCATCATATATAGCTATTTTTGTATTGCCATACCCATATGTGCTGATATCCATCCAGACGCGATCGGAAAATTGCGTCGGGTAGACATTAAGTTCGCTAATTTGTGCCAACGGTTGTGCCTTTTGCTCATCGACCGCAACCAGTGGCAGGATCGTGAAATTCATATGAGTCACGGCTATTGCCGTATCCGAACTTGTGGTTGCAGTGTAGCGGATATAGCAGTTGGTCGAGGTCGGAGAACCTGCCGGAATGAGCCATTGATACCGGCCATTGTTAGGTACGCTCGCCACTATCTGGGTCCAGGGACCCGCAGAGCCATTGGTCGAAAGTTCAAGCCTGACCGACGCGGTATTGCCCGCGGGAACACCGCAGGTCCAGTTGATGAAATGCACCGAGTTCCGATAAAGCTTCTCGCCGCCCCTGGGAAACACGGGAAAAATAAACAGGCTTTCCGGAACCGAGCTTTCCTTATAGAAGCGCAGCCGGTTTACCGGGTTCATGCCGGTGCCTTCTCTGCTGACCAGGGCAATGTCGGGGTAGCCGTTATGATCTGCATCCGCTGCCACGCGGAAAGCCGCCATGTAGCCGGGATAGGTCGTTTTGAAGGTTGTATCGAGGGTCCAGTTCCCGCTGCCGTTTCCCAGCCAGACCGAGACAACGCTGTCGCCGAACGCGCTCAAATCCATAAAACCGTCAATGTTCATATCGCAGAGCTGGGTATTGTAGTAAGGCCCGGATGTCGGCAGGGTCCCGGAGAAATTAGCCCAGGTATTGCCGCCCAGCCATTGCCACACTTCCACGCCGCCGCTGGCATTGCGAAAGGCAAAATCCTGGTCGCCGTCATTGTCAACGTCGCCAATAGAAGGACCGCGCCTGCCCGAAGTGCCGCCGGGCGGCAGGTTTCCGTCGGCCAGGGTAAATCCTCCGCTGCCGTTGCCCAGATAAACGCTGCCGTACTGGTGACCGGCGCAGTAGTCTGCGTAACCGTCGGCGTTGACGTCACAAAACAAAAAATCCATCGAGGAATTGCCGCCCAGGAATCCGAAACACTGATGCCAGGTTCCGTCAAGGTGATTGATGAAAATATGGTTGCCGTCATCGGCACCGAACGCGTTGCCGCCCAGATCAAGGTCGCCATCGTTATCAATATCGGCGAAATCCGTGCAAAACATCCCCCATGCGTTAGGATCGCCGATCGAAATGCCGTCGTCCCACGGCGTCCAGTTCTGGCCCGTGCCGTCGCCCAGCGCGGCTTCGATCACTGAATCGCCGAAATCAACGCCGGAATAGTTGTGGTGCATGCCGTAACCAATATCCATGAAGCCGTCGTTATTAATGTCGCCGATCGCGATGCCGCCGTAGCCGAATTCACCGTTCTGGTAAACGCTCCATGAACCCAGGCCATTGCCGAACCAGACCATGACCCCGTGCTCCTGGGTGTTGACATAGGGACTGCCATGGTCGCCGATCGACAGGATGTCGATATTACCGTCAGCGTTGATGTCCGCCATTTCAAGTTCGGTCCTGCCTGCTTCCATCTGAGGGGTACTGAGGCCCTGCGATGATTCCACGTAGCTCAGCGCATGAACCGTCAGCGGTATAAAACAGAGAAACAATATATTGACTAGTTTTGTGTTGTTCTTCATATAAACCTCCATTTTTATCAAAAGTTGTACATTTATTAATTATTACTACTATATTATATGAAATAATCACGCAAAAACAAGGGGAGAGGTTGAGATCAAATCCGTATACCGTAGGCTGTAATCCGTAATCGGCATACGACAGCGCAGTGATGCAGTGTAGCAAAAAAGGGAGTCAACTCGTAAGAGTTTTATATAAAAGCCTCACGGCTTAACTCCCCGGCTTAAATCCACCTCTTAAGGTTGTTCTCCCGCTTATGGAGCGCGGGATGCTCATTGTTGTAGTCACATCAAAGATGTGAACAAAATTGGCATCGACAAGCTCATACGAAAGATACTATTTACGCGCACCCTGAAGGGTGCGGCTACATTTTCAGGAAATCAAGACTGGATTCCCGATTGCTCGGGAATGACAGAAAAAACATGAGATTGCTTCGTCCCGCTGTGCGGGGCTCGCAATGACGACGGGGGTTGAAACGACAATAAGGCACAAAAGCGTTCCTCGAACCATATTTCCAAAAATGTCAAGTAGTAGTAGACATATTTAGCCCAATTTTGTCTACCAATCCCAGCTGCTTTTTTCAGTTGGTCAGTATTTCCCCTACTGTTTGTCCCGTTAGAGAAAATCACCGATTTCAATTAGTGGTTGTTTTCGAATAAAACAGATAGAGGTTCAATATTGCCCTCGCGCATTCCCGCAATGGGGAGAGTTCCGGTGCTCTAACGGGATTTGTCGTCCATAACACCAGGATATTGTACATATTGACTTCACCCAAAAACCTCATATAATAGACAAACGATAAAGTAAGATATGGATGGTAGTATCAAAATGAATTGTAAGATTTGGAAGGAGGCTAATATGAAGAATATGATGTATGGTTTTATAAGGGTCGCCGGTTCATTCTTTTTAATGCTGATCATCTTCTGCATTATTATATCCTGTAAAACTAAAAATAAAGATGCCGGAGCAGATAAGAACAAATCGGTTCCTGGTAGTGTTAGTGCAGTCGTAGATGCCAGCAACCAGTTCGCCTTTGAACTTTATCGAAAATTCAATGAAAGATCAAAGGACGAAAATATATTTTATTCACCATTCAGCATCACAGTCGCTTTAACCATGGCTTATGAGGGTGCGAGAGGACAGACCGCAAAAGAAATGCAAAAAGTCCTTCATATCCCCGAAACCGCTGATTTAAGAAGAATAATTTTTGCAAAAATAATAAATGAGATAAATAAGAAGGACAGAAAATACAAACTTTCCACAGCTAACGCTTTATGGGCGCAGATGGATTACAAGTTCCTTGCTGAATATTTATATACTATTGATAAATATTACGGCGGGAAGGCAGCTAATCTTGATTTCGAAAGGCATTGCGAAGAATCCCGCGATACGATCAATTCTTGGGTTGAAGACCAGACTAATGGTAAGATCAAAGACCTAATTCCACCGGGAAAAATTGACGCTTCTACCAAGCTGGTTTTAACCAATGCTATCTATTTCAAAGGAACGTGGGTTATGCAATTCGATAAAAAACGCACAAGGGAAGGGGATTTTGAAACAAGTCCAGTTCAAAAGGTAATGGTTCCCATGATGCGTCTTACCGGCGGAAATACAGAATTAAAATATGCCGAAACAGAAGATGTACAGATACTGGAAATGCCATATGAAGGCAAAGACCTATCGATGGTGATAATTCTTCCCAGAGGAAAAAGATTGGATGAAATAGAAAAATCCATCACTTTAAAAAAATGGTCAGAATGGCGGAGCATGCTCAGGGAAAAAAGCGTGGATGTTTACATCCCGAAGTTCAAATTTGATGCGAAGTATTATATGAACGAGTTTTTGAAAAAAATGGGTATGCGGTCGTCATTTGGCGAACATGCTGACTTTTCGGGAATGGACGGTACACAAATGCTTTATATTGAAAATGTGATCCATCAGGCATTCGTTGAAGTAAACGAAGAGGGGACTGAAGCCGCAGCCGCAACTGAGGTGACCATGGATTATATAAGTGATGAAATATTTGAAGAATTCAATGCCAACCATCCTTTTATCTTTGCCATACAAGAGCGGAATACGGGAAATATACTATTCTTAGGAAGAGTCAGCGATCCCAGTAAATCCCTTTAAAGATTAAGGACAATACAATTCTCCAGCAGGATTTGTTGTCTATAACACCAGGATGTTGTGCACGTTCGCAAAATCATTCGCACCCTTAAGGGTGCGGCTACATTGTTTTCGTTAGCAAAAAGGGTTGGTTTTCACCAACCCCTTTTTGTGTGCTGTTTTTGTGTGGAGCATTTGCCAAAACTGAAATGAAGATACGGAAAAAGCATCTTGCCTTTGTTAATTATTCGGACTAATAATCCTTTTAGGCACTTTTGGCTTCAAACCAGCGTTTGGTTGACCCTTTCATTTTTCTGGCGGGTCACACTTTCTGAAAAACCTTGCTGAGGTATATTCTCTTGCGGTTCTCCAGCGATTTATATACTCTTGTTCCTTTTACTGCCGCGAATTCGCGCATCATCTTGTGCATGAACTTTGGCGCCAGGTATTTTATTGTGTTTAGTTTTCCGTCGTGATCAAGTTTAAGTGCGCGGAGAACCGATGAGGTGATATCCCATTCCCTTATCGCGCGGAGCCCGGAATCCCGGAAATGCCGGTTAGTTCTATCTGAGCAGCGTTTCCAGAGTATGTCGGTCCAGGAAAAGAAACCGCCCGGCCTCAAGACCCGTACTGCTTCACGGATAAAATCGTTCATGGATTGATAACAATGTGAAGATTCAACGTTGATAACGGCATCAAATGATCGGTCGGGAAATGGTATTTTCATGGCATCGCCGACCCGGAACGAAAGATTGGGTTGCGAATATATACGGTTGCACAGATCTACTGCGTTCTTGGAAAAATCTATACCGACAATGGATTTTGGCTTAAGATACCGGGCCAAATAAAAACAACCGCCACCCCGGCCCGATCCGACCTCCAGAACATCTTTGTTCATTATGTTTGCGGGAGCGGCCACGTGATGATAGAGTTGAATGCAATACCGATCAGCCTCGTCACTGGTAAGCAAAGCCAATTTTTCCTCACCGTTCAAATGGGCATAGCCATAATTCATAAATGTCCATTCACGTTGGGTATACCGGGCAGTAAGATGTTGATACCAGCAGTTTATTAAACGGCTTCTTATTCCTGGGGTAAGAAATAAAATGGATTCAATGAATTGATTTAGCATTGCAAACGGCGATTTCCATCCATTAAAGGGCATATTAACCATAATTTTGAAAAAGTCAAGGAAATTATTAGAGAACTCTGAAGAAATATTCATCGCTCTCATGATTGAATAAAAATTTTGGGGTCACCTATGAAAAAATTGCTGTGCACAAATTTATCCAGTATTCTTCACGATTTCAAATGGAACCTTCAGCATTTCCCTGCTGTTTGTCCCATTAGAGAAAATCACCGACTTCAATCGGTGGTTGGTTCCTAACAAAGCAGACAGAGGTTCAATAATACTGTTGCGCATTCCTATGTAATAGTAGAGTTCTCTAACGGGATTTGTTGTCTATAACACCAGGATGATAGCGCCTACCTGCATAAGATACGCGCACTCTGAAGGGTGCGGCTGCATTTTAAAAAACCAAAACCGGATTCCCGATTGCTCGGGAATGACCCCGATTGGAAATGCTATTGCTGACGGGGCGGACAGAAAACAGATGAGATTGCTTCCCCTCGTTCCTCGGGACACCAGCATTTTAATTTTCCTAATGTAGCGCACAAAGATCGCTCGCAATGACAAAAAAGGGACTGCGAAATCTAATGGTGATATATTTCTTTAAATAGATGGCAGCCTTAAACCAAATAGACTAAAAAAACCAAATAGACCAAAAAGACTATTTCCGTTTTTTTATTTCTTCCACCACTTCCGGCGGTACCGGGAAGCCCAGGGAGCGGGCTTTAAGCACATCCTCGAGCGCCTTCTCAGACATCCCCAGCTGGTATTCGGCCATGCCGCGGTAGTAATAGGCGGTGGTGTACATTGTATCCAGTTCCAAGGCTTTGTTATAATCTGCCAGCGCCAGCCCGAACTCCGCCGCGTTCAAATAGATATTGCCGCGGTTGTGGTATGCCGCGGCCTTTTTGGGATCCAGGATCAGCGCGCGGTCGTAATCAGCTATCGCCCGGTCATACTGCCCGGTCCTGCCATACGCCACGCCCCGGTTATAATAGGCATCGCTGTATCTATCGTTTAACTTAATACTCCGGGAATAGTCATCGATCGCGTCAAAATACCTTTTTTGCACAAACCGCAGGTCACCGCGGTTCATGTACGCCATGGGTAATTTAGGGTTTATCTTCAATGCCTGATTATAGTCGGCTAGAGCTTTTCCCAGATCGCCGGAGTTGAAATAAATAATGCCGCGGTCATTGTACACCTGTGCATATGTTGGGTCGAGCTCGAGCGCGCGGTTGTAGTCAGCCAGCGCTTCATCGAACTTATGAGTTTTTTGATACAAAAAGCCGCGCTGCTCGTGGAAGTAAGCAATGTTTGGTTCGATGGCGATCGCACGGTTAAAATCTGCCAGTGCTTTGCTGTAATAATCGGTCCTGTCCAAACCCGGGACGGTCGAGTCAGCTATTTGAAAATATGCTAAGCCGCGGTTATTCAATGCCACAGGGTTATCAGGGAATTGCGTGAGCACATTATTCCAAAGCGTAATGCTGTCTTTCCAGGCATAGCAGCGGTTGAAACTCAGGACCGCAAGCGCGACAATGACCCCGGCCAGGATAAAAGATACCGCATTCAGCCAGAACAGCCGATAATTCCGCTTTAGATAATTATACAGCCATAAAAATCCCAGAACAAGCAGGAAAAGAACTCCCAGCGATGGCGCATACATGTACCGTTCTGCCGCGATGGCAAAACCAACCAGAGGCACGAGCTGGATGACCGGGAAAACAGTGATGATAAAGAACAGGCTGGCGAATACGGCTCTTTTAGTTGTTTTCCGCACATACAGGAGCCACAGTATTACGCCAAACCCGATGACCGCAAGCGGCGCCAGGAGATAATCAAGGGGCAGGGACAGGATCCGATTGATGTTATTTGGGTAAGGGTAGAATGCAGATAGGTTAAAGGGCGCAAAGAGCTTGCTTAGATAAAATATTATATTGCGGCATGCCACAAAGATATTTGCGGGTACTTTCAACTGCGCGCTGTGAAGCGTCTGTTGCGCCAGAATGTTGATTACGAGAAAGAGGATGGAGATACAGAACAGCGGGATCTTTTCCAATAGTATTTTTATGGTCAGCCGGCGTTGGTGAAGATAATCAAACAGTACCAAAACGAGCGGTAGCGTCATTGCCATGGGCTTTGCGAAGATCGATAAAACAAACAGGAAAATAGTTAACAGATAATATGTAAGTTTACGACGGTTTAGAAAAATTATATAAATGATCAAGGCGCTTAAGAAAAACATCGAATAGAGCATATCCTTACGTTCGGTCGCCCATGCGACAGATTCCACGTGGAGAGGGTGGAGAGCGAACAAGATAGATACAATAAAAGCTGTCGTCAGGTTTTGAGAGAGAAGATAAAATAGATAAAATACGAGCAGGGTATTGAATAGATGTAAAACAAGATTAGTAGTGTGAGAGACTCGCGGGTTGAACATTTGACCTGAACACCGATACTCCAGCGCGAATGAAAGCATGGTCAGGGGGATATACGTGCCGACATACGATGAAGATAAAATCGTCGCAATGTTTGACCATGACAATGTCTGAATATCGGAGTTTTCTAGGATCAGAGTGGAATCATCCCAGTTGGTATACCCGTTGTTAAGTGACGGCAAGAAAGTGAGGAAGGTGATAACAACAAGGACTACCATCAGAATAATGATGAGATTTTTTCTGGATCTGGTTTCCATGCGCATAAATATGGTATTCAGACTGGATTCCGTGTCAACAGTTAAGGATACCCCTCACCCTTACCCTCTCCCCATAAAGGGATATCAGTTATTATTGAAAGTTGATGTTTTGATGTTGCCACAAGGGGAGAGGAATTTTAAGAGTTGGGAAGAGCTTAGTCTTCGCCCGTCACTCCTGCGAACGCAGGAGTCCAGATGAAAAGAACTGAATTCCGTGTTAAACACGGAATGACAAATACGGACTGGGTTCCCGCTGGAGTTTACCCCGTACTTGATACGGGGCGGGAATGACATAGAAAAAGTAGGGCAAGGTCATGATCCCGCAATACGGGGCTTGCCTCCAGAACCAATGGTTCTTACGGAACCATTGGTTAGTTTTGCTTAAAACATCATAATCCGCAAACCTGAAGGTTTGTCCCACATTTTTAAATAGTTAGACACGCCAATTCATGCTTGTATTCTGTGACATAATGTATAAAATATGACCATAATCGAAGGGAGTATCGGCATGCGGCCAAAACTGAAGTTTTTAGATGATGAACTGATAAAGAAAATAATCTCTGAAGCCCGCGTAATTTTGTGCCAACTGGGCATGACTATCCATAACAAGACAGTGCTTGACCTGCTGGCTGAAAATGGGGCAGAGGTCAAGGGAGAAGATTATCATGTTAAATTCACCAATGATTTGATCGACCGGTCGCTTAAAACAGTTCCGCGTTCGTTCAAACTGTACGATGTTACGGGAAATCAAACCCATGACTTCTCAGGCTATAATGTCTATTTCACGCCCGGTTCAGCCGCGCTCAATATCCTGGACCAATCAGGCAGGATTAGGCGGCCTGTGACCGCGGATTATGTCATGTACGCAAAGCTGGTGAGCCGCCTGAAAAATATCGCGTCCCAGGCGACCGCGTTCATTCCTTCGGACGTGCACGAAAAAATATCTGACAGTTATAGGTTATTTTTAAGTCTGCTTTACTGCGAAAAGCCCGTGGTCACGGGCGCATTCACGATCGATTCGTTCAATGTGATGAAAGACATGCAGATCGCAGTGCGCGGCAGTGAAAAGTCGCTCGCGGAAAAACCCTTAACAGTATTTTCCTGCTGTCCGTCCGCGCCTTTGAAATGGAGCGACGCGACGAGCCAGAACCTTTTGGACTGCGCGCGCTACGGCATCCCCGTGGAGATAATTTCCATGCCATTGGCCGGTTTCATGGCGCCCGTGACCCTGGTGGGAACATTGATCCAGCACACGGCGGAAACCATTAGCGGGATCGTTTTGAGCCAGCTTGCTAACCCCGGCACGCCGGTCCTTTATGGCGGATCGCCGGCGATCTTTGACGTGCGGTACGAGACCACGCCCATGGGCGCGATCGAGACCCAGATGATCGATTGCGCGTATAACGAGATCGGAAAATATCTTGGATTACCCACGCAGGCCTATATCTCGCTGAGTGACGCCAAACTTTTAGACGCGCAGGCCGGTCTGGAATCGGCAATGGGCGCGACCCTGGCGGCGCTTGCCGGAATAAATAACATATCGGGTCCGGGCATGCTGGATTTTGAATCCTGCCAGAGCCTGGAAAAACTGGTGGTCGACAACGAAATCTGCGGCATGGTATTGCGCATGACCCGGGGCATTGAACCAAGAGACGATGATTTCCCGGCGATGGGGCTTTTCCAGGAGTTGTTAAAGAATAAGCACCTGCTGATCTCCAAGCACACGCGCACGCACCTTAAACAAGAGCATTATATGCCGGGCAACGTTATTGACCGGGCGAACCGGCCGCGGTGGCAGGAAACCGGGGCCAAAACGATCGATCAGAGAGCGCTTGCCGAGGTCAAAAAACTGATAAGCGAATACGAGCCATCGAAACTTGAAGATAAGGTGAAAGAGGAACTGGGAAAGTTGATAAAAAATGAGGCAATTAGATACGGGATGGAGAAATTACCGGAGAGGTCATGCGATTGCTGATAATAAGGGATCCCTCGATGCGCTTTGCAGCGCATAAACCTCGGGACGCTCAAATTTTCAACCAAATTATACATAGGATTTGGGAAAATTTGGCGGAAGCGAAAAAATATGGGATGGGAAAGCTGCCCCTCTCCCTTACCCTCCCCCTCGAGGGGGGAGGATAGAGGTGGGGGTGAAAGGAGGATATGCCGAATGAATATTGTTAAGCAGATAGAAACGGCTTTGGTGCAAGGCGATGATACAGGCGTGGGAAAGCTCACGCAGGACGCGGTAAAGCAGGGGATCGCGGCCAAAGATATATTGAATAAGGGACTAATTTCCGGTATGGAGATCGTGGGCGCGAAGTTCAAGGAACATGAGATATTTCTGCCTGAAGTGCTGTTATCAGCGCAGGCCATGAATGCCGGCATGGATATCATCAAGCCATTGCTAGAAAAGAGCGGTGCACCCGGTTTGGGCAGGGTCGTACTGGGCACGGTCCAGGGTGATATCCATGATATCGGCAAGAACCTGGTGGGCATCATGCTTAAAGGCGCGGGGTTTGAGGTCATCGACCTGGGCAGTGATGTGTCGCCGGATAAGTTCGTGGCAACTGCACAAAAGGAGAAGGCCCAGGTGATCGGCATGTCTTCTCTATTAACCACCACCATGCCCGTTATGAAAGAAGTAGTGGATCTGGTCAAAGAAAAAAAATTGAAAGTTAAAACCATTATCGGAGGCGCGCCCGTGACTCAGGAATACGCGAAAGAGATCGGCGCGGATTCGTATGGGTATGATGCCGTGAGTGCGGTGGAACGGGTGAAGGCGTTAATAATGCAACGTAGAGCCAAATGAAATCCCTCGATGCGCTATACGCGCATAAACCTCGGGACGCTCAAATTTTCAGCCAAATCACACTGAAGATTTGGAAAATTTGGCGGATGCCGTGAGCGCGGTGGAACGGGTGAAAGCAATGATGAAGAGATGAAGGGAAGAGGGGAAGATAAGGATGAAGAGCATAGGAGTTAACTCGTAAGAGTTTTATAAAAGCCTGACGGCTTAACTCCAGGAAAATTATGAAAAAATTCTCTAAAAGATTAAAAGAAAAACGCATAATTATCGCTGACGGCGCAATGGGAACTATGCTCATTGATCGCGGTCTTAAAGCCGGCGAATGCCCTGAACTTTTTAATGAGACAAACCCGGAGATGATCTCAGAAATAAACCGCAAGTACCTTGACGCAGGCGCCGAGATCCTGGAAACATGCACTTTCGGTGCAAATCCCTTGAAACTCGCCCGGCACAAGCTCGAGCACCGTTTTAAGGAGATCAATAAAGCCGCGGTGGCTATAACCAGAGCAGTGGCTGGCAGCAAAGCCTATGTCGCCGCCTGTATCGGACCATCGGGCAGGATCATGAAGCCTTTTGGCGATACAGAACCGGCAGCCGTGCAAAGCAGTTATGAAAGGCAGATGCAGGTGCTTATTCATGCCGGGATCGATATCATATGGGTTGAAACCATGACCGACCTGAGGGAAGCGGTGATCGCGGTCCAGGCCGCGAAAAAAGAAGCGCCGCATATCCCCGTTTTCGCAGCCATGACCTTTGATAAAACCCGGCGCGGGTATTTTACGATCATGGGTAACAACATAGAGCAAGTGGTAAAGGAACTCGAGGCCGTGGGCGCCGACGCGGTCGGGTCAAATTGCGGCAACGGCATCGGGAACATGATAGAAATAGCAACGCAATTCGCCAGGTCGGCGCGTGTGCCTATATCCATCCGGCCGAATGCAGGCCTGCCCGTGCTCAAGGCAAATAAGCCGGTTTATCCCGAGAGTCCCGGCTTTTTCGCTGAAAAAGCACAAGCTCTGGTCAGCGCTGGCGTCCGGATCATCGGTGGCTGCTGTGGGACAACGCCTTTACATATAGCTGTAATCAGAAACAAAATGGATTCTACACTCTAAATACAAGATTCCAAATACTGAACAATAGATAGGTTCTTAATTTAGAATTCTATGAAATTCTCCTCACCCTTACCCTCTCCCCCTTTAAAAGGGGGAGAGGAAACAGGTGAGGGGGTTTTGATTGTGTGTGTTCAGCTATTGTGTTGTCAGTATGTCAGATCACGGGAAAAGGCATCAAGACATCAGGACATCAGGAAAACAGGTTCCTAATACCATGACAATCTTGTAAGAAATCCTCTAATAAATGGTGTCCCTGTGGGATAATCTGATCTTCTGATACGCTGAATTCCTGCTTGACAATTGGTCAATAATATGTATAATATAGATAATAATAAGTGATTTCTGGCTACAAATCATAGGCGAAACAGCTGCTTAAAAAAAGGAGGTAGCATGGAAGGATCGCCAGTTAAATTTACAGTTGATTATCCCGAGAAACTTTCTCGTGGAATATTGATTCTGAGGACCTTGTTCGGCGGTATCTATGTCGGGATACCTCATGGTTTTTGTTTGTTCTTCTATAGCATAGCGGCCTCGGTCGTGATGTTTATCGCCTGGTGGGCCATCCTTTTCACCGGGAAGTACCCGAAAGGAATGTTCGATTTTGTTCTGGGGCTATATCGCTGGGGTTTGCGCGTCAATGTCTATATGTCGAATATGACCGACAAATACCCGCCTTTTAGCGGCAAAGAATAAACCAAAAAAATCAATCAGAAAAAATACCCCGCTGGATATGTTTACACCGGCGGGGTATTCTTTTCTTAGAGAAAAAAGAGTTTACAAATGTTACGAAAGGCAACCAATGAATCGAATATTTTATGATTAATTCGCTTAATTCGCTATCATTCGTTTTATTCGCTATTTATTTCTGGATCGTCTTCAGCAAATTTTCGATTTTTTTAAGCTTTATTTTACTCTTCAACCGCGTGTATATCTCCTTTGCCTGGTTTAAATATTCAAGCGCCTGTTTTTCTTTCTTGCATGCAATGAGCGCTTCGGCGAGCGCCAGCTGGCTGTCAGCGATGTCCGGGATATACCCGATCTCGCTGGCGATGCTGATCGCCCGTTTGATGTTCATCAGACCTTCCACTATATCTTTATCCTGACCGGTCATTACCTGCGTCTTGCCAAGGATCCGCAAGCCATGGATCTCGTGCTCCTTGGTTTTTGATTCGGTCGCGAGCCTAAAAGCTTCCTGCGCCGCGATCAGGGCTTCAGGGCTGCCTTTAAGCGAAAGGATGAGCGCGTATTGCAGCTTGAGATCGGTGACCAGGGCTTTGTTTCCGAGTTTGAGGACATTTTCCTTAATGCCATCGATGATCGCCAGGGCTTGATCGACGTCGTCGGCAAGGAGCAGGTCGGTCGATATATGCTCTTTTACCGTATAGATCAGCAGGTCGTCATGCGTGGCTTCGGCCATCGCCAGCACTTTTTTATGAAGTTCGCGCGCCTGGTCGATTTCATTCATTGCCATCATCAAGGGACTGAATGAGAGCATGTTGTTTATCTGTCCCCGCAGATCATTGACTCTTTCCAGGATATCCTGCGCTTTGTGGTAGTATTCCAGGGCTTTATCCCAGTCCCCGGTCTGGTTGTAGATTATACCGATATTGCCGTACGCGATCGCGGCGCCGCGTTCATCGCCGATCTCATTCCTCAGCGCGAGATTTTTTTCATGGCTGGCAAGCCCGCTTTTAATATCGCCGAGAAGATTATAATAAATGCCCAGATTATTGTGCGCGATCGCCTGCAGTTTCTTGCTGCCGATGCGCGCCGCAATATCAATGGATTTCTCTAGATGATCGATCGCCGTGGGGATGTTGCCCATGGACCGCGAGACCACGCCCATAAGCACGTACAGCGATGCAAGGTCGTTCTTGCTGTCGACGGACAGATAGGTCTGTTCCGCTTCCTTGAGCAGTTTCATTGATGAATTGCTGTCACCTTTGCGCCACACGATCTGTCCTTTCATGCGGAGACCGTGGCCGATAGATTTGGTGTCGTTGATCCGTTGAGCAATGGCGATCGCGCTATCGATCAGCTCCGCAGCCTGAGCCAGGTCCGCTTTCCTTTCCAGTAACAGATCAGCAAGATAAAAGGACAGGTGCAGATAATTGATGTTGTTCTGGTCGCGGTACCCGGACAGCGCCTGTTTCATCATGGCTAGACCATCATCCAGCTTTCCCATATCCGCTATCAGCTTGCCTTTCATGCCGGTAAGATGGGCTATGGTTTCAGGGTCTTTGGCCCATTCCAGGGCTTCGTTCACGTGTTTATACGCGTCGTCGATCCTGCCCGTGAGATGTTCCAGTTCGCACATTTTTTCAAGGATCGCAACTTTGTCGGCATTGTTTTCAGCGATCGCCAATCCCTGGCTGTAATACTTGAAAGCTTCATCACTGGCAAAAATGGCAGCGGCTTCATTGCCGGCTTTCACCGAATACTCAAGAGCTTTCGGCAGATCCTGGCAGTTCAAGAAATGATACGCCAGGGTCGCGTTGTATCCTTCAATATCATCTTTACCATTAAACTGCGTCTCGACCGTATCCGCAATGACTTTATGATAGATCGCCCGCTCGCTCTTCAGCAGGCTGTGATAAGTGACTTCTTGAAAGATCGGATGCCGGAACGAATAATAGATCATATTTTTATGGTTGACCTTGATCAAAAATTCACCGTTTTCCAGTTCTTCGACATGCCGGTAGATTTCCTTTTCCTTGATAACCTCTTCTAATAGCCTTAAGGGAAAGAACCGGCCGATGATCGATGCGGTTTTGATGATGTGTTTGGCTTCCTTGCTCAGCGCGTCAAGCCTTGATGTGACAGCCGACTCTATAGAACCCGGGACCTGGATCCTGCTTTTGTCACGGCCATGAACCTCAGGTCCATCCGATCTGCCCGCAGGTGTTTTTGTGCCGGTTTCGAGCATATTCCGGACGATCTCCTCGATAAAAAATGGATTACCGCCGCTTTTCTCAATGATCTGCTTTTTTAGATCTTCTGAGATCGTTGTTCCCGCAAGGTTACCGACGAGCCGCGCGCTGTCTTCAGGACCAAGGTTGTTGAGCGTTATCTCGGTCGTGTGATCAGCAAGCTCGTTTTTTAGCGTCTCAAAGATCTTCTTGAGATTTTCCGGCTCGCCGCTGCGGTAGCTGAGGTAGAAAGAAACACTTCCTTTCTTTACCATCGACAGCAGGAAACTGATGAGCTCATTGGATGTCAGGTCTGACCATTGCAGATCGTCGAATATAAAGATCACTCTTTTTTTCTCGGCAAGCTTCTCGACGAGAGTTGCCACGGCCAGGAATATCTGCAGCTGCAGTGAATGGCTGTCCAGGTGGATGATCTTTTCCTGGTCGTCCTTGCAGAGTTCGATATTGAGCAGTTTGTAAAGGTATGGCGCTATATCGGGGGCATCCGCACCCAGGAGGTCGTTGATCTTCGCGATGATCTTGTCCTTTGACGCCTCGGTTATTTTCATCTCATCACTGAGAAAATAACGGGTGAAACAATCATAGAATGATTTGAGGGGGATCGAGCTTTCATAGGATACACCGCGGTCTTCAAGCAACACGATATCCGGGGCCGTGATCGACAGGTATTTCCTGAATTCATACAAAAGCCGGGATTTGCCGACGCCGATCTCGCCTTTGATAAGAAAGTTTCGCGGTTTGTTTTTGATCAGTTCCGTATATCCTTCCTTGAGTTTGTTTAACTCCTTGTCCCGGCCGATCAGATCCGAATGTACCGTGCTGGATCCGAATTCGGAACCCCATTTTCGACCGATGACCTCGTAGGGATTAATACTTTCCGCCTTGCCCTTCAACTGGACCGGCTCAGAACTCATGTAATCGAAGGCGTGACGGGTCCGGCGGAAGGTCTCGGGACCGACGACGATCGTTCCCGGCGTAGCGATATCCTTGAGCCTCTGGGCGACATTGACCGTGTCGCCCATGACCGTATAATCCATCTGGAGGTCGGACCCGACTTTGCCGGCGATAACCTCGCCCGAGTTGATCCCGGTATGGATCTCCAGTTTCTTGAATGTTTTGCCGGTCTGGGTTTCCAGACGTGCGTTGATCTCGTTGATAGCGGTCTGCAGATCGAGACCGGCCAGTACCGCCCGTTCCGGGTCGTCCTCGTGCGTGACCGGCGCGCCGAAGATCGCCATGATGCAGTCGCCGATAAATTTATCGATGATGCCTTCGTAGCGGTAGACCATCATGGACAGCTTGCGGAAACACTCGTTCATTAGCGCGGTGAGCTCCTCGGGATCCAGCTTTTCCGACATCGTCGTGAACCCCGAGATGTCGGCGAAGATGACCGTGACATTACGACGCTCCTTTTCAATGGTGTCCTTCACGCCCAGGATCTTTTTTACCAGCGCGTCGGGGATGTCTTTTTTGATGATGTTCATGCGGTCGACCGCGGCGGTCGCTTTCAGGTTGAAACCGCACTCGCCGCAGAATTTATTCTGCGCGGGATTTTCAACGCCGCATTGGGGACACTTCACGGTTAATGATAGTTAAAAAAGCACCAAAATCAAGATAATTAGATTCTTCCCCTTCGTTTCTCTCCGGGTCAGAAGGATAGATGGAAGGGTCATTCTGAGGGTTTCGCAAGGAACCCGAAGAATCTCACTTTTATCAAAAGGCGTCTTCGATGAGCTCGTACTCGATCTTGCCCCGGGACGACTCGGATATCGCCAGGACGTCAAAATGGAAATCGCAGTCGGTGTTCATGACCGAAACATGGCGCAGACGCAGCCAGTACGTCGCCGCATTGCGGATCCGCCGCTGTTTTTTCCGGATTACCGACTCCTGGGGCAGGCCATATTCCATGGACCGCCGGAATTTCACCTCGACGAACCTGAAGGATTTGTCCTTTCTCAGAACAAGGTCGATCTCGCCGTAGCGGCAGCGGAAATTGCGGGCGACCACGATGTAGCTTTTGTCCGTGAAGAACTTGCGGGCGAGTAGTTCCCCGCGGTCACCGATTTTCTTACGGTTTAATCCGATCATCTTGTCAAAGAACGTATAAATTCTAAATAAGTTCCGTCATTGCGAGTGATTCCTGTGCGAAGCAATCTAAGTTTTTCTTTTCGGTTCATCGAGATTGCTTCGTCGTCCCTGCGGGACTCCTCGCAATGACAAAAAAGGAAGCAGGGTTCATCGTGTGTTTTGTAATCTTATTTTTATTTTTCACTTGGTATTTGAGATTTGTTTGGGATTTGGCACTTGGAATTTGGAATTTTTAAAGTAATTTAAACGTCATCCGATGGATCGGGCAGGGGCCGTGTTTTTGAATGCACGAACGGTGCAGCCTGGTCGGATATCCTTTGTGCTGGTCAAAATGGTACTGGGGGTATTTTTCATGGTACTTACGCATAATGGCGTCCCGGTGGACTTTGGCCAGGATCGAAGCGGCCGCGATCGATATGCTCAGGGTGTCACCTTTAATCAGGGACATCTGCTCGTACCCCGCGGGCAGATCCGGGATCTTGACCGCATCGATGAGCACGACCTCCGGTACCGGCGACAGACTGATGACCGCCTGGTACATGGCTTTTTTCGTGGCATTTAGAATGTTGATGCGATCGATGGTTTCGTGGTCAACTATGCCGAACGCGTACGAAACTGCCGAGTGGATAATGACTTTGAACAGCTTTTCACGCTGTACAGCGGTCAGTTTTTTGGAATCGTCGATTTCTGGATCTTCGAAATTTCTGGGAAGTATTACAGCTGCGGCTACGACCGGTCCGGCAAGCGGTCCTCGTCCTGCCTCATCGCAGCCGGCAATGTAATTATGCTTTATCCATAGGCTTTTGTCCGGGAGCGCCAGCACCTGGTTTCTCCTTGCCTTTCTCCTTTTCCTTCTCTTGAATTTTTTCTTTGCCCTTTTGTTCGGGCTTCTCAGCTGGCTTCTCAGGCGGTTTTTCTGTCGGCTTTCCACTGGCAACCGTTTCCGCAGCCTCGGTCTTTACCTCTGTTGTCTCCGCGCCAGTTGTTTCCGCAGTTTTCATCTTTCTGGCCTTTTTCTGACGCAGGTACGTCAATTTCGCACGCCGCACCTTGCCGGCTTTCTTTAGTTCAATTTTCTGGATCATCGGTGAGTGAAAGGGGAAAATGCGCTCGATACCGATACCCGCCGATACTTTTCTAACGGTAAATGTCTTACTGATACCGCTTCCTTTAGTGGCGATCACCACGCCTTGGAACGGCGCGATCCTTGTTTTGTCGCCTTCAACGATCTTGATATATACCCGGATCAGGTCACCCGGTCTAAACGTTGCGGTCTTAGCTGTCTTTGTCATTGAGGACCTCCAATAAAATTCCCAGATCATTCTTTGTGTACTTTTTAACGGGGATCAGGTCCGGACGTCTTGCCAGCGTCAGCCGTAATGATTCTTTTTGGCGCCATTCAGCTGTCGCTTTGTGATTCCCGTTTCTTAAGACTTGCGGAACCTCAAATTTTCTGAAAACGCAAGGCCGTGTATAGATCGGCGCTTCCAACAGCCCATTGTGCAGGGAGTCGGTTTCAGCCGAATCTTTATTGCCCAGCACGCCTGGAAGCAGGCGCGTGACCGCCTCGATAACGGTCAGGGCCGCGGTTTCACCGCCGGCCAGGATATAATCACCGATCGACATGTGGGTCAGATCGAACATTTCGTCAATGCGGGCATCGATACCTTTGTACCGGCCGCAGATCAAAATATAATTTTCATTTTTTGTTGCCAGCTTTTTCACCATATCCTGGTTAAGCAAATTCCCTTTCGGCGTAAAATCAATAAGGATCGGCGGGTTGGTGACAGCCTTCAGCTTTTTTTGCGCGTCGGCAATGGCCCTGGCCAGTGGCTCGGGCTGCAGCACCATGCCGGCGCCGCCGCCGAACATGTAGTCATCGACATAGCCGCCATCCGCAAAATCACGGGGATTCGTGAAGGCAACGCCGACCAACCCTTTCTCCCGGGCGATCCTCAGAATACCGCAATTTAACGCGCCGTTAAAATATTCAGGGAATAGTGTTATGATATTAAAGTTCATGGGATAAAAATAGCGCTGACGCGGGATCTATATTCTGCCCACTTTACCTCCCCCCGGGGGGAGGTAAAGTGAAGAATTATGAAAAAGGCACGAAACGTTCATTCGCATGCGCATGGTTTCATCTGTTTTCGATTGGGTTCTATCCGTCGTTGCGAGGTGTTACTCGATGATTTCCAGCACCGCGCGCTTGCCCTGCTTCATGGCGGCCGCGGTGATTATCGTTCTGATCGCTTTCGCAGTTCTGCCTTCTTTGCCAATGACCTTGCCTAGATCGCCTTCACCGACTCGCAGCTCATATATGATGCTCTTCTCGCCAGCGACCTCTTTGATGTCCACTTTATCTGGATTGTCGACCAGGCCCTTAACGATGTATTCAATTAGTTCCTTCATCAGAACCTCCTTTACCTTCTTCCTTATCTGGTTCTAGCTCTTTCTCTTTTTCAATTTCCTTGTTGCTGTCTTTAGCGATTATTTTAGCCACCCTGACAGTAGGTTGAGCGCCTTTTGAGATCCAGTACTCAATGCGATCCCGGTCGATCTTTACTTCTTTGGTCCGGGGATCGTAATGGCCAACGTTCTCGATGTATTTGCCGTCTCTTGCCTTCTTCGAGTCGATAACAACTATGCGGTAGACCGGTATTTTTCGTCTGCCTATTCTTGTGAGTCGAATTTTTACCATGTCCTATTATAGTAAAACGGCGCGGATTGTCAATAGTTGAGAGCGCTCAGAAAAAAATTCGCGCTCTCATGATTACAGCGATTACGGAACGATCTCAGCGATATTTAGTCGATGTTTCATCGCGGTGATCTATTTTTTTATCACTGTAATCATGGGGATTTGTTAAAATCCACTAGAAGCCACTGGCAAGCTCGAAAAACCTCTCTTGCCGGCGGAGGAGAATGTTCTCCTTTCAGTATTACCAATGTATCGCGGATGTCATTGGCGCGGAACAGGTCGTGGAGGTATCGGTTCTGCTCGAGATTCCAGTCTTTTTTCCGGGATATCAGGTATATAGCTTTACCGCTTTTGCCCAATGCCTGCCATTGGGCCATGGATAAGGTTCCCGCATGGCCGCACGCCGAAACCAGCCCCTGGAAGACATCCGGGTGTATGAACAGCGCCAGCATTGCCTGAACACCCTGGCCTGAGAAACCATAAACATACACGCGGGACGCGTCGACCGGGTATTTCGTGAGCAGTTTCTCCGTTGTCTTCATGATATCCGCATCGTTAAGGTTTGCGCTCCGATGATTTTTGCTCGCGTGACAGGTGGCCAATACCAGGTTCAAGCTGTCGGCAACAAAGGTCAGGGAATCAAGGTCTGCTCTGCCGGCGCCGGTGCAGCTCAGGATGATCAGCGCGGGGGAGAGGACGGGTTGGATCCCGGAAGTCGAATCTGGAACCGGGGATGGAGGCAAATAAAACCAATCCGAATCAGCGTCGCAGACAGCTTGACCACCGGCGCTTATTATCGCGATCAAGATAAGTGTCATTTTTTATTCTTCATACGGACGGACCATGATGCGGTGATGCATTTATTCTCTACTTTTTTGCTTCCAGAACCTTCTGCGACGCAGTTTTAGAAAGATCCATAAGCCAATGATTACGATCAATACGGGCCAGTCGCGGTAGAAAGAAAAAAATGTGATCCCGTAGTTGGACGCCCATATCCACGCACCGGTAAAGATCATCAAAAACGCAAAAAACAGACCGCAGCCCATGTTACCCCCTTCATTGAGGATCGAAGATAGGAAGGTATGAAGTTAAGAGGTTATGACAATAAAAAATAAAAATATCAAATCTTCCGATCTTCATAGCTTCATAACTTCTATTTTTTTTGTATCGCCACGTCGCCGTATTCATTCCTGATAAAAATTTTTCCGCCTGGTTTGTTGATAGTACCCTTCAAGTAACCGTTTTTCTCCACCGCATCTTTAAGCTCAAACTCGCAGTCAATCTCGCCTTCGCGAGTCTCCACTTCGATTTCCGCTTCTGTGTCTTTACTTATCGTAATGGAAACATCACCAGTTTTTTCTTTAATTTCGATCTTGTCGATCATGCTATATTCAAGTTCAACATCACCAGAAACTATGTCCGCTTTCAAGCTGCCTGACAGGTCCTTGCCGCAAATATCGGCTGATACCGTGGCGATTTCGATAATACCGTTCACATGGGCAATATTGAGGTCTCCGGAAACGCCTTTTATGCCAAGGTTGATGGCTTTGGGAACTGTGATTTCAAGGTTTCCGCTGAGTGCTTTGATCTGGAGCGTATCCGGGCTTTCGTTTACGCCCACAAAACCATCTTTCTCAATCGTTATGATATCAGTGTCTTTTCCTGAGATGTCAATATCACCACTGACACCCTTGAGTTCCAACTTCTGTTTTTTTGAAAATTTCAAGGTTTCTTCAGCTGATGCGTGGCCAAACGCACCATGAATGGCGGAAGTGACCATCTCAGGAATGGAATCCATGGTATGCCAGAAACTGAACGCATGAGGAGGGCCATGTCGCTTTCTTGATTCACCGCCGTTAAGCGCTTCCAACAGACGGGCTGCTTCCTCGGCATTTATCTTACCCTCTTCAAGCAGTTTCAGGATCCGCAGACGTTCACTCAATGTACACCTCCACGTATTCATTCTTTTCCTCGTCCGTGACCTGCGCCAGGACAAACCTGCCGCCTTCGGCGATCTCGCTGACCACTTTGTCGATGATCTCAGGATCAAAATCATCCAGCTTCATTTCTTTGCCGCTGACATTGACCGTGAACCCGTCCGGCATTACGCCTTTGAAGATCGTGCCCATCCTGGAGGCAAGTTTGAGCACGCCGACCGGTATATCAACTTTCACTTTGGGTTTATCACTGCCTTTGTTATAGACCCGGACCCGGAAGAACCGCGCGCGCGCCTCGTTGTCTTTTAGCGCGCCGAGCAGGCGGTCGGCCTCGTCGGGCGTGATCTTGCCCTGGGCTACCATTTCTAAAATCTTTTTTCTTTCATCGGACATGATATACTCCTTTCAAATAATTAAGGCAATTGAGGGCGTGACCATTATTTCTTTATGAAATATCTTATTACGCCTACAATACCGAGGGCGATCAGGATCGCAGGCCAGTCGCGGTACCAGGTGATATGGATGATGCCAAGGTTGGAGAGCCAGATTACAGCACCAATCACGATCAAAAGAATGCCGTTGAAAACAGAATGGAACCAGAATTTCATTTTTTTCTCCTTTGTTTCAGAATGCCGACTGCTTCATCCACGGATATTTTTCCATTAGATAGCGCTTCGATCGGATCATCCGCGTCAACCAGGGGAGAGAGCTTCAAACTTTTCAGCAGATCGTCGATCTTTGATTTTATCGTGGGGTAGGAAGTATCCAGCGCTTTCTCCATATCAGTGATCCTGCCCTGGGTGCGAAGAAAGACCATGAGAAATTCGTAGTCGTCCTCATTCAACTGGCAAAAAGGACATAGTGAGATGTCTTTACTCACTCTCAGATCACATTTCGGGCACTTCAATTCGCTAATAACCATCTCTTGCCCGCAAGATGGACACTCCTTAATTTTTTTAACCATATATGTCATTATAATCAATTTTTTTAATTTGTCAAGGGGTGAAATTGACTAAAGTCAATTTTCGATGTCCTCGCTTTTGTAATATAAAAATGATTATGATGAAGCGAGACGCAGACGATAGCGTAGTGATAAACACAATGATAACAGTGATAAAAGAAAAAGTATTGAAAAATCATGGTTTTTTGTTTATTATTTTGAATTTAGGATTTGTTTAGGATTTAGTAATTAGAATTTAGTGCTTGATCTTTAAGGATATATCTTTTCCAGCATCCTCGGGAACGGTATTGTCTCTCTTACATGCGCAATGCCGCAGATCCAGGCGATCGTGCGTTCCAGGCCCAGCCCAAAACCGCCATGGGGGTAGGTGCCGAAAAGCCGCAGATCCAGATACCATTTGTAAGCCTGCTCAGGGAGCTTGTGTTCCTTTATTCTCTTGACCAGCGCCGCATGATCGTCCTCGCGCTGGCCGCCGCCGATGATCTCGCCGTAACCTTCGGACGCGATCATGTCAACGCTTAAAGATAAGGAGTCGTCCCCGGGATCGCGCTTCATATAGAAAGCCTTGCAGTGCGCCGGGTAATGATGGACCAGGATCGGACGGTCAAAGCTTTCGCCCAATAAAGTCTCCTGGGGCGCGCCAAAATCATCGCCGTCCTTGAATGTTTTATCCTTTTTGTGGATCATTTCCACGGCTTCCTTATATGTGATCCTCGGGAATGGTTTTTTTATTGTCTCCAGTTTGCCAAGGTCGCGTTCCAGGATCTTCAACTCCTCTTTTCTCTTTTCCAGGACTCGTTCAACGACATATGAAACCATATTTTCTTCAGTATCCATGATGTCGTTGAGACCAGCAAAGGCGATCTCGGGTTCCAGCATCCAGAACTCGGTCAGATGGCGTCGGGTCTTTGATTTTTCCGCGCGGAATGTCGGTCCGAAGCAATAAACCTTACCCAGTGACGCCGCGGTCGCTTCGTTGTACAACTGGCCGCTCTGGGTGAGATACACGGTTTCGTCGTAATACTCGACCGGGAACAGCGTGGTCGTGCCCTCAACCGCAGCAGGTGTGAGGATCGGCGTGTCGGCATTGATGAACCCCTGGTTGTCAAGGAAATCCCTCAAGCCCTTTATTACCTCGTGCCGGATCCGCAGGATCGCGTTCTGCTTTTTGGAACGGATCCATAAGTGCCGTAACGGCAACAGGAACTCAATGGAATGTTCTTTGGGCGTGATCGGATAATCTTTGGCATATTGGATGATCCTGATGTCCTTTGCAATGATCTCGTAGCCACCTGGCGCCCGCTTGTCAGCGCGCACCGTGCCCGTGATGACCAGGGATGACTCCTGGGTTAGTTTGTCGGCGATCTCGAAGATCTCGGGTTTTGCGTCATCCTGGCTGATGACCGACTGGATGATGCCGGTGCCGTCACGGATGAGCAGAAAGCAGACCTTGCCCGATGAGCGCACGTTGTAAAGCCAGCCTTTTATCTCGACTTCCTTGCCTTCGTACTTGCCGATCTCCTCGATATATGCCTGCATGGAGAGAATATATTCTATTTTATAGCAAAGTCAAGCAGAAAGCACTATTGACGCCATATACTATTGACATGGTTATTATTTTTGACAGGGGGAATTGGGGTCAGCCCTCGAAATTAGAAATCATCTGCTGAATAGATAGATGCGCAAGCCTGAAGGCTTGCCCTACAGTAAAGAGATTGCCGTTGTAGGGCAGGGTCATGATCCCGCAAAGCGGGGCTTTAGCCTTGCCAATATATTATTAGCTATTATGCAATCAGGTGTGCGACCCTTTGACAAATAAGAATAAATGAATATAATCAGATATGAAAGTATCAATTTTGGTCCCCGCGTATAATGAAGTTGAGAACATCCCATACCTGGTCGAGGAATTAGACAAATTCATGAAAAACCATAAGGATTATGAAGTTATCGTCATTGACGACGGTTCCAGAGACAGCACTTTTGATGCCGTGAACAAGCATAAAAGAGACTATTTAAAGGTTGTCCGGCACAAGCGGAACCTGGGTAAGACCCAGGCGGTTTTGACCGGCGCAGCCGCGGCGGCGGGCGAGATCCTTGTGATCTTTGATGCTGACCTGCAGTTCGACCTTTATGACATACCAAAACTTGTGGAATTGATCGATAACGGTGCGGACGTGGCGACCGGTTGGAAACAAGGCGTTTACGAGAAAAAATTCGTTTCCAATGTTTACAACTGGTGCGGCCGTAGACTATTCAGGCTCAAAGTCCACGACATGAACGCGATCAAAGCGTTCAAGAAAGATGTTCTGCAGGCGATCCCGTTGCGCAAGGAGTGGCACCGGTATATTGTGCCCCTTGCCCATGAGTACGGATTCAAGATCGAGGAAATAAAAGTAACATTAAGACTGCGTAAATACGGTACTCCCAAGTATCAGCAGAAATCAAGGATCGTCGTCGGCCTGTTCGATCTGCTGGCCGTGAAATTCCACGCGACGTTCATGCAGAAGCCGCTTCTTTATTTCGGCACGATCGGCATGATCTCCTTTTTGCTGGGCGTCGTGGCGGGGATCGTTGCGATCGTGCTCAGGATATTCGGCCACGGGTTCAGGCCGCTACTGTACCTCGTCGTTTTGCTCGTGGTGTCGGGCATATTGTTCTTTTCCCTTGGTTTGATCGGAGAATCGATCCGTTCGGTCCTTGACCGCCTGGAAAAGAACGATGCAGAGAAGCATCGATGATCCCATTTCTTAAACTTCTGTAATGAAAAATGGGACGTATACTTCAACGCCGTGATGTAACCGAGACATGAAATGGGTGTGGACGGTCCTGCGGATAGTCATCGGTCTGGCGCTGATCGCGTTTTTGCTGTGGAAGTGCAACCTTGGTCGGATCCTCCAGTACGTGCGCAATATGGATATAAGGTATTTGGCGCTGGCGCTGTTGGTTTATCTGGTTTTTATAATCATATCAGCCTGGCGCTGGCAGCTCCTGCTTGAGCATAAGAAGATCTCCATGCCTTTCTTCAGGACTCTATCAGTTTATTTCATATCCATATTTTTCAGCAATGTATTCCCGACAACCATTGGCGGTGACGTGATGCGCATCGTATACGGACCGTCAACCAGCCGGACCGAATCGCTGGGTACGGTAATTGTCGACCGCATCCTTGGGTTCATCGGACTGTTTCTATTCGCTCTTGTTTGGGTGCTGTATGTAATGATATTCCAAGGTCGGGTTGAATTTCTGTCCTTTACGGTGATCGGTCTGGCTGTGCTGCTGCTTCTGACCTATTTTCTTTTTTCGGAAAAAGTGTACGCATTTTTCACGCCGTGGCTGCAAAAAATAAGGATCTTTCGGCTGGGCGAACGCCTGAGCAATCTCCACCGGATGATGACCGGCTATGGCGGCGCGTGGGGGCTTCTTGCCTTCTGCGTGCTCCAGTCCATGGTGATCCAGGCGCTCCTGGCGATCGCGCCGATGTTCGTTCTCCGCAGTCTGGGAAATTTTCAGACCGGCATCCTGCCTTTTTTCATCTACGTGCCGATCATCAACATCATTTCCATGATCCCGGTTTCTTTGAACGCGCTGGGCGTGCGGGAGAACGCTTACGTGATCTTCTTTTCCAGGGTGGGGCTTGACAGCGCGGTTTCGTTCACGATGTCGCTGGTGTCGTTCTTCATGTTCTTTATCCTGACGTTGATCGGCGGCATCTGTTTTTTATTCTATCGGAATAAGAAAAAGACCTGATGGGGGTGCCATGAGAGTGTGCATGATAGGGACGGGCTACGTGGGCTTGGTGACCGGCGCTTGTTTCGCGGATATCGGCCATAACGTCATATGCGTCGACAACGATGCCCGGAAGATCGAGGTTTTGAAAAAAGGCGGGATACCGATCTATGAACCGGGACTCGAAGAACTGGTAAAAAAGAATGTTAAAGCCGGCCGGTTGAAATTTTCAAACTCGATCGCCGAAGGCGTCAACGAATCGGAGATCTTGTTCATTGCGGTCGGCACGCCGCCCAAGGAAAACGGCGAACCGGATCTTTCCAGCGTGGAGCAGGTCGCGATGGAGATCGGTGCCGCCATGAAGGATTACCGCGTGATCGTTGAAAAAAGCACGGTCCCGGTCCAAACCGGGAAATGGGTGCGGACAGTAGTGGAGCGGTTCAGCAAAAACGCGAAGGAATTCGATGTGGCGTCCAACCCCGAGTTCTTGAGAGAGGGTTCAGCGATAAGTGATTTCTCAAACCCCGACCGTATCGTGCTGGGCGTGGAAAGCGAACGGGCAAAGGAAAAACTGCTCGAACTTTACAAACCGATAAACGCGCCCAAGATCGTCACCGATATCGCGAGCGCCGAGCTCATCAAGCACGCATCGAACTCGTTTCTTTCCACGAAAATCTCATTTATCAACGCCGTGTCGGTGATTTGCGAGCGTTCCGGCGCGGATGTCCTTAAGGTCGCCGAGGGCATGGGCCTGGACAAGAGGATCGGCCGGGATTTCCTGAACGCGGGGCTCGGGTTCGGCGGTTTCTGCTTTCCCAAAGATCTAAAAGCGTTCATCGGGATCTCGTCCAGACTGGGATACGACTTCCGGCTGCTCAAAGAAGTAGAGAACGTCAACGAGGAGCAAATGCTCAGGGCGGTTAAGCGGCTGGAGGACATGCTGTGGAACCTGAAGGATAAGAAGATCGGCGTGCTGGGACTGGCGTTCAAGCCGAACACTGATGACATGCGCTTCGCACCGTCGATCACGATCATCGGCGAACTGCAAAAACAGGGCGCCATGGTCAAGGGTTATGACCCGGTGTCGATGGAGCGGGCGAAGGAGATCATGCCGGATATCGAATATTGCCGGAATGCGTACGAGGTCGCCCAGGGTGTTGACGCGATAATCCTGGTGACCGAGTGGGACGAATTCCGATCGGACAAGCTCGACATGAAAAAAGTATTGGTTTCCATGCGGCAGCCGGTCCTGCTGGACGGCAGGAACCTGTATGATCCACTGGCCATGAAAAAACTTGGGTTCCTCTACGCGGGGATCGGGCGATGAGGGTGGTCATAACGGGCGGCGCCGGATTTATCGGATCGCACCTGACCGATCATTACCTGGCGCACGGCCACGAGGTCATCACAGTGGACAACTTGATCACGGGCCGTAAGGAGAATATCGCTCACCACGCGCGCGCGGCGCGGTTCGAATTCATCCGTCACGATATCAGCCGGCCATTTAACATCAAGGGACGGGTAGATCTAATACTCCAGTTCGCCTCGCCGGCCAGCCCGTTCGATTATCTTAAATACCCGATCGAAACGATGAAGACCGCTTCGTTCGGCACCTACAACATGCTCGAACTGGCGCGGCAAAAAAAGGCCAAGTTCCTGCTGGCTTCCACCAGCGAGGTCTATGGCGATCCTGAGGTTCACCCGCAGCGCGAGGAATACTGGGGCAACGTGAATTCAGTCGGACCACGGGCAGTTTACGACGAAGGCAAGAGGTTCGCGGAGGCGATGACAGTCGCGTACCACTCCAGGTACGGCCTCAGAGTGAACATCGTGCGTATCTTCAACACCTACGGCGAGCGGATGCGAGAAGGCGACGGCCGGGTCATCCCGGCGTTCATCTGTGCGGCCCTGCGCGGCCAGCCTATGCCTATTTTTGGTACGGGCAAGCAGACGCGGAGCTTCTGTTACGTAAACGACCTGGTCGACGGGATCGCGCGCCTTGCCCGTTGCGGTTATTTCATGCCGGTCAATCTCGGAAACCCTGGTGAATACACCATGCTCGAACTTGCCCGCATGGTCAAGAGACTGACGAAGAGCAAAAGTATGCTGAAGTTTCATCCCCTGCCTCAGGACGACCCGAGGAAGCGGAAACCGAATATCTCAAGGGCGCGGAAACTGCTGGGCTGGCAGCCCATGGTGGGACTGGAAAAAGGTTTGAAAAAGACCATCAAGTGGTTTGGGGATGAAATATGATCGAGTGGCTGAGACAACACGGACTGAGGATCGCTTTTATACTGGCACTCGGAGTGTGCTTTTATATTCTACTCCGGGGGCTGATCCCCCGTCTGGTCAAACGCACGGTGGTCCTGTCCATGAAGGACAAGCCGGGTGTCGAAGCGGAGAAAAGGATCCGTACGATCGGTCGCGTGCTGAACAACACACTGGGCGTCATCATCATACTGATCGTGCTATTCACGATCGGCGCCGAGACCGGTATAAACATCGGACCAGCGCTTGCCAGCCTGGGGATCATCGGCATTGCCGTCGGTTTCGGCGCGCAGAGCTTGATCAAAGACCTGATCAACGGATTTTTCATCCTGCTGGAAAACCAGTACGGCGTTGGCGATGTCGTTAAAATAGTGGATATCGCGGGTCAGGTCGAGGAGATCAATCTGCGCCGGACTGTCCTGCGAGACATGGACGGTATTGTCCATATTGTCCCTAACGGGACCATTAATGTTGTCAGCAACTTTACCAAAGAGTTTTCTCGGGTCAACATGAATATCACCGTTGCTTACAAGGAGGATATTGATGCCGTGATCGCGGTCGTGAACCGGGTGTGTACGGAACTCGCCGCGGATCCCCAGTGGGGCGCGAAGATCATCAAGACGCCCCAGGTACTGCGTGTCGATTCCCTGGGTGCTTCCGGAGTAGAAATAAAGATCTGGGGTGAGACCCTGCCGATCCTGCAATGGCAGGTCATGGGCGAGCTTCGGAAAAGAATAAAGAAGGAATTCGACCGGAAAGGAATTGAGATCCCGTACCCGCACATGAAAGTCCATTTGGAAAACCCGCCAAAGGATTAAAGCTCTCAATCCCTGTTCTTTCATCACCGTAATCTTGTTCTTTTCTCATCACTGTAATCTATGCTTCTGTGCATCACTGCGTTGAAGTATACGTCCCATTTTTCATTAAAGAAGTTACAGAAAATGGGGCGTTGAAGTACACGTCTTACATTGTGATATCGTGAAAATGACATACTGGTTATCCCGTTCAGGGACCATTTATCATTATAGAATTCAAAAAAAATGGGGCAATCGAGCAGTATGTTGGCTATTGACGGGAATAAATTCTCAATTATAATGTATAATAAATAGCGGACAGCTAATAGCATATGGCTAATAGCAAAAAATACACCACCAAAGGAGGTTTCATGAAGAAATTATTTTTCATTCTGATCAGCGCGGCACTTATCATCGCGGGATGTGCGCAGAAGACCGAGCCCCTTACGGGTGAACCGGGTGGCAAGCTCGTGATCGGCACCACCGAGTTCCCCGAAGAACTCTCGCCTTTGTCGCCCTCAGTTTTCAGTTCCAATGATATTCTGGACCTTTTATATATGCACCTTCACCGCATTGATCCTGAGACCGGTAAAATGAAACCGGAACTCGCTTCGTCCTGGGAATTTTCCGAGGACCTGTCTTCGATCACCTATTACCTGCGCACTGACGTCAAGTGGTGGGATGGCGAACCCGTAACGGCCGAGGACGTTCTGTATACCTACGAAAGAATGACTGATCCTGATTTCGGCTACTCCGATATCGCCCGGATAAGGTTCATAAAAAAAGCTGAACTAATTGGCACCCATGCGATCCGTTTCACTTTCGACCGCGTGTACGCCGACCTGCTGACCGATTCCGATATCATGCCTGTGCCCAAACACGTGTATGAAAAACTCAAGGCCGATTTCGGAAAAAAGCCGATCGGCAATGGTCCGTACAAAGTCAAGGAGTTCAACGCCGGCAGTTCGTTGATCATGGTCGCGAACGAGGGGTACTACCGGGGCAAGCCGCCGCTTGATGAGATCGACCTGATCAATTTCACAAACCCGGATTCCATGATCGCGGCATTTTCGCAGGGCAGCCTGGACTTGATACTTGATATCGCGCCGACCGCGGCTAAGTCCCTGAGTGCCAACAAGAACGTGACCGTGGATTCCCGGCCCGGCAACAGTTACACGTACGTCGGCTGGAATCTCAACAACGAAGACCTGAAGGACAAGGATGTGAGAAAGGCGATCAGCATGGCGATAAACCGGTCCAAGATCCTCAATGATATCTTTGCGGGTATGGGTACGCTTTCGCTGGGGCCTTTACCGCCGACATCATGGGGATACAGCGAAGACATCGCGCCCGTCGAGTACAATCCCGCGAAGGCCAAGGAGATCCTAAGGCAGAAGGGATACGGCGACAAGAACAAAAATGGATATCTGGAAAAGAACAACCAGGAGTTCACTCTCAACATCATTACCAATATCGAAAACCCGGACCGCGTGGCTATCCTGGGTAATATCGTGAACGACCTTAAAAGTTTGGGCATCAAAGTGAATGCGCGTGATCTTGACGCCGCCGCGTTCATCCAGTCCCTCGTGAGCAGGAATTTTGACGGATTTGTCATGGGTTGGAGCGTCGGTGAAAAGATCGATCCGACCGCGTACTGGTATTCAGAACCGGCCAGGGGCAAGTTCAATTTCATATCATACAAAAACCGCACGGCCGATTCGCTTATCGATGAAGGCGTAACCATGCTGAACCGCAAGAAGGCCAAGGAAACATGGGGTCAATTCCAGAAGATAGTGTACGAGGACCAACCTTACACGTTCCTGATCGTGCCCAATCGGATCTCGGCAAGTTATCTGCGGGTTAAAGGCGCGGGTGAAGGCATCCAGCTGGCGAGCGTCTATTCTTATTGGATACCCGAAGCAGAACGCAGGGTGGCGGTCGCTTATGTACCGCCGAAGAAGCCAGAGGTCGTGACGCCCGCGGTCCCTGAAAAGGCCGAGAAGCTGCCAGAGATAAAACCCAAGACGGTCCTGGCCCCGGAGAAACTGCTGGAAGCCGCCGCGAAGAAAGAAACCACAGCCGTTGCCGTGACAACCCCGCCGGTTGCGCCGCCTGTCATTCCGCCAAAAGCATCGGTTATTACCAGACCTATTCCTAAGAAACAGACATCGCCCAAGTATCCGGAATCAGCCCGTGCACTGGGTGCGACCGGACGGGTGGTCGTGAGGGTGATCGTGGGTATTGACGGCAAGGTCAAAAACGTGATTATTTTATCAAGTTTCGGCAACCCCGCGTGTGAGGAAGCAGCTCTGGCTGCCGCGAAAAAGTGGGAGTTTGAGCCGGCTACAAAAGACGGCGTGCCGTTCGAGCAGAACACGGCGATCCCGTTCGATTTCAAACCATAGAGCCGGCGTTAAAAGCATGGTCCATACAAGGGGGAAAGCCCGGTCGGTTTCCCCCTTGACAATTTATGGAATATCAATATAATCTAACATGAAGAGCAATAAAGGATGGTCGATCATGATAGGATCTATCAAGGAGGTCCATGAAACATATAACCGTGATACTCTTTCTTATATGTTGTTTATTCGGTGAATGGCAGCAAACTGAAGAAATAGTCCTACCAAAGGGCATACAAATAAACGATATCGCGATCAGCAAGGAAGGCGAGATCTGGCTGCTTTCGTCGGCTACGATATTAAAGCTTGAGCCATCGTCTAAAACACCTTTGATAATAAGCGGGATCTCGGGTGCTAGACTATTCGCGATCGGTGACGCCACGGTCTATCTGGTAAGGGACAATAACCGCCTGGCGCTATTTGACATCAATAAGGGAACCGACGAGGAATCCGAAGCCATATTCGCCGCACCGAGCAAGTTAAAGGTCGTGTCCGCGGCAGGCCAGAATTCCCTGATCGCACTGGAAGCAGGGCGCTTGACATTCTGGGAAAATGGGAAAATGGTGGGCGCGATCCCCGCGGATGCGCAAAAGTTCGCCACGGTACCGCTGGCTGATTATGCCGAATCATCAATACCGCTGTACACGCTTAAGGATAACCGTGTCTACGCGTGGACCGGCGGGGCGTTCCAGCACGCAGAAAACTACCGGAACCGGGTCGTCTATAGTTCGTCCGGCACGATCCTCGATATAACTGCGGACAAGAGCGGCAAGCTTTATATGCTTTTCGCTGATTCCATCGTCGTGCTCAACAGCGAAGGCAAGTATACCGGCAAGGTTCAGACACCGGGAATGCCATCTGAGAGCGAATTGATCGCTAATCCAGCAAACCAGAGTCTTGTACTGTTCGACAAAACCAACCGGAAACTGGTTATGTTCAACGAGACCAAAAAGGACAACGGCGACCTTATTACTTTGAACAAGAACTCGCCTAACCCGGTCGACAATTACACCGAGATCGAGTTCACGCTCGGCCGGTCGCTGAACATTACAATGACAGTTTATAATCTTATCGGCGAACCGGTCAGGGTGCTGGCCAAGGGACAGTTCGGTATGGGCACGCATCGCGTGCACTGGGATGCGTGCGACCAGAAAGGCAACCTCGTTCCCAACGGCGTTTATTTCTATCGCCTGGAATCGAATAAGGGCGTCGCGATAAAGCAGCTGGTCGTGCTAAGATAGCATACTGGTAAAGACCCGGACTGGATGGCGCGGAGAAACGGTCGGTTGGTGGGGTTGATCCGGGAATCGTTGAGCATCTTCAACGTGGCGCTAGCGCACCAGAAGCAGGATGTGGTCGAAACGCTGCTGTTAAACTTGATCTACACCGGTCAGGTCGCCACCTGCCTGCCGAAACAATCGGTCATCCAGGGCCGGTTTTTTTTCATCCGCCCGCTGTATTTTTTTGACAAGGAGCTGATCAAAAAAATCGCCCGCGCCTGCGGTATACCCGGTGATGCTAATACCTGTCCGTACAGTCAGGATAACAAGCGGGAGAAAATAAGGCTCTTTCTGCGGGATGTCCAGCGTGATTACCCGGATGTTTATCGCGGGGTATTCAACGCCCTCTTCAACCTGAATAGAAGTTATCTGCCTTAAGGTGCGAGCGTAAATGTTCGGACCGGGTCGTACTTTGGTCCTTCCGGTCTGAGTGTCGATTTGAAAAGGGTGATGCGGTCGACCATGAAAGCGTCGGTGTGTAGTTCCTGCTTAAGGATGTCATCGACCGGGCAGAATGTTTTTACCCGGCCAAAAGTCAGGTGGGGATGGAATTTTTTATCTTCGATCTTGCATCCGAACCGCGCCATGTTCCGGTCCAGGTTTTCTGCGATCGCGATCATCGAGTCGCCGCCCTGAATAACGCCGGCCCAGAGAACGCGGGGCTGCCGCGGACCGGGGAAACATCCGATTCCTGATACCTGAACCATGAATTGCGGCACCGACGCTACGGTTTCTGCGATCGCCGGGATGATTTCATCCTTCGCGGCATCAGATATTTCGCCCAGGAACTTCAAGGTAATGTGCAGGTTTTCGTACGCCACCCATTTTATCGACATTCTTTTTGCTTTTCCCGCTTCGATTATCTTGGATACTTTATCCCGGATAATGGCGGGCGTTTCGATGGCGATAAATGCTCTCATGACGCTTTGCCTTTGCTCACGAGCGCCTTCAAGGTTTGCAGGGAGCCAAGGCATGCATTTTTACGGATAAAAGCGCGGCTGCCGTGGAACTGAAAGCGTTGCACCAGACAGACATTTTTATCCGCCGCGGACACGTACACGAGCCCAACTGGTTTTGATCTGGTGCCGCCCGCAGGCCCGGCAATGCCCGTTATGCTGATCCCGATATCGGAGCCGGTTATCTGCCTGACGTGCTGCGCCATTTCCCGGGCCGTACGCGCGCTCACCGCGCCGGATGTCAGCAGGGTCCGCGATCTTACTCCGACGACGCGTTGTTTAACGGTATTAGCATAGGCGATGATCCCGCCGAGAAAATAAGCGGAACTGCCGGACCGGCTCGTGATCATACTGCCGAGCATGCCGCCGGTGCACGATTCGCAGACGCTGATCGTCAGGCCGCGGCTGGTCAGGGTATGTTGGAGATCCTTCAGAATATGCGGTACCCTGTCATTCGTTGTTCGGCGTCGCCGCTCGTATCGTTTTTCGTTCATCGCCATACGTAGTCCGTTACCGTACAACAACGCCGTGCAACGATACGGGCCGCCAGGACGTATAACGAAAAACGGTTTTTCAGGACAGTATTCATTGTTACTTGAACCTGATAAACGCCTGCAGGACGATGACCACTACCATGGTATAGACCGCAGCTCCCAGGTCGTCCAGCATGATGCCCCAGCCGCCGGGAAGTTTCTCCAACTGGCGCAGGGGCGGTGGTTTGACGATGTCGAACAGCCGGAACAGCACAAAGGTAATGGCCAGCGGTATGATCTTTAGGGGTGTGAAAAAAAGGGGGAGCAGCAGGCAGGCATATTCGTCGATGACGATCTGTCGAGGGTCCTTACCCATGGTCTTTGACAACTGGTCGGACAGAAAGATCCCTGCGGCAAAAAGCCCGATACTGATAACCAGGTAAAAGATCTTGAAAGATATAAGGCAATACCAGACGGCAACGCTGATCAGGCATGCGAAAGTCGCGGGCGCGAACGGAATGTAACCGGTGAAAAATCCGGTGGCGAATAATAGACGCAGGAAACGCAGTAATCGCAGGATCACTTCGTTCGCAGGAGGCGCAGGATTCGTGTAATTCGTATATTTATATTCGTTGGATTCGTTTCTATTTCTTGCCCTTCTTCGGGAAGCGTTCGTTCCAGTCGACGACCAGGGCGCAGACCACAAAGGTCGAGGAATAGGTTCCGAAGATCAGGCCGACGATCAGCGTGAATGCGAAATCGGCGATGACCGGTCCACCCACGAAGAACAGTAAAAATAGCGAAATGATCACGAAGGTACCGGTCAGTACGGTCCTTGAAAATGTCTCATTGACGCTGTTGTTGATCAGGTCCCGGTATGGCAAGCCGCGCATTTTTTTATAATCCTCGCGAACGCGGTCGGAGATGACGATCGTATCATTGATCGAATAACCGAGGATCGTGAGAAGCGCGCCGATCACCGGGATGGTGAATTCGCGGCCGGTCAATACCAGCGCGCCGGTCGTGATCAGGATATCGTGGAATAAGGAAATGACCGAGGCCGCGCCAAAGCGAAAGTCGAACCGGAACCATACGTAAACGCCCATCAGGAACAGGCAGAGCAGTACGGCGAATATCGTGTTGCGGGTCAATTCCTGGCTGATTTTCGGTTCCACGGTTTCTTTTGCTCTGAGTTCGGGCAGATTGTCATTGAAATCCAGCTTTAACCGGGTGATGACTTCATCGGCGAATTTTGCCGGGTCTTTTTTCTCAACGGAACGGATCACGAATTCATTGGTCCCGGCCAATTTCTGTATCGATGCCTGAGCCTGGCCGATCTTACCCAGCGAAACGCGAATGTCGCCGGTTTCCACTGTTTTTTCGAACCTTACCCATATCAGGGCACCGCCCGTGAAATCCACGCCCAGCCGCGGTCCTTTGATAAAGATCAGCAGCAGGGCGATAACAACGCAGGCAAGCGAAAAAATATACGCGTACTTTCGAAAGCCCATAAAATCGAGATTGGGATTTTTAACCAGTTCAATCATGTTATATCCTCAGTTTTGATGTTTCAAACTTCAAAGTGAAGTAATCAAGCACCGCTTTCGTCACAAAGACCGCAGTGATCAAGTTCGTGACCAACCCTATGATCAGGGTGAGGGCAAAGCCTTTTATCGGTCCGGTTCCGAAGATGTAGAGGACGATACCCGTGATGATGGTCGTCATATTGGAGTCGAATATCGCCAGCCAGGCGCGCGAAAATCCCTGGCTGATGGCGGTCCTTATCGTCTTGCCGATCTTAAGTTCTTCGCGGATCCGTTCAAAGATCAGAATATTAGCGTCCACCGACATGCCGATAGTCAAGGCAATACCGGCGATCCCGGGCATGGTTAGCGTGCCATGGAACGCTGACAAAATGCCGATAAGCAGGATGATATTGAGAGCCATCGCAAAGTCCGCGATCAACCCGGAAAGCGAGTAGTAGATCAACATGAAAAGGACAACCACGGCCGCGCCGAGAAGCGCTGCCCGTATGCCGCTGGTAATCGAGTCGCGGCCGAGCGATGGTCCGACCGAACGTTCTTCCACGATTTTGAGCGGAGCCGGCAGAGCGCCGGCCCTGAGCACGATCGCCAGGTCGCGTGCCTCATCGGCCTTGAACTGACCTGAGATCATGGCCCTGCCCTGAGGGATCCGCTCGCGGATCACCGGCGCCGACTGGACCATGTTATCAAGCACGATCGCGAGCCGTTTGTTGATGTTCTTGCCGGTGATCGTGGCAAATCTCCGGGCAGCATCGCGTTTGAACTCCATTTCTATGTACCAGCTCCCGGTATACTGCAGTTCCGAACCCTGATACGGCTGGTGACGGGCATCGCGTATCGCTTCACCGGTCATTTCCGGTTCCTTTTTGAGCACGTAGATGCGCCTGACGTCCCGGCTTTCGTATTTTTCCTTGGGGCCGAAGGCGATCTGGATGTCCGCAGGCATTGCCGTTTGGGCCCTTGTCAGCAGGGCGTTGACCGAATCTTCATCCCTGACATCGATCCCGGCGTCGCGCTCCACGCTTATGAAATACGACGACAGCGGTTCCTCAAAAGCCATCGTGTCGCCGCCTTGAAGGAACCGGTCGACGGTCTTGAACACATCGTTCGCCCTTTCGTCCTCAACCAACTTGAATTCCAGGTGGGCTATCTTTCCGATAAGGTTAACGGCTCTATCGCGGTCGACTCCGGGCAGCTGGACAAGGATCCTTGATGTCGACTGTTTTTCGATGATCGGTTCGAAAACACCGAACTGGTCGATGCGGTTCTTGATGATCTCGAGCGCTCGGTCACGCAGGTCAGAGGGATTTTCACTGGATACGGTCGTATCAACCTCGAGGATAAGGTGCATGCCGCCTTTGAGGTCGAGACCAAGGTGGATCGCCCGTTTCATGAGCGCATTTTCTTCATTTTTAGAAAGTCCTTGTGCCGTGTATACTCTGATCGTAGGGTAGAGCGTGTAGATCCCGACCGCGAGCAATACCAGCACAATTATCATTCTAAGACCGATATTCTTCATCTTGCTCCTTTGATGATGGAAACCATTTCAGCGGTTGCCTGTCTCATGCCGACGAAAACTGCGCGCGCGATGATCGCAAATCCGATGGAATATCCGCTGATCTCCGGGAACCGCAGCAGCGGCAGGATATTGCGGTAATCAATGCCGTGGCCGGCGTGGATCGTGAATCCTTCCCGGCGCGCGGCTTTTGCGGCGCGCGCTATCTGGATGAGCGCGTTCCGGTAATTTTTCAGTTTGGAATATTCATTGGTATTGATCTCAATATATTGTGCGCCGACGCGCACTGCTTCTTTGATCTGCTCGATATCGGAGTCAATAAAAATACCGACCCTGATACGCTGGTCCTTGAGACGGGATATGATCGGCCTGAGGTCTTCTTTGCTCTGCAGCAGGTTCAAGCCGCCTTGAGTAGTGACTTCGTCTGATGATTCAGGCACCAGGGTGACGCGGTGAGGTTTGACCGAAAGCGCGATCTTCGCCATTTCCGGCGTTGCCGCCATTTCCAGATTTAACTCGGTTTTGATGATATCCCTGAGGAGCCTGAGATCCCGTTCCTTGATATGCCTGCGGTCGGCCCTGAGATGGATCGTGATACCGTCAGCGCCGGCCAGCTCGGCTTCGACCGCGGCGTAGACCGGGTCTGGAAAGTCTTCCCGGCGCGCTTCCCGCAAGGTCGCGATGTGATCGACATTGACGGATAATTCCATGGGCTATTATAACCAGAAAAACCATGGTGTCAACCTTGCTTATAATGAAGGCTTCGAGAGAGCGATGAATATTTTTTCAAGGCTCTCTGGATCGTCTTGACACGGGAAGCGTTTTAATTAGAATTAAATATGCCGCCATTAGGACAATTAGGGGTTATGACGATCATCATTCTGATCGGAGCATTTGCGCTGGTCATAGCGATCATAGTCGCCATCAGCAAATCAGCGAGCGCCAGTTCCAAAACCAGCTTCTTAAACCAGATCGGCATCCTCACGGACGAACTGGACCGTCAAAAAAGAGAGAACATCGCGATACGTTCCGAGATCAAACGCATCAATTCGCAAGACAACCTGTTTTTCGCTTCGATGATCCGGGTGGCGTCCAAGCAGGATCCCGTCGAGATCGCGAGAGAAACCACAGCCCTTGTGGCGAACTTTCTTAACGCGCCCGAAGTCGCGATCTTCATGCGGGATGAGAAAGGGAAACGGCTGAATATCATGGCTCAGCACGGCTTGAACGAGAACTGGCTGCCGAAGCTTGTCTACGAAAAAGGCGAGGGCAAGGTCGGCACGACTCTGGAAAAGAGGATCCCGCTGAGCCCCCGGGAATTCGAAATGCTCAGGATCAAAGAACCTTTTCCGATCTTCGATCCCACATTTTGCCAGCCGATCGTGTATCAGCAAGATATCTATGGCGTGATCGCGATCGTGCGCAACAGCGAGTTCGAAGAAAGGGAGAGGAGCATGCTGGGCGTGGTCGCGTCCATCACCGGGATCGCGCTCAACAATACGCTGAGTTTCGCGTCCCTGCGCGATCTCGCTTCCATGGACCCGCTGACTAAGCTCTACAATATCGGACACTTCCGGGACCGTCTTGCCGAAGAATTGAACCGGGCGCGCCGCTTTCAGCATGATCTATCCATTTCGATCCTGGACCTTGATAATTTTAAATACTATAACGACACGTACGGACACCAGTCCGGCGACCAGCTGCTCATGCAGCTGGCACAGCAAATGACCAAACATTTCCGGGATACCGATGTCGTCGGGCGGTACGGCGGCGATGAATTCATCATCATGTTCCTGGAAACCAAGAAGCCGGAGGCGGCAAAAACCCTCAGTATCCTGCTGAATGAACTGTCTCTCCGTGATTTTGCGCGGGGGCAGGAAGAGCGCCGGATCACTTTTTCGGCCGGTGTCTCTTCATATCCCGAGGATGGCAGCAACCCCGGTGAACTGATAAAATGCGCGGACAAGGCGCTGTATGAGGCAAAGGGGGCGGGACGCAATACGGTCCGCATGCATTTCCATCAGTTGGAAAAGATTTAAGATCACGAATACTGCGAATTACAGCAAATACCACGAATGTTAAATAGATTTGGATTTAGAATTTTGATATTGTTTAGAATTTCCAATGAATAGTCCTGCTCAGTGCATAATCGCCGAGATTAAAAAGCTCTGTGACCGCCAGATAAACCTGATGGAGGTCTGCGGTACCCATACAATGGCGATCGCGGCTGCCGGCATCAGGAATATGATGCCCGGGAACCTGAAACTGCTATCAGGCCCGGGCTGCCCGGTTTGCGTCACGCCGCTGTCCGTTATTGATCACGCGATCGAACTCGCAAGGCAGTCGGACATGATCATCACGACCTTCGGCGACATGGTGCGCGTGCCTGGCTCACGGTCCAGCCTGGAGATATATCATCCGCGCATTGTCTATTCAGCCCGGGATGCCCTGGTGCTTGCCGAACAGAACCCCGGCCAGGAGATAATTTTTATCGGCATCGGGTTCGAGACGACTTCGCCTTCGATCGCCGCGACTATCATGGAAGCATCGAAAAAAAAGGTAAAGAATTTTTCGGTCCTGCCCGCCGTCAAATCGATCCCGCCCGCGCTTGATCTCATCGCCCGGTCCCGCCGGATCAATGTTCATGGTCTTATCCTGCCCGGCCACGTTTCGACCATCATCGGCACGCACCCCTATCAGTTCCTTGCCGGGGTCCATCATATACCGGGCTGCGTGACTGGATTTGAGCCGATCGACATCCTGCAGGGTATTCTTGACCTGGTGCGGCAGATCGTGAAAAATGAAGCGCGGATCGATAATGAATACGCGCGGGTCGTCAAGCCTGAGGGTAACCAGACCGCACTCACCATGCTGGCGCGTGTTTTTGTGCCGGCTGACAGCGAATGGCGCGGGATCGGTGTCATTCCCGGGTCCGGGCTAGCCATACGCGCCGAGTACCGGGATCATGACGCGAGCAGGAAATTCAAACTGAAGACACCGATAAGCGCGGAACCAAAAGGATGCATATGCGGCAAGGTTCTGCTGGGTTTGAAGACACCCGCTCAATGCGCGCTGTTCGGCAAGAAATGCACGCCGGCTTCGCCGGTCGGCGCTTGCATGGTCTCCAGCGAAGGTTCATGCGCGGCGTATTATAGATACGGCTTGAAAAAATAATGAAGTTGGGAAGGTGAGAGGTTAGGAAGATAAGAAGTTGGGAGAAAACAGAAAATTATAAAGGGGAGCAAAAGATACACGCTTAGGCTGTAAACACGCTTTGCTGAAAAAAGCGAAATTAAGAGATAAGATGAAAAAAATTACACAAGAATTAATCAGCGAACTATATGACCTGTTATCGCCCTGCCGGCTCTGCCCTAATGACTGCCGGGCGGAGCGTATAAAAGGGGAGACCGGGTCATGCCGCGCCGGGTCCGATCCGAAGGTTTCCTCCTATCACCAGCATTTCGGCGAAGAGCCACAGCTGATCGGCACCAGCGGCTCAGGCACGATATTTTTTGCGCATTGCAACATGCACTGCGTGTTCTGTCAGAACTACGATGTCAGCCAATCCGGTATCGGAAAGCAGATTGGCGTCAGGCGTTTGTGCGAGATGATGCTCGAACTTCAGGAACTGGGCAGCCACAACATCAACCTGGTAACGCCGACGCCCTGGGTACCGCAGATCGTGGATGCCCTGATGCTGGCGCAGGCCGGCGGTCTGACCATCCCCGTGGTCTATAACTGCGGCGGTTATGAATCGACTCGAACGCTGAAATTACTGGACGGCGTGATCGATATCTATATGCCGGACATTAAGTATAGTGATAATGCCTTGGCTTTCAAATATTCAGGGGTAAAAGACTACTGGGATACCGCGCGGCCGGCGCTTGTGGAAATGCATAGGCAGGTTGGGGATATGGTGACCGGCCAAGGAGGGATAGTGCAAAAGGGGCTATTGATCCGCCATCTGGTTTTACCCGGAGATCTGGCCGGTACTGCCGCCTGCCTGGAGTTTATCGGCATGAAGATCTCGCGCAAAGCAGCGGTGAACATCATGGCTCAGTACCATCCGGCGTTTCGGGCAAATGAGTTTCCGGAACTAAGCCGCCGGATCACGCCGGGGGAATACCAGAGGGCACTCAAGATCGCCGACGAATTCGGATTGGCCGATACACTTATTTGAACGCGCATGGTCTTCCATAAATAAAATATAAAATAAATGAACGATCATAATTCTCGCCGGCATTGACCATATGAAAGGCATGCTTGACTGAATGCTATTTTCTATTATAGTAATATAATGAAAATGATCATCGTGTCCAACCGACTGCCGGTCACTGTGGTCCAGGAGGGCGATGCCATGACGTTCAAAGAAAGCTCCGGTGGTTTGGTCTCAGGTCTGAGCGCTTATCTGGATTCGCTCAAGAGCTCGTCTTTTGCAAAGTCCGATTACACATGGCTGGGGTGGCCCGGTACTTCAATAGATAAAAAATTCAACAACAAGGTAAGGTCTGAACTGCTCGCTAAATTCCAGGCTTACCCGGTTTTTCTTACCGAGCAAGAGATGGATAAATTCTACCTGGGATTCTGCAATAAGACGATCTGGCCGCTTTTCCATTATTTTCCCTCCTATGTCACGTACGATGATGATTACTGGATCCGATACAGATCGGTCAACGAGATGTTCTGCAACGCCGTGTTGGAAATTACAAAACCCGATGACGTTATATGGGTGCACGATTATCATCTTATGTTGTTACCTGGGCTTTTACGGGATAAAATGCCGGGATTGTCGATCGGATATTTCCATCACATTCCGTTTCCGTCCTTCGAATTATTCCGGCAGCTGCCGGGAAAGTGCCGGTTTGAACTTCTCAACGGCCTGCTGGGTGCCGATTTGATAGGTTTCCATACCCAGGAATACACACAGTATTTTTTAAGATGCGTCTTGAGGATTTTGGGCTATGAACATGACATGGGTCTTATTAACATGACGAACCATGTCGCCAAGGCAGATACGTTTCCCATGGGCATAGACTACGCAAAATTCAACGAGGCCGGCACCGCGCCCGGCGTAAAAGAACAGGAAGAGGAACTCAAAAGCGAATTGGCCAAATACCGCGTTGTTCTTTCGATCGACCGTCTTGATTATACGAAGGGCGTGGTGAACCGGCTGCGCGGTTATGAACTTTTTCTCGAAAAAAATCCCGATTATCGAAAAAAAGTCGTGCTGGTTCTGATCCTCGTACCTTCCCGTATCGGCGTGGATAGTTATCAGAATATGAAAAAACAGATCGATGAATTGGTAGGGAAGATCAATGGCAAGTTCGGTGATATTGATTGGACGCCCATAATTTATCAGTATAAATTCCTGCCTTTCGAGCCACTGCTAGCTCTGTACAGGACTGGTGACATCTGCCTGGTGACGCCCTTGAGGGACGGCATGAACCTGGTGGCAAAAGAGTACGTCGCTTCTCGATCCGACCTTAAAGGCATACTTATCCTCAGCGAAATGGCCGGGGCGGCAAAGGAAATGGGTGAAGCGATCATAATCAACCCTAATAGCGTTGAGGAATTGACCGCGGCGCTGAAGCAGGCACTGGATATGACCGAGGAAGAGCAAACGCATCGGAACCAAGCGATGCAGAACCGGCTGCAGCGTTATGATGTCGTGCGGTGGGCCACCGATTTCATCGATGAACTTCGATCGATCAAAAAGATGCAGGCGGAAAGATTCTATGCTAAACTCATAAATCCTGAAATAAAAAATCACCTGCTCGACGATTTTAAAAAGGCGCAGAGGAAACTGATCTTCCTGGACTATGACGGCACTATCGTTCCATTCACCGTCGATCCGCGCAAGGCTAAACCTACCAATGAGATCCTGACGACCCTCGGGCAGATCTCATCCAAGGAGGACATAGATCTGATCATTGTGAGCGGCCGTGACCGGGCAACTCTCACCGATTGGCTTGGCAAATTGAATATCGGATTGGTGGCTGAACACGGCGTATGGATAAAAGAGCCGGAAAATGACTGGCAAATGATCAAGCCGATGCTGGGTGACTGGAAAGCGAAGATCCTGCCGATCCTCATAACGTATGCGGACCGTTTACCTGGATCCTTCGTCGAAGAAAAGGAATTTTCGGTCGTGTGGCACTATCGCGGGGCCGATCCTGAACTTGGCGCCCTGCGCGCCAAGGAGCTGATGGATGAACTCGTCGAGTACACGGCCAACATGGACGTACAGGTCCTTCAGGGCAGCAAGGTCATTGAGGTAAGAAATGCCGGAGTGAATAAGGGCGTCGCAGCGATGCATTTCTTAACGGCACGGGATCATGATTTCATCATGGCGATCGGGGACGACTGGACCGATGAGGAGCTCTTTAAAGCCTTGCCGCCGAGATCGTATACGATCAGGGTCGGAGTTGTGTCTTCATACGCGCTCTATAATCTTCGCGATTATATGGAAGTCCGCCGGCTGCTTGAACAATTGGCGCGATGAACGAACCCTTTATTTTCTACACGCGGTTCAACCTTGTGCGTCTGCTCGGTATCAAAGTCTGCAGCCCGGCCGAGCTGTTGGTGGGGATAAAGTCGGTCCCACTATCCTCCATATATTACCATACCCACCGGTTCTTGCAGCAGCATAACTGCCTGTCGCCCGAGCCGCCCAATGATTTCGCCTACTGGCTGACAAATACTGTAAACATGAAAGAGCTGGGCGAGGCATTTGCCAGCATTGACACGGTCTCTTACGACACCCTCGAGGGCATCAGGAGCGTATTTGTGAATACCCTGGAGAATTACCTGTCGAAAGGCCGGCAATCACCCCTTTGCGCGCCCGGCGAAGAATTTCATTTTATGAGCTGCACGACATTCGTCATATCTACCGGATCCGAAGCGGCCGGCCTGGCAGAATTGGCCGATAATATAAAGAAGATCAGCGTTGATTCTCTTTATTATCACATGTTCGAAGCCCGCCTGCGGCTGGGCAAGGGCGGAAATGATTTTGCCCGGTGGTGCGACAGTATTAATGAAAAAACCCTGGCAGCGCAGCTGCGAAAGCTGGATCCTTACACGTGCACGCTGGAGACTTTAAGGGCAAGAATTTTGTATTTGATATCAGAATATGCCGAACATTAACGATTATTCCTCGATCTGCGGTCAGAGCGTGGTCGATGAGTTGTTCCTGCTGGCTGAAAAAATCAGAGGCAGAGTGATCCAGAACATCAATTCCACGCCAGTCGGCGGCGGAGTCGCGGAGATCCTCACGAATATGATTCCGTTGCTTAAGCAGCTCGGTGTCGAGGCAAAATGGGACGTCATCAAGGGTAACGAGAGATTTTTCAGCATAACCAAGAATATCCATAATGCCTTACATGGCGTTGATGTCGAACTCTCTTCCGAGGACTTCGAGTATTTCCTGCACGTCAATCACGATAACGCCCGGGAGATGCCGCTCTACGGCGATGTGCTGTTCATCCATGATCCGCAGCCGATCGCGCTGGTGGACATGAAAAGGGAATCAGGAAAAAAATGGATATGGCGCTGCCACATCGATTTCACGGAACCGCGGCCGGCGGTCATGGATTTCTTAAAGACTTATATAGAAATGTATGACCGCGCGGTTTTTTCCGCTCCGGCCTTTGCTCGTAATATTACCATTCCACAGATCCTGATATCTCCTTCGATCGATCCTTTAAGCGATAAGAACAGGGATCTCACCCCTGAGATCATCGGCTCGGTGCTTGAGAAATACGGGATCGACGGGAAGCGGCCGATCGTGACCCAGATCTCCCGGTTCGATTATCTAAAGGATCCCCTGGGCGTGGTCGAAGTTTATAAAAAAGTAAAAAAACATGTTGACTGCCAGCTGATCCTGGCCGGCGGCGGGGCCACGGACGATCCGGAGGCCCAGCAGGTACTGAATGAAGTAAGGCGAGCCGCGGTTGGTGATCAGGATATCCATATTCTTTTCCTGCCGTCGGCCAGCGATATCGCGATCAATGCGCTGGTCAGGGCGTCCACGGTCATACTCCAGAAATCATTGAAAGAGGGCTTCGGTCTGACCGTGGCTGAAGCTTTATGGAAAGCCAAACCCGTTATCGCTTCGGCGGTCGGCGGCATTCCTTTGCAGATAACGCATAAATATTCAGGCATCCTCACCCGTTCCATCGATGGAACGATCCATTATCTGAAGCAGCTGCTGCACGAACCGGCGTACGCCCAAAAACTCGGCGTCAATGGACGGGAACACATCAGGAATAACTTCCTGATAACCAGGCACATCCGCGAGTACCTGTTGCTTTTTCTGTCGTTATATCACGAAGGCGATCTTATTTACTTGTAAAAAAACGCCGGCGCAGGAAGTACAACCAGGATCTCATTTTTTTCAGCTGCCCCAGACTGTTCAATGCCGCCACGCGGCCCCTTTCCACCAGGATATCAAAGGAAGAAAAATCTGCCCAGTGAAAGTCGTCAACATCGGGATTGATGGTAAGATCAGCCCGCTGCAGCAGGTTCTGGTCGAGATGGTATTTGATGAACGACTGCGTGCGCTGGCCTATACGGTATCCGGTATTCGGCTCGCCCGTGAACTTGGGCCGGTCACCCAGGTAAACCGCGATGACCGTCCGGGCACCCGATCCTTTGACGGCTTCGATGGGGATATTAGTCGTGAACCCTCCGTCGACCAGCAGCGCGTCGTCATGAACATACGGCGGAAAGATACCGGGTATGGCGCAGCTTGCCTGCACCGCAGTGCTCAGCGGCCCGGTCCTAAAGACGACCTCATTGCCGGTTTCAATATCCAGGGCACTGCACGAGAACTTAATGCGGCAATCGCCGAATGTTTTATCGCCGAAGATATTGTTAAAGAATTTGCGGGCAATTTCGTTATGCAGATGGGACTGCTTGAACAGGAGCGTGCCGAAATACAGTTTTTCAAACAATTCCTTTTTAAAACGCGCGAGAATATTGGTTTCCCTGGTATAGAATCGATCCAGCCCGAGTTCTTTGAATTCATCAGATCCAATGATCTTTTTGGCGGTCACCCTCAAATTTTCCGCGATTCCGTGAAGGCAATAGACCGCGCCAATGATACTGCCGATCGAAGTGCCCGCGATAGACGATGGTCTGATACCGTGTTCTTCAAGCACCTCCAGGACGCCGATATGAGCCAGACCTTTGGCGCCTCCGCCGCCCAGTGCGATTCCAAGTTTCATGCGTTCAATATCATATGGATTTGCGCGGGCAAGTCAAGGAAGTTTGCAGGTCCTTGATTTTGCGATAAACCTGGTTATAATGAAAAAAATATCATGAACCTTGACCAGATCCTTGCCGTCGCCATATTCCTGGCGATGTTTATCAGCATCATGTTCGATAAATGGCACCGCTACCTGTCGGCTCTGGGTGGCGCAGTACTCACCCTGGTTTTGGTTTTCCGCAATCTAAGCGGCATAAGCTGGGTGCTCAATTTCCAGGAGATCTTTAAGGGGTGTTTCTGGATCATCCGCGGCGCGAAATGCGAGGTATCGCATGGCGTCAACTGGCAGACGATCATCTTTATCGGCGGCATGATGATCATGATCGAGGGCCTGGAAATGGTCGGATTTTTCAGGTGGCTCTGCTTCCTGGTTGCCAAGATCGTCAAGTACAAGGTGCTTCCGGTTTTCGTCGCTTTTTTTCTTCTCTCCGGTTTCCTGGCGATGTTCATCGACAGCATCACGGTCCTGCTATTCCTGTCTTCGGTCACCATCGAACTGGCTCACCTGCTCAAATTCAATCCGATCCCCATGATCATCGCGGAGATCTTCGCCGCTAATACCGGCGGCAGCGCGACTATGTCGGGCGATCCGCCGAATATCATCATCGGCACTTCACTGAATTATTCTTTTTTTGATTTTCTTTTAAACACCGGCGCGATCGCCTGGATCTGTATGATCGTGGCGCTCGTGTACTTCTATCTGGTATTCCGCAAGAAGCTCAGGGCTGAACCGGTTGCCGGCATCAAACATCCTCAGCCCGCATCGGCGATCAAAAATAAACCGCTTTTCTTTGTTTATGCGTGCGTTTTCCTGACCGTGATCGCCCTGCTGGTTACTCATAATAAGACCGGCATCACAGTGGCGTCCATTGGATGCATCGCAGCTTTTTTAATTCTGATCATCGCCTTCAAGAAGAGCATGATAGTCCTGAAGCAATTTGACTGGCGGACGATCTTGTTCTTTGTCGGCCTGTTCATCTGTGTTGGCGGTCTTGAGCATACCGGCGTGCTGAAATTGCTGGCTGATTTCATCGGCCGGGTATCAGGCGAAAACGCCATCCTGGTGGTTTCCCTGATCCTGTGGGTATCGGCGTTCGCTTCATCGGTGGTCGACAATATCCCGTTCGCGGCAACCATGGTCCCGGTCATCGCCGGGCTTGCCAACAACGGCATGCCGCTCGGACCATTGGCCTGGTCCCTGGCCCTGGGTGCGGATATCGGGGGTAACGGCACGCCGATTGGCGCGTCCGCCAATGTCGTGGGTTTAGCACGGGCCGAAGAGGAAGGACACCGCATCGGTTGGCTTGAGTATTGCAAGTACGCAATGCCAGCAATGATACTGGTCGTATTGCTGTGCAACATTTACCTGATAATCAGGTATTTTTAAAAAAAATGCCGTTATCTTGACTTTTAGCCAAAACTGGGTATTATTCCTATCATTGGGAGGACACATTGAAAATACACGAATACCAGGCAAAAGAAATCTTTAAAAAATACGGAATTACGGTACCGAAAGAAAAAGTTTGCTTTTCGGTCGACGAGGTGGTCGCGGCTTCCAAGGAGATCGGCCTGCCCTGCGTGATTAAGGCACAGGTAATGGTAGGCGGCAGAGGCAAAGCCGGCGGCATCCAGGTCGCCAGGAACGATAATGAAGTAAAGGATTATGCGACCAGGATCCTGAGCATGCAGATCAAAGGGATCCCGGTTAAAAAGGTCCTGGTTTCCGAGGCCATCGGGATCGCGCACGAGTCGTACCTTGGGTTCGTTGTCGACCGCAGCGAGAAGAAGACCGTGGTCATGGCGTGCAAAGAAGGCGGCGTGGAGATCGAAGAGGTCGCCCGGCAAAAGCCGGAAGCGATCTACAAGGTCTATGCCGACCCGCTGGTGGGATTGCTCGAGCACAAAGCGCGCGAAGTCGGGTGGTTCCTGTACGATGATGTCAAGACCGCCATGGAATGCGCGGGCATTGTCCAGAAACTGTACCGGTTATTCATTGACCTCGACGCCTCGATCGCCGAGATCAATCCCCTGGTGGTCGATAAAACCGGGCGTCTGATCGCGCTCGACGCTAAGATCAATTTCGACGATAACGGGCTTTTCCGCCATCCTGATGTCGAGGCGATGCGCGACCGCGAAAGCGAGGATGAAAATGAATTGCTCGCGCGGGAACGCGACCTTACTTACATCCGGCTGAACGGATCGATCGGATGCGTGGTCAACGGCGCGGGACTGGCCATGGCGACCATGGACCTGGTGAAACACGTGGGCGGAGAACCGGCGAATTTCCTCGATATCGGCGGTTCCTCATCCCCGGAAAAAGTAAAGAACGCGCTGGAGATCCTGATCAAGGACAAGAACGTAAAAGTGATATTCTTCAATATTTTCGGCGGGATCACTCGGTGCGATGATGTCGCCAATGGCATACTGCAGGCGAAAGAAGCTTTGAAGCTCAAGCAGCCGATCGTTGCCCGGCTGACCGGCACGAATGAAGACAAGGCGATGGAAATCCTCAAAACCGCGAATCTTGTTTTCGCACGGACCATGGAAGAGGGTGCGAAAAAAGCGATTGAGCTTTTAAAATAGGTAAGGGAGCGTTCATGAGCATTTTTATCAATAAGAAAACCAAACTCTGCGTCCAGGGAATCACCGGGCGGGACGGCACATTCCATACCCAGCAGATGATGAAATACGGCACGAACGTGGTCGCCGGAGTGACGCCGGGCAAGGGCGGTTCCAGCGTTGACGGGGTACCGGTCTACAACTCGGTCGCCGAAGCGGTCAATAAGACCGGCGCCAACACGTCGGTCATTTTCGTACCGGCAAAATTCGCCGCCGCCGCCATGTTCGAAGCGATCGATGCCGGAGTCGAACTGATCGTATGCATATCAGAAGGCGTCCCGACCATAGAAATGGTCAGGATCATGGCATATATTAAAGACAAAAAATGCCGCATCGTCGGACCAAATTCGCCGGGTCTCGTATCGGCCGGCGAGGCGAAGGTGGGCATTCTGCCCGGCAATATATTTAAGAAAGGCCCGGTCGGAGTGATATCCCGCAGCGGCACGTTGACCTATGAGATCGTTGATCATATCACTAAATCCGGTATTGGCCAGTCCACCTGCATCGGTATCGGCGGGGACCCCATCATCGGCACAAAGTTCATTGACTGCCTGGAACTTTTCGCCAAAGACAAAAAGACCGAAGCCGTGGTTGTGGTCGGCGAGATCGGCGGACGCGATGAACAAGATGCCGCCGCCTACGTCAAGGCGAACGTTAAGAAACCGGTGTTCGGTTTTATTGCGGGAAAGACCGCGCCCGCCGACAAACGGATGGGTCACGCCGGCGCGATCATTTCCGGGACTTCAGGCACGGCTGCGGAAAAAATAAAGATCTTTGAAGAATGCGGGATAAAGGTGGGAGAGACGCCGGCCGAGGTCGGTCAACTGGTACGCGGCGCTTTCAAATAGTCAACCGAAAGAAAAAAACATTTAGTTCCACCAATACCAACCGGTATGCGGTATCAGCTCTGCGCCGTTTCCTGCTGCCGGCTGTCTATTTTTTGCAGAGTTTCGGAGGTTATATCCAGCGCCTTGGCGATGCGATTAGAGATGCGCTGGAGCGCGTCGTAAACTTCGCGGTCTGACAATTCCTTGTTGTGGATCTTGTCCAGCACCGTCTCAAGATCGGTGAAGATCCGAGCCAGCTCTTTGTAGTCGTACGTGAGATTTCGTTCCAGCGAGTGGCTCAGCTCATTAAAAATCTCCGTAATGCCGTCGAGCGCATCGCCCTTGCGGAACTTGATCTCACCGGTTCTCTCGCCGCGGCACAAACGCTGGATGTAGTTTCCCAACCGGTGGACCGGACCATAGATGCGGTTCGACCATAGGATCATCATCCATAAGCTCAAGGCGTACAGGACCAGCGTGATCCCCGTGAAGATGATCACCGAGAAGGTCGGCGAGATCGTGCCGGCGAAATTGTTTTTCAGGATAACCAACGCGGCGATGGCGATGACCGTCGACACGATAATGAGCAGCGCCATCACGCCGATGATCAACCGGTACTGCACATGACTGACGAACAAGATGCGGCGACGATTGCTTTTCGGCATATGCAAACATACTACATAATAATGCCAGTATTGTCAAGATGATAACAAAAACACAATGGTTAAAAGGTTAAATAGTTAAAAGTCAAAAAGCTAAATAGTTGAATATTTAACCATTCACCAGTTACCATTTAACCAATAACTGCAAGTAACGGGATTGACTTTTTTATCGGCGTGAATAAAGTATGGTGCATGCTGTTCATTCTTCTCTTATCAGCTAATCTCGATTTCCGGGGCGTTTGGATCCCGCGCTGGTCATTGGGAGATCAGCAAAAGATCTTCAAAGTCCTGGATGGACGGTTCAACCATATTTTCCTGCAGATCTTCGCGAATGGCGAGGCTTACTATCCTTCGGTCTATACCCCGAGCAGGAACGTCTCGGGTTCGTGGTTGACCGATTTCATCGCGGCAGCTCACGAGCGGGATATCAAGGTCTCGGCGTGGGTCAATGTTTTCTATTCCTGGGGGTATGCGCCGCCGCCTTCGGACGCGAAGCACCCAATCGTGTCGCACCCGGAGTGGTATGTCGTTGACCGGGATAAAAATTCGATATTAGAACACAGCGCTGACGATCTGAGAGCCATGGTGCTGGAGGGATATTATATATCGCCAGCCAATCCCTCGGTAAGGAACTATCTTATATCCGTGATCATGGAGATCATCAATACCTATGATTTCGACGGCGTCCATCTTGATTATGTCCGGTATCCAAAGTCCACATACAAATATGACGATGCGCTGAGGACGAAGTTCATGCGCGAGTATTATATCGATCCGCTCTCGGTCGAGGGCGAGAGCAGCCCGCAGGAGCGGTTCGGCCTGTGGGGATGCAGCGACATCAGTGCGCTTTACGGTTCGTACATCCAGAATGACCTTACGCTGCTGATCAGAGACATAAGCAGCGCCATCAGGAATACCGGCAAGGGTGTGTACCTTTCAGCGGCGGTCAAACCTGATTACGCCGCGGCGCGCGACGAATATTATCAGGATTGGCCCGCCTGGCTCAACGCGGGTTATCTGGATTTCGCGTGCCTGATGGCATATCAGCGGAATATTGATCCCCTTCTGGATAAAGTAAGAAATGCGGTGCAGGAACCTGAACGGGTCATGGTTGGCCTTGGTCTGTACAACCAGCCGCTGGAGGTCATCGACCGCCAGGTATCAACGGTGTCCCGGGACGATTTCGGGGGCGTGGTTTTCTTCTCTTACGAAGAGCTTAAAAAAAACAGAGCATTCTTAAGCACGCTGCACCGGTCCTTGTCGCCTTGACAGCCGGTGTGTTATGAATATAATTGTCGATGGTTGAAGGACTGATAACAGTACTGGTGCTTTCTTTCGTCGCGCTGGTCATCGCCTTGATCGCCAAGGCGGGTTGGTTCGTGGTCATCCCTCAGTTGCTCAGCGCGCTGGTCGTTGTGTACCTGTTGATACGGGTAAGGGTCAAGATCGCAAAGGCTGAGAAAGAAAAGCTGAAATCCAAGATCGACGAGCTTGTACAGAAGATAGAAAGCCTGGCTAAAAAGGAAAACTAATAACGGCGGCCCGCATGAATATAGGGCTGCAACTCCGGACCCGGGTGACAACGCTGGCTGTTGTCTGCTGGGTCCTGTCGTTTCTGCATGACCGATCCCCGTTTTTGCATGCTGAGCAAACAGAAATACCGAATATCAACGGCGTCTTTACGTTATCGTACCAGCAGGTGTCACCACGGGCACTCGCGGTCTGGGATTCGGTTTTTTCCTGTCGGCACGTCGACCGCAATCCGATCGGCATGCTGCTGTTGATCATCGCCCACTTTTCCAGGTTTGACCGGTTGGCGCCGGAACAGCTTTTATCGCTGGAAGAAATTATCGCCCACGAAAAAACCAATAAGCTCAGCAGCACCGCGGCCACGGCAGCTTTGATGCAAAGACTGGGGTGGGATGTGCAGGTCTTTTGCAATAGTGACGAGTGTTATCTGGGGTTGTGTCTCAGCGACGACTGGTGGGTGCGCAAAGGCACCTGGATCGAAAAAGACGGCCGCAGGTATTATCTTAAAGAATTCGATGATAAAACACCGGTCGGAGAGCTGGTATCCGATGATCCCCGCTCCACGTACGCGAGCCCGCAAAGCAGGGGCGCCAACCTGCAGCCGTTCCCGGTCTGCGAAGACCTGCCCCGGTTCGGCGGCGGGAAAATCAGGAAACTCCGGCTGGCATGGGACTGCGAAGGCACTGCTTATGCGATAACCGCGCTGATCCCGGATGAGCTGCTGGAATGGACGCGCAACCTGCCACCGAGCCTTTACGGTGCGGCCCGCTGCGGCGTGCAAGAGCTGGCCGCGATCGGCATCGCAGACACGCTGAAGGCGCTGACGCGGGATCTGGGCGAGTATGACCGCGTCAATTTCCTGTACAAATTCTGCCAGTCGAAACAGATCTTTACGTATGACAGCGGCCTGCCCATTCGCAGCATTGCCAGGCAGTTCATGGACAAAAAAAATGACTGCGACGGCCGCAGCGTGTTACTTTACAGCCTGCTAAAGGCAGTTCTTGGATATGCCGATGAAGATATCGTCTTCGTGAGCTGGCCGAACCATCTAGCCCTGGCCTTAAGACCCAAGACCGACGAGGCCCGCAAGATATTAAGTACGGATGGATCTCTCGTGAGCGGAGGTTACTACATCCTGGATGCCGCCTATGCCGGGAATACGCATTGGGGAGATCGAATGATGAACCTCCCGGATGCCTGCGGGATCATCGATTGAGTGAAAAAAGCGCCATGGGCAATAATAACGCAAATTTCTTAGCGGCGCACACGGATATCCAGAACTTGATCCTGAACAGCATGCGTGATGCGGTGACGATCATCGATGTCAATAGTTTTACCATCGTCGGTTTCAATCAGGCGTTTCTCGATCAAGTCGGGCTCACCGCCGAACAGGTGCAGGGTAAACACTGCTACGAGATCACGCACCAGCGCGATTCAGCCTGTAATGAATTTGATCACTCCTGTCCCCTTCTTGGTTCACTTAAGGACCACAAGCAAGCGACCTTTGACCATGTCCACTTTTGCCGGGACGGCAGGAAGCTGGTCGTTGAAGTTTCAGCCACGCCCCTGACCGGTGAAAACGGCAGGGTCACTTACATGGTCCATGTTTCGCGCGATGTCACCGAGCGCCGGAAAGCGGAGGACGATCTGATAAAAATGAAAAAAGCGGTTGAAGCGTCCGGTGAGATTATGTTCCTGACCGACCGGCAGGGGATGATCACGTTCATCAATCCTGAATTCACCAGGATCTACGGCTATACGGTTAATGAAGTTGTCGGCAAGACGACACCGCGGATCCTCAAGAGCATGATGATGAAGAAGGAGGATTACGAACAGTTCTGGAAAACGCTGTTGAGCAAGCAGATCGTGCGCGGGACGATCGTCAACAAGACAAAAAGCGAAAGGCTCGTCCATATGGAAAGTTCAGCGAATCCCATCATTGATAAGGATGGCAACATCATTGGGTTCCTGGCGATCCAGCGGGATATAACGGATCGCCTAAAAGCCGAGGAGCGGCTGAACTATCTGGCATACCATGATGCCCTGACCGGTCTGCCCAACCGGCAGTTGTTCAATGATCGCGTGAATGTCATGCTGGGCCGGGCCAGCCGGTTCCGGCTGCTGATCGCGATCATGATGCTCGATGTTGACAATTTCAAGGATGTCAATGATACCCTTGGTCATGATGCGGGTGACCAGTTGCTGCAACTGATCGCCCGGCGGATGGCCAGCGTCGTGCGGGAGATCGACACGGTAGCCCGCATGGGTGGAGACGAATTCATTTTCATGGCGCCGGACCTGGGCAACATCGGCGATGCGGAAAAGCTTACGCAGAGGATCCTGGATGCCTTTAAAAAGCCCTTTGAGATAAACGGCAACCCTATATCAACAACCGCGAGTATCGGCATCAGCCTGTACCCGTCGGACGGAGATGATGTGCAGAACCTCATGAAAACAGCTGATATCGCAATGTATCGCGCAAAAGCCGCCGGCAGGAATTCCTACCGCTTTTACAGTCAGAAATAAACCCTGTTAGTGACAAAATTACACTAGAGCGGGATGAATCCCGTTGTTTAATTCTGAAAATTATCTTCCGTTTCGATGTCTTCCTGATTTTCCTCGGGCTGCACACGGTCCGGTTTATAGTTGTTGAAGCTGTAGTTCAACGCGAGCATGAAGACCGGCGACCGGCGCGACATTTCATTGTGAGAGTAAAAGTTATCGCCCTGGCTCGTGAACTCAAAATGACCCGTATTGAAGATATCGCGCACCTGGACCGTGGCCGTCAGCAGTTTACGGAACACGTCTATCTTGAGCGCGCTGTTGGTCATGATAAAACCGCGCCGTTCGCCCTGCGCGGTCACGGTCGGGCTGTTGTAGAAACCGGTGACCTGAATGCGTGCCCGGCTGCTTATCTTTAAAGTCGAATTCAGGCGGGCAGACCAGTTATTGCTTTCCTGCGATATGGAATCTCCTTCGAGCACGCCGTCGAGATGGTACTGGTACAAGTTGCCGGTCAGGTTTAAGTTGAACCACGGAAAGAGGTCATAATCCATCATAAGTTCGGCGCCGTAAGCACGGTCAGAGCCGACATTGTCGACCGAATTGAGCATGACATCGGCGCTGTATACGCTCGAAACATGGTCGATCTTGTTCAGCGTTTGACGGTAATATGTGTCGAGGGACAGGGTATTCCGGCCGATGCGTTTCTGGTATCCAAGTTCGTATGAATTGATGTATTCCGGCAGGAGCGCGGGGTTGCCCTGGCGTACCGTATAGGCATCCATCCAGGTCAGGAAGGGCTCAAGGTCCCAATCATGGGGGCGGTGGATGCGGCGCGTGTAACTGGCCATCGCCTGCTGATCTGCCGGCAGTTTGTATGAAAGATGGGCAGTGGGGAAAACGTCCCACCGGTCAATAAGAAACCGATCTGACGGGTCTATGAGCCTCATGTCGCGATGGGAATATTCGCTCCGCAGCCCGGTCTGGTATCCGATGCTGCCGTATTCGCCTGAGTAGGTGGCGTAAGCCGACTGGAGGTAATGGGCGTAATTCGCTGAATGGCTGTAATCCGCTTGATAAACAAAATCATTGCTGGTCGTGTCGTATTGATAAGTTTCTGTAGTTGTTTCCGATCTATTGATGTTCAATTGATAGCCGCTTTCAAGTTTATCCGCGATCCTGACCGGCATTGAGTACTCAACATTCAGACGCGCCCGGCTGGACGGGCCTTTCTCGATAGAACGCTGTCCATAAGTGATACTGCGGTCGGGCAAGAGAAGCCGGCTGACAGCCTGCTCGTCGCCGTTGTTCTGGCTGTATATCCCCCGCAAAGCCAATCTATGGTCATTGTTATTGAACGTATGATTATAGTCGGTATTTATCGAATATCCATAACCGCCGTGCTTCGAGCTGTCTTCGCTTATATAACTGGTCGTATCCCCCGGTACTGTCCATTCGTCATAATTTAAAACCGATGAATGGATCATATTGCGGCCACGCCATTCGAATTCCACGGCCGCGATGTCATTGGGCGTGGCATTGACGTCAATGCCGCCTTGAATGCCGTAGAATTTCCGGCCGAAGTCGGTTTCGCCTTCCGCGTCTCTATGGAAAGCGGTATCGTTAAGCGTCGTGACATTCTGCCGCCACGATGTTCCGCTGAAAACCGTGTTGTCATAGTTGACGCCGATATGGGTCTGTAATATTGACTTGCGGTAGTTCAGGCGGAAATCGCCGCCGTATTTGTTATCGAGTCCGAGATTCAGGTTCGCGGTGCCGTTGATGCCGGGAAGTTTTTTCTTCTTGGTCACCACGTTGATAATGCCGGCAACGCCTTCCGGGTCATACTTGGCCGACGGGTTGGTGATGATCTCGATGTTCTCGATGGAACTGGCCGGGATCTGCTGCAGCGCATCACTGGGCTCCAGCAGGGTAGGGCGGTTGTCGATCAGTACCGTGAAATTCGTGCTGCCCCGCAGGCTGACATTGCCCTCGATGTCGACGGATACCGACGGCGCGTTTTCCAGAACATCGACGGCGGTACCTGAGGCCGATGTGTAGGTCTTGCTGACGTTGATGACCTTTTTATCGATCTTGAATTCCATCTCCGGTTCATCACCAATTACCTGCACGCCTTCGACCCAGATCACGGAGCGTTCCAGGCGGACCGTTCCCATGTCAACCTTTGACTGTTCGGCGTCCACCACAAGGTCCTTGGTAGCGGCGTTGAACCCCATGTAAGAAAATTCGACCCGGTACATGCCAGGTTTTACACCGGTAATGAAAAAGCTCCCGTCCTTGTTCGTGGCGGCGCCCGAGATCTGTTTTTGCGCATCCGCAGCCAAGAGCATGACATTCGCATACTCCAGGGGATTATTTGATTTTGATTCCAGGACGCGGCCCGTTATGACCGCACCGGCCCGGCTGGCCATCCCCGGTTCGTTTTCTTGAGCGTACGCAAGCGAAAAAGTCATGCATAGACCGACAATCCCCAGAACCACACACAATAAAAAAGTTTTTTTCGTCATTTATGATTTCCTTTCATATGCGTTTTTTCTTGATAGCCCATAACTATATATAATATTAGACGGCAATCAAGGCGATAACGTTTACCCCGGGATCTCTCGTTTTCTATTTATTTTTGTTTATTATATATAAAATTGAGAAGAGGCAGTTAATCCAACACTAAAATATGCTGTAATTTCATAACGTTATTGAATATTTCATGTTCATTTTCCCTCTTGACAAAGTACTAATTATGTATAAAATGGGACTAAATGGGGAAAAATGGGGAATATTAGATTTAGAGGATTTTTTCAACATGCGGTCGACGACCGGAAACGTTTGGCTATTCCGAGCCAATTCCGCAACGTCTTGCTTCACGAATCAGAAGGGAAGCTCGTGCTGACCCCTGGATATGACGGCGAGATCTCCGTCTATGCGCTTAAAACATGGGAAGAGATCGAAGCCAGCGAATTAACGACGCTATCCATGGACAAAGCACAGGCGCGCCGGTACCGCCGTCATTTCACGTTCGGGATCAAGGAAGACCATCTTGATGCGCAGGGCCGGATCTTGTTGCCGGATTTCTTGCTGGAACACTCAGGGATAACCAAGGACGTGATCGTAGTCGGCGAGATCAATTATTTCACGCTGTGGTCACCGGAGAAATACGAGGTTTACAAGAAGAGCGTTGATATGCACTATCAGGATGATGCAGAAACCATCGAAGATTTAAGGAGGCATAATGAAGGTCCAAACCATCGAAGCAATAAAGAATAAGAAGGTCTCGTTCTTCCTGCCGAACGGTGAAATTAACGAAGATGAATTCGGCACCATCGAAGGGAAGATGAAGGGCATGATCGAGAACGGCGAATTCAACATCATCATTGACCTCTCGCGGGTAACCCACATGAACTACAAGGTGGTCGGCGGGTTTATCGACTACCAGAAAAAGTTCAAGGGTTTTGGCGGGGACATCAAGCTGGTGAACGTGTCGCCATACTTGCTAAACATCCTCCGGCTCTACGGATTCTATCCTTTTGAGATCTATCCCTCAAGAAGAGCCGCACTAAAAAGTTTCCAATAACCATTCATGGGCTGATGGAATTCCACCAGCCGGTACTGGAACCGGAAGTGTTGCACTGGATGAACCTCCAGGACAACGGTGTCTATTGCGACTGCACGGTCGGAGGGGGAGGTCATCTTTACGCAATGCTGCAGGCTACTGCAAATGCCCGGTTCATCGGCATCGATTGGGATCCTGAGGCGATCGCGACCGCGCGTGAACGGACCGCGGCATATGCCCAGCGCCTCAGCCTGCACCAGGCAAATTTTATCAATTTAGATTTAATTCTCGAAAGTCATAATATCCGCGCCGTCAACGGCATTCTTTTTGACTTTGGCGTATCGTACCATCAGGTTACGACCCCGGAACGCGGTTTCAGTTTTGAGCGCGAGGGCGGCTTGCTGATGCACATGGCGCCGGAAACGCCGGTCCTGGCACAAAAGCTCAAGGTCGCATCCAAGCATGACCTGGCGCGCGTTCTCAAGGATTATGGCGACGTGCGCAATGCGTGGCGGCTCGCGGAACTCATTTGGGCGAACCGGACCGACTTGCGCACGACCATGGACCTGAGGAACCTGGTGGCCGAGACCGTGCCGCGGCGCTTTTTGAAGAAGAACCTGCACCGGGTTTTCCAGGCGCTGCGGATCTGGGTAAACGACGAAATGACGAACGTGCGCGAGGGCGTGACGCGGGCGCTGAAAGTATTGGCGACCGGCGCGCGCCTGCTCGCGATCTCTTACCATTCGGGTGAGGACCGCATCGTTAAGGTCGTCCTGCGCGAGCAGGAAAACGCGGGCGCAATGGTGCGGCTCAATAAAAAGGTGATCAGACCATCCGTTCTTGAGGCGGCCGGCAATCCGTCGGCGCGTAGTGCTAAGCTGAGAGTGGGGGAGCGATGCGCGGTCTAGCCATCTTTCTGGCGATCGTCGCATACCTGTTCGCGCTCGTCTATATCGAAAGCCAGCTCGTGAAGATCGAGATCCGCAAAGAAGGACTGAAAAACCGTTTGAGCCAGCTTGAGGCGCAGAAAAAGGAATTGAAAGTAAAGCTCATGGAGCAAAGCAATCTGGCGCGGATCGAGACTGAGGCTAAAGCCCGCGGCTTTGTTTTCCCCGAAAAAGAAGATATCCTGGGGATCATCAAATGAAGCGTACCCGTTTTTTTAATTTCGCCCTTTTCGCGATCTCCGCGATCTTCTTCGGCTATCTTTTCTTCATGCAGTGCATAAAGTACCGGCACTACGCCGCCATCGCTAACAAAGAGCATCAGAAAAAGATAATTCTGTGCGGGACCCGCGGCAATATCTACGACCGGAACGGCCTGCCCCTGGCGACTTCGGAGGCCTGTTTTTCCATGTTCTGCACGCCCCGCTATTCGCCGGACAAGAAAAATCTCACGCGCGAGCTGTCGGTCCTGACACGAAAACCGCGCGACACTTTTGCACACCTCGTCGGCGAAGGGAAATTCTTCTGGGTCGAGAAGAAGGTCGACCTGGCGAAAAAGGAAAAATACCTGGCGCTGGATGACCCGAGCCTGGGATTTGCCCATGACCTGAACCGCGAGTACAGCATGCGGGTAATGTTCGAAAGCCTGATTGGCAGCTGCGGCGCCGATAACCAGGGGCTTGAGGGCCTGGAGCTCTATTTCAACGAGTACCTTGCCGGCAAGTCCGGGTTTGTCGTTTATCAAAAGGACCCGACGGGCGAGATCTTCCCCTACTACAATTACCCGGAGAAGAAACCGGAACCGGGCAGCGATATCTATTTGACGATCGACCTGCAGATGCAGACGATCCTGTACACGAACCTGAAGGAATACATGGCTCAGGAGGAAGCGCTGGGAGCCGCGGGATTGATAGTTCAGCCCCGCACGGGCGAGATCCTGGCGCTGGTGAATATCAGGCAGAACGGCAGCCCGCGCAATACCGTGATCTGCGACGAGTTTGAGCCGGGTTCGACCTTCAAACTGACGACCCTGACCTACGCCCTGCTGAAGGGCGCGAAAGAGAATGACGTGATCAACACCGACGGAGGCAAGATCGAGATCAACGGGCACAGGATCAACGACTTCAAGAATTACGGCGTGGTCTCGCTGCGGCAGGCGATCGCTCATTCCAGCAATGTTGCCATGGTAAAGACCGCCAGAGGCTTCGACCGGCGGGATTTTTTCATGCTCATCCAGGATTTCGGATTCACCCAGCCGACCGGACTGGAGTTCCCCGGTGAGATAAAGGGGCGCCTGGCTGACCCGGAAAACATGAGGGACATCGAGTATGCGACGCTGTCCTTTGGCCAGGGCGTCACGTGCAACCTGTTGCAGCTCGCTTTTGCTTATCAGGCGATCGCCAACGGCGGCGTCCTTCAGAAACCATTGATCGTGCGGGAGATCAAGCAGGACAAGCGGAGCCGGTACAGCTCGCGACCGCTGCGCATAAGGCGCGTGGTGGACGAAGACATCGCGTCGCGCATCACAAACATCCTCTGCAGCGTTGTTGATGAAGGCAGCGGTGCGGAAGCGCGGATCGACGGCGTGAAGATCGCCGGAAAAACCGGTACGGCCCAGAAAGTCATCGACGGTATCTATTCCAATAGTCAGATCATAACGACATTCGTTGGTTTTTTCCCGGCCGATGAGCCGGAATACCTGATCGCGGTGATGCTGGATGAGCCGAAAAAAGGCATGTGGGCAAGCACGATCGCGGCACCCATTTTCAAGCGGGTCGCCCAGAGCCTGTGCCAGATGAACGGGGTGGATTATGCGGCTCGCTGAACTTATCAACGGCATCAAGGCTCAGCCGGTCAATTTCCAGGACGTTGAAGTGAAGGCGATGGAATTCGATTCCCGTAAAGTCAAACCGGGTACGCTCTTCATCGCACTCACCGGTATTCATGCCGACGGACATGATTTCGTCGCCAACGCCAAGGCATCGGGTGCCTGCGCAGTGTTGACCCAGCGGAGGGTGGATATTGATCTGCCCCAGGTGATCGTTGAGGACAGCCGGGCGGCAATGGGCGGGCTGGCAAAGAAATATTTCCGTACCGATGAACGGGTGAACTACATCGGCATCACCGGCACCAACGGCAAGACGACCACCGCATTTCTGGTCCATTCGGTCCTGGCCGCCTGCGGCCGACCGGCCGGTCTTATCGGTACGATCTTCTACATGGGCAAGACCGCGGTCAAGGCCGGGCGCACGACACCGGAAAGCCTTGATATCTTCAGGCTCGTTGACCAGTTCTACCGCGAAGGTTCGCGCGACATCGTCATGGAGGTCTCATCTCACGCCCTGAGCTTGCAGCGGGTCGATCAGGTGGTCTTTGACCTTGCCCTATTCACCAACCTTTCTCAGGACCATCTTGATTATCACCGGACGATGGATAACTACAAGCAGGCAAAGCTTCGCCTATTTCAATTGCTCGGCCCGGACGGGTACGCGGTGTACAATGCCGACGATGCCGTCAGCGCCGATATCGCACAGCTTGGTGTGCCCAGATCGCTTACGTTCGGCATGGAGCATGGCGCCGACATGAAAGGCGAACTGGTTGGGCACAGTATCGAGGGTGTCGACGTGAAGGTGACTGATCGGGAGAAAGATCATCTTATTCACTCCCCGCTGATCGGAGTATACAACTGCTATAATATCATTGCTGCGTATGCCGCAGGATGCGCGATGGGACTGCCCGGGGATAGTATTGTCAGGGGACTGGGATCGCTCCAGTCCATCCGGGGCCGCATGGAAAAGGCGGCCGAGAACGTGTTCGTGGATTTTGCCCATACACCAAAGGCGCTTGAGAACGTCCTCAGAACGCTGCGGCCATACACACGGGGAAGGCTCATTGCCGTTTTTGGCTGCGGCGGGGACAGGGATAAGGGCAAAAGACCCCAAATGGGCAAGATCGCCGGACAATATGCTGACCACAGCATTATTACGTCAGATAATCCGCGCAGTGAGGACCCGCGGGCGATCATGAGCGATATTGAGCAGGGGATGAAAAAGGGCAGTTATCAGGCGGTCGCGGACCGGCGGGAGGCGATCGCCCTTGCGCTGAACCAGCAAAAGCCCGGCGATGTCGTGGTCATTGCGGGCAAGGGTCATGAAGAATACCAGACCCTGAAGGATACGACGATCGATTTTGACGATGTGAAGGTGGTAAAGGAGATCCTGGCAGGGACCAGCCGCATGGATTCAAGCCGGGGCAGACAGGGGAAGGACGCATGTACCGGGTAATGACCGTTGACGCGGCAGCAAGGATCATGGACGGCCGGACCCGGCAGGGGAACCTGGAACTGGTGCGCGATATCTGCATTGATTCCCGTTCGGCAAAACCCGGCGATCTTTTCTTCGCCCTGAAAGGTCTTCGGACCGACGGGCACTTGTTTACAAAGGATGCCATCGGCAGGGGTGCCGTAACGGCAGTCGTGGAAAAGGAAAGCGGCAGCATGGCAGAAATAATCGTCCGGGATACACTGGCCGCGCTCGGCGAGCTCGCGCGTTGCTACCGCGGACAGTTCAAGGCACCGCTTATCGGTATCACCGGCACCAACGGCAAGACTACGGTCAAGAACCTGACGACCGCGATACTGGCAAAAAGATGCCGGACCACGAGCACCCGGGGTAACCAGAATTCGCTGATCGGACTACCACTCACGCTGTTCGCCATGAGTGAAAGCACGGAATTCGTCGTGGCTGAAATGGGGACGAGCAGCCCCGGAGAGATCGGGCGCCTGTGCGCGATCAGCCAGCCCCAGTATGGGTTGGTCACCAATATTGGTCCCGGGCACCTGACCGGCCTTGGCACTTGCGAACAGGTCGAGCGCGAGAAAATGACGTTGATCCGCGCGCTCCCGGCTAATGGCTTTGGCGTGGTCGGTGAAACGATCCGCGGACCGGAAAACGGGGTAACGATCCACCGGTTTTCCGAGCGTATGCTGAGCGACGTCGTACTGACCGAGCATGGCTCCGCGTTCACGTTCGAAGGCAGCCGGTTCAACACGCCGCTGCTGGGGGCGGGGAATGTCAGCAACTGCCTGGCCGCGCTCGTGCTGACATCCCGGCTGGACATCGAAGCGGAATATCAGCAGTCGGCGCTTCAGGAAGCCAGGCCCGAACCCGGACGCATGGAGTCCCTATTGAACAATGGCCTATTGATCATCAATGACACTTATAATGCCAATCCCGTTTCCATGCGCATGGCCATCGATTTTGCGAGCCTGATCTCCCGGCGCCGGGTCTTTGTCCTGGGCGACATGCTGGAACTGGGTAACGACACCGAAAAATATCACCGGGAGATCGGTGATCACGCCCGGAAGCACTGCGACTTACTATTGACCTGTGGCCGCGTGGCGCGGCATTTCGGAGGCAGACATTTTACCGACATGATGAACCTGGTCGACTACTTGCTGGAGCGGCTGCAGGGTGATGAGCTGATCCTGGTCAAGGCCTCTCGTGCGCTGAAGTTCGAAGAGATCGTTTCCGAACTGGTAAGGAGTTGAGGAATGCTATACTTATTGTTCTATCCCTTGAAGGATGTATTCGGACCTTTCCGCTTGTTCGGCTATATCACGTTCCGCAGCGCCTACGCGATCATCGTGGCGATCCTGATCGTGATGCTTTTCGGCAACTGGTTCATTTCTTTCCTCAAGTCCCGGTCCATCGTCCAGAGGATCCGGGCCGAGGTGCCGGAGAAACACCGGGTAAAAGAAGGAACACCCTCAATGGGCGGACTGATCGTGCTGATCTCGCTGCTGGTTGCGGTCCTGCTGTTCGCGGACCTGACGAATCATAATATCGTGATCCTGATATGCGCCACGATCTGGTTCGGCATGCTCGGTTTCTGGGATGACTATATAAAAATATTCAAAAAACGCCCGCGGGGGCTGTCGATCAAGGTGAAGCTGCTCTGCCAGGTTATCTTTGGCCTTGGTTTGGGTGCATTCCTGTACTGGTTCGGACCCCAGGATTATGCGACCAAGACCAACTTGATCTTTTTGAAGAATTACGTGATAAGCTTCGGCGTCGTGTACCCGCTGTTCGTCGGGCTGGTCGTGGTCGGCGCTTCCAACGGGGTTAACCTGACTGACGGTCTTGACGGCCTGGCGATCGGGCTGATCGCGATCGGTGCCTTTGCTTATGCCGTGCTTTCCTATGCGGCCGGGCACATGGGGATAAGCAGTTATCTAAATGTCATATTCATCAAGGATGCGGGGGAGATCACCGTTTTCTGCACGGCTCTGCTGGGCGCGTCCATCGGCTTTTTATGGTTCAATTCGTATCCCGCCCAAGTGTTCATGGGCGATACCGGATCGCTGAGCCTGGGTGCGATCGTCGGTACCGTCGCGATCCTTATTAAACAGGAGATCTTGCTTGTGATCGTGGGCGGCGCCTTTGTCATTGAGGTGCTTTCCGTGATCCTGCAGATTTTTTATTTCCGCAGGACCGGTGGCAAACGGCTTTTCCGGATGGCGCCACTCCATCACCATTTTGAACTCAAGGGTCTGAGCGAGCCCAAGATCGTGGTCCGGTTCTGGATCGTGGGACTGATCTTCCTCATGCTGGCGTTGTCAACGCTAAAGGTCCGGTGAGAAGTTGAAGATCCTGCTGCTGGGACTGGGACGCGCCACTCTGGCCATAGCGCGCTATGCGATGCAGCGGGGCGATGAACTCTACCTCTATGAGGAGCACCCCGAGAACCTTTCCGACGCCGCGCGCGATCTGATCAGGACCGGCAAGATCGGGAATCATGAGAACCGCTCCTATGATCTGGTCATCGCTTCGCCCGGCTTCCCGGACTCTAAGCCGATCATCACGAACATGAGGGCAAGCGGCGCGAGGATAATCGATGAAATCGAGTTCACCTACGCTCACCTCGGCGATCCGAGCGTGATCGCTGTCACCGGGACCAATGGCAAGAGCACGACCGTTGCGCTCATCAGTTCCATTTTAAAGCAGGCCGGGATCAAAAATTTCCTGGGCGGCAACATCTCGCCGGGTACACCCTTTTCCCACGCGCTGTTCCAGGACCCTTACGATTACTATGTGCTTGAGGTCTCTTCGTTCCAGCTGATGCGCATAGAAAAATTCCATCCACGCATTGCCGTCCTTACCAATATCGGCATGGACCACCTGAACTGGCACCGGTCGATCGAAGAATATGCCGGGGCCAAGGCGCAGATCTTTAAAAATCAAACCCCGGCTGATTTTGCGGTCCTGTGCAGCGATGACCAGTCCACCAGGAAGTTCATCGGCCGGATCGCGGCCCGGGTCGTTTATTTCGGGAGAACCGCGACCGGCGGCGCGTGGCTGAACCACCGTTTCAATTTCCTGGATGAACCGCTGTTCCCGGCAGAGGATCTTCCCTTGCGTGGCGCTCACAACCGGCTGAACATCATGGCGGCGATCGCGGTCGCCAAGATCTTGAAGGTCGGCAACGATGCTATCGAGCGGGGTATAAGGACTTTCACGACCCTGCCGCACCGTCTGGAAGAAGTGGCCGCCGGCGGCACGGTAAAGTACATTAATAATTCGATGTGTACGAACGAAATGGCGGCGATCGCGTCGTTCAATGCCATGCCGGGTACAAAGATTGTCATCATCGGCGGCCGGACCAAGGGCGATCAAGCTCATGGGTACCTTGATCTCTTGGTGAGGGAGGCCAAGGCATGTGTTCTGCTGGGGGAGAATGCACCTGAGATCGCGCAGTACTTCAGGACCAAAGGCTACACAAGGTTTGCGATCGCGAAAGACATGGATGACGCCGTTATTAAGAGCCGGATGTTCGCCGCGCCCGATGATACCATAATGCTGAACCCTGGATTTGCTTCGTTCGGTCTGTTCCGGGATTTCGCCGACCGAGGGGAGGCCTTCAAAAATGCAGTCGGTAAGAATCGATAAAACGTTCCTGTTCGCGGTGTTTGTCCTGGTCGTTATCGGCGTTGTGTTCGTTTATTCTTCATCGTATTACCAGGCCATGCGCCGGGGCGTGGAGTCGACCTATTACCTGGTCGGGCACGTGCAACGGCTCCTGTTCGCGGTTTTGTTTTTCGTGCTGGGGCTCGTGATTCCGTATGAAAGGATCAAAAAACTTATCTTCCCGCTCTTCCTGTGCCTGACTGCATTGCTCATCATCACGCTGGTGATGGGCAAGTTGCAGTTCGGCGCCCGGCGCAGTCTGCCCCTGGCTTCATTCGGGCTACAGGTTTCCGAGTTTATCAGGATCTGGATCGTTTTCTTTTTCGCCAATTTTTTCGCTTCGCATCCCCGCATCGCATCCACCGGGCAGGGCGCGGTCATGACTATCCTGATCGGGTTGTTCATCATCTTTCTGGTCGCGGTTCAGCCGTCGATATCGGTCGCCCTGATATCGTTCCTGACGCTTGTGGCAATGCTGGTGTACGGCGGAGCCCGCTGGAAGATCCTGACCGGGATCATGGCCACCGGCATCGCCGTGTTCGCCGCCTGCGTCCTGTTCTTTCCCCATGCCCAGGCGCGCGTGGCAAGTTTTCTGTCGCACCCGACATACCAGGTCCAGCAGTCGCTTATCGCGATCGGTTCTGGCGGCTTTTTCGGCCGAGGGCCAGGCGCCGGGATCCAGAAATTTCTTTTCCTGCCCAAGATCCACAATGATTTCATTTTTGCGCATATCGCGGAGGAATTCGGCTTTGTGGGGAGCCTCGTGATATTCGTATTTTTCTGGGAATTATTCCTGCGGGGTGTGTCGATCGCCCAGGGCGTGCAGGATGAATTCCCGCGGCTTGTAGTCTATGGATTGAATGCCACGATCTTTATAATTTTCCTGGTCCATATCGGCGTCAGCCTGGGGTTGTTGCCGCCCACCGGCATTCCCATGCCGTTCATCTCGTACGGCGGCTGGTCTTTGGCGGCAAACCTGTACGCGGTCGGGTTGATCCTGCAGATTTCGAAAGAGAGTGACCGGTGATAAAGAGTCATAAAAGGTTAAAAGGTTAAAAGGTTCAATGGTGAATGGGAATAAAAAAATGAGTCAAATGAAGAAAAAGAAGGTTGTGGTGTGCGGGATTGGGACTGGCGGGCACTATTTCCCCGCGGTAGTCATTGCCTGTGAGCTCTTGAAACGGCAATATCCTGTTGCTTTCCTTGTGCGCACCGGATTTCACGAGGAAAAGATCGCGCGGGCGTACGGACTTGACACTTTCGCGATCAAGGCACGGCCATTTTTCGGGCGAACGATCGTTACCAAGCTTCACTTTTTCATATCCCTGGCATACTCGTCGTACCGTCTGATGCTTTTGACAAAGCACAACATCGGATTTTCCTGCGGCGGATTCGGTTCGTTGCCGCTCATCATTTCATGCATGATAAACCGCAGTCCCTTCTATGTTTTCGAACCCAATTCTGTGCCGGGCCGGGCGACCCGTTTCGTGGCGCGCTATGCGCGCCGGGTCTTCCTTGGCATCCCGATCCGGACAACGCTGCCAGGCAGGCTGCGGCTGACCGGCGTGCCGATCCGGTCCGAGTTCAAAACCTTGCTGCAGCCGGCGGCTAAGGAATGTCCGCGCATTCTTTTCATGGGAGGAAGCGGGGGAGCAAAGAGGATCAATGAATTGGCGCTGGAGCTGTCAAGGATCATGCCCGCCAACATCGAGATCACGATCATCAGCGGACAGCGGGATTACGAATGGGTGAAGAAACGCAGTGATACACGGACCCAGGTGATCCCATTCACCAATGAACCATGGACCGAGATCGGAGCGTCCGATATTATCGTCTCCCGCAGCGGCGCGCTGGCTGGTTACGAGATCATGGCGATGAAGAAAAAAGCGGTGTTCATCCCGTTCCCGTTCGCCATTGACGATCACCAGCATTACAACGGTCTATTCTTTGCCGCCGAAGGCGGCGGCATCGTCATCGAGGAAAAGGGGTTGACCGCAGAAAAACTACTGGACCGGATCAATGAATTGATGGGGCGGCGGATGAACAGCTCGCCCCACGCCCTCATCGACGCGGAGAAGTCGATCGTCGACGAGATCGAAAGGGAGTTTTCATGAAAAAGCTGCTGGGCAAGACGGAACGGCTTCATTTTATCGGCATCGGCGGTATCGGCATGAGCGGTCTTGCAGTCGTGCTCAAAAATTTAAAGTTCGAAGTGTCGGGGTCGGACATAAACCGCACGCATATCACCGAGGCGCTGGTGAAAAAGGGCATCCACGTGGTTTACCGGCATAAGAAGGAAAATGTCACCGGCGCGGACGTCGCGGTCTATTCGACCGCTATTCCGGAGAACAACCCCGAGATCAGCGAGGCAAAACGCCTGGGCATTCCTTTGATCCACCGGGGCGAGCTGCTGGCAGAACTGACCCGGCTGAAGATCTCCGTCTGCATCTCCGGCACGCACGGCAAGACGACCACGACCTCGATCGTCGGTGATGTGCTGCAAAAGGGCGGGCTTGAGCCGACGACGATCGTCGGCGGCATCGTCAAGGGTAAGAGCCAGGCGCACCTGGGGCGGGGCGATTATCTGGTATGCGAAGCGGATGAATCGGACAAGTCCTTTCTGCGCTTACTACCCGCGTACGCGGTCATCACCAATATCGAGGCCGAGCACCTTGACCATTACAAGAACCTGGATGAGATCAAGGACAGTTTCAGCCACTTTGCCAACCACGTGCCGTTCTGGGGATGTATTTTTCTGTGCGCGGACTCCCTGAGCGCCCTGCAGATCCGCAACAAGATATTCCGGAAAGTCATTTTCTACGGGCTTGGTGAATTCGCGCATCTGCGGTCCCGGACGATCGAGCGGACCGAACAGGGCACCACATTTTCCGTGTCGATGCATAACAAGCACGTCGGCAAGTTTATGATCAGGATCCCGGGCCGGCACAATATCACCAACGCGACCGCGGCCATCGGTGTGGGTATGGAATTGGGCATCAGGACCTCGTGTATCCGGGATTCACTGGCCGAATTCAAGGGCGTGCGCCGGCGCATCGAATATCTCGGTGAGGTCAATTCGATAAAGGTCTTTGACGACTACGGTCACCATCCCACCGAGATCGCGGTCACGCTCCAGACCCTGCGGGAGTATTATCCCAAGGAACGGATCATCGCTGTCTTCCAGCCGCACCGTTACAGCAGAACTTATCATCTTTTCGACCAGTTCGCGTTCGCGTTCCTGTACGCGAATATCGTGGTCGTCACCGACATCTACGCGGCCCATGAACTTCCGATCCCCGGCGTCACGGCCGACGCGCTGGCAAAAAGGATCAGCAAGGAACAGGACGGGGTGCATTACATAGCGGACTTTGACCGGATCGTCGATTTTCTCAAAGAAACGACCGCACCCAATGACATCGTGATCCTGCTGGGTGCCGGCAACATCAATGAAGTGAGCGGTCGTTTGTTAAAGGAACTGGCATGAAGAAAGCGTTTCGGATCAGTCCCGCAGCGGGTTTTGAGATCAGGCGTGGCGAACAGTTGGCCGGGCACACGTCGTTGGGGATCGGCGGCAAGGCCGATTATTTTATCCGCGTGCATTCCAGGAAAGGTCTCAGGCAGGTATTGGCGTTCGTTGCCCGGTACCGGCTGAGAGCTATGGTGATCGGCGCCGGCACGAACGTGCTCTTCAGCGACCGGGGATTCAAGGGTGTCGTGATCAAACTGTGCGGTTCTTTTTCGGAGATAAAAATGGGTGGAGAACAATGCGTATGCGGAGCTGGAGTTTATCTCAGGACGCTGGTGAAAAAAGCTCGCGACACTCAGCGCCGCGGCGCTGAGTTCCTTGCCGGTATCCCCGGAACGGTCGGCGGCGCCGTAAAAGGCAATGCTGGTGCCTGGGGACATGCGATCGCAGGGATCACGGAAAACGTAACGGTCATGACCAGGGACGGAAAGGTAAAGGTCCTCGAGGCGGAAGAGATCGGTTTCAAATACCGCAGTTCCAGGATCAGCGATCGTCACACGATCGTGTCGGTCACGCTGCGCCTGGGCAAGGGGCGCCGGTCGGTGATCTCCGGAACGATAAAGAAATATCTCGCCCAGCGGAATGCCCGCCAGCCCAGCGGCCGCAGCGCCGGCTCATTCTTCAAAAATCCGCCGGGGAACCCGGCCGGAAAGTTGATCGAGGAATGCGGCCTTAAGGGCAGCCGGGTGGGACAGGCGATGGTAAGTCTCAGGCACGGCAATTTCATCATGAATTGCGGTCGTGCTACGGCTGACGATGTGCTCGCGCTGGTCCGGAAGATCCAGAATGCTGTGCGCAGGAATAAAGGGATCAAGCTGCAGCCCGAGGTGAGGATAGTGCGATGATGCTGGTTGATGGCATCCAGCGCGCCGGTCTGTGGTTGGGTTTTTTCATCATGATCTTGGTGGTGTCATGCAATTTGCTGAGAAAAAAGGAAGAAAAGATCATTACGATCTATGACGTAATCCCGGAAGCCAAGGTTCTATCCGAAGTGGACGGGATCATCGAGTACCAGGGTGTCAGGTTTTATCTTGGCACCGGACGGCTGAACGAGAAAATGGCATATATTGATTCGCTGAAGCTCTATGAGCTTGGGGACCGGATGGAGGTCGATATGCGGTTCTCAAGGCAGATCATTATCAGAACAAGGCAATAGGAGGAGCTCTATGGCAAAAAAAGAGAAGATCGTGGGCATTGATCTGGGAACGACCAAAGTCGCGGCGATCATAGCGGAGGTTGACAACGGCGAGTTGAAGATCGTTGGTGTGGGTTCAACGCCGTCGTACGGTTTGAAACGGGGAGTGATCGTCAACCTCGAAAAATCGATCGGATCGATCAAGAAAGCGGTCGATGAAGCCAGCCGGATGGCGGGCGTCAAGGTCGATACCTGCTATGCCGGCATTTCCGGATCCCACATTGAGAGCATTAATGCCCACGCGATGATCGCCACGGCCCGGACCGGCGGCGTCATCACCAAACGCGACATCGAACGGGTCATTGAACAGGCACAGGCGATCGCCCTGCCGCTTGACCGGGAGATAATCCATGCCATACCCATCGAGTACATCGTGGACAACGAAAAGGGTATCAAGGACCCGATCGGCATGAGCGGTGTCAAGCTGGAAGCCGAGGTGCATATCGTGACGGCGGCGATCACATCCGCCCAGAATATTTTTTCCGCGCTCCAGCGCGCGGGACTCCGGGTGAAAGACCTGGTGCTGCAACCCCTGGCGTCCTCGTATTCGGTCCTGCAGCCCGACGAGATGGACCTTGGCGTCTGCCTGCTGGACATGGGCGGCGGTACAACGGACCTCGCCATATTCTACGACGGCGCGATCCGTTATACCCAGGTGATCCCGCTGGGCGGCGAGTATATTACGAATGACATCGCGATCGGCATCAGGACGCCACATGTCCAGGCCGAAACGATCAAACGGAAGTACGCCACACTGATGCTCACGCCCGAGGAGAAAAAAGAGGAGATCAAGGTGCCCGGCATCGGCGGTCGCGAAGACCGATTCATCACCAAGGAGACCCTGTACAATATCGTGAGCCCGCGGGTCGAAGAGATCATGATGATCGTCAACAAGGAGATCAAGAAGAGCGGGTTCTTTGACGTGCTGGGTGCCGGCGTGGTGATCACGGGCGGTACGGCCCGGCTTCAGGGCATGGACCGTTTTGCCGAGGAAATATTCAACCTGCCGGTCAAGATCGGAATCCCCAAGAAGATCGGCGGGCTGACCGATATCATCCTCGATCCGATCTACGCGACGGGCGTCGGCCTGATCATCTACGGGTTTGACAAAAAGAACGAATCGCTGATACCCCGGGCAAAGGGAGGCACCATCTTTGATGCGTTGAAAAAGCGGTTCGAGGATCTGTTCGGGAAATATTTTTAAAAACGAATGATGCGAATGAAAATAAACGAATGGTTCGAATTACAGCGACCGTGCATTCGTAAAATTCGCTATCATCCGGAATATTCGTAACTAAGGAGGTAACATATGCTGGAATTAGTGCAGGAGCCGAAATACTGTGCAAAGATAAAACTGATCGGAGTTGGCGGCGGCGGATGCAACACCATCAACTACGCTCAGTCATACGGGATTCAGGGCGTGGAGAGCATCGCGATCAATACCGACGCCCAGGTGCTGCAAATGAGCCAGGCGCCGGAAAAGGTGCAGATCGGTACGAACCTGACGGCCGGCCTGGGCGCGGGCGGCGATCCCGAGATCGGCCGCAAGGCCGCCGAGGAATCGCGTGAGCAGATCAGGGACCTCGTGAAGGACGCGGACATGGTCTTCATTACCTGCGGAGAAGGCGGCGGCACCGGAACCGGCGCGTCGCCCGTAATCGCCGAGGAAGCAAAGAACGCAGGCAGCCTGGTCGTGGCCGTTGTCACCAAGCCCTTTGACTTTGAGGGCGTCTGGCGGAACAAGAACGCCGAGACCGGGATCGACCACCTGAAGGAGATCGTGGATACACTTATCTGCATCCCGAATCAGCGCCTGGTAGCGATATCGCCGAAAGAACAATCGATCGTCGAAGCATTCAAGGTCGGCAATGTCGTGTTGTTCAACGCGATCAAGGGTATCGCCGAGATGATAACCAAGCCCGGACTCATTAACCTTGATTTTGCCGATATCCGGACTGTCATGATCGAGAAGGGTAAGGCCGTCATGGGCATGGGTATTGCTGAAGGCGAAAACCGCGCCGTGCAAGCGGCCCAGCTGGCGATTGCTTCGCCATTACTGGATGACGCGACCATCAAGGGCGCCCGGGGCGTGTTGATCAACGTGACCGGTGGATCCGATCTGACGATGACCGAGTTCAACGAAGCCGGCCTGATGATCCGTAACGAGGTCGGTGGCGACGCAAAGGTCATTGCCGGCGTAGTGATCGACGAGGAACTTGAGAATAAGGTGAAGGTCATGGTCGTTGCGACCGGTATCACGGACAAAGCACCCCAGACCGTGGTGGAATTCCCGGCGGTGAACACGCGGGACGACTTAGGACTGCCGACTTTCGTCCGGCAGAAGGAAAAAAAGGAATCAAAAGAGCGCCTTATCAACGAGAACGACCTGGAAGTACCGACGTTCCTGAGGAGGCAGATCGACTAGCCAGGGTTTATAGTAACTTATTTTACGCTGGTTTGACTTTATGCCTGTTATCCGCATGCGGTTGACTAAGTGGGCATATATAAGAATATTCTTGCGTGAATGACGATATTATGAGCGTGGATAAAATCATAAAATTCTTGAATCATGTAGAATATTTTTTATTTTATTGAGATAGTCACCCAACCATTGACAATTAACTGGAGTGCAGTATAATAAATTATGTGTAACGAGTTGACTCTTTCTTATGTAGGATTTTCAACAAGACAAGACAAGTTCTGTCGGTCTAACCGCGCAAAATCATCGTCATCGTCAATATCATTATTTTCAATCGGTTGGTGCGATCCATTTCCTGAATCTGCAACGGGCGCATATGACCTGAAAACAAGTAGCGTGCAAAGGAGGGAGCAATGCAGGTAAGTAAACATATGGGCAAGATTGTGTCTACATTGATAATAATCGGATATATTTTCCCCTGTAATCTCGAAGCCAACTGGACCACAACCGAATCCCGCCAGCGGCTGGGTTTTATCCAGGCCTGGAACGAAAACATGCAGGACGGCATCAGCCGGTTAAACATGGAGCCCCAGCAAGGCGGGGTCACGCCGGTCAACGGTGCCTTGCTGATCCCGGAAGCCGACCTGTCGTTACCCGGACGGAACGGCGCGGTCCCGATTCTACGGTATTACAATTCCAAGATCTGGGCAGCGGATAGCTCCATGGTTACGGTTGACAGCAACGCTTATTTGTTATCCCGCAATCTCTGGACCGGTACGGGCTGGAACTTCCATTTCGGCAAGGTCTGGGTGGCCGGCGACAGTGGCATGATCTATGAACAGCCCGGCGGTTTGCAGGTATATTTCAAGAAAAAATATCAGAGCGGCGATTATCTTTCGACCGACGGTGCGTTTCAACTCATGCATCTTTTTACCCGTCAGGACACGATTCTGGACAGCGTTGAGATCCGGACCGACAACGGTGGGATCATGAGGTTTGCCCGAAAATTCACCCAATACGACGTCCCGTTTTTCTATTTGACCCGGGTCACGGACAACAACGGCAATATAACCGGCTTTTATTACAGTATCTATTCATCCACGTACCTGCGGTTCGATTCCTTATTGACCTCGACCAAGCGCCGTTTGACCGCGCACTATCACCTGTCGCCTTATAGCGGCGGCGGAGATTATTCATATTATTTATTGGACAGCCTTAAATACAAGGGTTTTAACAATGTCAGTCTCAAGGTTGCTTATCACTACGATACAACGGCCTGGACCTACAACTCACCTTTTGGGTCATTGAACGGTGATGACCGGGGCGCATTATTATTAAAATCCATGGTCTATCCGGACGGCGATTCGGTCTATTACGAATACAACCAGTATTTTGAATTGACCGCGGTGCACACCCGCAATAATGGCGTGATCAACTACGAATACGAGACTTATAATTATTATAAGCCTGGGATCCCGGTCTATCTGCCCACCGATGAAGTGTATACGACCTGGATAAAATGGTATACCCGGGCAATCAAAAAGACCATCACCGACGATCCCTGGTCATCGCCCGATACGACGATCTATACCAGAGTTAACAGCAAGACCGGGAATCCGCCGAACGCATACGAGACCTCGATCACCAACCCGGACTCGGTCATGGTGCGCGATCCCGAGGGCAATTACCAGTGTTCGTTTTTCCGCGCCGGCTGGCGGGAATATGAGGCGCCATCATGGGGCGTGACCAAGGGCCTGGCGACCTACGGCATGCTCGATTCATCGGTAATATATAACCGGGGCGGCCGCAACCTGGGTACCACTATTGCTGGTCCAGCCGGGATCAAAAAAATCACGGCCGATAGTATATCCGTGTCAAAGCGCAGCCTGACCTATGGACCGGATTCGGTACTACGGGGTCAGGTACTATGACTACGACGATTACGGCAACCCCCGGCTGATCAAAAACATGGGTGATACATTAAATGCCAACGATGACTACTGGACCCGTCAGACCTATGCGTGCAGCGATGACAGTGCGACATTCTGGCTGAAAGTCACAGCGCATATCGATGAGCCGCCCATGACCTCGACCGTATCCTTTTACTCATTGCAGGGCGTCGATACTTTAATAATTAAGCGGCAATGGGGTAAATACAATGGTACTTGGCTGGTCACCGATGCGGACACCTTTGTTTACAATCCAGCTTATAAAAAGGCTGTGACTGTTTCCATTAGTTATCCCGACACCGATACCATCTGCATAGTTACGGCCACGGTCAAACAGATTGCCAGTCCTGACACCCTGCAGGTCTATGCCATCTATAACCTTTACAGTAGTAAAATCGTCGACAATGACAGCAGTTACAAAACCCGGGATGAGCATCTGACAAAACGGTTCTTCCGGCTGGTGACCAGCGAAACAATTACCTCAGACTCAGCCGGTACTAATGTCTTGGCTCAAACTTATTATTTCTACGACGACACGGTCAATATCGTAAAAATCTACACAAATCCGGTGCCGGTAAAATGGCAGATCCCCGCCGCGCCTTGCAATATCCGGGGCAACTTAACCCGGATCCAGCAGTGGAAAGGCGGTACCGACTATACCAAAAGTGAGCTGCGGTATGATCAGGTGGGCAATGCGGTCCACGCGATCTCCCATGCATCATCAAGCGCCGCTGAAACTACCTTTACCCATTATAACAAGCCTGATGATTCGTTGTATGCCTATTCTTGGCGTACGGTCAACCATATGGCCACCGCGATCTGCTCGTTGTATACCCGGACCGAATACGACTCGGCCACGGGTCTGGTCAAAAAGGCCTTTGACGTCAATAACGACAGCACGGTCATTGCCTATGACAGCCTAAATCGGATTCGCAAAATCTGGCAACCCAATGAAGATAATCCTTCGGTCATCAAAAGGTATTTCAAGGACGACATCGCCGCTTCCAAACCAGCCAACGTGATAGATTCGGTCAAGCTCGATACCCGGTGGCTGGTCGGTAAATCCTTCCTGGACGGTTTTTCCAGAATGATTCAGACCAAACAATACCGGACTGATACCACGGTCATCCAGAACATCACCTATAACGGCAACGGATTTAAAGATTCGGTCGGTAATCCCCATGAAGTGACCGGCACAATATCTTATGATTATTCGACACCGTCCTGGTCGGACATTACTTGTTTTGAGTATGACGGTGTCGGCCGGGATACCCTGATCACACATCCGGACGCCAAGAAGATCAAAATCAAATACCATGCTTATGCCGATACGATCTATGACGAGAAAAACAACAAGACAATATATTCCAAGAACGCTTTTGGTTTGATCGATACTCTGACCGATGCTAATAGCAATAAAACATATTACCAGTACGACAAACTCCATAACCTCACCCAGATCACGGACGCCGAATCCAGACTGACCAAATACTACTACGACAAGTTGAGCCGGCTCCGGGGTGCAGATGGTCCTGATGCGAGTTCATCCTGGACCTATGACGGCAATAGCGTTGATGTCTTATATGAATACGACGATCTTGGCAACCTCACGACTAAAAAAGACGCTCATGGCACGGTAAACTACGCATATGACGACCTGTACAGGCTGACTCGGATCCTGCATTCTCCGGATGGTTCCACCTGGCCCGATACGGTGAGATTGACCTATGATGTCGTAGTCGGCGCGCCTACTGGTTTAGATAATCCCAAAGGCCGATTATGGTCCCTGGTCACGGCCGGGATTGATTCGACCAAGTACTTCTACGACGACCAGGGTCGGCTCGGACTCAAGCGCGTCAACCTTACGGGCTGCACCGGCGAGAAAGCAATCACGTATAAATACAACGACGCGGACCTTTGCACTTTAATCAATATATCGCCGACTTATAAAACTATTTATCACTATAATGCACTGGGATATCTCAAGGACATCGGTGACCTTCAGATACAACCCGGCAGGCCAGATCACCAAACTGCAGTATCCCGCGACCCCCTCGGGCAGCGTGACCGATACCATCACCTATGATTCAAGGCTGCGGCCGATCCGGCTCAAATCCTATAAAAGCCGGGATACATACATCAACCTGACCTATCTTTACCAGGATAATTCCAATGTCGATTCGATCATCGACAGCATCGTCACGAATAACCGGCAGAAATATGACTATGACGCATTGAACCGGTTGACCACGGTTACCTGCCCTAACGGCAACCAGTCCTTCACCTACGATAAAGTGGGCAACCGAGCTTCTAAATCCGGCACGAATTACAGCTATTATTCCAGCACCAACAAACTTCAGCAGGATCATCGAGGCTACAAGTATTACTATGATAACAGCGGCAATATCCTGAGACACCGCCAGGGTAGTCCGGAAACGACGGTGGATTCCTTTGCTTATGACTGGAATAACCGGCTCATCTACTACAAGAAAATATCATCGGGTGTTTATTGCGATTTTGCCTATAATGCCTCTGGACTAAGAATAAAAAAGCATTATAATGATCCGGGGAGCGAAACTGAAACCACGACCTATTATATCTACGACGGCATCAACCCGATCGCCGAATACGGCCCGGACGGCACCATCCTTAGCCGCTATATTTATGCCAGCGGCATGCATGTCGCCAAAATATCGGGCACGGATACGACATGGTATCATGGGGATGCGCTGGGATCAACCAGAAAAATGACCAAGGAAGACGGGACGGGTTATGATTGGTCGGCAACGTATTATCCCTTCGGCGAGATGACGCAGACGGGAGCGGGAAATAACGCCCACGGATTCACGGGCAAAGAATACGACAGTGAAATGGGTTTGAATTACTTCTGCCTGCGCTACTACGATCCGCAGATCGGGCGGTTTATGACGCTAGATCCGGTAGATCAGAAAGGGATATCGCCGTATGCTTATTGTTTCAATAATCCATTAACATCAATCGATCCATCCGGATCGGGGCGAGAAGATTATATGACACCTATTCGAACGCAGCAAGTTCATGCCGGGGGTGGTGGAGGAGTACCCTTTGGCTGGGCACCGGTGCATCATACCGAGGAAGAGGATTTGTGGCATGATCAGGTAATGTTTTATTGGACGCACAAAGTATGGGGTACTGACTGGCTGTACGAATTAGCGATGTCGCATGCTGAACCCTTGGACCTTGAGTTTTTTGGACCAGGATGGGACTATGCATTAGATCCTAACAGAAAAATGAGTTCTGAAAAAAGGCAATTGCTTAAGGAAATTTTGTTTTATCTGTGTTCAGGTATAGTTGAGGTAGATGTGTTGACGACAAACGGATGGCAGCATATTAATGTCGGACTATGGATAATGGAACACGACGTTAATATTATTGATAAATTTTTACCTGGTTTAGCAGGTGAAACGTCGGCACTAGATCCATTGACGATGAATCTTGATCTCAATGCAATTGCGGGGCAGGCCAATGCAGTCATACCAGCGTACTTTGACCTTGCATCAATATTGCTTCATGAAGCTGTGCATCTGATTCAATTTTCCTATGGAATTGCGCCAACAGCTTACACGGACGCTGCCCGAGATGCAATATATAATAGCATGGAAAGGACGGCTCTCGGTATCGAAGCCCTGTATTTTTCTAATCAATGGAGCTCAGGAAGGCGCGCGGACTGGATAAAATATTGGCAAGAAGTCAACGAAAAGTAATAGAGAATGAGAATCCCTTGGTAAAATAAAGCATTTAATGAATAGACTTGTGATACGACTGGCACTGGGTTGGCTCTTTGTTATCATGAGCCTGGATCTAGGTTCATGCGCACTGAGGGTATCGCGGGGTCTTATGCATATTGATCTTGGCGTTGACACGATGCTTGTTAGCCGCGAGCTTGCTTATGTTGACGCGTCTTTTTCGGAAAACATTGAATTGGTCGGCGCTGCCTTCGGATTGAATACAGGTAGAAAAACTATTATTGTCATAAGTTCTTTCTTTCCGCAGACGAGTTATTTCAGGGCTGATGTATATTATGATGATTATGATTTGGTTCTACTCATGGATACAAACTTGATCATGGATACGATCCGATTGAATTCTGATTCGATCATCTATTTATTTTCAAGGAAGATGTTTCCGCCTCTTTTTGCCGAGGCATGCACCACATTGAATGGTTTCTATTTCCCGATATCAAGAAATGCGAAAGAGTTGACAGGACAAGTGATTTTTCAGGGGAAAACCTTTGAACTGCCTACGGTTGAATTCAATAAATACACTGGAAAAATTTATGGTCAGGTTAGCGGCAAGGTTGATTTCAAGGCAGTGAAACTGAACGCGAAAAAAATGTCGCAGTATCTCAATACTACAATGTTTCCCTATAAATTACGGCTACGCGGACTCCTGGAGCAACAAGAATTAAAATAAACGCGACACACTACTCGCACGGTACGTTTACGCCAATGGCATGCATGTTGCTAAAATATCGGGCGCGGATACGGTCTGGTATCATGGTGATGCTTTGGGATCGACCAGAAAGATAACCAAGGAAGACGGCACGGCGTATGACTAGGCAGCGACGTATTATCCTTTCGGGGAGATGACGCAGACAGGCAATGGCGCGAACACCCACGGCTTCACGGGTAAGGAAATTGACATGGAGATGGGCTTGAATTACTTCTGCCTGAGATACTACGATCCGCAGATCGGCAGGTTTATGACCCTGGATCCGGTGGATCAGAAAGGTATGTCGCCATACGCGTATTGTTTCAATAATCCATTAATATCTCTTGATCCAACCGGAGCAGCGCGTGAGGGTTATGTGACGCCTATTCGACCGCGGCAGGGTCATGCATCGGGCGGCGGGCGACTGCCCTACGGCTGGGCGCTAGTGCATCATACCGAGGAAGAGGATTTGTGGCATGATCAGGTGATGGAATATTGGAGTTACAAAGCATGGGAATTCACAGGGTGGGGTGACTGGCGCAATCGAGGATCAATGGAAAGTTACTTATGTGCTAACCCAGTTCTTTTCGCTGAACTGTGGGAAAAAGAGGATATTAGTCGAATACACTGGTATTTTATTAAGAATGACTATTTCAGAATAACAGAAACGAAACCCGGTGAACGAATTACCACAGAATATTTTTTCAATCCAATAACCATGGGCATTGGGATGAATGTAATTACCGAATTGTTGGGTTGGGAACTGGCCTTGAGTTTAGTGGATATTAGCATCGCCGATCAGATGGTTACCGATGCGAAAGCGGCGTTTGGGCCGCCTACCGTATTACGGGTAAGTTCTGCTTTGTATGCCGATATTGCTGATGAACCTGGATTGATTGTGGATGAGATTTTTTGGACGGTGGTAACTCTGGGGGTACAGACATCTGTATCAGGTGGATTCCCGATTGGATTAAAAGCTATGTATCATGGACCACATCACATTTTTGATGGACTCCCGATGAAACATTATCAATTACAGATTTGGTTAAGACATATAGGCGGAATAACCTACCGCTATCCGTTATGGCCATGAAAGTATGCGAATAAATATTGATTCAGGAGAGGCGCTAGGTAAAGCAGCAATATACTATCATGACGCCAAATTCTTACAACACGGTATGAAATACACAGAAGCAGAAAGAGTATTCAAACTCGAATTGACACGGGTTAAATATGAAGAGATGACGATCCTTTTGAATTTGGGATTTTTAAAACTGTGTATGGCACCAAGAACAACTTCTGTCATGGTTTTTTTGGGGGTAAATGGAGTGTCGTATGACAAAACGAGATTTACAGACGATGACCCTCCTGGCAATATACTAAACTTCGTTTCATTTTACCCTGATGAACACAGACTCGAACTAGCGTGTGATGGAAAAACCAAGATTAATCTAAATATTAAGAATATAAATGGTTATTTTGAGGATAATCAATTATTGGGTAAATTACATTACATTTCATTTTTCGGTGCTGAAATCGAAAGATCTTGACTAGATAGATATAGGGTCAGCCCTCGAAATTAGAAAGTAATTGACAAAATCAGGAAAAAGAATATAATGAGAGTATGGCGCGTCCCTATCGATTACGCAGTGAAAACTGTCTATACCATATCATGAGCCGGGGCGATGAC
>Ga0299912_10000096_pt1 | contig 101074 bp, 95 predicted proteins | sample RVTome_2_FD_207667 | JGI IMG/M metagenome (GOLD analysis project Ga0299912, IMG submission 207667) | Soil microbial communities from uranium-contaminated site in the Upper Colorado River Basin, Wyoming, United States - RVT95D214 (version 2) ... | reverse complement strand
AAGCCTTTCGCGATCGTTTATTTGCCGTATTGGAGCGGCTGCTGCTGGCGCTGGCGAAACAAAAGCCCGTTGTCGTGGTGTTGGAAGACTTGCATTGGGCCGATCATAGTTCGCTGGAACTGCTGGAACATCTCTTCCGACTGATTACTCAAGCCCCCATTGCCTTCGTATTGCTCAGCCGTCCGAAACAGGAATCATCGGGGAACTGGGAAAAACTTGGTCCCGCACTGGAGGGTTATCGACCTTATTATCTGGAAATCCCGCTCAAGCCATTATCCGGTGAGGCGAGCGGCGATCTGGTACGCGGACTTCTCGATGGCAGCATGCTTCCCAAAAAACTATCGGAGGTCATTCTGAACAAGTCGGAGGGCAATCCTTTCTTTGTCGAGGAGGTCCTCAGGTCGCTGATTGAGCGCGGGGTTCTGGCGCGTGGAAATGGAGGCTGGAAAGTCACCCATCTGGTCGAGAACATCCAGGTGCCTGACTCCCTCCAGGGAGTGCTTCTTTCCCGTCTGGATCGCCTTCCCGAGGAAACAAGACGGGTGATCCAAAAGGCGTCTGTAATCGGCCGCGTATTTCTTTTCCGGGTGCTCGAACACATGGCGCGGGAGGAAACCGTGTTGGAATCCCAAATAGCTTTGCTCGAAGACGCGGCCCTGGTCCGGGAGCGGGCGCGGGTTCCTGAAATTGAATATGTCTTTCACCACGCCCTGGCGCAGGAGGTCGCCTATCAAACGCTTCTGGCTCCATCGCGCAAACTTCTTCATCAAAAAGCCGGGGAAGCGATGGAATCCATTTTTTCCGAGCGGATTGACCAGCACAGGGCTATCCTGGCCTATCACTTCTTCAAGGGGGAAGACTGGGAAAGGGCATTCGAGTATTCTGCCGGCGAAGCGGACGCCGCGGTACAGCTCTACGCCTACGCCGAGGCTCGCGAACACTATCATCGCGCCTTGGACAGCCTCAAACATCTGCCCGATAACGACTCAAACCGTCAAAAGCAGGTGGACATCAGTGTCCGGCTGGTGAATGTCTCTCTCCAGTCTGAATCGCCGGAAAAAAACCTGGCGATTTTGACGGAGGCCGAAAACATGGCCTCCTCGCTTGGGGACGAAGCGCTCATCGCGCGCGTCCAGCTTTGGATCGGGAGGGTGCACTATCTGGCGGGACGATTGCCGGAGGCAATTTCGTATTTCCAAAAGGTGCTGGCGGTGGCTCCAAAATTTGGCGATCCGGAGTTGATGGCCCTGCCGGGAGCCGTCATCGGACGCGTTCTGGTCCTGCAAGGCCAGTTTACGAAGGCCCACCAACTATTGGACAGGACCGTACCCCTTCTCGAGGCAACAAAGAACCGCCACGAGCTGTTGTTCGCCTGCTTGTACCGTGGGGTTACCCGAGTTTTTCTGGGCGATTACGCCGCCGGAGCCGCGGAACTCGACCAGGTCCTGAAAATGGCCCAGGAAAGCCGCAATCTAAACGCGGAAACCATGGCACACACGGCCCATGCCATGGCCCGCGTCGTCGCCGGCAAATACCATGAGGCCATGGGAGCCGCCCAGGCTGCCCTTGCGGTTGCGGAGAAGAGCGGCGACTCTATGTTTCGTTACTCCAGCAATTCGTTCATGGCCTGGGCGCTGACGGGATTGGGAGAGCATCAGCGCGCCCTTGAACATTGGTCCGCCGCTCATAAAGCCGCCCAGTCTTTGGGCGGCCGCCTTTTGCTCGGTGAATGGCTGGCTGCCATCGAAAGCGACACCCTGCTGGGAGCAGGGGATATTCCTGCAGCCCTGAAAAAAGGAGAGGAAGCCCTGGCCATTGCCAAAGCGGCGGGCAGCATCATTGCGGAGGCTTTGTCCGAAAGCGCCATCGGCAATGCCCTCGCGGCCGGCCCCACGCCAGACTATAAAAACGCCGAAGCTCATCTGGCAAGGAGCCTGTCGTTGCTGGAAAGCATTGGCGCCAAATTCGATCTTGCCCGCGTTTCGCTGGCGCTGGGTCGGGTCCGCATGGGACGGAAAGATTGGGAGGGCGCGTCAGAACTGCTGCGGCAGGCCTCCTCCCTCGCCTCCCATTGCTCGCTGCAAATGGAGGAAGCAAAGGCACGGGACCTGTTGCAAGAGATCGAGACGGCCCGGGTTCAGGATTCGGCCAGGTGAACGAGGTTTGGAAGCGGTTCGCCTGGCGCAAGGCTTGATATTTTCCGCAGTTTTTGCCGTTATAACTTCCAGAGCCCGTGACACCGGTCGGGTTTATCAAACCAGCCCCGGCTCGCGCACCATTCCCAAAGTCAGGCCCAGAGCTATTACAATTCGCAGCAATTGCATGATAATCCGCCTCTAATTAATAAAAAATCGGATTGCCAACTTATCCAGGCAACCCGGCCATCTCATTAATGATTCACAGAGACCCTTGGCTTTCCGCCCCCACCTCACGACGGGTTTGGCTTTTACTGTAGCATCCCATAGACTCTTGCCTGCATTATTGTGTCAAGCAAAATTTTCCACCAAACCAAATAAGTTCAACAAAGTGCAACACACTACGCCAATGACTGTACCGCTTCCCTGATAGCCGCAACGCATGGAGACCACACCCAGCAGATAACTGCTATATATCGAAGCTTATAACAAAGCCAAAATCTTCCCATATGTATATCATTTAAGTTATCGACCTCCCGCAACCAAATCTTCCCCCCATCCCCCGCCGCCCGGAGTGCGAATGGAGAGACGGGAGTCCGGAGGCAGGGGAAGGTTGATCTTGCCGGGCAGTTTTGTTTCACTCTCGGGGGTGATCAGCACGTTTTCCCCCGGCGCGCCCGGACCTCCGCCCTGGAGGCCGTAAGGGGCATGCTCCCGGCGGTCGCTGAGGAGGCTGAGGCTGACCGGGGTGAGAAAACGAAAATCCCGGATGAGTCCACGCCCCCCCGGAAAGCGCCCGGGGCCGCCGGAGTGCTCCCTAATGGCGTAGCGCTCCACCCTCAAGGGATAATCGTGCTCCAGGACCTCCACCGGGGTGTTCCGGGTGTTGGTCATGTGAGTGTGCACCCCGTCCAGGCCGGGTCTGCCGGACCCTGCGCCCATGCCCCCGGCGATGGTTTCATAATAAGTGAATTCCCGCCCGGTATCCGGGTTAATGCCCCCGAAGGCCAGGTTGTTCATGGTGCCCTGGGACGCGGCCGGGATCTCTTTCGGCAGGGCCGGGGCCAGGGCACCCAGGACCACGTCCACCAAACGCTGGGAGGTTTCTACATTGCCCGCAGCCACCGGCCCGGGATAAAAGGGGTCCAGGAGACTGCCGGGACGGGTGATAAGGCGCAAAGGCCGGAAGCAGCCCTGGTTGATGGGATACTCCTCCGCCAGAAGGGTTAAAAAAACATAATAGCAGGCCGCGTCCACCACCGGGGGCACCGCGTTGACGCCGCCCGCGGCCTGGTCGTCGCTCTCCCGGAAGTCCAGAATCGCGGCATCTCCGGCCACGGTGAGGGTAAGCCGGATCGCCAGGTCCCGGCGGCCGTAGCCGTCATCGTCCAAATAATCCGTAAAGGTATAGGAGCCGTCGGGAATGGCGGTGATGAGCTCCCGCATGGCCCGCTCCGAGTAGTCCAGCAGGGCCCGGCTCATCTCCAGGAGCTTGTCCAGGCCGTAGCGGTCCACCAGGGCGGGAAGGCGCTCCTGGCCCCGGTTGAGCGCGGCCACCTGGGCCTGGAGGTCCCCCCGGCGCTCGGCCGGCACCCGCATCCGGGAGATGAGGCTGTTTAAAAAATCCTCCTGCAACCGGCCCTCTCTGAAGAGGTAAGAAGGGGGAATGACCACCCCTTCTTCCTCCAGGCTCCGGGCCAGAGGCATGGAACCGGGGGTGGTTCCGCCCACGTCCGCGTGGTGGGCCCGGTTCACCAGGTAAAAGGCCAGGCGTTTCCCGACATAGACCGGGGCAATGACCGTGAGGTCCGGCAGGTGGGTACCGCCGCAATAGGGGTCATTCAGCAGCAGCACGTCCCCGGGGGCCAGGGGATACTCCGGCAGCACCCGGGCCAGGGTCCGGGGCAGGGCCCCCAGATGCACGGGAATGTGCGCGGCCTGGGCCAGGAGCTCGCCTGCCGCGGTGCACAAGGCGCAGGAATAATCCCGGCGCTCCTTGATGTTGGGGGAGAACGCGCTTTTGCGCAGCACAATCCCCATCTCCTCGGCCACCGCCGCGAAGAGCTTGCTGAAAATGGTGAGTTCCAGGGAGAGGGACATAGGCGGTTGTTTTTGGGGGAGGGGGCTAAGGGCCGGTAGCGCAGGCGTCCCGCCTGTGGACCTTAGCCCCCCACCCCCAATCCCTGACAATCTTTCCAGGTCATGGAAAGAGGGGTGTGGCGCACAAACCTATTTTCCGGTGATTTTCTTTATAAGTACTATAGGGAAAAAGAGGAGATAATCAAGACAATCACGGCTGCCGCCCGAAGATGTGGAATTTCCTGGAAGTAAGATCTGACTGACGGAGGTGCTGGTAATTTTTATGGATTTGCGACAACCTTGTTGCTATAAGGAGACAAAGTCGCCCAACCAGGGAAGAGGGGAAGGAAGGAAACCCATGGAGAAGGTAAAAATAGGCTACATCGGCACGGACGGCCGCAGTTTCCTGGCGGCCCTGGAGACCAGCCGGGCCACCAGCGAACTTTACCCCGGCGATTACCAGGGCCTGGTGGTCCGGGGCACCCCGGCCATGCCTCCTTTTGCCCGGAAGATGAACTGGCCGGTGGGTTTTATCCCGGTTAGCGACAATTCCCTGGAAGCCTACGCCGAGGCGCTGCTCTCCGCGTTTTCCCAGGGTTTGCTGGACCTCGCCCTGATCATGCCCGAGGCCCTGATCTTCGAAGGTCTGGTGGACCGACTGGAGGCAGCCGGATTTGGGGAGCGCGTCATCGGCCTGGATAAAAAGGGGGCGTTCCTGGAGGCCGACAAGATCGCCTGCAAGCGCTTCTGTCAAGAGGCAGGGATTCCCGTGGCCCCGGCCTGGACCGAGGTGGACGCAAAGGATTACCCGGCGGTGTTGGGGACCTGCCTGGAATACCTCCATGCATACGGCGGCGCGGTGCTGAAATTTCCTTATAGCGCCGGGGGCAAAGGGGCCCGGATTATCCTCAACACCTGGGAAATCCGGGACGTCTACGACCTTTTGCTCAATGATTATAAAGAATCTTACACCCAGTTATGCGGCAAGAAAAACCTCTGGCCCCTGCTGATAGAAGCCCGCATGTCCGGGGTGGAAATCAGTTTTACTATTTTCGTTGATAAAAAAGGGAATTACCAGCTTCTACCCACGGCCATGGATTACCCGGAGAGGTTTGCGGGCCCGCCGGGAATGGACAACCCCATCACCGGGGGCATGGGCTCCATCTCCCCCCACCCCCTGGAAACGTCGGCCCTGATGTCCCTGGCGGAAGAGACCATCGCCCGGCCCCTGATCAAAAGTATGCGGGGAAAGGGCCTCCTGCGGCCCTGCGTGCTCTATCCCGGCTGCTTCGTCTCCTTTGACCACGACTTCCAGCCCCGGGCGGTGCGGGTCTGCGAAATCAATATCCGCCCGGGAGAGCCGGAATTCCAGCCCATTGTGAAAAGGCTGCGGAACCTGGGAGCACTCCTTGTGGCCATGCAAGAGGGCCGCCTCCACGAAGTCTCCCCGGAAGTGAGGGCGGAACAGATTTCGCTATGTCTGGCCCTGGTCACCGGCCCCGGCGGCCCCAAACAGCAGAAAGGCTATCCCTGGTCTCTGACTAAGGGAGAGGTCCTGGAGATGGACTTTGATTACTTCGACAAAAAGAAGATTACCGTGATTCCTTCGGCCATGGATTTTACGGAGGAAGCGGTCTTCAAGTCCGACGGCTCCCGGGTGGCCTATCTGGTGGCCAATGCCACGGTGAAGGCAGGCCAGAAGCGGGGCCAGGTGGTGGAGAGCCTGCGGCAGCGGCTTTTGAACGCCTTTGATCAGGGGAAAATCCGGGTGATCCCCCGGGAGAATGAGAACGGCAACCGCCTGGCCCTGCGCCGAGACATCGGCCTGCACTACCAGAAGGCGGAGCTGTTAGCGCCTGGTGATTGAGTGAGGAGTAATTTGGGGGAGGGGGCCAAGGGCCAAGGGCCCCTGCCCCCCCCACAATCATCTCACTGCACGGTATCCTCCCCCGGGTCCACCTGGAATTTCAGGGCTGCGGGCCGGTGGGTCTGGTCGATGTAGCGGTTCCAGATATCCCGGAGGTCCTGGATGGCCCGTTTCACGTCCCGCTCAATGCCTGCGGCGCGCAGTTGTCCCAGGCAGTAGTAGAGTTCGTTGAGGAGGCGAATCTGGGTGACGCTCACCACCTGCTCGAAGTCCTCTTCCGCCAGGGAAGGCAGGTCCACTTTCTCGATTTCCGCCAGCTCGTTGAGGATCTCCTCGGCGATGCCGGTGAGCATGTCCTGGTAATAATGGGGGCCGCTGAGGTCCAGGACGCGGCCCCGGCTCATGGTGATGGCGGCGGGCAAACCCATCAGCAGGCCAGTTTGTCTTCCAGGTAGCGGGAGATGGCGCCGTCGTAGGCGCTGGTGAGCTGAAAAACCTTCCGGGCCAGGCGAAAGCGGGTGCCCAGGTTGGTGGCGCCCTTGTTCAGCTTGATCTCTTCCATGAGATGGTGATAATCCCCGGGGTCCACCACCACGGTGACCCCGGCGTAGTTTTTGGCCGCGGCCCGGAGCAGGGTGGGGCCGCCGATGTCGATGTTTTCAATGGCGTCTTCCAGGGTGCAGCCCGGTTGGGCCACGGCTTTTTCGAACTGGTAGAGGTTGACCACCACCAGGTCGATGGGCTGAATTTTCTGGGCAGCCATCTGTTCCAGATGCGCGGGGAGGTCCCGGCGGCCCAGGATGCCGCCGTGGATTTTCGGGTGCAGGGTCTTCACCCGGCCGTCCAGCATCTCGGGAAAGCCGGTGTAATCGGAGACCTCCACCACCTTCACGCCGCCCTCCCGCAGCATCTTGGCGGTGCCGCCGGTGGACAGGATTTCCACCTGGTATTGGGCCAGAAACTGGGCAAACTCCAGCAGGCCGCCTTTGTCCGTAACGCTCATCAGGGCCCGGGAAATGGGTTTCATCATGCTCCTCCATAAATTGCAGATTTTCCCAGGTGGGGAAAATCGTTATGCTTAAGGTTATCAGCTTCTTCTGTCTTTCCGGCCTTGGCCGGGTTTCTTGAGGAGGACACTACTACAGGAGGGGCAGTTATGCAAGACGGGAAATTCCGTCAATTTTCCTTCCCTGGGGCTGGGGCTTCGCGGTAAAATAAACCTATGCGCTACGTGATTATCGGCGCCAGCGCCGCGGGCTGCCAGGCCGCGGAAACGCTGCGGCGCTACGCCCCGGGAGACAGCATAACCCTGATCAGCGATGAGTTCCGGCCCCTTTACAGCCGGCCTCTACTCACTTATTTGTTGAGCGGCGAGGTCAGCCCGGACCGGATCTGGCTTAAAGAAAAGGACTATTTCAACCGCTGGGGTTTTACTCCCCTCCTGGGGGAGGCGGTGGTCCGGGTGGCCCCCCAGTCCCGGGAGGTTTATCTTGCCTCTAAGAAGGCGATCCCTTATGACCGCCTGCTCATTGCCTCCGGGGCCCGGCCCCGGCTGCCGGGGGTTCCCGGAGAGGACCTGGAGGGGGTTTACACCCTGCGCAATCTGGCGGATTGGCAGCGTTTGGAGGCAGGCCTTGAAGGAGTTCGAGCCGTAGCGGTGGTAGGCGCCGGCGCCGTGGGGCTCAAGGCGGCGGACGCCTTGGCCCGCCGGGGCTTGCAGGTAACCCTGCTGGCCCGGGGGGCCCAGCCCCTCTCCCGGGTGCTGGATGCCACTGCGGCTTCCATGCTAATGCAGGCGGTGGGGGCCATGGGGATCGACCTGCAGCGCTATTCCTGGCCGGTGGCCATCCGGGGGGAAGGCGGCAAAATAAAGAGTCTCGCCCTCAACCACGACCGGGAACTACCGGTCCAGGCTGCGCTTTTCTCCGTGGGAGTAACGGCCAACGTGGAGTTTCTAGAGGGCACGGGCCTGGACGACCCCGGCGGGATCGTGGTGGACGGTTCTCTGCGCAGCGCCGATCCCCATATCTATGCCGCCGGTGACTGCGTGCAGCCGCACCACCTCTTGACCGGGGAGCAATGGCCTTATCACATCTGGCCCGCGGCCGTGGACCAGGGCCGGGTGGCCGGGGCCAATCTGGCGGGCGCGGGTCTTCGCTACCGGGGGCTCTTGCCTCAGAACAGCCTGTCCCTCCGGGGGCTGAAGATTATCAGCGGCGGTCTGGGACCCCATGACGCCGAGGACTGCCAGGTGATGACCGAACTGGATGAACGCCGGGGCCGTTACCGGCGGCTGGTTTACCGGGAAGGCCGACTGGTGGGGCTGACCCTGGTGGGGGATACGGAAAACGCCGGAATTTACATGCAAATCATGGCCCAGCAACTGCCCGTTCAAGACCTGGCCGCCGACTGCCGCGGCCCCGATTTTCACCCCGGGCTTCTGTGGGGATGAAAGAGATTGGCGGGGAGGGCCGGGAACCTGGGGGCCGGCGGGGACGCCTGCTCTACTGGCCTCCCAATCCGCATAAATGACCTGGGAAGGCGGGGTGCTTGGCCCCGACTTCCCAGGTTTTCCCGAAATATGATATATTTCGGCGGTGGCTTTGGCGAAAGGGCAAGCAGTAACGACCTGAATACGGCGGCCAGGGATCATCCCATTGATTTAAAGGGGCCGCGGCCCGGCTGCGGTCTTATTTCCGTTAATCGAGGAAAATCACCGGAGGAAGAGAGAAAGCCTATGGATTATTCAGTGGTCAATTTAAAGTACAAAATTCTGGAGCTTTACCCGGAGATCATTAATTACGGCATTGATATTTTTCTCACCCATGACCCTGAAAGAAACCGCTATGAAGTGAAACTCACCCTGCCGGCCCCCGAGTCCACGGTATTCCTGGGAAAAACAGAGGCGGACGCTTGCATGGGGGGGAAGAAATCAGACTTCCTGGGAAAAAGCATCGAAAGGTTCATTGATGCTATCTCCATGACCAGAACGGCTGAAAAAGGATAATCCGGGATGGGGGGGCGGGGGGAAGGGCTAAACGCGGGCCAGAGGCCCGCCCTAGGGGTCCTTAGCCCCCTCCCCCAAAACAGTCAAGGGGTTTGGTATGAGAACCGTGATTGTGCAGCCGGAGCGTTGTGTGGGTTGTCTGCAATGTCGTTTGGCCTGCGCGGTGGAGCATTCCCGGGCCAAGGAGTTGGCCGCGGCCATCCAGGAAGCGGTGGTGCCCCGGGCCCGGTTGCGGATTTACCCCGGCAGGCAGCACCTGGCTTTTCCCAACAAGTGCCGCCACTGCGAGCCCGCGCCCTGCCAGCAGGTGTGTATTGCCGGGGCCATCCGGCGCACCGTCCGGGGCACGGTGGACATCGACCCCCAGAGATGTATCAATTGCGCCATGTGCGCCATGGCCTGCCCCTTCGGGGTTCTCACCTATGCCCCCCTGTATCTGGCCCCGGAAAAGAGCGCGGTGGCCTTGAAGTGCGACCAGTGCCCGGACCGGGAGGCCGCAGGCCGGGTGCCCGCGTGCGTGGAGGCCTGCAAAGTGGGGGCCCTGATTTATGGGGAGTGGCAGGAGGCCCAGGAGGAAAAGGGCCGGGCCCTGGCCCAGGCGGTCTTTGCCGCCCTGCAGGGCCCCAAGGCCCCGGAGCCTGCCCTGCCGGAAAACATCCGCCTCTGGCGGCAGTTGTGGTGAAGTGGGACTGGGGGCCAGGGAAAAAGTTTTAGGCCTTTTTCTCTGTTTTTTGCTGACCGCTCACCGCCTCCCCTTAGCCCCTTCCCTCAAAATGCCCGCCTGACAAGTCCTTTCCCGGATCACAGAGAAGTTACGCAAAATATATTTCAAGAATCCGCCAGGGTTTCCGATTAGCAAGAAGGAGAGGTATAACCTGTCCCCAAATATCTTTGCCCTCTTTTTTCCGAAACTATGAAGCAGCTCCTGGATCAAGATCTAAAGACCAGCAGGATCATCGCTCCGGCCATCAGTGAAGAGAAGGGGGGTTATATCCCCTTGCCCCTGCGCAACCTCAAGGCGGGTGACGAGGTTACCTTTGACGTTTTACTGAAAGTAAAGGCCCTGGGAGAGAGGGAGGCGAAATTCATCCTGGCCTGTCCCCGGGATGAGGTCTTCAAAGAGGAATGGCACCGGAAGCTGAAGGCCCTGGAGATCCAATGGCTCTATTATTCCCAGGACGATGAAAATAAGGTCCTGGAATACCTGGATCGTTGCCTGGAAAAAGTTCTGCCGGACGAGACCAAGGCGCCGGGGGAGAAGGTCACCCTGCTCTATGACACCACCCTGATCTGCGTGCGCAATTTCTTCTCATCGGAGCAGATCGGCTCAGCACCCCAGATGTTCCGGGCTCTGCGCCTCATCGACAGCATGTTCGATTTAATGAAAGGCGGAATCGACTACCATCGGTCCATCCTGGATATCAGGCGCCACGATCACGTCCTCTACAACCACTCCCTCAATGTTTGTTTCATGGGTCTGGCCTTTGTCAGCTATCTGGGCTGGGACGCGAAAAAGGCCCAGGATTTCGGTTTGGGAGCCATGCTGCATGACATCGGCCTCACCCAGTTGAAGCCGGAGCTGCTCTCCAAGGATGCCCCCCGGGCGGCGGTCAAACCCACGGATTCCCACCCCGCCGTGGGGTATAAGATGCTTTCCAACATGCCCGGCCTGCGCCGGGAATTGAGATACATGGCCCTGCAGCATCATGAAAACGGGGATGGCTCCGGGTATCCCGCGGGGTTGAAGATCAACTCCATTGACCCCTGGGCCCGGATCCTGAGGATCCTGGATCATTATGAAAACCTGACCGGCGGCAACGCCGAAAGACGCCCCAAATCCTCCAAAGAGGCCCTGATGGAGATGGCCGCACTCCAGGAGAAAAAGGTCTTCGACATAAACTACTTCATGAGTTTTATTAAATTTATCGGCAAGAGCTGATGCGGTTGGAGGACATGGGAGGGGCAAAAGGATAAACCTTTTGCCCCGTTAGCTTTGGCAATAATTTCACCGGCAAAACCACGGACTTCCCTTCAACTTAAAAACCGAAGACCGAAGACTGCATCAGACATAAACTACCGGCGGTTCCTCAGGCTTCCGGCCCGCGATTTCCCCCATCACAAAGGCCTGTTCATGGAGGCCCTGGAGGCGCAGCAACACGTCGGACACCAAACCTTCGTTCACCACCATCACCAGGCCCACGCCGTTATTGAAGGTGCGGAGCATCTCCTCTTCGGGGATGTTGCCCTTCTCTTGGAGAAACTTAAAAATGGGGGGCACGGGCCAGGTGTGCCGGTGGATCACCGCCTGGCAGGAGCGGGGGAGAACGCGGGGCAGATTATGGGTCAGGCCGCCGCCGGTGATGTGGCTGATGCCGCTGATGGGAAAATCCCGGAGGAGATTGAGCACCGCCTCCACGTAAATCCGGGTGGGTTTGAGGAGTTCCTCCCCCAGGGGGCCGCCCAGTTCCGGGATTTCATCCATCACCCCATATCCCTGCCGCTCGAAAAGGACCTTGCGCACCAGGGAAAAGCCGTTGGCGTGCAGGCCGTTGGAGGCGACGCCGATGAGGCGGTGGCCCACGGCGATGTCCGAGCCGTCAATGATCTGGCTCCGGTCCACCACGCCCACCACAAAGCCGGCCAGGTCGTAGTCCCCGGGTTTATAGAGGCCCGGCATCTCCGCGGTTTCCCCCCCGATCAAAGAGCAGCGGGCCTGGAGGCAGCCGTTGGTGATGCCTTCCAGAATCTGGGTGCCGGTCTCGGGAGAGAGCTGGCCCATGGCCAGATAGTCCAGAAAGAAAAGGGGGGTGGCCCCGTGGACGATGATGTCGTTGACGCACATGGCCACCAGATCAACGCCGATGGTATGGTGGCGGTCCATGAGCACGGCCACAATGATTTTGGTGCCCACCCCGTCGGTGGCGGAAACCAGCACGGGGTCTTGGTATTGCTGGACATTCAGATGAAAGAGGCCGCCGTAGCCGCCGATCTCCCCCAGAACCCCGGTGCGATAGGTGGATTTTACCAGGGGCCGTATCTTTTCAATAAAGGCCTCAGCCTTGTCGATATCGACCCCTGCTTCTCGATAGGTGATGGCATCATCCATGCCCTTTTGTCCCCCCCCAATACCTCAGGGCCCGTACGGGCCGCGATAAGATCATCAATGAGTTTTATCAAAAAAGAGTTGACCGAAGTCCCGGCTCTGGCATTTGGAGCAACTCTGGGGGGCCGCTTCCCCCAGGGGAGCGGACTCCCGATGGCCGCAGGCCCGGCATTCCAGAAATTGTCCCACCAGGCGATAATCTCCCCCCTCGATGCGGATGGCTTTCCCATGGGCCAGGGCATCGGCCACCGCCCGATGGGCCCGGGCTAATATACGGGTCACCGTGGGCCGGGAAACCTGCATCTGCTTGGCCACCTCTTCCTGGCTCAGGCCCAAATAGTCAGACAGCCGCATGGCCTCCATTTCGTCAATGGTGATCACGGTGTGCTCCAGGAGCCGGAGGGGAATCCCCTGGGGTTTGAAAAAGGTCACCCCCGGTTTCATCGTCACCCAGCGGCATTTTTTCGGCCTGGCCATTCCCCCCGGTCCCCAACCTAGTATGGCCTTATTTTTAAGCCCAATACCAGGTCCTGTCAAGGGGATAAACCGGAAAACGAGGGGCAGCCGTCGTCAGGCATTGACGAATGGGGGAAAGCAGCATATTCTGAGAGATCAATTGCAGGAGCAGGGAAGCATGACAACCGCGCAAGAATACTATGCCCAGGTGGAGGAATGCGCCGGATTTCTGGGCCGAAAATGGCAAACGGCCCCGGAGTGGGGGATCATCCTGGGGACCGGCATGGGGCTTTTAGCCGGGAAGATGAAGGCGGAAGGCAGCCTCCCCTATGAGGAACTGCCCCACTACCCCCGGGCCACCAGTCCCGGCCACCAGGGCCGCCTGAGCTGGGGGCGCCTGGGCGGCCGGCAGACGCTGCTGTGCCAGGGGCGGCTCCATGCCTATGAAGGCTATTCCCTGGGCCAGGTGGCCTTTCCGGTGCGGGTCATGGCGGCCTTAGGAGTCAGAAAGCTGATCCTCACCAACGCCGCCGGGGGCCTCAATCCCCTCTTCCGGGCCGGGGAATTGATGCTCATCCAGGACCACATCAACCTCCTGGGGGACAGCCCCCTGACGGGGGAGAATATCGACGCCTGGGGGCCCCGGTTTCCGGATTTGAGCCGGGTTTATGACCGGAAGTTAATGCAGGTGGCGGAAGAAGTGGCCCTGAAAAAGGGTTTGATCCTGCGGCAAGGGGTTTACGTGGCGGTGAAAGGCCCCCATCTGGAAACCCCCGCGGAAACCCGCTTTCTCAGGCTGGTGGGCGCGGACGCGGTGGGCATGTCCACCGTGCCCGAGGCCATCAGCGCGGCGCACGGCGGCCTTAGGGTCCTGGGAGTCTCCGTGCTCAGCAACCTCAACCTCCCGGACGCCATGGCCCCCACCTCCCTGGAGGAGATCGTGGCCACCGTGGGCCGGGCCGAACCGCAACTGGTGGAACTGCTTCTGGGGATTATGGAGCAGGCTCCTGGTTGAACCACAGATTTACTGGTTTTTCTTCCGTGGTTTCCTGGAGGCCTTGGCGCCTTTGGGGGCGGCAGCCGCCTCCGGAGTGGTGGCCGGCAGGGGAGATTCCGGAGTCGGCGTGGCGGTAAGAAGGCGGGAAGTTTTCTCCGGGGCCGCGCCCGGGGGTGTGAGCACATATACCCGTTGTTTCAGGGGAAGTTTCTCCAGGGAGAACCCGCATCCGGCGCAAGCCTTTAAAAAGAGGGGGTTAGGCGTCTGGCATTTCGGGCACTTCATCCACAGCCCCATTAGCATCCTCCCGGGTTTTTGGTTACCAATAACAAACCCCAGGCCAATCTTCAAGGTTTTTCTTGCAGCCGTGCGCTCCCGGCCCCATTTCCGGGAGACTGAACGGCAATTTCAAAGAATAAGGAAGAAATCCCTATGAAAAAAATCATCATTATCACGGATCAAGCTCCGGCCCCCGTCGGTCCTTACTCCCAGGCCCTGGCCGCGGGTCCCTTCGTCTTCCTCTCCGGCCAGATTGCCCTGGACGAGGCCGGCCAACTGGTGGAGGGAGACATCGTGGTCCAAACCGTGCAGGTGATCCAGAACCTGAAGGCCGTCCTGGCCGCGGCCGGCCTCACCCTCAAAGACGTGGTCAAAACCACCGTTTATCTGGCGGACCTGGCCGATTTCAAGGAGATGAACCGCACCTACGCCGAGTTTTTCCCGGAATCCCCCCCGGCCCGGACCACCATCCAGGTCGCGGGCCTGCCCCGGGGCGCGGCCGTCGAAATCGACGCCATCGCCTATAAGAGGGGATGAGGGGGAAAAAGAGATGTGGGGGGAGGGCCGGGGCAATAGCGGTGAGCTATCAGCAGTCAGCTTAAAAAAGTGAAGGCCTTTTTCTGTCTTTTGCTGAAAGCTGACGGCTGAAAGCTCCTCCCTTAGCCCCCTCACCCACTTTTTCTTGACTCCAGCAGGTAAAAGATCACCGGCACCACCACCAGGGTGAAGAGGGTGGAGGCGAAGAGCCCGAAGATAAAGGACCAGGCCAACCCGGAGAAGATGGGGTCCAGGGTGATGACCCAGGAGCCGAACATGGCGGAGAGCGCAGTGAGCACAATGGGCCGGAAGCGCACCGCGCCGGAGGTAATCACCGCCTCCTTCAAGGGCATGCCCCGGTCCAGGTTGTGGTGGATGAAATCCAGCAGGATAATGGAGTTCCGCACCACGATGCCCGCCAGGGCGATCATGCCGATCATGGCGGTGGCCGTGAAATAGATGGAGTCCGGGAACGGCCCCACCTTGCCGGCAAAGAGCAGGTTGAGCAGGGCGAAGCCGGGCATGACGCCGATGAGGGTCAGGGGGATGGCCACCATGATCACCAGGGGCAGGCCGTAGGACATGGTCTGGAGGACCAGGAGCAGGTAGATGCCCATCAGCGCGCCCAGAAAGGCGACGCCTAAGTCCCGGAAGACGTCCACCGTAATCTTCCACTCCCCTTCCCCGCTCCACTTCACCTGAAATCCCGGGGCCAGGGGCTTCCGGGACAGATTCCCCTGCAGTTCCAGGATGGCGTTCACCGGGCTCAGCCCCGGGGTCTCCCCCGTGACAAAGACCAGGCGTTCCAGGTTTTTCCGCATGATGGATTTTTCTTCCATACCTTGCTGAAAGCGGCCCATCTCCTTCAGGGGGGTCAAGGCCCCGCCGGGAGTGCGGAGATAGATCTGTCCCAGGTCCAGGGTGGAGGAGCGGTCCTTCTCAGGGAGGCGGAGAAAAATCTCCAGGGGGAGCCTCTCCGGGTCCAAATGCACCCGGCCCACGGCCTCGCCGTCCAGGGCCATCTTCAGGCTGCGGGTGATTTGGGCCTGGCTGAGGCCGCTCAGGGCCGCCTTGTCCCGGTCCACCAGAAAGCGGAAGCGGACCTGGTCCGCCTCCACCGAGGAGTCCACGTCCCGCACCCCGGAGGTCCCCAGAAAAAGGGCCTTGACTTTCCCGGCCTCCTCAATCAGGTGGGAATAAGGAGCGCCGGGGGGGCCGTAAACTTCGGCCACCAGGGTCTGGAGCACCGGCGGCCCCGGGGGGACCTCCACGATCTTCAAGCGCACCCGGTGCCGCCGGGCGATGGCCTCCAACTCCGGGCGCAGCCGGAGGCAGATGGCGTGGCAACCGGCCTGGCGCCGGTGCTTCTCCGCCAGGTTAACCCGGATCTCCCCTACGTAAGGGCCCTTCTTCAGGTAATAGTGCCGCACCAGGCCGTTAAAATCCATGGGGGAGGTGACTCCCCCGAAGGTGATGAAATTGTCCACCTCCGCCACCCGGGAGAGGTAGCTCCCCAAATCCGCCAGGGCCGCCTGGGTGCCTTCCAGGGTGGTGTCCTCGGGCATATCCGCCACCACCAGGAACTCGTCCTTGTTGTCGAAGGGGAGCATCTTTAAGGGCACCAAACCCGCCACCGGCAGCAGCACGGACACGGCCAGGAGCCCCACGATCCCCAATAGGAACAGGCGGCTGAGGGGCCTGCTGTTCAATAGGGGCGTCAGCACCCGCTGGTAAACGCGGTAGGTCCGGGTCTCCTCCAGGACAAAGGGCCGGGTTTGGCGGCCGTAATCTTTTTGCAGCAGATGGTACGCGGCCCAGGGAGTGACGGTGAAGGCCACCAACAGGCTCATGAGCATGGCCAGGGGCACGTTCAGGGGCATGGGCCGCATGTAGGGACCCATCATGCCGGTGACGAAAAACAGGGGGAAAAAGCTGATGATCACCGTGAAGGTGGCCAGGATGGTGGGGGCCCGCACCTCGTCCACCGCCACCAGGGTGGCCTCCAGGGGCGGGTGGTCCCGGAGCTGGAAATGGCGGTGGATGTTTTCCACGTCCACGATGGGGTCGTCCACCAGCAGGCCCAGGGAGAGGATCAGGGCGAAGAGGGTGACCCGGTTGATGGTAAAGCCGCAGAGCATGTTCCCCAACAGGGTGACGGCCAGGGTCAGGGGCACGGCCAGGGCGACGATGAGGGCCTCCCGCCAGCCCAGGAAGACGGTGAGCAGCACGGTGATGGAGAGAATGGCGATGAGGAGCTCCCGGAAGAGCTCATTGACCTTTTCATCGGCCGTGGCCCCGTAGTTGCGGGTCACCTGCACCTGGACGTGGGCGGGCACCACCTCCTTTTTCAGGTCGTCGATCTTTTTAAGCAGCCCCGCGGCCACGGCCACCGCGTTGGTGCCCGTGCGCTTGGCCAGGGCCAGGGTGACCGCGGGGTAAAGACGCCCCTGGGGTTGCCCGCCGTGGGACGCGGGCCCAAACGCAATGCGGCTCAGTTCCACCGGCTCCTCGGGGCCGTCCGCCATCCGGGCCACGTCCCGGAGATAGACCGGCCTCCCCTGGTTGACGCCCACCACCAGGTTTTCCACCTCGTCCGCGGACTTTAAAAACGGCCCCGCTTCCACCAGGTATTCCCGGTCCCGGCGGGAGAAACGGCCCCCGGGGAGATTGACGTTGCTCACCTCCAGGGCCTGGGCCACGGCCAGGAGGTCCAGGCCGTGGGCCGCCAGGCGCACCGGGTCGGGCAGCACCCGGACCTGGCGCTTGCGCCCCCCCACCACGAAGGACCGGGCCGTGTCCGGAATGCTTTGCAGGCGGTGGAGCAGTTCATCCGCCACCCGGCGCAGCTCGTAGTCGTCCGCGGTGGCGCTGTAAAGGCTTAAGGTGACGATGGGCACGTCGTCGATGCTCATGGGCTTGACCACCCAGCCCGCCACCCCCGAAGGCACCTGGTCGATATTGGACCAGACCTGGTTGTAGAGCTTCATCAGGCTCTTTTCCCGGTCCTCCCCCACCTTGAATTTGGCGGTGACCACCGCAAAGCCGGGCCGGGCCAGGGAATAGAGGTCCTCCAGGCCGTCCATCTCCCAGAGCTTCTTCTCCAGGTTGATGACCACCAGGTTTTCCACTTCCTCAGGCGATGCCCCGGGGAAGCGGATGAGCACGTCCATCATGGGCACCACGATCTGGGGGTCTTCCTCCCGGGGGGTGGCCCACAAGGCCACCAGCCCGGCAAAGACGCTGACCAGAATAAAAATGAGGGGCAGCTTGGAGAGGAGAAAGACCTTGACCAGGCGGGCGGTGAGGCCGAGATGGAGGTCTTTCTTTTCGTTACTCATTAAACCTATTCTTTCGTTTTATTAAAATTCTAACTTTGAATACGACGTGCAAATTCTATAATTGCCTCTCTCTGATCCTCAATTTCAAAAGATTTTCCTCGTGTCTGGCATATTATTTCTTCTGCCTCTTTTATTGATCGCCCCTCACTCAAGAGATAACAAGTAAGAATAGTTCCAGTTCTGCCGATTCCAGCACCACACGATACAGCAACTGGTTTATTTTTATCTAAATTAATTTTTATAAATTCGATTATCCTATCAATTTGAGACTGTTCAGGAGCAGTAAAATCAGTTATAGGTTCATGAAAATCTATAATCCCAGCATCTTCTATATCCTGTGAATCGAAACCTCTTTTTGCTAAACGGACTATTGCCTTAATTCCTTGTTTTTTGAGAAATTCTAAGTCATTATGAAATAGTGGCCGCGCACAACCTGCCAATTTATTTTTGATAACCCAGCTGAAATTGATGTTTTTTTTCATTAATTATCTTTCCTTTATTAGAATTCTTCCAGATAGACTCCGACATACTTCTTGGACAGTTTTAATAGAAATATCTGCTAATCCGGAATTTGGTCTATCGCTTTGAGAAATTACATTATAAGGGTGAATGAAATTACGAAAATCTTGAGCAGCATTAAGCAAACGATCGCTTGTTTTGCCAATTATTTCTAATTTATTTGCTACTTTTATTAAGGGAGTCAAACTCCATTTATTTACGGGCTTATCGCTACCATCTTTGTTTCGAAATTCATCAGGGGACTTTTCCCTTGCCTCGTTTTCATATTGAATAATACCCCACGCTAGTATCCCTTCCAAAATACCACCACAAAGCACGATTACGGCTGCATATGCTCCATGCTCATTACAAACTGATGCTTGATTCCAATAATCCTCGATAATCTCGCGAATGTTTGAATCTGATATAAATTGAAACATTCTCTTCAACTGCCTCATATATGCATGTTTTTATCGCATGAAACCTAAGGTTTTAAAATGTAGCCACAAGCTTTAGCTTGCGCAGGCTGAAGCCTGCGGCTACCAAAGCAAATCCTGAGATAGTATTATGCGGTCCCATGCCTGCACCCCCGCCAATCTCATGGCAGCAAAATTTGCTCTCCGGGGTGGAGCCCGGAGAGAATCTCCACTTGATCGCGGATGCGGCGGCCCGGTTTTACCTGGCGCAGGCCGGTCCGGCCCTCGGTGAGCACCTCCACCATGGGGAGTTGGCCCACCTGGCGCAGAGCGGCCTGGGGGATCAGGATGCCCCGGGTCCGGCCCAAAGGCAGGTGCAGGCGGGCGAACATGCCCGGGGTCAATTCAGGTTGGGCCACCCGGGCGGTCCGGACCTTGAAGGTCCGGGAACTGGGGGCGCTTAAGGGGAAGATTTCAGTGATGGCGGACTCCCCCTCCCAGCCCGTGGCGGGCACCTCCAGGCGCACCGGCAGTCCCGGGCGCACCGCGGCGCGGTAGTCGTCGTTGACTTCCCCTTCAATCTGCAGATCCCGGGGATCGTAAAGGGAGACCAGGGGCTGGCCGGGTTGGGCCAGGTCCCCCACCGCGGCCCGGCGGCTGCCGATGACGCCGTTTCCGGGGGCCTGGATGAGGGTGTAATTCTTGAACGCGGACGCCTCCTGGACCTGGGCCCGGGCGGCCTTATAGCGGGCCTCCATGGCCTCGAATTCCCGGGGGCTCACCGCCTCTTCCTTGAGAAGGCGCTGATACCGGTGGTAGTCAGCCGCGGCCTGGGTCAGTTGGGCCTGGGCCTGGCCCAGCCGGGCCTGAAACTCGGGCGCGGCCAGGGCCACCAGGGGGTCCCCCTTCTTCACCCGGCTGCCGGCCTCCACCAGGATGCGGCTCACCCGGCCGGACACCTGGGAAGAGACCTGGGTGAGGGTCTGGGAGATGACCCCGGCGGTGACCGTGAGTTCCCGGGGGATCTCCACTTCTTGAACCACCAGGGTCCGGCCCGGGGCCGGGGTTTTTTGCATTGCCACCAGACCGGGGCGGATCTTGCCCCAGGTGAGGAGCCCGGCCAGCCAGAGCATGAAGATCAGGGCGACTGCAGCCAGGGCAGCCAGGGCCGCCAGTCGGCGATCAAACTTCATTTTGCCCCCTTGGGAGCCGGGGCCGCTCCCGGCCCGGTCAATGTGCCCAGGGCCAATTCCAGCCCGGCCTGGGCCAGATGGGTGTCAAATAAGGCCGCCAGCCGGTTCGATTCCGCGTCCTTCAAGGCGTTTTCGCTGGTGAGGAGGTCCACCAGGATGGTGAGGCCTTCCTGGTAACGGAGGCGGATGAGACGCAAGCCCTCCCGGGCCTGGTCCACCGCGCCTTGGGCCACTTTCAGGCGTTCGTGCGCGGTTTTTAAATTCAGGACCGCCTCCTTGACCTGGTGGCGGACGCGGTCTTCCAACTCCCGCCGCAGTTCCCGGGCCTGGGTCTCTTTGGCCCGGCTCTCCCGGACCCGGGCCAGGTCCGCCAGGCCGTTGAAAAGGTTGAAGTTCATCAAGGCCATGACCGTGTAGCTGTCGCCGCTGCTGCCGAAAAGGCGCCGCTGGTCCACGTCATAGGAGGCCGTCACCCGCACCCGGGGCAGATAATTGAGGCGGGCCTTGGTGTATTCCTGCTGGGCCACCTGGGCCGCCAGGGCCAGGCGCTTCAGGTCCGGGCGGTTCTGCCGGGCCGCGTCCAGGAGCTCTTCCAGTTTCCCCGGCAGAGGCGCGGGCTCCCGGGGAGCGGGGGCCAGGGTGCGGTTGCCCACTCCGGGGACGCCCACCACCGTGTCCAGGGCGCTCCGGCTGATCTCCACCCGGCTGGCCGCGGTCATCCGCTCCTGGGTGAGGCGGGCCAGGTGCACCTGGGCGGAGAGCACGTCGGCCTTAATCACCGCGCCCTCCCGGTGGCGGGATTCAATCATGTGCAGGTGGGCCTGGGCCGTGTCCCGGGCCTGGGTCATGACTATTAGCTTCTCCTGGGCCAGTTGCAGGCCGAAGTAGGCCTCGGTCACCTGGAACAACAACTGCTGCCGGCGGCCCAGGACCAGGGCCCCCGCCATTTCCCGGCCCAGTTGGGCCTGCTGGTATCCCAAGGCGGCCTCCCCGGCCTGGAAGAGGGGCTGGCTCAGGGTGAGGCTGGAGCGGAAATCGCCATAGGGCTTGGGGTGGTTGAGATTATCCAGTAAAAAATCGTTGGCCTGGAAGCGCCGCTGGTTCAACTTGCTCATGAAGACCTGGGAGGGGCTGTCGGAAAAGAGGTAGTTTTCCGTGAAATTGAGCTGCGGCAGGAAACGAGCCCGGGCTTTGGCGGTTTCAGCCTCCGCGGCCTCCACCGTCAGGCCCGCGGCCTTGAGCCCCGGGTTCTCCTTCAGGGCCAGGAGCATGGCTTCCGCCAGGGTCAGGGGGGGAGAGCCCCCGAGAGCCGACCCCGGGCCGAGACAGAGGAAAACCGCGGTCAGGAATGCCACCCACAGACGCATAAGACTCCTCAGGCGCCGATTTGCTGAAATTATAGCCAAGCCCGGCCCGGCTGACAATCACCTTTTCTCCCCTTTATCCGGGGCCAGCCAATCATGGGTTGATTTACCCAATAAAATGCATATGATGTTCTAATCGGGGGAATTCCCCACGGAGAGGCAACCATGCGCACGTTCCAGGAAATCAAGGACAACTATCGGTTCACCGAGGCGGAAGTGGAGACCCTGAGAAGCCTTTTGCCCCTCGTTGAACCCCACGCCGATCAGCTGGTGAGCGACTTCTACCAGCTTTTCCTGCAAATGCCGGATGCCGCCAAGTTCCTCCAGGAAGAGCTCCGGCAGTCCCGGCTCATGCCGGCGCACCGTGCCTGGCTGCTGTCTCTGTTCCAGGGGCCCTTTGATGACCGCTATTACCAGCGCCTGCAGCGTATCGGCCATGCCCACGTGCGCATCGGGCTGTCCGCCCATTTCGTGTACGTGGGCATGAATTTTCTCCGCCTCCGTTTCCAGCGGATCATCAACACCGAGGTGAAGCCGCGGCTTCGGGAAACGGCCTTCCAGGCCATGGAGAAGGCCCTGGACCTCAATCTGGACGTCATTGCCCGGACTTACCACGAAGAGGAGATGCGCCGGTTTTTTCTGTCTTACCGCCTGGACAACGCCCTGATTCGCTTAGCCAACCGCTTCACCTTCGGCCTCAACATGCTGCTGCTCCTGGGTCTCATCGGCCTGTCCGCAGGAGTGGTGGCGGTGCTGGCCCTGGACATCAGCCTGATCTTTAGGGGCAGCCCGGAAAAAGGCCTGGTGTCGGCCCTGGGCTCCCTGCTGATCCTCTGGCTGATGATCGAACTGCTGGACGCGGAGGTGGACCGGCTCCAGGGAGGAGAATTTCAGTTGTCCCTGTTTGTGGGGGTGGCCCTGGTGGCCTTCATCCGGAAGGTGCTGGTGGCCTCCCTGTCCCACGAGTCCATCCAGGTGGAGGCCCTCTATCTGGCCGGTATCCTGGTTCTGGGCGCGATTTTCTGGCTGGTGTCCCGGGCGGAAGGCAAGAGAAAGTGAGAAAGATTATTGGGGCTCGCGGCCGGACTCCCCCGGGGCCTGGGGCGCAGGCGGAAGTTCAGGATCCTCCCCCAACTCCGCTTTATCCACAAAACGGTGGGGCAACCGGATAGTCACCGTGGTCCCCCGCCCCACCGTGCTTCCCAGAGTAATGACCCCCCGGTGTTCATCCACAATCTGCCGCACAAAGACCATACCCAAGCCGGTGCCGCCGATCTTGGTGGTGTAGAAGGGCACAAAGACCTTGTCCACCACGTCCGGGGGCATGCCCCTGCCGGTGTCCTGGATGGTCAGAACCGCGTAGTCCTTTTCCACCGTAGTACGCACTTTGATCTTGCCGGGGGGCCGGGTGGCTTCGATGGCGTTCCGCACCAGATGGGAGAAGGCCACTTTCAGGAGATGGGGGTTGAGACGCCCTGCCAGAGGCTGGGGGTGAAAATCGGTGGTCAGGGTGAGATTTTTGGCCTGGATTTCCGGGCGCAGCAATTCCAAGGTGTTTCCCACAATCTCGTTTAAGTCCTCCTGATTGAAAAAGGACTCCTTCCTCTGGGCCAGGGATTCAAAGCGGGTCACCATCTGTTCGATGCGCCGGGCCTCCTCGGCGATGGTGGAAAGCCAGGCCCGGGTGGGATCATCCGGGTCGGTCTTCCTGAGGAGGCGATTGCTGAAGCCGCCGATGACGTGGAGGGGATTGCGGATACCGTGGGCCATGCCTAAGGCCATTTCCGCCATGGTGCGCTCCATCACCAGGGCTTCCATCTCCCGGTTGAGGGCCAGGATTTCGTGGCTGGTCTCTTCCAGATGATGGTGGTCCGCCTCCATGCGGCGATAGAGGCGCTGGACCCGGTGGAAAAAGAGGGTAATGGCGGCAATGATGACGTAGATGATGCTGTCGAACCCCCCGAAGATTCTCCGGAGCCGCCATAATGTCTGGCTCTCGCCATAATTATCGATGATTGCTTGCAGGGTGTGGGAAATGCCGTGGGAGAGGGAAAAGATGACAAAACCCATGGTGAGCCAGTCCAGAAACAGCCACAGGGCGTTTTCCGGGTCCCTGGCCGTCAGGCGCCGGGTGATTCTCAGGGAAAGCAAGGTAAAGACAATGACCGCCACGGTGCCCAGAGCTTGGAAAAACCAGATGGGGAAGAGGGGCAGGCTGATCATCGCGGTTCGGACTGGGACTCCCGGGCCAGGGTCTTGAGCCCCCGGTAAAAGAGATAGAAAGCCGGAATCAGTAAGGCATAATGATCGATTTTGGTGATGTAACAGGCCCAGATTTCCGCATTTTCCATGAGCAGGCGCCGGGAAAGGCCATGGCCCAGGATGACCGGGTTGCTCAAGCCCCATTCCAGGGTATGGCCCACCACCGCGTCCAGATTCCAGAAAGCCAGCAGGCCGCAGGCCCAGATAAGCAGGCGGAACCCCCGCTGCCGTTGCAGTTTCTCCTGGAGCATCTCGTGGATGAAGAAGAGCATGGCCAAGAAGAAGAGCAAATGGGCCATCTGGTGGACATAGGAGCCTTCCGTGCCCCATTCGAACCAGCCTTGGGCCAGGGCATACCTGGGAGAGAACAGGAGAAGGAGAAAAACCCCGGAGAGAACCTGAGACAGGCGGCGTTTCATTGATTGGGCCCCATTAGTTTATTATTGGCATATCCGGGGCAATTGTCAATGCGGCGGTTAAATCAGGTCTGATAGCCCAGCAGGCGCAGCGCCCGGGGGTCCTTGCGCCAGTTTTTCCACACCTTGACCCAGAGTTCCAAAAAGACCCGGCAGCCCAGCAAGGCCTCCATCTCGAGGCGGGCCTCCTGGCCCACGGTCTTGAGCAGATGCCCCTTTTTGCCGATGACGATGCCCTTCTGGGATTGCCGTTCCACGAAAATCACCGCCCGGATGGTCACCAAATCCGGACGCCGGCTCTCGTCGAATTCCTCGATGTCGACGGCCACCGCGTAGGGCATCTCTTCCCCCAGGTGGTGCAGAAGCCGCTCCCGGATCAGCTCCGCCACCAGGAAGCGCTCCGTCCGTTCCGTGATCTGGTCTTCGGCGTAGATGGGCGGGGCCGTGGGCAGCAATTTAATAATTTCGGCTTCCAACTCCGGCAGGCCGTCCCCCAGGATCGCACTCACCGGGATTACCGGGGCCTGGGGAAAAAGCCGGTGATACGCCTCCATCAGGGGGAGGAGTTTGGGCTTGGAGACCAGGTCGATCTTGTTGATGGCCACCAGCAGGGGTTGGGAGAGCTGCTGCAAATGGGGGAGCAGGACCCGGTCCCGGGGGTCCGGCAGCCGATGCTCCACCAGCCAGACCACCACGTCCGCGGCGCCCAGGGCGCTGAGCGCGGCGGCTACTAGACCCTGATTCAAGGGCCCTTTGGCCTCCAGGACCCCCGGAGTATCCATATATAAAAGCTGGGCTTCGGGCCGGTTGACTATTCCTAAGAGCCGGTGGCGGGTGGTCTGGGGCTTAGGCGAGGTAATGGCCAGCTTCTCCCCCACCAGCTTATTGAGCAACGTGGACTTCCCCACGTTGGGCAAGCCGATGAGGGCGACATGGCCGCATTTGAAATCAGACATAAGCTTTGTGTATGGTGATTTGGGGGAGGGGGCTAAGGGGCAGTGGCCCCTTACCCCCTCCCCCAAACCCCCCTCCCCCTTACCATCTCTCCCGCCGGCGGCGGGCCAGGATCAATCCCAGGCCTGTGATGATGACGCAGGCCCAGGCGAAGACGTCGCCGTATTTGGTGTAGGGGCTGCCGCCGGGGAGCCAGGGGAGGTCCAGGGCCTGGGAGGTGGGCACGAAGAGGTCGGATTGCCAGAGAATGCGGCCGTCCCCGCCGATGAAGGCGCTGATGCCGGTGTTGGCGGCCCGGGCCATACAGACGTGGTTTTCCACGGACCGGAGCACGGCCATGGCCAGGGACTGGTACGGCGCGCTGGTGGCGCCGTACCAGGCGTCGTTGGTCAGGTTCACCAGGAGACGCGCCCCGTTCTGCACCTGGGCCCGGGAGAGATTGGGAAAGATTGATTCAAAGCAGATGAGGGGCCCCACTTCCCCCTCCGGCAACGCCACCACGCCGCCCACCTTACCTTCGGTAAAGTCCCCCACCATGAGCACCATCTTGCCGAGAAAAGGGAGAAAGCGCTTCAGGGGCACGTATTCCCCGTAAGGGACCAGGTGGGCCTTATCGTAATAACCGGCCACCCGGCCCTCGGGGGAAAGGAGATAGGCCCGGTTATAATATCTTTCCCCTTGGGGGGTGAGGTCATACGCAGGCGCGCCGAAGAGGAGGTAGCCCCCCGCGGCCCGGGCGATCTCTTCCACCCGGGCCTTCAGGTCCGGGGTGCGGAGAAAAAAGAAGGGCGCGGCGCTCTCCGGCCAGATGATCAATTTGGCCCCCTTGACCCGGTCGGTGAGTTGGCCGTAACGGTCCAGGGTGACCTGGACCATCTCCTTCTTCCATTTTTCCCCCTGCTTGATGTTGCCCTGGACCACCGCCACTTTGACCGGGGGGCTGGTTGCGGCCAACTTTTCCATAGCTCCCAGACGGTAGGAGCCGTAACCCACCCAGGCGGCCAGGATCAGGACGAGCACCGGCAGGTGGGCCAAGCGTCGATGCACCCGGCCCCGGGCCGGAGAAAACAGCAGAAAAACCGCGGCATTTATCAGGACCAGGAGAAAGGAGAGGCCGTAAACCCCGGTCAGGTCGGCAACCTGCAACAAGATGGGGAAGCGGTAGAGGCCGGTGCCCAGAAGCTCCCAGGGGAAGCCGCTGAGGATATAGGTCTGCCCCATTTCCAGGGTCACCCAGAGGACCGGGGCCCACCACAGGAGGTTGAGGCCCCGGGACATGCCCCAGTTGACCCCCAGGGCCCAGAGGGCGCGGTAGAGACTTAAAAATCCCGCCAGGAGAAAGAGGACCCCGAGGCAAAGGGGTAAGGGCAGGCCCCCAAAAACATAGGTGACATAAACGATCCAGTAAAGGAGCCCGGCAAAATAGGTCAACCCGGAGACCAGCCCCAGCCAGAAAGCCCCCTTCCGGGTCTGCCCCCGCAGGGCCCAAAAAAGGGGCACCAGGGCCACGGCCAGGAGATAATTATGGTCCCATTTGGGAAAGGCCGCGGCCAACAGAAGCCCGGAGAGCACTGCAGCCGCAAAATGTCGTAAGTCGATGCGCATAAAAAATTAAAAAAGATTTACCACAAAGACACCAAGGCACAAAGAGGCACAAAGAAATTTAATTTATTTTTGGCGGTGAGCCGCCAAAAATAAAAAATCGTTCTCTGTGTCCCTTTGTGTCTTCGTGCCTTTGTGGTTAATCTTTTATTCGCTTTCTTCCGCAGGCGCCAGGGGTTGGGCCCGGACCTGTTTGGCCCGGCGTTCGTCCGCGGCCACCACGGTAAGTTCCAGGTTTTCCACGGCCACCCGGTCATTGACCAGGGGCACCCGGCCCAGGAGGTGAATGAGGAGGCCCCCCACGGATTCGAATTTCCCTTCCGGGCGGGGGAGGCCGAAGTGATCCATCAGTTCTTCCACGTCCAAGCGGGCGTCCACCAGGACGGAGCCGTCATCTTCGGGGATGAGGCGAGGTTCCATGCGGTCGTATTCGTCGTAGATTTCCCCGACGATCTCTTCCAGGATGTCCTCCAGGGTGATGAGGCCGGCAGTGCCGCCGTATTCATCGATGACGATGGCTATCTGGGTTTTGCGCTCCACCAGGTCCCGGAGGAGGTCGCTGATTTTTTTGCTTTCCGGGATGAAATACGGGGGCCGCAGGACCCGGCCCAGGTCCCAGGTCTCTTCGGGGGTCTGCCAGAAGACCAGGAGGTCCTTGGCCAGGAGGATGCCTTTGATGTGGTCGATGTCGCCTGCGAAGACCGGCAGGCGGGAGTGGCCTTTCTCCAGAACGAGGTTGATGATCTGGTCCAGGGGGGTGTGGCGCTCCACCCCCACCATTTCCAAGCGGGGGACCATGACTTCCCGGACCAGAGTATCCTTGAATTCAAAGATACTCTGGATCAGCTCCCCTTCCTGGCGGCTGATGAGGCCCCGTTCTTCGCCGACGCCGATGATGCTCTGGATTTCGCGTTCCAGATCTCCCGGCTGGGTGATGGTCCTGCGGGTGAAGCGCTGCCGGAGCCGCTTAAGGAAGCCGGAAGAAGAACTCTCGGCCTCGTCCATGCTCAACCTCGCATCTGGTCACGCTCCTGCCGCAGGAAGCGTTCCACCGTCCTGGGTTCTCTGGGGAATTCCAGGCCCCGGTCCAGAAGATTGAGCTCATGGCGGGTGATACCGAACAATTCGGTGACATAAGCCACTGCCTGTTGGTAATCAAAGTCTTTGCAGGAAAAGATATCCAGGCTGAGGTAGCCCCGCTCTGGGAAGGTGTGGATGCTGATATGGCTTTCCGCGATGAGCACGAACCCGGACACCCCCCAATCTTCCGGCACCTTACCGTGGTATTTGAACACGTAAGGGGGCATGATTTTGGTCATGCGAATCAGGTCCGGGCAGTGCTCCAGAAATTCATAGATGAGATCAAGGTTAGCTAATTGTTCCTGACCGCATCCATAGCCGTCCAGGGTGAGATGCAGTCCGAAACCAACCGCCGGTTTATTCAAGTTTCCATCCTCCTCGCACCAGGTTTAGGCTCACCGGGTACGCCCGGCAAAATCAACCGCTTGCGTCGCTGGCTGACGTGGCCCCGGAGTTTTACCAACTCCAGGGAACAAGGTGTTGGGCCCCGGCCGTTTCGGAGAGCACGAGGAAGGGAGCGCTGCCCCATATTTTTTTTCCCCGAAACTTGTATAACCCCTCCCCCCTCGGGGAAGGGGTTATCCGCATAACCCACCTTTGCCAAAAAGATTATTCAAGGATATATAACTTGTGAATTTTCTCGGGTCAAGATTTTTTTGTGGCTCCTCAGGGGGTTGTCCCGGGGACCCCCAAGATTTTTTGTCTATTGACCTCTGGCGCATCAATGGTAAATTTAAGCCGATAATCCTAAACCAGGAGGACCTTGAGGTGGCCCAAGTCGCCCCCTTCCGGGCGTTGCATTATAATCCCGCCAAAATCACACGTCCAGAAGAGGTGGTCACCCCGCCCTATGACGTGATCCGCCCCGAAGAACGGGAGGCCTTCGCCGCGCGCCACCACTGCAACATGGTGCGCCTCATCCTGCCCCAGGCCCTGCCCGGGGACGATCTCCTCCAGAACCGCTACACCCGGGCCGCGGCCACTTTCCGGCAATGGCAGCAGGAGGGGGCGTTGGTGCGGGACCCGGAACCGGCTTATTACTATTGGGAAACCGAGTTTCTGGTGCAGGGGCGGAAGTTCACCCGGACCGGCCTGGCGGCCATGGTGCGCCTGGAGCCTTTCCAGAGCGGGGTGATCCTGCCCCATGAGCAGACCTTTTCCGCGCCCAAGGCGGACCGCCTGGAACTGCTCAAAAATACCCAGGCCCACTTCTCCCCCATCTTTGCCATCTACCCTGATCCTGAAGACGTGGTGTTGGGGACCTTGCGCCGCGGTCTTAATCCAGAACCGATGCTGGCCTTTGAGGACTCGGAGGGCTACTTCCAGCGGGTCTTCCGGGTTACCGAACTCTCCTGTCTGAGGGCGGTCCACCGGACTTTCGAGAAAATGACCCTGTTCATCGCGGACGGGCACCACCGCTACGAAACCGCCTTAAACTACCAGAAATGGCTGAAAGACAGGTACCCCCAAGCGCCGGCGAACGCCTCCTTTAATTATGTGCTGATGTATCTTTCCAATATTTTCGATCCGGAACTGGTCATCCTGATGGCCCACCGCCTGCTGGCCGGCTCCCGGGTGAAGCGGATGGAAGAGGGCCCCCTGCTCCGGCGGCTGGCGGAATATTTCGAGGTGACCGCCTTGCCCTCGGGGGGAGGCGCGCCGGATGTGGAATTTCTCCAGCAGAGCCTGGCCCCGGTTTCCCCCCAGGAGACCATCTTCATCCTCCTGGGTTTCGGCCTCAAAGCCTGGCGGCTCAAGTTGCGGGAAGGGGTACGGCAAAAGCTTCTGGCCCGGGAGATGCACCCGGCCCTGGCCCAACTGGACGTGGTGGTTTTAAACTACCTGATTTTTGAAAAGATCCTGGGACTCGACGCCCAGGCCCAGGATGATCAGCAGACCTGCAAATACACCAGCAAGATTCCGGAAGCCCTGAGTATTCTGAGCCGGGGGGAAGCGTCCATGGCCTTTCTCCTGAACCCCACCCGGGTGGACCAGGTGCAGCAGGTGGCCTCCGCGGGCCTCACCATGCCCCGGAAATCCACTTACTTCTATCCCAAAGTGAAGGACGGCATCGTCCTCAGTTCCATCAATCCGGGGGAAGAAATCGTCCTCCCCTAGCCGGTGGTCCCCTGACGCGCCCCGGCAGCAGACGGCCGGGGAAAAATCGTCTCGCCCCTTGCCAAAGGAGCCGGTTATTTAGTAAATTATTAGTTACACCTTCAGCAAGGAGACTCCGGGATGATGGGAAGGCTTGGTAATCCCCAGGCGCGGATCCTGGTGGTGGACCCTGAGGACTGGTGCCGGGAATTCCTTACTTCCGTCATGCGCCTGTGCGGGCTCCAGGAATTCACTATGGTGACCTCCGTAGCCGAGGCTCTGCAAGCCCTGGAGGAATCCGCCTTCGATCTCCTGATCACCGACTTCAAACTGGCCCAGCAGCAGCGACTCCTGGAAAGCTGCCGCCATCGCGACCCCACCATGCGCGTCATCCTCATGCTCCAAAAGAGGAGCATCACCTCCCACATGGTTTATCTGGAGCACACGGATTACGTCTTCAAACCCCTGAGCCTGGATGAGATCGTCCGCAAGATCCGGGACGCCATTCACCAGAAGAATTTACGCCGCGCGGAAGAAGAAATCCGCCGCCTGAAACAGGGAGCCTTCCGGATTTTGGGGTAGAGACAAATAGAAGTATTTGTTGGGGCGAACCTTGTGCTCGCCCAACAAAAATTATACCACAAAGACACAAAGGCACAAAGAGTCACAAAGACATTTCTTTTTCGTTTTGGCGGCTCGCCGCCAAAACTTAAGAATTATTTCTCTGTGTCCCTTTGTGTCTTTGTGCCTCTGTGGTGAATATTCTTATGGCGAACACAAGGTTCGCCCCTACTTCTCCCTTGCCACCACCAGCAGGCCCAGGGCCAGCCAGAAGGCCTCCCGGAGCCGCCTGAGGATGCTGAAGGCCACCCCCAGGACCATTCCCAGTTCAAACCCCAGGGTTAAGAGAATATTTCCCCCTTCCTGCACCCCCACCGCGCCGGGGATAAAGAATCCCAAGGCGGTGAAGAGCATGGCCAGGGCGTCCAGGCAGATGGCCAGGTCCCAGCCGATGGGGCAACCCAGGAGCTTGAACATCAGATAGACCTCCACCCCGTGCAGGACCCAACTGAGGAAAAACAAGGTAAAGGCCAGTAAACAGCGGCCGCGATGTTCCCGGTAAAATCCGGCCAGGCGGGCATCCAGGTTATTGAAGGTCTCTTCTTTTTCTTTCCATGCCGGGGGGCAAAAGCCCAACCTGTCAAGCATCCGGAGGCCGGTGCTGCAGGGGGCCCGGCGCTGGAGAAAGACGAAGGTAACCCCGGCCGCGGCCAGACCCAGGGCGGCCAGGCTCAGAAGGTTCAGGTGGGAGGAGGCCCCCGGGAGCAGGAAAGGGGCCAGGGCCAGGCCCAGGAAGATATAGAGGGCCAGGCTCAGGACCAGGATGCCTTTGTGAATCACCACCGAGGCGGTGGCCTCATCCCAGGAGACGCCATGTTTATTCAGGGCGGCAGCCTTAAAGGGCTCCCCCCCCAGGCTGGCGGTGGGAGTGAGCTGGTTCAGGGCCTCCCCCCCCAGGCGCAGCCAGAAAAGCCGGTTCAGGGAAGGTATGCGGTCCCGGCTTAAAAGGAGATACTTCCAGGAGACGGCCTCCAGCAAGTTGACCAGGCCGTAAGGCAGCAGCAGCAGAGGCCAATACCAGCCCACCTGGAGCAGGTACTGGCCCAACGTGGCCCAGCCCACCCGGTTCATGATCCAGACCAGAAAGACCGCGGCCACCGCCAACAATATCAAATTAACCCGACGCAAGAGATTGTCCTTGTTAAGTGATGTTGGGGGAGGGAGGGCGGTAGCCAGTTGCCAGTGATCAGTTTTTTCTCTGGCCACTGGCCACTGACCACTGATCACTATCTTCCCCCGGCCTTCCCTTCAAATTCTTCACTTCATCTCTCCCCCCACAGCAGCCCTCGGAAGCCTCCGCATGAGGAGCACCAGGGGCAGCAGGGCGATGAAGACAATAGTGAAGAACCAGTAGTCGTCGCAGAAGGCCAGCATCTGCGCCTGGCGCTGCACTTCCTGATAGAGCGCCGCCAGGGGCAGGGAGCTGTCCCATAAATTCCAATCCGGCCCCAGTCCCGGCAGAAGGTTCCCGGACCGCTCCATCCACTCATTAAAAGGCTGGAAAAGGGGGGTGAGGCGTTCCACCAGGTGGCTCTGGTGGAATTGGCCCCGCCGGGCCAGGAGGGTGGTGGCCGCGGCAATACCAAAACTTCCCCCCAGGTTGCGCATCAGGTTAAACATGCCGGTAGCGTCCCCCATCTTTTCCTGGGATATCCGGGACATGGTGAGGGTGGTGAGGGAGACGAAGGTGGTCCCCAAACCGAAGCCCTGAATGAAGCGGGGCCAGGTGGCGGTGGCGAAATCTATCTGGGTGTTGAAAATACTCATAAGATAAACCGCCACCGCGTTGATCACCAGGCCGATGCCCACCAGCCAGCGGCTGTCCACCACGGTGGTGAGGCGTCCCACCACCGGCATGATCATCAAAGAGCCCACGCCGCCCCAGGCCAGGGAAGTGCCGGCCAAGGTGGCATCATAACCCATTAAGGTTTGCAAAAACAGAGGTAAAAGCATGATGCTGCCGTAGAGGACGAAGCCGAAAAAGAACATGATGGTGGTGCCGGCCGCGTAATTCCGCTCTTTAAAGAGGCGCAGATCCACCACCGGATGTTCGGTCTTCATCTCCCGGTAAATCAGCAGAGCCAGGGCCACCACGGAGATCACCGCCAGGCGGACGATGAAGGCCGAGGAAAACCAGTCTTCCCTTTCCCCTTTGTCCAGGACCACCTGGAGTGCGCCCAGGGCCACGATGAGGAGGCCCAGGCCCCAGTAGTCGATGGCCCCGGCCCTTTGCTTACGGATGTATTCGGGATCGAAAATGAATAACGCGGTCATCAGCAGGGAGATGAGGCCGATGGGCAGGTTGATGTAAAAAGCCCAGCGCCAGCTCAGATTGTCGGTGATCCACCCCCCCAGCATGGGGCCGACGATGGGGGCGATGACCACCCCCAGGCCCCAGATGGCCATGGCCATGCCCCGCTCCCGCACCGGAAAGGTCTCGAGCAGTATGGCCTGGGAGATGGGCTGCAAGGCCCCGCCCCCCACTCCCTGAAAGATGCGGAAGAAGATGAGGGTCCCCAGGGTGGGAGCGGAGCCGCAGAGCATGGAACTGAAGGTGAAGAGAGCCAGGCAGAGCATCAGAAAGCGCTTGCGGCCGAACCAGGCCGAGAGCCAGCCGGTGATGGGCAACACAATGGCGTTGGAAACGAGGTAGGAGGTGAGGACCCAGGTGGCCTCATCCACCCCCGCGGAGAGGCTGCCCGCCATATGGGGCAGGGCCACGTTGACCACCGTGGTGTCGACGATCTCCATGAAGGTGCCGGCCATCACCGCGATGGTGATGAGCCACTTGTTGACCTTAGGAGGTCCGTTGGCCGCTTGATTATTCATGGAAAGGATATTTTGAGGGGAGGGCGGGGGAGAAGATAGTGGTCAGTGGTCAGTGGCCAGTGGCCAGAGAAAAAAACTGATCACTGACCACTATCAAATGGCTACCGCCCTCCCTCACCCAAACATTACTTCCCCCCCGCCGACAGCAGCCGGGGGCCGGTGCGGTTACGGGTATCGATGCTGACCCAGGCGGACATGCCCAGGCGCAGGGGTTTGTTTTCCGGGTAAGGGGGCAGCAGCAACACTTTTACGGGAATGCGCTGCACCACTTTCACCCAGTTGCCGGTGGCGTTTTCCGGGGGCAGGAGAGAAAATGCCGCCCCGGTGCCGGCCATGATGGAGTCCACCTTGCCTTTGAAGGTGGTGTCGGGGTAGGCGTCCACGGTAACTTCCGCGGGCTGGCCGAGATAGACGTTGGCGAGCTGGGTTTCCTTGAAGTTGCCCTCGATCCACAGCTCCCGGTAGTCCAAGGGGACGAGGTTCATCAAGGGTTGCCCCGGCCGGACCCAGTTGCCGGGTTGCGCCTGTCTGCGGGTGACGAATCCGGAGAATTGGGCCTGCACCTTGGTGTAACCCAGGTTGAGGCGGGCCTGCTCCAGTTGGGCCCGGGCTTCCTTGATGGCTGGCTGCTCCTCCAAGGGGATATTGGTGGAGCCGCCGATGGCGGCCAGGGTCTCCCTGAGTTCCTGCCGGGCTTGATCCACCTCGGCCCGGGTCACCTGGAAGTTGGTGTTCACCTTGTCCAGGGTCTGTTTAGGGACCGTGCGGCGCTCGTACAGGCCGGTATAGCGATTCTGGTCCAGGCCGGCCTGGCGGAAATTGGCTTCCGCCTGGGCCACCTTGGCCTGGGCGGTGGCGACCTTGACGTAGCGCTGGGCCAGGTCCTGGCGCAAACGGGACAGGTTGGCCGCGGCCTGATCCGCCGCCACCTGGAAGTCCATGGGGTCCAGGGTAAGGAGCACCTGGCCGGGGGTGACCTGTTGGTTGTTATCCACCAGGACCTCCACCACCCGGCCCTGCACCCGGGGGGAGATCACGCCCACGTGGCCGCTCACATAGGCGTCGTCGGTGCCGACAAAGATATGCAGATAATACCAGTAGCCCACCCCGGCCCCCACCAACAGGAGGAGCAGCACACCCGCACCTATCCGAACCAGGGGTTTACGGAGCATTCCGGGGCTTCTCCTGGGAGAGCAGATCATTGATGCCCCCCACGGCCCAGAGCATCTGGGCCTTGGCCATCTGGTGGTCGTAGAGGGCGTTGAAGTAGTTGACCCGGGTCTTGGTGAGCAGGGTCTGGGCGTCGATGACGTCGGTGGCGGTGCCCACCTGCTCCTTGTAACGCTCCTCGTTGAGGCGCAGGTTCTCCTCCCCCTGGGCCACCGCCTTTTCCGTCACCCGGATACGGTCCGCGGTCTCTTTCAGACCCAGGTGGGCGGTCTGGACATCCAGACGCACCTGTTCGCCCAGGTCCTGATGGCGCACCTTGAGCTGCGTCAGGCGTTCCCGGGCCTGGGCCACCTGGGCCCGGGTATCCAGGCCGGAAAAGAGGCTCCATTGCATGCCGAAGATGGCGAAATACTGGCTGCCGTGCACCCAGAGATCGTTTTCCTGGTAGGTATGGCCGGCCTGGGCGAAAATGCGGGGAAAATGCCCGGCCCGGGTCTGGGTGACGACCTTTTCTCCTTGCTGGATGCGGTTCTGGGAGGCCTGGAGGTCGCTGCGGCGCTTCAAGGCCTGGTCGGTGGCCTGGTTAAGCTCCCAGGCGGGGTCGGCCAACTCCTTTTCCTCCTTGAGGACGGTGGCCGCGGCCACGGGCAGGCCCAGAACCTTGTTGACGCCCGACCGGAGGTTGATAACATCATTATTGGCGGTGATCAGCCGCTGCTCCGCGTCCGCCAGGGCCACCTCCGCCTGGAGGACGTCGTTGTAGGTGGCCACCCCGAAGTCAAACTGGTCCCGGGCGATCTTCAGGTGATCCTTGAGCTGCACCACCTCCTGCCGGGCCACGGTGACCAGTTTTTCCGCCCGGAGCACCCGGAAGTAACCCTGGCACACCGTGAGGAAGATATTGTCCCGGGTCTGGGCGGTATCCAACCTGGTGGCCCCCTTGCCCAGGACCGCGGCCTGGTACCGGGACGGGGTGGCCCAGAAGTCGAAGATGGTCTGGTCCACGCTCACCCGGGTGCTCCAGTAATTGCGGTTGGTCATGGGAATGGAGACGCTCCCAAAGGTCATTTTGGTGGGATCATCCAAAATGGTCTGGCTGGCCTCGGCTTTAATCTGGGGCAGGAATCCGGATCTGGCCCGGACCACTTCCTCGCCGGCGATGAGTTCTTCCAGGCGGCTGACCTTGAGGGTGGGGTTGGCCTTCCAGGCCAGACGCAGGGCTTCCCGGAGATCCAAGGTGGCCGGGGTCTCCGCAGCTCCACCGGGGATCGCAGTCAGGCTCCAGGTTAACAGCCCTAGGAGAAACAGGCGCCGGAGACTTGGAGACATCATAGAGTGGTCACCTCCGCCACGGCTGGGGATTTCAGAGACAGACCCGAGGAGAGCAAAGTAAGAAAGACCGGCAAGGCTTCTTTGACGGCTTTTTCCTGGCCTTCCGTCATCTGGTAGTAGCCCACCCCCCGGACCATGCCCCGGAGCATGAAGGTGAGGAGCCGGGGGTTGGCCGGGATAAACAGGCCCGCAGCAATGCCCTGGGCAAAGACCGGGGTCACCAGGTCGAGAAATTTTTCTTCCATGTCCTGGAGGTGGCGCCAGTAACCCTTGGGGGAGCCCCGTCCACCCCGGAGCGTGTCCCGGGCGTAGGCGGGGAACAAGGCCCTTTCTCTGATCAAATAATCCAGGAGCAAAGACGCCACCCGGCGGATTTTTTCCGGGGGAGAGCCGGAGGCTTCCACAATGGCCTCAATATCCTGGAGCATGTTCTCCCCCACCTGGGTGATGAGGGCCCGGATCAGCTCATCCTTGCTCGGAAAATAGAGATAAAGGGTGCCCTTGGCCACTCCCGCGGCCCCGGCGATCTCCTCCATGGTGACGGCTCCCAGGTCGCGCCGCTCCATGAGGTTCCGGGCCGCGGCCAGTATCTCCCCGGTGCGGAACGCGGTCACCATTTCCTTTTTCGCGATTCTGGAGGCAATCTTCATAATGACTAACTGGTCATTGAATTGACTGGTTAGTCATAATTGGACTTCCCCGGCTTGTCAAGAAAAACTTGCAAACCCACCTAACGCTGTTTAGACTAGATTACATCTAAAAGAAAGGGGAGGCATCCCATGGAGCGGCGGGAGTTTCTCAGGCAATTGGCGTTCTTCAGCGCGGTGGCCGGGGCCGGGCGGTTGATGGTAATGCCCCGGGAATTGTGGGCCATGGCCCCCAAGGACAAGCCCCAGGCGGTGCTGGCCAAGGTTCAGGGAACCAATTACGCCCAGATCACCGGGGAGGCCATCCAGGCCCTGGGGGGGATGAAGAAATTCGTCAACGCCGGGGAAACGGTGGTGGTCAAGCCCAACATGGCCTGGGACCGGACCCCGGAGCTGGCGGCCAACGCCCACCCCGCGGTGGTGCGCCAGGTGGTGGAACTCTGCCTGGACGCGGGGGCCAAGAAGGTGAAGGTCCTGGACCACACCTGCCACGATGCCCGCAAGGCTTATAAAAACAGCGGCATCCAGGACGCGGTGGAAGCCCTCAAGGACCCCCGGGTGGTGGTGGAGTTCGTGGACGACCGCCGTTTTGTGGAGCTCAACGTGGAAGGGGCCAAGGCCCTGAAAAAATGGTATTTTTACAAGGACATCCTGGAGGCCGACCGCTTCATCAACATTCCCATAGCCAAAAACCACTCCGAGTCCCGCCTCACCATGAGCCTGAAGAACATGATGGGGGCCATCGGCGGCTGGCGGGGCCGCATCCACGTGGGGTTGCACCAGAACATCGCGGACATGAACCTGATCCTGCGCCCGGATCTGCATATCCTGGACGCCACCCGCATCCTGGTCAAAAACGGCCCTTCCGGGGGGCGGGCAGAGGACGTGCAGGTGAAAAATCTGGTTTTTGCCGGGACCGACCCCGTGGCCCTGGACGCCTACGGCACCACGCTCTTCGGGCTTAAACCCGGGGACATCGGCTATATCACCAAGTCCCATGAACAGGGCCGGGGGGAGATGGACCTGAACAAGATCAAGGTCCTTTCCGGTTGAAAAGGGGTGGGGGCAAGGGGTTAAAATCACCACTTATCATTGAGAGCACTGGAGATGGCGGAAAGCAAAATTGATTTGGCCCGGCGGGAATTTTTGAAAAGGCTGGCGGCCCTGGGTTTGGTCGTGGGAGCCGGATCACTCATGGTTTTACCCCGGGAACTGTGGGCCATGGCCCCCGAGGCTGCGCCCCCGCCCGTCGTCGCCAAAGTCATAGGTGCCAATTACGCCCGGATCACCGGGGAGGCCGTCCAGGCCTTGGGCGGGATGAAAAAGTTTGTCAACCCCGGGGAAGTGGTGGTGATCAAACCCAACATGTCCTTTGACCGCCCTCCGGAACTGGGGGCCAACGTGCATCCGGAGGTGGTGCGCCAGGTGGTGGAACTCTGCCTGGAAGCCGGGGCCAAACGGGTGAAAGTCTTCGACCACCCGGCGTATGACCCGCGCAAGTCCTATAAAATCTCGGGAATTGAAGCCGCGGTAAAGGGTATCAGGGATGGCCGGGTGAGCCTGGATTTCGTGGACGAACGGCGCTTTGTTCAAGTAAAGGCCGAAAAGGCCAAGATCCTGAAAACCTGGCATTACTACCAGGATGTTTTGGAGGCGGATCGATTTATCAACCTTGCGGTGGCCAAACATCATTCTGCCGCGGGCCTCACCATGTGCCTGAAGAATATGATGGGGGCCATCGGCGGCAACCGCCGGGCCTTGCATGTCTCTTTGCCCCAGAACATCGCGGATATGAACCTGATTTTGCGGCCCGATCTCCATATCCTGGACGCCACCCGCATCCTGGTGCGGAATGGTCCTTCCGGAGGCCGTCCGGAGGACGTGGAGGTCCGGAATACGGTCTTAGCCGGCGCCGACCCGGTGGCTTTGGACGCTTGCGGCGCCACCCTCTTCGGACTTAAACCCGGGGATATTGACCACATCATCCGGGCCTTTGAGGGGGGCCGGGGAGAGATGGACCTGAACAAGATCAAATTCGTGTGAGCCTGCAGCTTGGCCGGCGGTAACCCCGCCCCAACGAGAAATTTGCCAAATTATGGAGCCCCATCAGTTTCTTAAACTCCAGCCGTAAAAACATGGAAACCAAAACTTATTCCTTGACCAACCGCACCTGGGTGCGCCTCCGGCGCGCCTCCCAGCTTTTGTTTTTTGCCCTGTTCGTCTTTCTCTTTCTCAAGGCCGAATACGTGGGCCGGGAGGTTTTGTATTGGCCGGTGGACCTCTTCTTCCGCTTCGACCCCCTGATTTTGACCGCCCATCTCCTCGCTTTCAGCCCCTGGGTGGCCGGACTCTGGTGGTCCCTGCTGTTCGTGGCTATGACTCTGATTCTGGGCCGCTTCTTCTGCGGCTGGGTCTGCCCCCTGGGCACGGCCCTGGACGGCTGCCGCCGGGTGCTCTTCCGGCCCCGGGAGGATGCCGGCCTCGCCGCGCGCTGGCGTAAGGGTAAATACTACCTGCTCATCGCCCTGCTGGCGGCCGCGCCCTTGTCCCTGAACCTGGTGGGCCTCTTCGACCCTCTCTCCCTGCTCTACCGCTCCCTGGCCATCGTCTTTTACCCCGCGTTCGGCTACGGGGTGGAAAAGGCGGGTCTCACTTTATACCGCCTGGGCGCGCCTTTCACCTACGTCAGTGAGCCTGTCTATCAAGCTCTTAAGGCCACCCTCCTGCCTTTCAAACCTTTGGTTTATCTGCTCCCCTTTCTCACCCTGGTCCTCTTTGCCCTGGTGGTGGCCGCGGAACGGGTGGACCGGCGCTTCTGGTGCCGGGCCCTGTGCCCCCTGGGGGCCCTGTACGGCCTCCTGGCCCGCTTTTCCCTCCTCAGGCGGCGGCCCACCGCGCTCTGCCCCGATTGCGGCGACTGCACCCAGATTTGCAAAATGGCGGCCTTCGCGCCGGGGAAACCGGCCCGCCATCTGAACGCGGAATGCCAGCTCTGCCTCCGGTGCCTGGACCAGTGCCAGAAGGAGGACCGGGTGGTCTTCACCTGGCGCTCCAAGGCTCCCCGGGCCCCCCTGGATCTGGGCCGCCGCCAGGTGATTACCTCCCTGGCCGCGGGAGTGGTTGCGGTCCCCTTGCTCCGCCTGGGTTCCCTGGCCCGGCGCCCCGAGGAATACCTGATCCGGCCCCCGGGGGCCCAGGATGAAGGCCCGTTCCTCAGCCGCTGCATCCGCTGCGGGGAGTGCATGAAGGTCTGCCTCACCAACGGCCTGCAACCCGTTCTCTGGGAAGCCGGCCTGGAGGGTCTCTATACTCCCCGGCTCATCCCCCGCCTGGGTTACTGCGCCCATTCCTGCAACCTCTGCGGCCAGGTGTGCCCCACCGGGGCCATCCCCTCCCTGCCCCTGGCCGTGAAACAGGCCTCCGTCCTGGGGACCGCGTTCATCAACCGCAGCCGCTGCATTCCCTACATCGAGGGCACCGACTGCCTGGTCTGCGAAGAACACTGCCCGGTCTCCCCCAAGGCCATCACCTTTATTGAGGAGGAAGTCCCGAACCTCCGGGGAGAAAAGAGCAAAATAAAACTGCCGGTGGTGCTCCAGGACCGCTGCATCGGCTGCGGCCACTGCGAACACGTCTGCCCCGTGGGGGGCGCGGCAGCGATTCGCGTCAAACGGTCTTTGCGCGTTGAGATGTGAAATCAGAAATCAGAGAGCATTGAGCAGTTGAACATGAGCCTGCGACTAACCCATAAAACATGAAAAGGCTGGTGGGGCGGGCCTCCGTGCCCGCCATTACAGGAGGCGGCCAGAGACGGCCGCCCCACCAAATTTAGGTTATCTCCCAGAAAATAAATACAATCACATCAGTAAATTACTGGACGAGTGCCTGGCCCTGACGTATGGTCTGAGAAAATCCATCGCCAATAAGGCAAAGAGTTAAGCATAGATATTCTCGATACTTACTGCTCACTCTAATGAAGCGTCATTATCCCGAGCAACCCCTGGTGGGGGTGGGCGCCGTCATCTTCCGGGGTGAAGAAGTGCTTCTGGTGCTCCGGGGCCAGGAGCCGGCCCGGGGAGTTTGGAGTTTCCCCGGCGGTCTGGTGGAGTTGGGGGAGACCCTGGAGGAGGCCCTGCGGCGGGAGCTGGCGGAAGAGGTGGGGATCACCGTGAAGATTTTGGGGATTACCGCGGTCCTGGACCGGATTTACCGGGACCCTGACGGCGCCATTCCTTACCATTACGTGCTGGTGGATTTTCTCTGCGACTATGAGGATGGGGAACTACATCCCGATTCGGACATTACCGCGGCCCGTTTTACTCCGCTGTCAGAATTGGACCGATTTGACCTGCCCGAATTCACGGCCCGGGTGATTCAGCGGGCCTGGGAACAGAAGCAACGAGGCGGGGTTTTGCCCTTTATTGAGCTTGTGTAGGGTGCGTTTTACGCACCATAAATGGCTAATTAACAATCAAAAAAGCTCGCCCACCATCCAAGGCGAACACCAGGTTCGCCCCTACGGACCCAGGTCCATCCCCCCACAGAACCTTTCAAAACTCCTCTAAAAATGAATCTCAAACAGGGAACTGATGGAATCTTCCCGGTGGATGTTGAGGATGGCCCGGGCAAAGAGATGGGCCACGGGGAGTTGCACGATCTTAGCGCACGCCCTAGCCCGGTCGCTTAAGGGGTTGGTATCGGTGACCACCAGGCGTTTCAGGGGGGCTTCCGTGATCCGGTCCACCGCCGGGCCGGAGAGCACCGCGTGGGTGCAGCAGGCGTTGACGCTGAGCGCGCCCCGGCTCATGATCACCTTCGCGGCCTCCGATAGGGTGCCGCCGGTGTCCACGATGTCATCCATGATGACCACGTCCTTACCCAGGACCTCGCCGATGAGGTGCAGGGCCTGGGCTTTGCCGGGAGCGTCCCGGCGTTTGTCGATGAGGCCCAGGGATGCGGCCAACCTCTTGGCATAGGCCCGGGCCCGGGGCACCCCGCCGGCGTCCGGGGAGACGATGGTCAGGTCGTCCTTAAAATTCTCCCGGATGTAAGGGATCATGATGGGAGAGCCGTAAAGGTTGTCCACCGGAATATTAAAGAAACCCTGGATCTGGCCCACGTGCAGGTCCATGGTGAGGATGCGCTGGGCCCCGGCGGTGCAAAGCAAATCCGCCACCAGCTTGGCGCTGATGGGCACCCGGGGCGCCACCTTCCGGTCCTGGCGGGCGTAGCCGAAATAGGGGATGACCGCGGTGATGCGCCGGGCCGAGGCCCTTTTCACCGCGTCGATCATGATCAACAGTTCCATGAGGTTGTGATTGGCCGGAGGGCAGGTGGGCTGGATCAGAAAGACGTCCCGGCCCCGGACGTTCTCGCCGATCTCCACCCGGATCTCCCCGTCGCTGAAGGTGGTGACCAGGGCTTGTCCGGGGGTCAGCGAGAGCTGGTTGCAAATCTGCTGGGCCAACTCCGGGTTGGCGTTGCCCGTAAATATCCGGATATCGTTGTTAACGGCGGCGGCATTCATCCTTTTTGGCTCTAAGGGGATTTGGCAATTACCAGCCTGGATTTGATGGAGCAGGTTTCCGGATGCTTATGTTAAATCAAAGGGCAGGGGGGAGGCAAGATTAATTTCCGGGGGGGCCACCTTTTCTTGGATAACCAGGATTTCTACGCCGTTTTGGGACGCTGACGCCAGTTCCCGGGCATAAGCCGGGTCCAATTGGGCCGCGGGCTTAAAGACCCGGGCGTCTTCCCGCTGCACCACAAATACCTGCCAGGCCAGGTGGCCCTGGCGCACCAGGCCCGCCAGGTCTTGCAGATGGCGGCGGCCCCGGGCCGTGACCCCATCCGGAAAGAGGGCCACCCCTTCTTCCACCCAGGTGACGCTTTTTACTTCCAAAAAAGCCAATCTGCCTCCCAAATCCAGGACGAAATCCAGGCGGCCCCCCTGGGGGAGAGTCGCTTCCGGCTTCACTTTCAGAGGCGTGGGGAGGCCCGGGAGACCGGGCCCGGCCAGGGCCGCGGCCACCAGCCGGTTGGGAGCCAGGGTGTCGATGCAGATCCACCCTTTAGGCCCCTTAACGAAGCGCCAGGTGTACTCTGTCTTCCGCCCGGGGCGGCCGTCTTGGGTGAGTAAAACCTCCTGACCCGGCCGGGCGCAGCCCCGGAGCGCGCCGGTGTTGGGCACGTGGGCCCAGACCAGAGCGCCATCTGCCAATTCGACTTGGGCCAGGAAGCGTTGGTGGCGACGCCGGAAACGGCCGGGAATCAATGGGGAGGAATAGCGCACGTAGTAAGGATGTGAGGAAGGTTAATGCGTATGCTTTTTTGACTTAACTGAAAACCGAAAACCGAAAACTGAAAACCGTATTAAAAGGCGTACCACACCCGGAGCCAATTTTGCAAATCATCACCCCGATCCCGATTGCCGCCGGTTTCCAACTGGCTCTTAAAGACCAGGCTCCAACGGCCCAGGTCGTATCGAATCCCCGGCCCCAGGCCCATCACCCGCTCCCCCAAAGGCCGGTTTAGGGAGAAGCCCTGGTCGGCATAGGGGTAATAGAGATAGCCGCTCAGGCCCACCTTTAAGTTGGGGAGGAGGCGATAATCCATGGAATAGTTAAAGAAAGGCAAGGAGCCGCTGGGCCGCCTGGGGTCCAGGGAGGAGGCATCGCGGTTATATAGAAAAGAAATGTTTAGTTCCAGGTTTTGGGGAAGCTTGAGGGTGGCGCCGCCTGCCTCATCGATTTTCATTCCGGAGGTTTTATCCAGGAGGTTTAGCTTGTTAGAGTCGGAGGGGACCGGTTTTTCGCCCAGCATCTGGGCTTCCAGGGGGGACGGGGCGGCTGCTAAGAGTAGTGGCGACCGCCATTCCGTGCTTCTTAAGAAACCGGCCTCTGCCGCGATCCCTTTGCCTGGGAGGCAGATAATAACCGCCACCCAGAAAGCTGTGGCCAGCCCGGCCATCCCCCAACGTACCCGCATGCCTTATCTCCCCCAATACTTATCGGCACATATATGTTAGCATTTTTAAAAAAGATTGTCAAGATGAGGGGCGGATTGCCGGGACTGACGGAGGGAGAAAAGAATGCCAAGTTTTTCCAGCAATATTTGATAGTTAACCGCGGTGTTTCTGCATCAGCGAGGACTAGATGGGCCGCCCGTAGATCTGGGCCAGGATTTCCCGCCCGCCCTGGTCCAGCAGGCGCTCCGCCAGAGTGCGGCCCAGGGCGTCGGCCTGGGCCGGGGACCCCGTTATCTTGCCCCGGATGAGCTTGCGGCCCTCCAGGTCGCCGATGAGGGCCTCAAAGAAGAGAGCGCCGTCTTCAACCTGGGCCAGGCCCGCCACCGGCACCACGCAACCCCCCTCCAGGCGGGCCAGGAAACCTCGCTCCGCCCTCACCGCCTGGTGCGTCACCGGGTCATCCAGGCAGGCGATGATCTCCCGCACCCTGGCGTCCCCGGCCCGCACCTCCAGCCCCAAAGCCCCCTGGCTGACGGCCGGCAGCATTTCCTGGGCAGATAAAAAATCCCGGCAGAGGTGGGTCAGACCCAGTCGGGCGAGGCCCGCGGCCGCCAGGATGATGGCGTCCAGACCCTGTTCGGTCAACTTCTGCAGCCGGGTGTCCACGTTGCCCCGCATGGGGACGACTTCCAGATCGGGGCGCAGGTTAAGGAGCTGTACCCGCCGCCTGAGGCTGCCGGTGCCCACCCGGCCCCCCTGGGGAATAGCGGCCAAGGTGGCGTAGTTGTTCGAGATGAACGCGTCCCGCCAATCCTCCCGGGGAGGCACCGCGGCGATCACCAGGTTCTCCGGCACCAACGCGGGCATGTCCTTCAAGCTGTGCACCGCCAGGTCCACCTGGCCGGCCAACAGGGCCTCCTCAATCTCCTTGATGAACAGGCCCTTGCCCCCAATTTGGGCCAGGGGCACGTCCTTCAACTTGTCCCCGGTGGTTTTGATGAGCACCAGCTCTACGGCCAGGCCGGGATGGCCCTCCTCCAGACGGGCCTTGACCCAGTTGGCCTGGGCCAGGGCCAGCTTACTCCCCCGGGTGCCGATACGGAGCGAAGAATCCGGACTTTGAGGTTTAGGCAAGACGAGCCTTTAATGGCAGGTGCTGCAGGAAGTGGCGGCGCAGCCGGTGCAGGACGCGCCCTTGGGATTGGACGCGGCGGTGAACTTGTAGCCCACCTTGGCGGAACAGGCGCTCATCAGCTTTTCCACCTGTTTCTGGTGGCAGGAGGGACACTCCACCTCATCATTGCCGAAGACCAGCTTCTCAAATTCAGCCCCGCAAGCCTGACAACGGAATTCGAAAATCGGCATTGCAAACAACCTCTGATAAATAATTGATTTTATAAATCCAGGGATTCGCAGTCCCTGTCCTCCAAACCCCGAGTAACACAATGCGAGACTTGTTACCCCAAATTTCCCTACTTAAAGAAAAATGTATGGGATTGGGGTGGGGGTTTGGGGGAGGGGGGCTAAGGTTCACAGGCGAGACGCCTGTGCTACCGGCCCTTAGCCCCCTCCCTCAATTCCCAAATCTCATTCTACATTATTTTTTCTCGATGCGCACGGTGGCCCCGGCGGGCACCAGTTTCAGGCAGCAGGGGTCGCCGCTGATACGGCCCACCAGGTTCACCGGGCTGGCCGGGCGGATTTCCCCCGGGACGCTCCCAGGGGTCAGGCCGAAAAAGATGCAAAAGGCCTTGCCCGGGGGCCAGTAGCCCAGGTCCCCCACCTGCACCACGGGGGTGGCGGTGTCGTCCAGGTCCGCCACCACCTGGGGCACGGAAAAGTAGATTTCCTCCCCCCAGAGTTGGGCTTCCCCGGTGATGGGCAGGGCCGCGGCCAGGGCCTGGGCTGCGGGGGTGTCGCTTAAGAAACCTTCCAGGCGCAGATCGTTGACGATGACCACGATCTCAGTGGGCATGGGAGGCCTCCAGTTCTTCCACCACCAGCGCGGCGAGGAGAGGAAAGAGCAGTTCGTGGTGGCCGGTCAAGGCATAGCCTTGCCCCTTCCCGGCGGTGGGCCGCCGCACCACGTTGGTGAGCGGGCGGTAATGCTGGACAAAATCCAGATTGACGGTGGTCAGGGGTTCCACTTTATGGCCCAGGTTCCGGGCCAGGGTGAGGGCCTTCAGGAAGACCTCGGGCATGATCACCGCGGAGCCCAGGTTAACATAGAGGCCCCCGGCCAGGCCGCTCACCAGCGCGGCAAAGACGCGAAAATCCAGATGGGTGGCCGCGCCCAGGGCCTCCGGGTCCACCGAGGGGTGCAGGTGGATGATATCCGTGCCCACGGCCACGTGCACGGTGAGGGGCACGGCCAGTTCCGCGGCCGCGGCCAGGAGGCTCAAATGTTTATAGGGGAAATCGGACTCCAGGAGGCGGCGGCCCACGGCCTCCCCCAGGCCCATTTTTTGTCCTGCCCCCCAGGAGATGGCGGCGTTCAGGAACTCCCCGGTTTCCCGGGCCATGCCGAAGCGGCCGCAGCCCAACTCCGCATCCACGTCTTCTGAGGTGTGCCCGGCCATGGCGATTTCCGCGTCATGGACGATGCCCGCGCCGTTCATGGCCACGCCGGTTAGCAGGCCCCGGCGCAGCAGGTCGATGAGAACGGGGCTGAGCCCCACCTTGAAGGGGTGGGCCCCCATGCCCAGGAGCACCCGGCGTCCCTCCCGGTGGGCCCGAACCCAGGCCCCGGCCACTTCCCGGAAGTCCGTGCCCGCCAGGATACGGGGCAGGCGCTCCACGAATTCCCGGAGGCTGCCGCCGGCCTGCCAGGCGCGGCCGAAGTCCCGGTGGCTCACCTTGGAGGGCCGGTCCTTCAGGCTATAAGTCTTGATCCCGGCCAGGGACAGGGGTTCGATATTTTTCATGGGACTGCCTTTACCCCGAACTTTTCGGGATATAATTGATAGTCCACCAGATCGCAGAGCACGTGGCCGATGGTAATATGCACCTCCTGAACCCGGGGAGTATTATGGGAGCGCACAATCAGGACAATATCCGCCAGGGGGGCCATCTCCCCCCCGTCCCGGCCGCAGAAGGCCAGGGTCTTCAGACCCAGCTCCCGGGCCGTTTGCAGCCCCCGCAACACGTTGGGGGAGCCCCCGCTGGTGCTGATCCCCCAGGCCAGGTCCCCCGGCCTTCCCAAGGCCGCGAGCTGCTTGGCGAACACCTCGGAGAAATCGTAGTCATTGGCCACCGCGGTGATAATGGAGGTGTCCGTGGTCAGGGCCAGGGCCGCCAAGGGAGGCCGCTCCACCTGGAAACGGTTGACAAACTCCGCGGCCAGGTGCTGGGCGTCCGCGGCGCTGCCGCCATTGCCAAAGATAAACACCCGGCCCCCGGCCCGCAAGAGAGAGGCCAACATCCGGGCCGCGGCCACCACCGCGGTCCCTTGCTCTTCCAGGAAGTGCCGCTGCAAACGGACCGTCTCCTCCACCGCCTCCTGCAACCGCGCCATCAGGGGCATATTGGGTCCTCCGTGGATTTTTGGGGGAGGGGGCTAAGTAGAGCTATCAGCTATCAGCTTTCAGCCAAAAAATAAAAATGCCCATCTTTTTAAGCTGACTGCTGATAGTTGACCGCTGACAGCTACTCCTCTGGCCCCTCCCCCCCATCAACCGAGTAACTTCAAATACCGCACCGGGCTGAATAAGAGGGCTTCCGTCAGGTCGATGAGCATCCGGGTCAGGGTGCGGACTTGGGTGTCGGTTTTGGCCCGGGCTGCCAGTTTGGGAAAGCGTTCCTCCATCAGGGCAAAGAACCGGTTTTGGGCTTCGGTCAATTCCAGGGTGATGGGCACGTGGCCCATCATCTCCAGGAATTGCTTGAGCCGGGAAGAGTTGGCCATGGTGAAGTCTGCGGCCAGGTCATGGAGATGGCGCTCCAGGGTATGGGCGAGAATCTGTCCGCCTCGCACTGATTCCAGATTCAAACCCAACACCGAGGCCTCCTGGATCAGTTCCATGAGTTCATCGGTGATATTGGTGGAGTTGGGGTCCTTTTCCAGTTTCATCAGGAGAACCACCAGAAAATGGTTGAGGGTGATTTCGCCGGCGGCCTGATAGAGGCGGGGCAGGGGCAGCCCTTCCGCGGCCATGGCTTTCAGTAAGGGTCTCGCTTCCTTAAAATTGTGGGAAATAACGGCCAGGGCTTCATCCATGTTATGGCGCAGCAGTTCCTGGAAGATTTCGTGTTTTTCATCCCGAAAAATATCGTGGAAGGAGTAATAGTCTTCCCCCAGGCGGCGGGCCATCAAGGCGATCAGGTTTTCCGGCGTCGTTTCCAGAACCTGAAAGAGTTCCTTTTTCAGAGCATGGAAATCCCGGGGGGAAGGGCTTTGCATGATTTGGGTGCGGTAGAGGTAGCTCCCCATAAACACGGTGAAAAAGTTGAGGACCTGGCTCTCCAGGGTGGTGCCGGAGGTCAGGCGGAGGCGCCCCGCCCCCAGGACCAGAGACCCCTGGGCCTTCTCTTCCGCCTCCTGGGTATCCACCTGGAAGTGGTAGATATTGGTGGGACACTGCCGCTCCCGCTCTTTGAGCCAGGAAATGGCCCATTGGTTCACCATCTTGGGGAAGTCCACCACCAGGGGTTTGATGCGCTGGAGATAGAGGTCCCGGCCCGTGCCCGCGGCGGGCAGGTTGCTTACGGCCAATTCCAGGTGTTGCAGAAAGGGGGCCTCCAGGGGCTCGGGGGTGAAATCCTGGCCCAATTGCAGGGCCCGGGCCGCATATTTCAACACCTGCATGGTCTCCAGGCCCGCCAGGTCGGCAAAGAACCAGCCGCAACTGGTGTACATCAGCAGGGCGTGGCGCTCCATCTCCAGGAGTTTCAGGGCCGGCACCCAATCGCTATGGCTCAAGTTCGGCGTGCCTTCCCGGGAGAAGAACCGGGCCAGCGCCTCGGGATTGCGGTCCAGGATGATCTCGATATAGGCGTTGCGGGCCGCCCAGGGGTCCCGGAAATACTTCTGCCCCTGGGACTCAAAGAGTTCGGCCAGACGCTCATTTAAAAAGTCGAAGGATTCCCTAAGGGGCCCCCGCCATCTCTGGTTCCAGGTAGGCGCGCCGCCGGTGGAGCAGCCGCAGTCAAATCTCCAGCGTTCCACCCCGTGGGCGCAGCTCCAGGAGCTGCCTGCCCCCGTGGGGCCCAGGTAGAGTTCCACTTCCATCTGGGGCGGGGCCACATGCAGGAACGCGGCATAGTTGCAGAGATTAAACCCCGTCTGGGGCAGGGCCTGGGTCAGGACGTGGGCCAGGGCCAGTTCCCCGAATTTTTTGTGATGCCCGTAATTTTCGCCGTCGGTGGCCACCTGGAGGATTTGGGGGCGGGCTTGGGCGGGGGAAAAACCTTCTGTCAGGCGCGCGGTCAGGCGGTTGCTGTCCTGGAGCAGGTCTCCGAAGCTGATGTCCGCGGCCACCCCGCCGTTATAGAAAAAGATATCGATATGTTTTCTTTTGGCCGCCTTGCCTCCCCCGTCCGGCAAATAGCAGCGGTAGGCCTGGGTGGTGTCCAGAGTCTGGCCCTGCACCCGCTCCCAGGGGCCGCCGGCCAGGGGCCGCACCCGGTAGGCCTGGTAGGGAGAGAGGATGACGAACTTCAGGCCCTGCTCCGCCAGGGCCGTTAGGGTGGGCAGGTTCACCGCGGTTTCCGGCAGCCACATGGATTCCGCGGGCCTTTGAAAGCGGTGGGCGAAATCCTGGAGGCCCCAGACAATCTGGGTTTCCCGGTCCCGGGGGCTGGCCAGGGGCAGGATGGCATGGTTATAGGCCTGGGCCAGGGCGTTGCCATACCCCAGCCGTTCCAGACTCTGGCGGTCGGCCTCCAAGATCCGCTGGTAGGTCAGGGGGGCCCTGGCCTCCAGCCAGCTTATAAGGGTGGGGCCGAAATTGAAACTGAGATATTCGTAATTATTGCTGATGTCCAGAATGCGGCCCTGGTGGTCATAGATGCGGGCGCAACTGTTGGGGGTGTAGCATTCGGCATTGATGCGGGAGTTCCAGTCGTGGTAAGGATGGGCGCTGGTCTCCACTTCGACCTGCTCGATCCAGGGGTTTTCCCGGGGAGGCTGATAGAAATGGCCGTGGATGACCACGTAACCCTGGGGCCCTTTTTTGCTGGGCGGGGAGTCCATCTGCTTTCCGGCACCTCGCGAGTTAGGCTATCTTAATCCGGCTGGGGATTCCTGTCAATCACCGTTCCAGGGATACCGGGAGCAGGAAAATTAAACCAGAAATCCCCAGAGGAACTTGACAAGATTAAAAAATCGGATATTCTTAACTGTCTATCGGTATTTCAGCGGGAGGCTAAAGTGTACGCCATTATCAAGACCGGCGGCAAGCAATATCGGGTCTCCCCCGGGGACGTCCTCCGGGTGGAGCGCTTGCCCGGAGAGCAGGGCGATGAAGTGGTTCTGGACCAGGTGCTGATGGTGGGCGGCGACCAGGAACTTATGGTCGGCCAGCCCCTGGTGGAGAACGCCACTGTCCGGGGCCAGATTTTGCGGCAAGGCAAGGCCAAGAAGATCCTGGTTTATAAAAAGAAACGCCGCAAGAATTATCGGCGCAAGCAGGGCCACCGGCAACTCTTTACGGCCTTGCAGATCCAGGAAATCCTTTTGTAAGGTGATTTGCGGGGAGGGTAGGGGCCACCGGCCCTTAGCCCCTTTCCCTAAAACAGGAGTTTCAACCATGGCACATAAAAAAGCGGGCGGCAGTTCCCGGAACGGCCGGGATAGCGCGGGCAAGCGCCGGGGCGTCAAGCGCTTTGCCGGCCAGGCGGTCCAGGCCGGCACTATCCTGGTGCGCCAGGTGGGCACCCGCCTCCACCCCGGAAACAACGTGGGCCTGGGCCGGGACTTTACCCTGTTCGCCAAGATTGACGGCGTGGTGGCCTTTGAGGCCTTCGGCAAAGATCGCAAACGGGTCAGCGTTTATCCCCCAGCTTGAAATCCTTTCCCGATGAGGCGGAGATCACCGTCCGGGGCGGCAACGGCGGAGCCGGCTGCGTCAGTTTCCTGAGGGCGCGGCATCGGCCCCAGGGCCGGCCCGACGGCGGCGACGGCGGGGCCGGCGGCGACGTGCTCCTGGAGACGGCCGCCTCCCGCACCCTAAGCCTCTTTAAGCGGCGCAAAATCTTCCCCGCAGCAAACGGCGGCCGCGGCCAGAGCCGGGACCGCCACGGCAAGAACGGCCCCTCCCTCGTCATTCCCGTGCCTCTGGGCACCCTCGTCTTTAATCTGGATACCGGCGAATTCCTGGGGGACCTCCTGACCCCCGGCGCGCGCCTGGTGGTGGCCAAAGGCGGGCGGGGCGGCAAAGGCAACGCCCACTTTGTCTCTTCCCGCCTGCGTTCCCCCCGCTTCGCCCAGCCCGGTGAAAAGGGGGAGGAGCGCCGCTTGCGCCTGGAGTTGCAAATCCTGGCGGACGTGGGCCTGATGGGCGCGCCCAATGCCGGAAAGACCACGCTCTTAAAGGCCCTCACCGCGTCCAAGGCCCGGGTGGGGGCCTTTCCTTTTACCACCCTGAGTCCCCAGTTGGGGGTCATGATTGGAGAGATCCAGCAGGAACCCCTGATTTTGGCGGAGATTCCCGGCCTGATCCCCGGGGCCCACCTGGGCAAGGGCCTGGGGCACCGCTTCCTGCGCCATTTGAAGCGCACCCGGCTCCTGGTCCAGGTCATCGACCTGAGCGGGGTGAACCCGGAGCAGCCCCTGGCGCCCCTGAAAGAACTGGAAGTGGAGATGGATGCCTTTGATCCCGGGCTTGCGGCCCGGCCCCGCCTGGTGGTCCTCAACAAGTCGGACCTGCTGGACCCGGATTTTCCCAGGGAGGCCGTGCTCCGGGCCTACGAGGACGCGGGCTGGCAAACCCTGGTGGTTTCCGCCCAGACCGGGGAAGGCATCTCCCTCCTGCGCCAGACCTTGTGGGAAAAGGCCGCCCGGCTGGAGACAGAGCCCCGGGAAGATTAAAAAATTCCTACCATAAATTTGCAGATCAAGGCATACTAGTTGTAATCACTACGAACTCTCTTCCCAAACCTTATTATTTATGCGGGTTGGGAAGGGGGGTGTGGGGTATAATCGCTAACTTAAGCAATATTTGTCATTCTGAACGGAGCGAAGCGTAGTGAAGAATCTCCTTTTTCAATAGCCTTGAGATTCTTCGCTGCGCTCAGAATGACAGAAGAGCCTTAGGTTAGCGCTTATGGGGGGTGTAGGGGAAGGGGCAGGGACCCGTAGGGCGGGCGTCTCGCCCGCCTTTAGTCCCTGGCCCCTCCCCCCACAGACTCACTCTCATGAAACAGACGCGCCAAAAATATCTGGGCCAGGCCAAACGGGTGGTGCTGAAGATCGGCAGCGCGGTCCTCACCGGGGCCCAGGGCCTCAATCAGCCCCTCATCCAGCGCCTGGTGGGGGAGATCGCCCAGTTGCGGGCCAAGCGCCAGTTCATCCTGGTCTCCTCCGGGGCCATTGCCGCGGGCCTGCGGAAACTGGGCATGGCCGAGCGCCCCAGCGGTATGCCCCAGCAGCAGGCGGTGGCCGCCGCGGGCCAGAGCATCCTCATGTACACCTATGAGGAGGCCTTTGCCGCCCACGGCCTCAAAGTGGCCCAGATTCTCCTCACCCACGAGGACCTGGAATCCCGGAAGCGCTTCCTCAACGCCCGGAACACCCTGGGCAACCTGGTGGAGTGGGGCGTGGTGCCCATCATCAACGAAAACGACACGGTGGCCACCGATGAGCTCAAATTCGGGGACAACGACAACCTGGCCGCGCTCATCTGCAACCTGGTGGACGCGGACCTGCTCCTGATTTTGACCGACATCGACGGCCTCTACGACCGGGACCCCCGCCAGCATCCGGAGGCCCGGCTTCTTTCCCTGGTGGAGACCAGCGACCCGGTGCTGCAAAAAGCCCCGGGCCGCCGGGCCGGGGCTTTGGGGCGGGGGGGCATGGTCACCAAGATGCAGGCAGTGAAAAAGGCCGCGGCCGCGGGCATCCCCAGCCTCATCGCCAACGGCCTCACCCCCGGCATCCTGGACGCGGTCTTCAAAGCCCGGGACGTGGGCACCCTGTTTGTGCCCCAGGCCCAAAAGCTGAAAAGCCGCCAGTACTGGCTGGCCTACAACGTCACCCCCCAGGGGTCCATCCTGGTGGATTCCGGGGCCCGGCAGGCCCTGGTGCGCCATAAGAAAAGCCTGCTGCCCGCGGGGATCGTGGAGGTCTTCGGAGGCTTTCGCAAAGGAGCGCCCGTGCACCTGGTGGACCCGGAGGGCCGGCCCTTCGCCATGGGCCTCACCAACTACTCGGCGAGGGACATCAACCGCATCAAAGGCCGCCAAACCCAGGAAATCGCCCAATCCCTGGGCCATAAGGATTACGACGAAGTCATCCATAGAGATAATTTGGTCATTTTCCCGGAGATTTGAGGCGGGGGAGGGGAGGAGTGGAAGGAAATTTGGGGGCGGGGGCTAAGGGCCGCGGGCCCTTACCCCCTCCCCCAAACCCCCACCCCCAATCCCATATTTAGTTACTTTCCGCTTAATTTATGTAGTTATTTTGGAGAATTAAATTATGGATAAGAGAATTAGAAAAAATGAGATTTGTATAATAGGACTTCCTAGATGTGATTTCGTTTTTTCGTCAACTCGTACTTGTTTCATTGCGTATGGCTTCATGGAAAGTAATCTTGAGATGACGATCTTACGAAACTTGATAGAGCAGAAAGGAGTTCAAGCTGTTGAGGCTGGTGGGGCACTTGCTCCTGCTCAAAGTGCTTTTTGCGCCAAAATTTGTTCTAAAATAATTACATCACAATTTTGTATTGTACTTTTGAACAATGAAGAAGAAGCAGGGCGTGAGATCCCAAATGCCAATGTAAATATGGAATATGGGTTGATGCTTGGATTTAATAAATATATTATTCCTTTTCAAAGAGAATCTCAAAAATTGCCATTCGATGTCGCTGGGCTTGATACAATAAAGTACACGAGCATGAATGTTGAAAGATTGGCAAGGGATGCGATCGACCAAGCTATTGAGGTTACCCAACAAGATACATCGCAACCGATAAACCCAGACCAAGTTATAAGCGTATTTCTATTATCTAAAAAGGCTCTTTTTAACCGGTTAAATACCCAAGGCGATAGAGATATTTATCAGCTTGGGGAACCTCTGGGATTTAATTTATTAAATGATTTTAGTGGATTTGGTTATATCTTTTTTGGAAATTTCACATTCTTGAGGGCGGAAAATGTCATTTGGCGTTTACAGATGCTAAAGGATATTTTATCTGAAAGAATTAAAACTATCCCAAATCGTATTGAGTTAGGCTTAATCAAGCCAGAATTAGCTCAAGTCTGGCAAGAATTTATAGATCGCTTAGAGATATGGATAGTAGTTACAAGTGACGAGAATAAAAGCAAAATATTAGAAATATTAGCTGGTGCTCCTTTAGGTTATTCTATACAAATCTTTTCGCTAGATGATGTAAAGTCAGAACTAGATGCACTTACAAAAAAGATGGGAGAGTCTCAGCCGGAATCTTAGGACATCGAAGGCAGAAATTGGTAGCATATGAATTTTGCCTGTGCCCCTTAATGGTAGCCGCAGGCTTTAGCCTGCACCGGAGAAATTTAGATTGGGCATGGTCCACAATATCTAAAAACAAAAAGGCTACGAATTGAATTTAGACGAAGCGATAATACTCGAAAAATTCAGCAGCCGCATGGAGGCCGACATTGCCGCGGGGCTGCTGGAGTCCGAGGGCATCGAAACCCTGGTCCTGGCCGACGACGCCGGGGGCACTTACCCCATGCTGCAGTTCATCCGGGGGGTGCGCCTGCTGGTGGCCCCGGAGGACGAGGCCCAGGCCCGGGAAATCCTCCAGGCCATGGAGACCGGGGAGGTTGCGGAGTCGGAGTGGCAGGCCGGGACCGAAGCGACTATCATTCCTTTCCAGAAAAAGACCTTGGAGCAAGCGATGGATATACCCCAAGTCATTCAACAGATGGCCCAGGACGCCAAAGTCGCGGCCCGGAAATTGGGCACCCTGTCCCGGGAGGTCAAAGACCGGGTCATCCTCCGGGTAGCGGAGTTATTACGACAGCAGCAGGCCCGCATCCAGGAGGAAAACCGCAAAGACGTGGCCGCGGCTAAAGAACAAGACTACCCCGCGGCCTTCATCGACCGCCTGACGCTCTCCGACAAGGTCATGGCCTCCATGGTCAAGGGGCTTCAGGAAGTGGCGGCGCTGCCCGACCCGGTGGGCGCGGTCACCGGCATGTGGGTCCGGCCCAACGGCTTGCGGGTGGGCCGCCAGCGCATCCCTCTGGGGGTGATCGGCTTCATCTACGAGTCCCGGCCCAACGTCACCGTGGACGCCGCGGCCTTGTGTTTTAAAAGCGGCAACGCGGTGATCCTCAAAGGGGGGAAAGAGGCGCTCCACTCCAACCTGGCCCTGGCCGCGCTCATGCAAGAGGCCCTGGCCGAGGCTGGAGTGCCCGGGGCCGCGGTCCAGGTCATCCCCAGCGTGGCCCGGGAAGCCACCCTGGAACTTTTGAAACAAGACGAACTGGTGGACCTCATCATCCCCAGGGGGGGCGAAGGGTTGATCCGCTTTGTGGCGGAGAACTCCCGCATCCCGGTGCTCAAGCATTACAAGGGGATCTGCCATATCTTCGTGGATGAGGGCGCGGACCTTAACCTGGCGGAGACGGTGTGCTTTAACGCCAAGGTGCAGCGCCCCGGGGTCTGCAACGCCATGGAGACCATGCTGGTGCACGAAGCCGCGGCCCGGGAGTTTATCCCCCGGATGTTCAAACGCTTCCGGGAGGCCGGGGTGGAACTCCGGGGCTGCCCCCGCACCCGGGAGATGGACCCGGAAGTAATCCCTGCCCGGGAAGATGATTGGGGCAAGGAATTTCTGGACCTGATCCTGGCGGTTAGGATAGTCGCGGACCTGGACGCGGCCCTGGCCCACATCGCCCGCTATAGCTCCAACCACACGGAGGCCATCATCACCCGGGATTACGAGCGTTCCCAGCGCTTCTTAAAAGAAGTGGATTCCTCGGTGGTCCTGGTGAACGCCTCCACCCGCTTCAGCGACGGCTTTGAACTGGGGCTGGGCGCGGAAATCGGCATCAATACCTCCAAGCTCCACGCGTTCGGACCCATGGGCCTGGAGGAACTGACCACCACGAAATTTATCGTCTATGGGAATGGGCAGATTAGGGGATGAGGGAAAAAGGGGAAAAGGGGGAAGAGGGTCGGGTTTTTTAAGTCCCCCTTTCCTAAAGGGGGATTTAGGGGGATTTTTAACAGGTTAGGCAAAGTCCCCCCTGACCCCCCCCTTTAGAAAAGGGGGGAAGATCGTCGTCCATTCAAGAACTTTTCCCCTGGCTTAAAATCATAATAATTCTGGGACATAACCTTAGGATAAAACTCTGACTGCTCTCCGACCCAAACGCCTGGGCCTCTTCGGGGGCACCTTCAACCCCATCCACTACGGCCATCTGCGCACCGGGGAGGAGGTGACCGAGGCCCTGGGGCTCACCCGGCTCTGGTTCATTCCCGCGGCCCAGCCGCCCCACAAGACGGCCCAGCAAATCACACCCTTCGAGATGCGCCTGGAGATGACCCGGCTGGCGGTGGGGCGTCATCCCCGCATCACGGTTTCCGACATCGAGGGCCGCCGCCCGGGAAAATCCTACTCCATCGAGACCCTGCGCCAGGTCCGGCAAGAACAGGGGCGGGACTGGGAGCTTTACTTCATCCTGGGATTGGACGCCATCCTGGAGATCACCACCTGGAAGGACTATGCGGAGCTCTTTACCCTCTGCCACTTTGTGGTGCTGGACCGCCCGGGCTACGACCGGGGCCAGTTGGAGGAGGTGCTCCGCCGGGAGGTCCACCCCCAATTCCAACCCCTGGAAGGGGAAGCCGGTTTCCGGCACCCCTCGGGGTATAAGGTCTTTCTTCTGGCCACCACCTTAATGGATATTTCCGCCACCCGCATCCGCCGCCTGGTGGGTGAGGGACGCTCCATCCGATATCTCTTGCCGGAAGCGGTGCGAAGATATATAATTAAACAAAAATTATATCTGTGAAGGAGACCATCACGGCGGTCGCCACCAAACCCCTTGCGGTGGAGAACCTGTTAGAACTGGCGGTCAATACCATTGCCTCCGTCAAGGGCCTGGAACCGGTCGTACTGGAGGTGAAGGGGCTCTGTTCCTTTGCCGATTATTTTCTGATCTGTTCCGGAAGTTCCCGGCGGCATGTCCTGGCCCTGGCCCAGCACCTGGAAGAGGATCTGGGTAAGGCCGGGGTCAAGCCCCTGGGAGCGGAGGGTCTCCAGGAGGGCCTCTGGGTCCTGCTGGATTACAATGACGTGGTGATTCATATCTTTTCCCAGCCTCTCCGGGAATTTTACAATCTTGAGGGTTTATGGGCCGAGGCTCCCCGGATGTTCATGGAGACCGGCTCCCCTGTTTCTCCTTCCTCCCTCTCCGGCGGACCCAGGCCGACAACGCCGGAGGAGACCGATCAGACCCGCCATGAATAATTTTCTTGCCTCCTGCAGGAAGCCGGCACTAATCCTTTTATTGGTCCTCAGCGTGCTTTTGGCTCAAACCCGGGGCGCCTGGGCGATTTTCGATGAATTTAAGACTCTTACCGCCGAGAAAGAGAGAGATATAGGCGAGCAATTTCTCTTGGAGTTGCAGCAAGCAGTTCCCCTCATAGACGATCCTTTCCTCACTTCCTATATTAATCGCCTGGGACAAAGACTGGTGGCCCAAATCGGGTCTCAACCTTTTAATTATAAGTTTTTTATCATCCAAGACCCCTCGATGAATGCCTTTGCCGTGCCGGGCGGTTATATCTTTCTCCATAGCGGCATGATTATGTTGGCCGAGCGAGAAGGTGAACTGGTAGGGGTGATGGCCCATGAAATTTCCCACATCTATTGCCGGCACATGGCCAAAATGATGGAAAAAGCCAGAACTGTCACCGTCGCGTCCTTAATCGGCATGATGGCCTCCATATTCCTGGGGGGAGCCTTGGCGCAGCCCCTGCTCCTGGGCACCATGGCCGGAGGGGAAAGCGCCATGCTGGCATACAGCCGGGACTTTGAAGCTGAGGCTGACGCCATGGGGTTCAAGTGGATGCAAAAAGCCGGCTATAACCCCCGGGACATGGTGAGCATGTTTAACAAGATGAATAAACAGCGGTGGTTCGAGGGCGGGAAGACTCCTCTTTACCTCAGAACCCACCCTTTCACAGACGATCGCATCGTGGACCTCTCTCACCAGCTGGCTATCCATCAAAAGGATCTGCCGCCAGAAGGGGTTAATCCTGATTTCCAATATTTCAACATCAAGTTGGCGGCTATCTGCGGCAACCCCCATCAGCTTTTTCGGCGCATGACCCAAGATGCCCTGCGGGAGCCGCAGAACCCGATCTTCCAGTACGGCAAGGCCCTGGCCCTGGCCAAACTGGAGCGCTCCGACGAGGCCCTCGCGGCTTTCCAGCAGGCCGTGAAACTGGACCCGAGAAACGACCTGATCCAAAGGGATCTGGCCATTTACTATTTCCAGCGCAACCGCTATATTGACGCCCTGAAACTCCTGGACGAGCTATCCCGGCGACACCCCCAGGACGAAGTGATTCTTTTCTACCTGGGGCGCATCTACCAGGAACGCCGCCAGTTCGATCAGGCCCTGCCCCTGTTCGAAAAGGTGCACAAGCTCAATCCCGCGTTTATCGAGGTCTTTTACAGCCTGGGAACCGTCTATGGGGAAAAGGGGCAGTTGGGCCCGGCCCATTACTATCTGGGCTTTCACAGCCTGAAGGTGAAAGCCCTCCCCACCGCGCTCTTTCATTTCAGGAAGGCGTTACAGAACCTCAGCGCCGGGGACCTCCGCTATCCCGAAGTGAAACGCCAAGTCGCCCGGCTGGAGAAGATGCGGGTCCGGGTGCATAATTGATGAGGTGGGGGAGGGCTGCCGGAGTAAGCAGTAAGCAGTGAGCAGTAAAAAGAGAGCGGTTCGATAGGTATTTTTTGCTGTTCACTGCTCGCCGTTCACTGGTCTCCTGGTCCTCCCCCCGGAAACATCACCCAGGAGCCAGCCTTGCCCATCTATGAATATCGCTGCCTGGACTGCCGCCGCATCTCCAGTTTCTTAATCCTGAACTTGCAAGAGCAATTCACTCCCCTTTGCCGGCAGTGCGGCAGCCAGGCCCTGGAGCGCATCCTTTCCCGGGTGAATGTGCGCCTGTCGGAGGACACCCGCCTGGAGCGCCTGGCTGACCCTTCCCAATGGTCCGGAGTGGATGAGAACGACCCCAAAAGCGTGGCCCGGATGCTGAAAAAAATGGGCCAGGAGATGGGGGAAGACTTTCCCGGCGAGGCGGAGCAGATGGTGGAAGAGGCCATGCAGAACGGGGGAGAAGAGGGCGGTGAGACCGGCTTTGACTAGCAAGCCCCGCGCCCAGCAATCCTTCCCCTCCGTTTGCTGGCTTAATTACTGGTCTCTGTTTGGGATTTAGGTTTATTCCCGCTTGATTTCTTGGTCTTCTGGGCCAGGCCGTCAGCTTCCCGGGAACCGGCCGGGGCTTGACGGAAGAGGTCATAATAAGCGCCCTTCTGATCCTTCCCCTGTTTCAGGGTCACCTTTCCCCCCTTTTTCTGCAATTCCGCCATCTTGGCTTTGGCGGCCTTGGCGTCCCGGAAACGGGCCACCCGGGACTGGGTGGATGGTGCTTTGGCGGCAGCAGAGGGCTTTTCTTTGAGCTTCTGGGTCCCCCGGCCAGGTTTAGACGGGCTGGAATCAAAGCTGTTTTGGAATTTCAGCTTTTGGGCCACCTCCCGGCGGAGCCGCTGCAGTTCCTCCTCCTTGGCCTTTTGCTCCCGCAGGGAAGCTCCCTTTTTGGTCTTTTTGGCGGGAGAGGATGGTGATGCCGGGGATGCGGTGAGAGACCCGGTTACCGGAGGATGTGGGGCGGCAGAGGCTGTCAGGGCCGGCGGCGGCGTCGTGGGGGTGACCGCAGCCCCGGGCGCGGCGGGCAAAGACTTGGCCCCCGGCGCTCCCGGGGGCGCTTCTGCCGGCGGGACCCACTGGGCCACCCGGGGGGCTTCCACAGTTACCAGCCCCCAACCGCTGAGCCAGCGGTAGATATCCCCCCGGCCCGCCAGCACCCCAAGGATGAAGATAATCACCATCATCCAGGCCAGCCCCAGGGCCCCGCAAAGGACCTGCTTCAACCCCAGGACCATCTGCCACCGGGGCTTCTTGATCTTCTTCCCCCGCCCTTCCGGCATTCGTCCCCCTAATGCAATGGGTTAGGGTTTTTGGGGGAGGGGGCCAAGGGACACAGGCGAGACGCCTGTGCAACCAGCCCATGCCCCCTTCCCCCACAAGCTCATCTCCTCACATCGTCTCCGGGGCCGCCACGCCCAGGATGTGCAGGCCGTGGGCCAGCACGGTTTGGATGGCTCTCACCAGGCAGAGCCGGGCCTGGCTTAACGTCAAATCTTCGGAGATAAAGCGATGTTTATAGTAATAACTATGCAGTTGGGAGGCCAGTTCCGTCAAGAAATAAGTGATGCGGTGGGGCTCCAAATTCCGGGCCGCGCCTTCCACCAGTTCTGGGTAGTTGGCCAACATTTTGAGGAGCGCGGTCTCTTCCGGAAGTTCCAGAAGAGGGAACAGGGCCGGGTCCGGCTCCGGGACGGCGATTCCCTGGGCCCCGGCCTGGCGGAAGACGGAGGCCAGCCGGGCGTGGGCGTATTGTACATAGTAAACCGGGTTTTCCGGGCTCTGGGTCTTGGCCACCTCCAGGTCGAACTCCAGGTGGGCGTCGGGGCGCCGGGTGAGGAAGATGAAGCGGGCCGCGTCCTTGCCCACTTCGTCGATGACTTCCCGCAGCGTCACGAAGGTGCCCCCCCGGGTGGTCATAGCCACAGGTTCGCCGTGGCGCAAGAGGGAAACCAGTTGCACCAGGATCACTTTCAACCGGCCCCCGCAGCCCAAGGCCTCCACCGCGGCCTGCAGCCGGGGCACGTAGCCGTGGTGGTCCGCGCCCCAGATATCCACCACCAGGTCGTAGCCCTCCTCAAACTTGTGGAGATGATAGGCCACGTCCGAGGCGAAATAGGTGGTGACCCCGGTGCTGCGCCGGACCACCCGGTCCTTCTCGTCGCCGAATTGGGAGGAGTTGAACCACAAGGCCCCGTCCTTCTCATAGAGAAAGCCCTTTTCTTTCAGGAGGGCAAAGCTCTTCTCCACCTCCCCCCGGCGGTAGAGGTCGGTTTCGCTGAACCAGCGGTCGAACCTGACGCCAAAATCCTCCAAATCCTTCTTGATGTCGTTCAGTATGACGTCCCCGGCATAGCGTCCCAGGGTGATAGATTCTTCGTCCGTGGGGGTAGGGGAGGGCGGAGGATTATGGCCCGCCAGGTAGTCCCGGGCCAGGTCTTTCATGTAGTCCCCCTGGTAGCCGTCTTCGGGGAAGTCGATCTTTTCCCCCTGGAGTTCCCGGACGCGGAAATAGAGGGATCTCCCCAGGGTGTTGATCTGGTTGCCCACGTCGTTGATGTAGTATTCCCGGACCACCTCATAGCCCGCGGCGGCCAAGAGATTCGCCAGGGCGTCCCCCAAAGCCGCGCCCCGGCCGTGGCCGATGTGCAAAGGCCCGGTGGGGTTGGCGCTGACGAACTCCACCTGCACCTTTTGGCCCCGGCCCAGGCCGCTGTTGCCGTAGGCGGTGCCCAAGTTATGAATCTCCGGGATCACCTGCCGCCAATAGGACTCCTCGATAAAAAAATTGATGAACCCGGGCCCGGCGATTTCCACTTTATGGAGCATCCCCTCCGGGGCCGCGAGATTTTTGCTGATGGTTTCCGCGATCTTCCGGGGGGGCATCTTGGCCTGGGAAGCCAGGACCAGGGCCAGATTGGTGGCAAGGTCGCCATGCTCCGCCTGCTTGGGGGCCTCCACTTCGAAGGCGGGGAGGGTGTCAAAAGTGAGCTCGCCCGCGGCCTGGGCGTTTTCCACCGCGGCGGTAATCAGGCCTCGTAAGGTTTCTTTAAGTCGCATAAGAGAAGGTTTTCAGTTTTTGGTAAAATCGCTCATCCTTCCCAAGCTTGGCTTGGGAACGAGTCATTCATGTTCCAAAGGAACATCCAAAGCCATGAAATTATTGTAGGGTGCGTCTCACGCACCATTTTCGGCGCGTAAGACGCGCCCTACAAGAGACTATGAAACCGGCGAGGGCGGCGGTTCTACATTTTTCGCCGATAAGTAGCATTCCCTCGGCACAATTCTTAAGTCATTGATCGATGTTATTTACTGTTAATAATCATAAAGCTTTTTCATATAATTGATTAAAAAATATTTCAGCAGAAGAAACAATGGAATTAACATAGGATTCTTTTATTATTATAAACCTATCACTTTCTAATTCTAATCCTTTTGTATGCCTTATAATATTTTTTAATTTACCAGGGCTTTTAGTCGCGTCTACATCTCCCTCTGCATGTACAATACAATTTCTAATTCTGTTTAATTTTTCTAATCTTGACCAGGTATTAGGTAAATCAATCAAACATACTTTTTCAAGATATAATTTTGCCCTTTCAATTCCAACACCTTTCAAGTCATCTATTCCTATTGATAATTTTTTATAACCATGTAAATATCTACAAAGGCTATTCATTGAATTTTCAATAAATGAATATACCATTACAAGGATTGAACGTCGAAATATATTTAACAATACCTTTTCAATCTCGAAATAATCTACAGCAAAATCTTCTCCCATCCTTTTCAAAGTTTCAAGATCTAAATGCCTGGCAGCGACTTCGGCCTCGTAACGCTTGTTTATTTCCTCCATATCGCGTTTAAACTTAAGCTCAATTTCTGAAATATAATCCTTGACACTTTCTAATTTATATCTTGTTTGCTCTTCTATTACTCTTTTGGCAAAACCATGTGGATCCATTGTATATTTTGTATATATATCCATCGCTAATTTCCCTTTAGCTGCATTTTAACAAAGCAATATCTTTTCGTTCCTAAGTTAACTTTGGTAACCGGAGTATAGGGCGGCCCCTGGCCGCCATTAATCGGTGGGCGTAGCCCGCCCTATACTGACCACTGGCCACTGATCACTTCTTTTCCTGCGGCGGCACTTCCACCACCGGCTTGGCCTTCAGGGTCATATCCCTGGTAAACTCCAGGCAGTGCTGGCCGGTGAAGGAGAATTTCTTGACGCAGTTCTCCCGCCAGGCGCAAATCAGGCAGATGCTGGGTTCCTGGGCGTCGGGCTTCCTATCCATGTCGAGACCTCAGAAAAAATCTGTAAAGATGTTGCTCGTTGGAGAAAAACTTTAAAATCCCCCTAAATCCCCCTTTAGAAAAGGGGGACTTAATAATCCAATACTTGTTGATAACAGGAGACTTCTCTTATTTCCCCCTTTTTTAAAGGGGGGATAGGGGGGATTTTTTCAAACCCATTCCTCAATTTCGACTTTTCCAGACCTTTCATCTCATGCTCCCAGATAGCGCCGGGGATTGGCGTTTCCCAGGGCCAGGTAGATTTCGTAGCTGATGGTCTGGGCCCACCCGGCCAGGTCGTCGCCGCTAATCCTCTCGCCCCGGTCTTCCCCCAAAAGAACCACCGGCTCCCCGGCCTGAATATCCTCCAGGTGGCTCACCTCCACCATGGTGAGGTTCATGCAGACCCGGCCCCGGATGGGGGCCCGGCGGCCCCGGATGAGGACCTCCCCCCGGTTGGAGATCAGGCGGCTGTAGCCGTTGGCGTAGCCCACCGGCAGCACCGCCAGGTCGCACCAATCCGGGGTGGTGTAGGTGCGGCCGTAGCTGATGCTCTCCCCCGGGGGCAGGCGCTTCACCTGGAGGACCCGGGTGGTCAGGGACATCACCGGTTGCAGAAGCACCGGCGGCAGGCGGTCCGTCGCGGGGGGCGAGCCGTAGAGCATAATCCCGGGCCGCACCAGGGCGAAATGCGCGTCTTTAAGTTCCCAGAGCGCGGCGCTGTTGGCGATGTGGCTTAAGGGGAGCTCCCAGCCCCGGTCCCGGGCGGCCTTAAGGAGCCCGGTAAATTGCTCCAGTTGCCTTAAGGTATAACTTTTATCCTCCTGGTCCGCCACTGCCAGGTGGGAAATCAGGCCCAGGACCTCCAATTGGGGGTAAGCCCGGAGTCCCTCCAGGAAAGGCAAAACCTCTTCCGGCAATAAGCCCAACCGGCCCATGCCGGTGTCCACCTTGAGGTGGACCCCCGCCTTTTTCCCCTGGGCCGCAGCCGCCGCAGCCAGGGTCTGGGCCACGTCCTGCCGGAACAAGGCCGCCTCCAGGCCGGCGGCCACCGCTGGCTCCGCTTCCTCCGGCAAAATCCCCAGGAGCAGGAGAACGGGAAGGTTAAGGCCGGCCCGGCGCAGGCTCAGGCCTTCCTCCAACGACCCCACCCCCAGGTAGTCCGCGCCTTCCGCGGCCAGGGCCCGGGCCGCGGGCAGGAGGCCGTGGCCGTAGGCGTCCGCTTTGACCACGGCCATGAATTTTACCCCTGGGTCGCACAAGGAGCGCAGTTGCCGGTAGTTATGGCGCAAGGCCGCCAGATCAACGGCCAGGTCCACCATGGAGGTGACGATCATGGGCTTTCCTGGTTTTTTCTATTGCGGTTCAATAAAATTGAACGATTTTCAGTCGAGGAAAAGGCTTGGAAAATGGGAGGCATTTTCCCCCCTTTTCTAAAGGGGGGTCAGGGGGGATTTTATGGAACGCGTTGAAAATCCCCCTAAATCCCCCTTTAAAAAAGGGGGATTTAAAAACCCGATACTCGGGGCCTTCCCAAATAATTATCACCCAATTTAGGAACCTTGGCGCTATAAGGCGCTTATTCCTTGGGCCGGTACTCCGGGGGAATCTGCTCCCCTTGCTGGATTACCTTCTGCTCCAGGATCAGCTTATGGCCGCTCAGGATATCCCGGATGCGGGAATCGCTCAAGGCCAGGATCTGGGCGGCAAAGATGGCCGCGTTCTTGGCCCCCGCGGGCCCCAGGGCCATGGTGGCCACCGGCACGCCCGCGGGCATCTGCACCGTGGAGAGCAGGCTGTCCAGCCCCTGGAGAGGAGAGCTGGGGAGCGGCACGCCGATCACCGGCAGGGTGGTCTCCGCGGCCACCACCCCGGCCAGATGGGCCGCGGCCCCCGCGGCGGCAATGATCACTTTTAGCCCCCGGCCCGCGGCCTCCCGGGCATAAGCCAGTACCCGCTTGGGGGCGCGGTGGGCCGAAGCCACCGTCACCTCCACGCCGATGCTCCATTCCTTGAGCAGGGCCGCGGCCGGCTCCACGCTGGGCCAATCCGAGGCACTGCCCATCACGATCCCTACCACCGCACTTTCCGCCATGTTCGGTTCCTCTGGTTGGGGTTGGTGGGGGGAGGGGCCAGGAGATTAGTGAGCGGTGAGCAGTAGGCAGTGAGCAGAAAAAACCAGACCCATTGGGCCATTCTTTCTTACTGCTTACTGCCCACTGCTTACTCCAATTGTCCGCCTCCCCCAAACCTCCTATGCCTAGATCAATACCAGTTGGCCAGGCGGAGCACGGTGTCCACGTAGGCCTCAGAGTGGTTATAACTATAGACGGCCCGGCGCCAGCTGGAGCGTTTCTGGCGGTCAAAACCGCTTTTGTGCAAATAGCAGGCAATGCTGAAGATGGCGTCCGCGTGGGTGAACAGGTCCACCCGGCCGTCGCCGTCTCCGTCCGCGCCGCAGTTTTTCAGGCTGGTGGGAAGAAACTGGCAAAACCCCATGGCCCCGGCCCAGGACCCTTGAAAGGAAAAGGGGTCCAGCCGACGGGCCCGGCAATATTCCAAGAAGACCCGGAGCTCCCGGCGGGCCCAGTCCGCTTTTTTGCGGAGGCGCCCCCGGAGGTCCGGGTCCAGGTCCAAATCCCGGATCACTTCCGGGGTATCCATGACCGCCAGGGAGGCGAAGACGTTGAACACCGGATAGCGGCCGGTGGCATTGCCCAGATCGCTCTCCACGGTGAGGATGCCCACGATCACTTCCGGGGCCACCCCATAGCGGGCTGCGGCCCGGTCCAATTCCCGGCGGTGCTCCTGCAGGTAGACGCGGCCCCGGTCCACCACCTGGGGCGTCAGAAACTTCCGGTAGATGTCCGTGGTTTCCTTGCGCAGGTAGGCGATCTTGCGCACCACGTCCGGGAGGAAGCTGTTCCGGGGGTCGGCAAAGGTCTGGAAGACATAATCCTTGTCCAACCCCTTGCGCACCAATTGATATTTCAGGTCCACGTAGGCGATGGGGGGGGTGTCGGCTTGGGCTGGAGGGCCTAGAAATAGGAGACCCAGAAGGGCATAGAGGATTATTCCCCAAAGACGCGGTTGCAGCATTTCTCCCCCCCTTTCCTGGCCCTCAAGCTACCCTGTTTACCCAGGTTTGTCAAGGTTGGTGGGGATTTCCTAAGAGGTAAAATGCGGTGTCAATTCTCATAGCATAGCTTGATTATTTCTTGACAGATGTTTATGTTTATGTAAACTATATTTCACTATGAAAAAAGAACCCGAAAAGACCTTGATGGACAAATACCTGGAAGACCCTGAGGTTGCTAAATTGATGGCTCAGGGAGATTTAATTATGGAAGTCACTGAAACTCTTTGTGAGCTTCTTGAGAAGGAGAAGATTTCCCGGAAGGAACTGGCCGACCGTCTAGGGAAAACCAAGGGATTCGTCTCACATTTGCTGAGCGGCGGCCGGAATCTTACTCTGCGCACTGTGGCTGATATCCTCCATGTCCTGGGATATAAAGTGTCTATCACGCCATATAAGGAAGAAATCCAAGGAGAGATAAGGTGAAACGTCAGCCCGCCAAAAGAGAGCCCCCCGGGGCGAAAGAAGCTCAACGCTTAAACCTGCGCGCCTGACAACGTGATATATCGGCCGCCTAGGCCAGACGACCAGTTTTCATTTAGTAAAATCTCATACCTCAAAAAAGAACATTCGTGCTGGCCCAGATTATTCCAAAAAATTTAAGGGGGGTTGTCTGGGAAAACCAGCCCCTGGCGCCGTTGACCACCTGGAAGATCGGCGGTCCCGCGCGCTTCCTGGCCGTGCCCCGGGACCTGGAGGACGTCTATGCCCTGATGGGCCTGGCTTATGACCGGGGCTGGCCCCTCTTTTTCCTGGGCCGGGGCTCCAACGTGCTCATCGCCGACGCCGGGCTGCCGGGCCTGACCCTACACCTGCCCAAAAGCCTGCAAAAGCTGGAGCGCCAGGGAGCCAGGCTCCGGGCGGGCGCGGGGGTGGCTCTCCCTCGCCTGGCCCAAGCCGCGGCGGCCTTGGGTTTCTCCGGCTTTGAATTCCTCACGGGTATCCCCGGCACGGTGGGGGGTGCGGTGCGCCTTAACGCCGGCGCGGAGGGGCAAAATCTGGCGGGCGTGCTCCGCCGGGTCTGGGTGGCCACCCCCCAATTGCAGCTTCTGGAATTCACCGCCGGGGAACTGGCCCTGGGCTACCGCTCCTCCCTTCTCCTGAACTTCCCCCACTGGCTGGTAGTGGAAGCGGAGTTCATCCTGGAAACCCCGGCCCCGCCCGAGGCGGTGCAGGAGAGGATGCGCCAGCTCCTGGCGGCCCGGAAGGCCCGCTTCCCCGCCAACCCCAGGAGCTGCGGCAGCATCTTCAAGAATCCCCCCGGAGCCCTGGCCGCGGGCGCGCTCATCGACCAGGCTGGCTTTAAAGGCAGTCGGCGGGGCGAGGCCCAGATTTCCCGGAAACACGCCAACTTCATCCTCAACCAAGGCCGCGCCACGGCCGCCCAGGTGCAGGCCCTCATCGCCGACATCCAGGAAAACATCTGGCGGACCCAGGGCGTAGCCCTGGAACGGGAAGTCGTCTTCCTGCCGGATGATTTGGGGTGAGGGGGGGAGGAGTGGATGAGTGGGGGAGGTGGTAAGGGCCATTACCCCTTACTCCACCCCACAATACCTTTACAAAACCCTGCTTAAGGCCGCCATTCTCTGGGCCAGGGGTCCCCGGGAGTTTCTGGCCACTTCCGGGACCAAATCGAGGGTGCTCCTTTTGATCTCTTCCAGGTAGGGGAGGGTGCCCAGGTATCTGACCCTGATAGCCAGCATCTTTTTGGAGACATCCTGGATGCGCTTGACTATCGGCGCCACGTCCTCCAGGTCGGTAACCTTATTAACAATCAAAAAGGGTTGATAATTTCCCACCGCCTGCTTCAGGGCAGGAAGATAATCAGGATGCTTCTCTTTCACCCTTTGCAGTAAGTCCGGGATATTTTTGGCCTTGCTGCCGTTGGGAGAAGTGGTGGCCTCATGGAGCAATTCCTGCAAAGCCAGGTTTTTTTTGCCCGCGTCGGCTGATTCTTCGCCGAACAGGCGGTTGAGACGGCGGAGCAGTCCCACCTTGATAAAATTATAGGCCTCCAGGTAAGCGGCAGGTTCGCAAGTGGTCACCACCAGGTGGGCGTCCGCGGCCAGGAAAAAATCCAGCATATTAAAGGAAGTATTGCTGCCCAGGTCCATGATCACGTAGTCCGCGTCCATGTCCCGCAAGGATTTGATCAATTTCATTTTGGACCAGAAACTGATGTTCGCGGACCCCAATTTGGAGCTGTCCCCGCCGATCAAATGGGGTCCGAATCTGGTGGGAATCATCAGATCCGTCAGATTGGGGACCGTGCGGGTGAAGTAGTCATTGATGCTGTTCTTGACATAGGTCTTGCCCAGGTAGAGATGCAGGTTGGCCCCCCCCAAATCCAGGTCCACCATCACCGTGCGGTGGCCCTGGGCGGCCAGAAAAACCCCCAGGTTGGCGGTGAAGGTGCTTTTGCCGATGCCCCCTTTGGCCCCGCCCACGGCAATAATCTTCTTTTGCCGGACCGTGGCCGGTGCCGGGACTATGGTTTGACAGGCCAAGAAGTCCTTCAACACCTCGTAAGAATCTTTGACCTTGATGAACCACTGCTGGTTTCTCTTCACCTGGTCCGGGGGTTCGTGGGGCTGCAGATCCGGGTGATAGCGCCGGGCCTTCTCCCGGAAGGCGTTTTTAATGGCTTCCAGGCTTAATTTATTGATAAAGTCAGATTGCAGGGCCCTTTGGGGGCCGAACAGATAAATCCCGGCAATCCGCACCTGGCTTAGTTTCTGGGAATATAGGTTCTGGTTCAGGTAAATCATGACGTCCTTCGCGCAAATGGGTCCCTGTGGTATTGCTATCGGCATCTTCCGGGAAATCCAAAAACATTGGTAAAAGCATCGTGACAGGGGAGGAGGAACCTATGCAGAAAGGGGAAATTTGGTATTTTGCGAAGCCCGGCCCGGAGAACACCGGGGCTTGCCTTGACCTGCTGGAAAAGGCGGTGGGCTTAGGGCTGCGCCATCTGGTGGCGGCCTCCACCACCGGCCTCAGCGGCGCCCAGGCCGCGGCGCGGCTGCCGCAGGCCCCGGAGGTCAATCTGGTGGTGGTGGGCCACTCCGTGGGTTTTAAAGGGCCCAATATCGATGAGTTCCAGGAGGAGCATTACCAGGAGATCGTCAGCCGGGGGGGTAAGGTGCTCAAAGCCACCATTCTCACCCATTCCCTGGATACCGCCATCGCCGATCAGTTCAAGGGCAGCGCCCCCACCCTGCTCATTGCCAATACCCTCCGGCGCCTGGGCCAGGGGATGAAGGTCTGCTGTGAAATCGTCATGGAGGCTACTGACGCGGGCCTCATTCCGGAGGGGGAGGAAGTGGTGGCCGTGGGCGGCACCGCCCGGGGCTGGGACACGGTGGCCGTTATCAGGAGCGCCGCGTCCAAACGGTTCATGCAGCTCACCGTCCTGGAAATTTGGGCCAAACCCAGGGGGTAGGTTAACAGTGAGCAGTGAGCTGTGAGCAGGAAAATCGAAATTCATTTGGACTGCTTACTGCTCACTGCTTACTGCTTACTCCCTCACCCGGCCCTCTCCTCAAATCCCATTATCATTGACAGGCAGTAGGCCGCAGGGGTATAAGGGGGCAGGGGACGGTGATGGCGAAAGCAGAGAAGGTGTTGTATGTCATAGATATCAGTTCTTATTTTTACCGGGCCTTCCATGCCATCCGGGGGCTGTCCACCTCCCGGGGTTTTCCCACCAACGCGGTTTTCGGGGTGACCAACATGCTCCTCAAGATCCTCCGGGAGCGGCAGCCCCACTACCTGGCCCTGGCCCTGGACTCCAAAGGACCCACTTTCCGGCACCGGAAATTTCCCACCTACAAGGCGCACCGGCCCCCCATGCCCCCGGAGCTGGTCATGCAGCTCCCCTATATTCATCAGGTGATCCAAGGTCTGAACCTGCCCACCCTGGAGAAGGAGGGTTTTGAGGCGGACGATCTCATCGGCACCCTGGTCAAGAAGGCCCGGGTCCAGGGGTTCAAGGTGGAGATCATCTCCGGGGACCGGGACCTGCTGCCCCTGGTCCAGGAAGGGGTGGACATGTGGGATCCCATGAAGGACGTGCGCTACGACCCGGAGGCCATTCAGGAAAAGTACGGGGTCTCCCCCCGGGAACTGGTGGAGGTCAAGGCCCTGGCCGGGGATGTCAGCGACAATATTCCCGGGGTGCCGGGAATCGGGGAGAAGACCGCGCTGAAGTTGATCGCCCGCTACCACACCCTGGAAAATCTGTTGTCCCACCTGGAGGAGATCAAGGAAAAGGCCCTGAAAGCCCGCCTGCAGGATTTTGCGGGACAGGCCCGCCTGAGCCGGGAGCTGGTGCTCCTGGATGAGCAGGTGCCCCTGGACGCGGACCCCGCGGCCTTGCAGCCCGGCCCCTGGGACCGGGAGGCGCTGCGGCGTCTCTTTGTGGAGCTGGAGTTCAGCAAGTTTAACAAGGAATTGGGGTTTGAGGCTCCCCGGGCCGGGGCCCATCAACTGGTGGAAAACCTGCAAGACCTGGAAGGAATAATCGCCGGCATCCGGGAGAGCGGCGAGATGGCCCTCTTTTTCCTGCTGGGGGAGCAGCACCCGGTCCTGGCCACGGTGGCCGGCCTGGGCCTGGCCTGGCGGGAGGGGGAAAGCGCTTACATTCCTTTTACGCCAGAGTTGTCCCTCCAGGCCGTTTGGGAGAAGCTGGGACCCCTGTGGACCGATGCCCGCATCGCCAAGGTGGGGGCGGACTTAAAGGCCGCGCTGCTGGCAGCCGGGCGGTTCGCTCCGGACCCCGCCGGCATCAGCGGGGACGTCCTCCTGGCCTCTTATCTCCTTAATCCGGTGCGCTTTGAGCAGAACCTGGAAAACGTGGCCCTCCATTATTTGGGAGTCAACCTGCCGGGCCCCAGGGAACTGGCGGGGCGGCCCCTGGCCGCGGCGGACCTGGACCCGGACCTGGCTTGCGCCTATGGGGGGGAGCGGGCCCAGGCGGCCCTTCGCCTCTGGCCGCTCCTGAAAGCCGAATTGGAAAAAGAAGGGCTGTGGGAGCTTTATACCGGCTTGGAACTTCCCCTGCTGACGGTGCTGGCCCACATGGAGGCCCGGGGCATTCTCCTGGACCAGGATTTTCTCCGGCGCTTCGGCCAGGACCTGGAAGGGGAGATGCAGCGGCTGGAGCAGGAGATCTACCGGGCCGCGGGGGAGACCTTCCTCATCCAATCCCCCCAGCAATTGAGCCGCATTCTCTTTGAAAAATTAAAGATCGCGCCCCAGAAGAAGACCAAGGGGAAGACCGCGTTTTCCACGGACAGCGAGGTGCTCCAGAGCCTGGCCCCGGAAGTCCCCATTGCCGCCCAGGTCCTGGAATACCGGAGCCTGGGGAAACTCAAATCCACTTACGTGGACGCGCTCCTGCGCCTGGTCAATCCGGCCACCGGCCGGGTGCACACCACTTTTTTGCAGTCCGTGGCCGCCACCGGCCGCCTCTCCAGCCGGGACCCCAACTTGCAGAACATCCCGGTGAGAGGGGAGCTGGGGTCCCAGATCCGCCAGGCCTTTGTGGCGCCGCCGGGCCACGTCTTTCTCAGCGCGGATTATTCCCAGATGGAACTCCGGCTCCTGGCCCATTTCTCCGGGGACCCGGTGCTGCTCAAGGCCTTCCAGGAAGGGGTGGACATCCACCGGCAGACCGCGGCCGTGGTCTTCGGCATCCACCCGGAACTGGTGACCGGGGAGATGCGGCGCCAGGCCAAGGTCGTCAATTTCGGCATCATTTACGGTATGAGCGCCTTCGGTCTGGCCAAGCAACTGGGGGTGGGCCAGCGGGTGGCCCAGGACTTTATTCAGCGCTATTTCCGCCGCCACTCCCGGGTCAAGGCCTTTCTGGAGGAGACCCTGGAGCAGACCCGGCGGCAGGGGTGGGTGACCACCCTGATGGGGCGGCGGCGGCAGATTCCCCAGATCAACAGCGGCAACCGCATCTTCCGCCAGGAGGCGGAGCGCGCCGCCATCAACACTCCCCTCCAGGGCGCGGCCGCAGATATCATAAAAAAAGCCATGTTGGAGGTGGAGCCGGCCTTGCGTAAAGACGGGCTGTCTGCTAAGATGCTTTTACAGCTCCACGATGAACTGCTCTTTGAGGCGCCGGCCGGAGAACTGGCGGCCGCCGCCCGGGTGGTGCGGCGGGTCATGGAAGAAGTGATTCTGCTTGAGGTCCCGTTGCTGGTGGAACTGCGAAGCGGCGGGAATTGGGGGGAGATGTCCCCCTTGGTGCCAAAGGACATTTTTAGATAACTATCTATAATTACTGATAATTAAAATAGGCCGAAAAAATGTTTTGCCGGGAGGCAAAAAAAAGTTTCTGTAGGCCATAATTTTTCTTGATATTTTACAGCCACTATTATTAAATGTGGGCATCTTACTAACCTTTAACCATCTCTTTGAAAAGGGGGGATAGATGATGAGGAAAGCAATGGTAAGGAAGGGTTTTGCTTTCGCGATTCTCATGGCCTTTGTCCTCGCCATGGGAGCAGGCTGCTGCGACGTCTGCAAAAAGAACGTAGATGAGGCCAAGATGTACGCCGATCAGGCGGCGGCCTCCGCGTCCAAAGCGGATAGCGCGGCTCGCAATGCCGAAATGGCGGCTGCGGATGCTAAAGCTTCAGCTGACAAAGCTGAGGCCGCGGCGGATCGCGCTGAGGCTGCTGCGGCTAAAGCCGAAGCCTGCCTGATGAAGAAGATGCGGAAGTAGCACCTGGGGTAGACTCAGCAAAATGCTGGAGAGGATAAAGTTCTCTCCGAAAGGGGGTAATCGATGAGGAAGGCGTTGATGAGCAAAGGCTATGCCTTGGCGCTCCTCGCGGTCTTTGCCCTGGTGCTGGGAGGTGCTGGCTGCTGCCAAAAGTACTATGATCAGTGCAAAATGTACATGGAGCAAGCCAAAGCTTCTGCAGATCGGGCTGCCGCGTCGGTTGTAAAGGCGGAAGCGGCTGCACAGGATGCCAAAGTCCCCGTACCGCGTGCCTCTGCTGCGGCCAATAAGGCCGAAGCGGCTGCCGCCCGGGCGGAAGACGCGGCAGAGAAAGTCTGTGCGAAGATGAAATACATGAAATCGGGCAAAAAGGCCAAAAAGGCCAAAAAAGCCAAAGCCAAAAAAGCCATGTAAATCATCCAGAAGTCATTGGGGTTTTTGACCCCGGTTTTAAGAGAGGGTGTGGTACGAGTATAAGCTCGCCACACCTTCTGTCTTTTTAGGGACCCCCTAAGGTAGCATTGACTGCTCCGAAAAATTCCAAGTTGAGACCTCTGCGAAAGTACTCTCAACTGTCATTCTGAGGGAGCGGAGCGACCGAAGAATCTAATAATTACGAGGAAATACGAGATCCTTCGCTTCGCTCAGGATGACAAAAAAGGGATTTCGCAAAGCTCTTAAGTTCCGAGTTTCCAGTTCAAGGTTCAAAAAACTGTGAGGGTGGCGGGAGGGGATGCCCGCCCTACGACTTTTCAGGACTTACGGGTGAGCCGACGGCTCAGGCGCGATTGCTTCGAAAAGTTTTGCCCGGCGCAGGCTAAAGCCTGGGGCTCCCCAATTTAGCCGTTTGCCCGCGATTGGTAGGGGGCGACCCCAGGGAAAAAGAAAAGGCGGGCCTTCGGCCCGCCTTAAGAAAGAGAATCTGTCCGGAGCAAGGGCTAGATAGAACCCCGGGAATCCGGGGACGCGCCTCCGCCGGTTCTGGTGATATCCACCGACATGCCGTTCTGCTCCTCCACGGTTTGCAAGACTTTGCGCATGTTTACCTGGTCCATCAAGGCCCGCTGCTCCAGCATGCTTAAAACATGGAGGAGCATGGAGCGGATCTTGTAGTAGACGTCCTCGTGTACGGAGAGATAGACGCGGCCATCCCGGAAGCCGATCTTGGCCGGTTCATAAATGTATTCCACGGTGGCGCCCACGGGCACCATGGGAAATAACTTCTTGATGTGCTCCGGGTACATGCGGGTGCAGCCGTGGCTCACCAGCCGCCCCACCCCCAGGGGCATGGCGGTGCCGTGGATGCCGTAATCCCCCCAGGATAAAGTGAGTTTGTATTCTCCCAGGGGATTGTCCTCCCCCGGGGGCATCACCGCCATGCCGTATTTCTTCTGCAAAGACTTGGGGATGTGCCACGCGGGGTTGACCTTCTTATTGATCACCCGGAAGGTGCCGGAAGGAGTCTTGAAGTCCAGCACCCCCATGCCGATGGGAAAGGTATAGACCTGGGTGGGGGTCTTGAAGTAGTAAAGGCGCATCTCCCCGGTGTTGACGATGATCTGGCGGCCCCGGCTGTCGGGCACGATCCACCTGGTGGGAATGACCATCTCCGCGCCCACGGGCGGCAGAAAGGGGTCCCAATTGCGGTACATCACCCCGATTTCCGAGTAGCCCAGGCCGTATTGCCGGGCGATATCCAGGAGGTCATCCCCCTTCTGGAGCAAGTGGCGCTGGGGGGAACCCACCACTGTCACCGCCTGGGGATCGATGCCGCTGGCCGCGGCCGGAGAGCGGATATTAAAGGGACCCGCGGCGCCGGCCGGAATAGCCGGGAAAAAGAGAAGCCATCCGGCCAGAATCAGAACCAACTTCGTCATGCTTTACTCCTTCAGCCGCCTTAACATCTTCAGACTGCTGGGAAAAGGCGGCCGGGCCACTCCCCCCTCGGTGATAATCCCGGCAATCAGGTCGTGGGGGGTGACGTCAAAGGCCAGGTTCAGGGCCTGGGCGCCTTCTGGGGCCAGGCACTGACCCCAGAGATGGGTTATCTCTTCACCGGCGCGCTCCTCCACCGGGATCTGGCTGCCGTCGGCAAGGGAAAAATCAAAGGTGGACAGAGGCGCGGCCACATAGAAAGGAATCTGGTGAAAATGGGCCAGGACCGCCACCCCATAAGTGCCGATCTTGTTGGCGGTGTCCCCGTTGCCGGCGATGCGGTCCGCGCCCACAATGGCCAGGTCCACCAGCCCCTTTTGCATCACGGCCGCGGCCGCGCCGTCCGGGATCAGGGTATAGGGGATGCCGATCTTCCCCAACTCCCAGGTGGTGAGACGCGCTCCCTGGAGCAGGGGCCGGGTTTCGTCCACCCACACGGAAAAGCGTTTCCCGGCCTCCCACGCGGCCCGCATCACCCCCAGGGCGGTGCCGTAAGCCCCGGTGGCCAAGGCCCCGGTGTTGCAATGGGTGAGCACCCGCTGGCCGTCATGGATGAGGACCTGCCCGGCCTGGGCCAGGCGGCGGTTGATGGCCTCGTCTTCCTTCAGCATGGTCTGGGCCTCGGCCACCAGGCGTTTTTTCAGGGCCGCCACCGGCTCGGCGGCGTGGGCCTGGGCCACGGCCTGCATCCGGTCCAGGGCCCAGAAGAGGTTCACCGCGGTGGGCCGGGCCCCGGCGATCTCCCGGCAGAGATAGGTGAACTGGATGGCGAATTCCTTCGGGTCCTCAGTCTTCAACGCCAAAGCTCCCAGGGCCGCGCCCATGGCCGCGGCCACGCCGATGGCGGGCGCGCCCCGGATGGCCAGGGTGCGGATGGCCTCGATGACCTCGCGATAATCTTGGATTTCCAGGTAGATCTCTTCCCTGGGCAGCTTACGCTGGTCCAATAGCTTGACCTTGTCGATATCCCAACAGATGCTGCAGTAAGGAATCATTTATACTCCTAAATTTTGCGTCTTTGCGACTTTGCGCCTTGGCGTGATAGTTTCTCACGCAAAGACGCAAAGGCGCTAAGATTATTTTCCCAGAAGTCGCTGGAAAATCTCATTGGCCAGCTGCGGATTGGCCTGGCCCTTGGTTTGCCGCATCAGTTGGCCCACGAAAAATCCCATCACCTTGGTCTTGCCGGCGCGGTAGTCCGCCACTTCCTTGGGATTGGCATTGATGATCTCCTGGGCCAGGGATTCCAGGGCGCCGGTGTCGCTGATCTGAGCCAGCCCCTTTTCCCTGACGATGTCCTCCGGGTCTTTGCCGGTAGCCGCCATTTCCTCGAATATCGTCTTGGCCAGTTTGCCGCTGATGGCGCCTTGCTCCACCAGGGTGAGCAAACGGGCTAAAGCCCCCGGCGCGATGCGGCAGGCGGCCAGCCCCGCGTCCTCCTTTTTCAACTCCCGCATGAGTTCCACCATGATCCAGTTGCTTACCTGCTTGGGCTGGGGGAACTCCCGGACGCAGGCCTCGAAGTAGTCGGCCAGGGCCTTGTCCCCGGTGAGCACCTCCGCGTCGTATGCGGGCAAGTCGTACTGGCTCTGGAAGCGCCGGCTTCGGGTCGCGGGCAACTCCGGCAAGCCTTTCCGTAACGTTTCTAACCAGTCTTTGTCAATTTTAACCGGCACCAGGTCCGGGTCGGGGAAATAGCGGTAATCGTGGGCCTCTTCCTTGCCCCGCATGGACACAGTCTGGCCCTGGGCCGCATCCCACAAGCGGGTCTCCTGGACGATTTCTTTCCCCGCGTCCAGAAGCGCCCGCTGCCTCTTGATTTCGTATTCCAGGGCTTGGCGGACGAAGCGGAAGGAGTTCATGTTTTTGAGCTCGGCCTTGGTGCCGAACGCGGTTTGGCCCACCGGACGCAGGGAAATATTGGCGTCGCACCTGAGGGACCCTTCCTCCATGTTGCCGTCGCAAATCTCCAGGTAGAGCAAAATATTGCGCAAACCCTTAAAATACTCCACCGCCTCTTCGGGGGTGCGCAAGTCCGGCTCGCTGACGATCTCGATCAAGGGCACCCCGGTGCGGTTGAAGTCCACGAAGCTCACCGGCCGGTGTTCGCTGTGGATGAGCTTGCCCGCGTCCTCCTCCAGGTGGATGCGGGTGATGCCGATGCGCCGGGACGCGCCGTTGCCCCGGATGTCTAGAAAGCCGTGCTCCGCCAGGGGCAGCTCGTATTGGGAGATCTGGTAGCCTTTGGGGAGATCCGGGTAAAAGTAATTTTTCCGGGCGAAGACCGATTCCGGATTGATCCGGCAGTCGGTGGCCAGGGCCATTTTCAGGGCATATTCCACGGCCCGGCGGTTGAGAACCGGCAGGGACCCGGGCATGCCCAGGCAGACCTCGCACACCTGGGTGTTGGGCGGAGATCCGAAGATAGTGGCGCAGCCGCAAAAAATCTTGCTGGCCGTGAGGAGCTCGGCATGGATTTCCAACCCGATAACCGCTTCATATTCCATGATAGGACCTGTTATCTGGATTTGGGTGGAGGGCCAGGGACTAAAGGCGGGCGGGGACGCCCGCCCTACCTGGTCCCTGCCCTCCCTCCAAATCCCCCTCCCGACCCTTTACTGGCCGGGTTTTTAATATTGCTAAAATAATATCTAAAAATATCCCAACCCCAGGAACTCTGTCAAGTTTCGGTTCTGGAGAGGATGCGGAGGGAAGGGCATGGTCCTCATCCCCAACCGTAAACGGTTAGAAATTCACCATCCCTCTTGGCTCAGGAAGAGAGATACGTTAAATTAACTTCGCCTGGCATTTAAGGGCGAACCCAAGGTTCGCCCCTACGCAAAAAAAATCTAGGTTTGATGAAGAATTGTTATAAGAAACCATAATCTGCATTTGAGGTGAAATATGGCCCGTCTGGCATTTCTCTTTCCCGGGCAGGGGTCCCAATACGTGGGCATGGGCCGGGATTTTTACGACACCGACCCCGGAGCCCGGGAGCTCTTTGCGGTGGCGGAGGAGAGAACCGGCCTCCCCCTGACGCGCCTCTGTTTTGAGGGGCCTATGGAGGAACTCACGGAGACGGTGAACCTCCAGCCGGCCGTTACCCTGGTGAATCTCTGTGCTTTCCAGGCCCTGAACACGGCCGGAGTTGCGCCCCAGGCGGTCTGCGGCCACAGCCTGGGGGAGTACAGCGCCCTGTTTGCCGCGGGGGTGCTGCGCGCCGGGGACACCCTGGCCGCGGTGAAAGAGCGGGGCCGCCTTATGCAGCGGGAGGCGGAGAAGCACCCCGGGGCCATGGCCGCCATCATCGGCCTGACTCCGGAGAAATTGACAGAACTCTTGAAGCCCCTCGCCAGCCAGGGCCCCCTGGCCCTGGCCAATTTCAACACCCCGGAGCAGACGGTGGTTTCCGGGACCCCGGAGTTGGTGGCCCGGGCCGGGGAAGTCTGCAAGGCCGCAGGAGCCCGGGCCGTGCCCCTGAAAGTCTCCGGGGCCTGGCATTCCCCCCTGATGGCGGCAGCCTCCTCGGATTTTGCCGCGTTTCTGGAGTCTTTGCAGTTTCAAGCGCCCTCCCTCCCCCTCTACCTCAACGCCACCGCCCTCCCGGAGAGCGACCCGGCCCAGTTGCGCCGGGCCATGGGGGGCCAGCTCACCTCGCCGGTGCGCTGGGCCGACCTCATCTTGAATCTGCAAGCCTCAGGTATCGACACCTGGGTGGAAGTGGGCCCCAAGAACGTCCTCAAGGGCCTGGTGCGCAAGATCATCCCCCAGGAGCCGGGAGAAAACTTCTTTAACGTGGAAAACCGGGAGTCCCTGAGCCGGTTTCTAGACGCCTGGTCGGCCAGAAGGTAACTGGTGATTTTGGGGGAGGGCAGGGACCTGTAGGGCGGGCGTCCCCGCCCGCCTTTAATCCCTGGCCCTCCCCCCACAAGCTTCTGACCATCAACCGCCGGGGAGGAGAAACTCCACCCCCAGGAGGTAGCGCCCCGGTTTGGTGGGGGAGGGGAGCACCCAGACCACCTGGCCCCAATGTCTGGTCTCCTGCGCCTCTCCCGGCTTGAGATAGGCGAACTCCACGGCCTCTCCCAGGGAGAAGGTTAGGGTGGTCTCCAACTTGGCTCCCGAGGGGCTGAGATCCAAGATATGACTCCCGTCCCCGGGTTGGCGGTTGATCTCTTTGATCTCCTGGAATTCACCTGCACGCTTCTCTCGCCGCCGCTCTTCCATGTGCCCCCCGAAAAAAAGGTTTCCCCATGTCAGGAAAGGGCCAGGCCATACGCCCCTGCGGTTTTAGGTCAAATTAACAATTGGAAAAACTACTGAATTAACAAATAGATTAAACAGAGAATAGAAAACAGAAAACCGCCTCATTTCTCCGCCATGACTGTCACCGGTTCCCAATCAGGGCCGGGCGGGTCTTGTTGGTATTTTTGGCAGAGGAGCAGATAGCGCCGGGCCAGGGCATCCAAAGGACGCAGGCTTAGGGCCGCGTCCATGGCTCCGGCGCTTTCGGACCAGCGCCCCTCCCGGTAGAGAGTCAGGCCCTGGTGATAAGCCTCCAGGAATCGGGCCAGGTCCGGGTCCGGCGTTCCTTCCCCCAGCAATTCAAAAACCTCCAGGGGCTGGGCCTTGCCCTTGACCTGTACCAGGTCCACCGGCCGCAGGATGAAATCCCCGTTCAGGCTCTTTAAGGTGGCCGGGCTGATGAGGATGTCGGTCCCGAAGTATTTGTTCAGGCCTTCCAGGCGGGAGGCCAGGTTGACGTTGTCGCCGATGGCGGTGTAATCGAAGAGGCGGTCGGAGCCCATATTCCCCACGGCCGCCACCCCGGAGTTGATGCCGATGCCGACGCGGATCTGGGGCCGCCCCTGGGCCGCCCATTGTTGGCTCAGGCCTTTAAGGGTGGAGACCATGTCCAGGGCGGTGCGGCAGGCCAGGCGGGCGTGGTCCGGCAGTTCCAGGGGCGCGCCGAACAGCGCCATGATGGCGTCGCCGATGTACTTGTCGATGGTGCCCCCGTGCCGGATGATGATGTTGCTCATAGGATTGAGAAAGTCATGGAGGAGGGCCACCAGGTCTTCGGGAGTGAGATTTTCCGAAAGGGAGGTGAAGCCCCGGATGTCGCCGAAGAGCACGGTGAGGTCCCGGCGTTCGCCCCCCAGGCGCAAGTTGTCGGGGTGCTTCAAAATCTCCCGCACCACGGTGGGGGCCACATAAGCCTCAAAGGCCCGGCGGATGCGGACCCGCTCCTGCTCTTCCTGCATGTAGCGGTGGATGGTGAAGCCAAGGTTTACCGCACCGATCTCCACCAGGGGGTAAAAGAGATCCAATTGCAGGCCCAGGCGGCTGAAGAAAAGATAGTTTCCCGTGGTGAAGACCACGGCCACCGCGAGGGTGAACGCGAAAGACCGGGCCGCGGACAGATGGGGCAGGACCAGGCCCAGGATAATCCCCAGAACCATGATGATCAGCAGGGAGATGAGGAGAGCGAAAGGGGGAGTCCGCATAAACCTGCCGTTCAGCAGGTTATCGATCACCGTGGCCTGAATCTCCACCCCCGGATGCACCCCGGAAAAGGGGCTGACTCGCAGATCATTGATACCCACCGCGGTGGCTCCCACCCAGACGATTTTATCTTTCAAGACCTCCGGGGGCAGACTGCCATCCAGGAGAGCGGCCGCGGAATAGGTGGGAAAGATCCCCGGGCCCCCCAGATAATTGATGAGGAGGCGGCCGAAGCGGTCCACCGGCACCCGGCGGGGCCCCAGGCGCACCTCTTGCACTCCCAGTCTAGACAAGGTGGTGGCCAGAGGCGGCCGGCCCAGATAGTGATCCGTGGTGACCAGGGTCAAGGGCGCGAACAGGTCGGGGCCGTAGAGGACAGCCAGGGGGGTCCACCGGATCACCCCGTCGATATCCGGGATCATGTTGAAAAAACCGTCACCGGCCGCGGCCTTGGTGATTTCCGGGAGGTTGAGCTCCACCCCCTGGGCCCCCAGGAGGGGGAGTTGGGAAGGCTCGGTGTCCAGTAAGCGCACCAGATTATAAGCGGAGGCCCGGATTAAGGAGGCTCCCATCAGTTGCGAGGGCTTAAGGCCCCCGGAGGTTCCCGACAAGTCCTGGAAATAGAACCCCAGGATCGTGGGCGTCCCCTCTTTGATGACCTGGGCCAGGCGGCGGTCCACGTCGGCCCGGCGCTCCTCCTGGTCCAGCAGGGCCGTGAGTTCCGGGGAGGCCCGGCCCCGTCGGGCAAGCTCCCGGCGCAGGTTGGCCAGGGTGCGCACCGCCGCGCTCTCCTCTTTCTCTGCAAAAATGATGTCCAGGGCCAGGACCCGGGGGCCAGCTTCCTTCAGCCTGGACAACAGGCGGGCGGTATCCTCCCGGGGCCAGGGCCAGCGTCCCACCGCCCGCAGACTGGCGTCGTCAATGGCCACGATGGCGATTTCCGGACCTGGAGTCAGGGGGCCCCGGTAGCGGAACTTGAGGTCGTAGAATTTGAGCTCCAGGAATTCCGTGGGGGTGGGGCGCCAGAGCAACAGGGCCGCCACCGCCAGGGTAACTACGGCCACCCAGCGGCAGGCGAAGGTTTTAAACAGGGAGGCTAAACCGCGGATCATCCTGTAACCATCATAGCAAATAAGTGGGCTCCGGAGTTAAAGAAAAATCCCTGGCCCCCGAGGAACTGTGCTATTAAAATCCGGTAAGGGAAATTTTTCCCCGGCAATTGCCGGAAGCGGTTGAAAAGGTTACTATAGGCCCAGGCCGACCGTGAGGTGAGAGATGAAGGAAGAGGAAGCGCGCCGAGACAAATTACACCAGGAGTTGGAGGCCCTGAAAGGCAGGTTGCTGGAATTGGGGGAAATGGCGCAGAAGGCCCTGGACCTGAGCATCGCCGCTTTTTGGGACCGGAACACGGCCCTGGCCCGCCAGGTGGTGGTGGGGGATAAGGCCATCAACGACCTGGAAGTGGCCATCGACGGGGAATGCGTCCGTCTGGTGGCCCTGTACCAACCGGTGGCCATTGATCTCCGGGTGATCATGGCGGTGGACCATATCATCGCCGAGATGGAACGGATCGGCGACCAGGCGGTGAACATGGCGGAAGAAGGGGTGAACCTGGCCCGGTACCTGCCCCCGCCGCTGCATCCCGAGATTCTCACCATGGCCCGCAAGGTCCAGGAGATGGTGGTCCAAAGCCTGGAAGCCTTTATCAGCCGGGACGTCCCCCTGGCCCGGCAGGTGTGCCGGGCGGACGACGAAGTGGACGGCCTGGACCGGAAGATCACCCAGGAATTGCTGGAGCACATGGCGGCCAACCAGGAAGTGGTGCCCGCGGACTACTCTCAGATCAACATCGTCCGCAACCTGGAGCGGGTGGGGGACCATGCCACCAATATTGCCGAGCAGGTCATCTATATGGTGGAAGGAGAAAACGTCCGCCACCGCTGCCAGGGCTAGAGAAAAAGGCGCGGCGGCCAGGGCCGGGGACTTGGGTCCCTGCCTCCAAACTTGCAGGTTCAGAGCAAAAGGTCCTTATATCCCTTGACAAATCCCAAAGGCATAATTAACTTTCCTAGGATAAAATCGCCTTTATGAGCAGGATTATGGAATTCTTGGGAGACCGGGACACCCGGGTCTTGAAGACCGTGGTGGTCCAATATATTACCACTGGGGAACCCGTGGGCTCCCGCACGGTGGCCAAGCTTTCCGGCCTCAACCTCAGCCCGGCCAGCATCCGCAACCTGATGACGGAACTGGAAGAGCGGGGTTTTCTCCGCCAGCCCCATACTTCTGCGGGGCGGCTGCCCACGGCCCTGGGGTTCCGGTACTACGTGGATCACGTCCTGCCGGTCCAGGAACTGGCGCCCAGGATGCAGAAACAGATCAAGAACGCCCTGGCTCTGCCGGCCACCGAACCCCAAGAGTTGTTCCGCCAGGCCTCCCGGGTGCTCTCCGCGGCCAGCGGCCATCCGGCCCTGGTGCTGGCCCCCCGCCCCCAGGGGATGCGTCTCAAGCACATCCAGTTCATCAATATGGGGGGTGACGGGGTCCTCACCGTGCTGGTGGCCCAGGACCACCAGGTGCAGACCCGGTTTGTGCGCAGCGCCATCAGGTATACCCAGGGGCAGTTGGACCGCTTTAGCCAATTTTTAAACGAACTCTGCCAGAATCTCACTTTGGGGGAAACCCGCCGCCAGATTCTGGCCCGGATGGAAGAAGACAAGAACCTGTTTGACAAGATGGTTTCCCAGGCCTTGAATCTAAGCCGCCAGGCCCTCCAAAACGAGGAGGAAGAAGAGCTCTACATTGAGGGGACCAGCCAGATCCTGGATTATCCCGAGTTCGCCGCGGACGTGGAAAAGATCCGCACCCTGTTCAAGGCCTTTGAAGAAAAACACCACCTGATCACCTTGCTGGATCAAACCCTGGCTTCCCAGGGGGTGCAGATTATCATCAGCCCGGATGAGCACTTCCCGGAGGTGCAACTCAGCGTGGTGGCCTCGTCTTACTCCGGCGACCGCGATCCGGTGGGCAGCCTAGGAGTCATCGGCCCCATGCGCATGGACTATGGCCGGGTGATTCCCATTGTGCGGTACACCGCCTCCATGGTCACCGATTTGCTCAAGAAGTGGCACAGTTGAGGCCACCCTCCTTGGTTTTCGCTTCCCGGGGGAACGCCCGTAGCGGGCAACAGAGCGGGCAACAGGTGGGTTAAGGAGTTATAAGGAGAGAGAGACTTATGTCCTTATCCAAAGATAAGGGAGGGAAAATAAAGGTAACTGCTGAGACCGGTGAGGCTCTAAAACCTGAGGCGGCCCTGGCCGCGGAGTCCCCGGAGGCGCTGGAACCCCAGGCGGAAAAGACCCCGGAAGCCCAGGAATATTATGAACGTTTGCTGCGGTGCGCCGCGGAAATAGAGAACCTGAAAAAGCGACAGGAGAGGGAGAAGAGCGAGCTGCTGCAGTTCGCCAACGAGAACCTCATCAAAGAACTCCTCCCCGTAGTGGACAACCTGGAGAGGGCCCTGGAGCACGGCCGCCAGTTGGACGCGCCGGCCCCCATGCTGGAAGGGTTGGAACTGGTGCATCAGGGCTTTCTCAAGGCCCTGACCCGTTTCGGGGTGACCCCCATCGAGTCCGTGGGCCAGCCCTTCGACCCCGCCTTCCACAACGCGGTGATGCAGGAAGAGACCACGGCCGTGGAGGATTGCACCATCCTGAAAGAATTACAGAAAGGCTACATCCTCCAGAACCGGCTGCTCAGGCCGGCCATGGTGGTGGTGGCCCGCAATAGTGAAAAAGGACCATGTCCCATTGATTTGAAAGTCTAGGAGGAAAGATAAATGTCCAAACCCATCGGCATTGATTTAGGCACCACCAACTCTTGCGTCGCCATCATGGAGGCCGGGGAGCCCAAGGTCATCCCCAATGTTGAAGGCAGCCGCACCACGCCTTCAGTAGTGGCCTTTACCGACGGCGGGGAACGTCTGGTGGGCCAGATCGCCAAACGCCAGTCCATCACCAACCCGATGAATACCATCTTCTCCGTCAAGCGCCTCATCGGTAGAAAATTTGAGGACCCGGCGGTGCAGCGGGACATCAAGATTCTGCCTTATAAGATCGTGCGCGCGGATAACGGGGACGCCCATATAGAGATACGGGGCCGCACTTACAGCCCCGCGGAGATCTCCGCCATGGTGCTTACCAAGATGAAGCAGACCGCGGAGGAGTATCTGGGAGAGAAAGTCACCGAGGCGGTGGTCACCGTGCCCGCCTACTTCAACGACGCCCAGCGCCAGGCCACCAAGGACGCGGGGCGCATCGCCGGACTCAACGTCTTGCGCATCATCAATGAACCCACCGCCGCATCCATGGCCTACGGCCTGGATAAAAAGAAGGACGAGCGCATCGCCGTCTTCGACCTCGGGGGCGGGACCTTCGACATCTCCGTCCTGGAGCTGGGGGAAGGCGTCTTTGAGGTGAAATCCACCAACGGCGACACCCATCTGGGGGGCGACGACTTCGACCAGCGGGTCATCGACTTCCTGGCGGATGAGTTCCTTAGGGAGCAGGGCATTGACCTGCGCAAGGACAAGATGGCCCTGCAAAGGCTCAAAGAGGCCGCGGAAAAGGCCAAAATGGAACTCTCCACCTCCATGGAGACCGAGATCAACCTGCCCTTCATCACCGCGGACGCCAGCGGCCCCAAACATCTGCTCATCAAGCTCACCCGGGCCAAGCTGGAGGGCCTGGTGGAAGACCTCATCAACAACGTGGAAGGCCCCTGCCGCCAGGCCATGAAGGACGCCAACATCACTCCCGGGGAGATCGACGAGGTCATCCTGGTGGGGGGCATGACCCGCATGCCCAAGGTCCAGGAAAAGGTCAAGGAGATCTTCGGCAAAGAGCCCCACAAAGGGGTCAACCCGGACGAAGTGGTGGCCGTGGGCGCGGGCATCCAGGCCGGGGTCCTCAAAGGGGAAGTGAAAGACGTCCTGCTGTTGGACGTCACTCCCCTCTCCCTGGGGATCGAGACCCTGGGCGGGGTCTTCACCAAGATCATCGACCGCAATACCACCATCCCCACCCGGAAGAGCCAGGTCTTCTCCACCGCCGCGGACAACCAGACCGCGGTGACCATCCACGTCCTTCAGGGTGAGCGGGACATGGCCGGGGACAACAAGACCCTGGGCCGTTTCGAGCTCTTCGGCATCCCTCCGGCCCCCCGGGGCATGCCCCAGGTGGAGGTCACCTTCGACATCGACGCCAACGGCATCGTCCACGTCTCCGCCAAGGACCTGGGCACCGGCCGGGAGCAGTCCATCCGCATCACCGCGCCCAGCGGCTTATCCGAAGAGGAGATCAAAAACCTGATTAAAGAGGCCGAGCTCCACGCCGAAGAAGACCATCGCAAAAAGGAGCTGGTGGAGGCCCGGAACCAGGCGGACACCCTCATCTACACCACCGAGAAGACCCTGGCGGACTTAGGCGACAAGGTGGACCCGGCCATCAAAGCGGATATCGAAAGCCACATCTCCCAGTTGAAGACGGTCATGGAAGGCACTGATGTCCAGGCCATCAAGACCAGCAGCGAGGCCCTGATGAAGGCCTCCCACAAGCTGGCCGAACAGATGTACTCCAAGACCGGGGCGGCCGGCGCGGCAGGAGCCGGAGCCGGCGCCGCCGGGGCCGCGGGCCATGAGGAAAAGGCCAAGAAGCCTGAGGAAGAGGTGGTGGAAGCGGAGTTCGAAGAAGTGAAGTAACCGGCCTCTCTCCGGCGGTCCACGAGGGAGGACCGGGGGACGCGGTTCTCCCTTTCATTTCTCCTCCAACCTCCAGGGGTTGGAGGAAGTTCATTATGGGCCTACCAGACGATCCAGGGCCGATATTGGGAAGATGATAAAGCGATATCTTACAGGGGCCCTCCTCCTTTTCCTGGCCGCCGGGGTTTTACCGGGCTGCGGGCCCATTAATTCTATCTTTCCCCCCCCCACCCCTGCGGTTACCCCCCAGGAAGCGGAAGAGACATTATTCCTGCAAGGGGAGGAGAGTTACCGCCGCCAGGACTACCGCCAGGCCCGGACGCAATATGCCTCTTATCTGGAGCGCTACCCCCAGGGCCGCCACGCCTTGGTGGCCCGGCTGCGGCTGGCCGAGCTGGTGGGCCTCCTGGGGGACTGGTATGATTCTCTCAAGCGTTATCAGGCCCTTCTGGCCCGGGACCCCCAGGGGGAGATGGCCTTAAAGGTCCGCTACGGAGTAGGGCGGGCTTACTTTAAGGTGGGGCAGTATCAGCAGGCCCTCCAGGTGCTGGAAAACCTCACCGTGGATGAACTCCCCAGCTCCCTGCGCTTTTCCACCCAAGCGCTCCTCACGGAGATTGCCCTGAAGCAGGGGCGGGTGCCCCAGGCCTTTGCCCGGCTGCGCCTGGCCGCTAAGGATTTGTCCGGGGGCGATAAAGAGTGGTTCGAGGACCTGAAGACTCGCCTGGTGGAGCAGGCCACGCCTCAAGAATTGGAGAGTCTGGCCGAGCTCTACCGGGATACCCCCTTGAGCGCGGTTTTGCTGGTGCGTCTGGCCACCCTGGCCCAAAAGGCTGGCCGCCAGGAAGAGGCCCGGAAGTGGGCCTCCACTTTGAAGGAGCGCTTCCCGGAGAGCCCGGAGGCGGCCGGCCTGGGACAACTCCCCGGCGGCCAGAAGCGGTTGGTGGGCTGCTTGCTCCCCTTAAGCGGGGAATTCGGCAATTTCGGCCGCCATGTCCAGCAAGGCATGGAGCTGGCGGCCCGGGGGACCTCCCTGGAACTGATGTTTCGGGATACCCCCAACGATCCCCAGGCCGCGGGGCAGTTGGTGCGGGAGCTGGCCGGAGATCAGCGTCTCCTCGCCTTCCTGGGCCCTTTAAGATCGGGCCCGGTTCAGGGCGCGGCCCAGGCCGCCCAGGAGGCCCGGGTGCCCCTCATTGCCCTCTCCCAGAAGGGGGGCCTCACCCAGGCCGGGGATATGGTCTTCCAGGCCTTCCTCACCACCCGCCAGCAGGTGCGGGCCCTGTTCAAGCACACCCTGGGGCGGATGGACCTGAAACGCTATGCCGTGCTCTACCCGGATTCAACTTACGGCCAGACCTTTATGCAGCAGTTCCTGGAGGAAGCCGCGGCCCAGGGCGCGGAGGTGGTGATCCAGGAGCCTTACGCCGCGGCCACCCGGGACTTTGCCACGGCCCTGGACAACCTCAAAGCCGCCTGGCATTCAGACCAGGGGCCGCAGAAATTTGAGGCCCTCTTCATCCCCGATGACCCGGCCATGGTGGCGGCCATTGCCGGGCAACTGCCGGAATATGGCCTGAAAGACCTGCCGCTCCTGGGCACCAATCTGCTCCACGTCCCCGGCCTCCCGGAGGCCCAGGCCCGGGCCCTGGAAGGCATCCTCTTCCCGGACGCCTTCTTCGCCCGGGACCCGGCCCCCGCGGTGCAAGACTATATTGCCGCCTACCGTCAGCAATACGGCGAGGCCCCGGATTACCTGGCCACCCAGGGTTACGCGGTGGTGCGGCTGCTCCAGAAGATGCTGGACGTGAATAAAAACCTGCAAAGGCAGGACCTCCCCCGCCTTTTGCTCACCCTGAAGGAATTCCCCGAAATCCCCTGGTTTAAAGGATTCAACGCCGACCGGGAAGAGGAACTCTCCCTCTACCTCCTCACCTTTAAGGACGGCGCCGTGCAATTGGCCCAGTGAAGGTGAGGTTGGCGGGGGGCCGGGGTCCGTAGGGGCGGGTTTTAAACCCGCCCTACAGCCTTTTCCCCCCACCCCCCTCCCCCAAATTCATTCCCCAAACAACATCTCCAGAAAGGCCTCCTTGTGGGGGGACAGGACTTTATCCTTTCTCATGATCACCGCGATGTAGTCCGGGGGGAAATAATCCTCCAGGGGAATGAAGGCCAGTTTTCTTTTTTCCGGCATGGGAAGACCGCTGGCCACGGTGGCAAAGGAAATCCCCAGGCCCATTTCCACGTACAAGGAACTCAACTCCACGTTGGAGGATTCCATGATTATGTGGAAATCCACGCCCAGCTTGTGGAAGTGTTCCTCCAACATCCTCCGTCCGGTGTATTTGAGACTTTGGGGTGGCAGAATTAAGGGATAGCGGGCGATCTCCTCCATAGTCACCCGTTTTAAGCTAACCAGAGGATGGCCCGGGGGAGTCAGCAGCACCTTCTCCACCCGGTGCCAGCGCCGGGTTAAAAGATCCTTGGGAACCGCTGATTCCAGGGCTATGCCGAAATCAATATCCCCGGCCCTAACCAGCTCAATCACGTTTTCCTGGGAGCGGTCCAGAATGCTTAGCTGCACCTGGGGGAATCGGCGGAGGTAAGCGGGCAACAGGTCCCGGAACAGTTGGTAGAGGGTGGTGAAAGGCGCGGCGAAACGCAGATGTCCCCACTTAAGCCCCTTAATTTCGTTAAATTCTTCTTGCAGATGCTGGTATTGCTCCAAGACGGCCTCGGCAAATCGCAAAAATTTTTCTCCCGCCGCGGTGAGGCGCAATTTCCTCTTGCCGATCCTTTCCAAAAGAGGGCAGGCCAACTCCTCTTCCAGGGCCTTGATCTGCTGAGATAAGGCGGATTGGGTGCGAAAGGTGGCTTCCGCGGCCTTGGTAAAGCTCCCCAGCCGAGCCACCTGGTAAAAACCCAGGATCTGCTGCCATTCCATATAAGTATCCTTAATCAATAATATTAAATTAATTAATTTTTCTTAATTCATTTTACTTACTAAAATCAAGGAAAAATTGTGGGAGGAGGACGCCGCCATGAAACCTTCTCTAAAAGAAGGCCTCACCTTTGAGTTTCAGTTCCCGGTGCCGCCAGAAAGAACCGTTCCTTATCTCTTGCCGGAATCACCGGAGTTTCAGCTCATGCCCAAAGTTTTGGCCTCGGGGTATATGGTGGGGCTGATTGAATGGGCCTGCATCAAGGCGATTAATCCTCACCTGGACTGGCCCCAGGAGCAGACGGTGGGGATAGATTTTCAATTGAACCACTCTGCCGCCACTCCTCCGGGGATGACCGTTACCGTTAAGGGCAGGCTGGAGAATGTGGAAGGCCGCAAGCTCACTTTTTACATCCTGGCTGAGGACGAATTTGACCAAATCTCCGAGGGCTTCCACCATCGATTCGTCATCGATGCCGCCAAGTTTAACGCCAGGGTGGCAGCCAAGCTCGCTAAAAAGGCCGGGGCTTAGAATTCCTGAGGGCATTCCAGCCAAACCCGAGATTTGGGGGGGGTTATGCTGATCCGGCAATACCAAAAAGAATTCGTGCGCCCGCCTAACCCCAACGCGCAACACCTTCGGTGTTTCGCCCATTTCGATGGGGATATCGGCGAGATTCTCCCCCACCTGAATGCGGTGTTAAGGGGTCACCAATTCTCCACTAACCCTCCTGCACTTACCTTGAAGTACCGGGCTAAGCTCATCACCCTTTCCCCCCGGATGATTGCCATCAATATCGTTCAGGACCAGAGTGAAGCCGAGGAAATTCTGGAATGGCTGCGGCAAGTGATCAATGACACCTGGGAAAGGCGGCAGGACATTCAACCCAGGTTTGACGTCCCCTCCAAGCCCCGCATTCTGGATATTTTAAGGCTGTTGCCCAAAAGCAATTGCCGGCAATGCGGTCTTCCCACTTGTATGGTTTTTGCCGCCCAGGTGAGCGAGGGTTTGAAAGGCCCTGCCGATTGCCCGCCTCTTAAGGAGCCAAACAAGGAAAACCTTACGGACTACCTGGCAAATTTTAATCTTTTAAAATAGCTATGCCCTCCATGAGGTCCAGGGAGCGGACAACCCCTGAACCTTTCCAATAGCCTTGCCAATTTTAAAGGTTCACGGCTTGGCGCTTCCGGATCAGGGTGCTGCTTTTCTTTTATGCCTCGCTTTCCCCTTTAAATATTGGTATTTACCAGATAGGATAATCAATCATGATCACCCGGGTTTCCGGTTTTTCCCTAGGCCATGCCAGTGACTTCAAGAACGTCACCGGCTGCACTGTAGTCCTTTGCCCCCCGGGCACCGTGGGGAGCGTGGACATCCGGGGCTCTGCGGCCGGCACCCGCCAGTTGGACGCCCTCCTGGGCCTCCACGTGGTCAACGAGGTACACGGGGTGTGCATCTCCGGGGGCAGCGCCTTTGGCCTGGACGCGGCCGGGGGGGTGATGGAGTTTCTGGAAGAGCAGGGCCGGGGCTTCGACGTCACCGTCACCCGGGTGCCCATTGTGCCCGCGGCGGTGATCTACGACCTGTCCGTGGGCAACTGCCGGGCCCGGCCGGATAAGGCCATGGGTTATGCCGCCTGCCGGGCCGCCAGTCTAGAGGCCCAGGGGGACGGCAGCATCGGCGCGGGCACCGGAGCCACCGTGGGCAAACTCCTGGGCATTCACCAGGCCACCAAAGGGGGCCTGGGCACCAGCTTCCTGGAAGGGCCCGAGGGGTTGCGGGTGGGAGCCCTGGCCGTGGTCAACGCCTTTGGGGACGTGGTGGACCCCCAAACCGGGGAGATCCTGGCCGGGGCCCGCACCGCTCCGGAGAGCCGGGAATTTGCCGACTCCATACGCCTGCTCCGCCAGGGCGTGGTGCGGCGACGCTTCGGAGAGCCCACCAACACCACCATCGGGGTGGTGGCCACCAACGCCCGCCTCACCCGGGAAGAGGCCCAAAAGATCGCGCAGATGAGCCACAACGGCCTGGCCCGCTGTATCCGTCCGGTGCACACCCTCTTCGACGGCGACGCCGTCTTCGTCCTGGCCCATCCCCAGACCACCGGGGACCTGCATATCATCGGCCTGCTGGCGGAGACGGCCCTGGAGCAGGCCATCATCCGGGCCGTCAAATCCGCCCACGGCCTGGGCGTGCTGCCGAGTTACGCGGAGTTGAGGGGAGGGCCGGGGGAAGACAGTGGTCAGTAGCCAGTGGTCAGTGGCCAGTGAAAAAAACTGATCACTGATCACTGGCAACTGGCTACTGAAATACCCCTCCCCCAAAGGCCAAACTATGATCCAGCAAATAGACTTAGTGGTTTTCGATCTTGACGGCACCCTGGCCGATTCCCTGCCGGATCTGACCCAGGCCGCCAATTATGCCTGCCGTAGTCTCGGGTTGCCGGAGCACCCGGCGGAGGCGGTCAAGGGGATGATCGGCGGGGGGGAGCGCAAGTTCGTGGAGCGCTTCCTGGGGCCGGGGCGTCAGGGATTGCTGGAGGAGGGCCTGAGGCTTTATCTGGAGCATTACAGCCGTCATTGCGGGGACCTGACCCGCCTTTATCCGGGGGTGCAGGAGACGTTGCCCCATCTGGCCGGAAAAAAATTGGCGGTTCTGTCCAACAAGCTCCAGAGGCTCACCGAGGAGGTGCTCCGGGTTACGGGCATCTTCTCCTTTTTCGCCGCGGTGCGGGGCGGGGGGAGGGAGATGCCCCTGAAACCCGCCCCGGAGCCGCTCCTCGCCTTAATCAAGGAGATGGGGGCGGAGCCGGGCCGCACCCTGATGGTGGGGGACAAACTCGCGGACGTCCTGGCGGGCAAGGGCGCGGGGACCCTTACCCTCGGAGTCACGTACGGTTACGGGGACCCATCTTCACTGGCCGCGGCGGGCCCGGATTTTCTCATCCCCAGTTTTCCAGAACTGGAAGGCATCCTCCTCCCCAAATAATTCTGCTTTCCTTCTCTAATTCGTCTCCAATAGCAGCTTCACCGTCACCGCGGCGGTCTTCTTGCCGGGGTCGGGGAAAAGAGTGTCCTTAACCGCCTGGCCCAGGCACCTGGTCAGGGCTTCGTATCCCAGGGGGAGCTGGGGCAGCACCGGGCCGCTCACCTTGCCGCCGGGACCGATGTTGAAGGTCAGGGTGACCGTTGCGGGCAGCTTGACCCCGCTTTTCAGGGGGTCCAGGCAGCACTCGGTCAGCTTGGGCAGGTTGGCCTCCAGGGCCTCTTTTATGGCGCCGGGTTTCAGGGTTCCTTTTACCTGGGTTACCTGAATTTTGATTTTTAGGGGGGGCGTCGGCGCTCTCTCCTGAGTCGCCAACTCCTTCGGAGAAGGCCTGACCGCCGCATCCGGCCTGGAGGCGGCCAGGTAAGGCATGCCGGCCTTGGCCATCGATCTTCCGCTACCTCCGCCCACGGCCAGGTCGGATACACCCTCGGGAAGGGGCAGGGGCTGCTTCACCGTGACCACCCGGCCGTCGGCCCGCTTCATCTGGTCCACGGCCACAAAGGAGGTGTAGGGGGACATCAAACTATACTTGAGCCCCAGGGCGGTAATCTCCTGGATACGGGCCTCGTTTTTGCTCCGTTCCAGAGAGCTCAGGTCGGCCAGGCGCATTAAGCGGTGCCGGGCCCAGAGCAGCCGCAGCGCGGCATTATCTTCCCTGGCCTGGGTTGCGTCCACCTTGATTTTTTGCTGAAAATCCCCTTTGGCAGTCTTGCCGGTCACCACCATGGCGCCTGTGGGGCTGCCCCGGTATTTGCCCATGAGGGTGAGGGGGCGCTGGGCGAAGAGGTCCGGGAGGGCCCCGGGTTCCACTTCCACCGCGTCAAAGCCGTCAAAAGAAACCCGAATATTGGTTAACAACGGGCTCTCGATGTAGCGCCGGAATCTGGCGGCTTGCTTGGCGGCTTCCCCGGGATTGAGCACCACGAAGGGTTCCCCCAGGCCGGCCCGGGCCATGCCCTCGATAATATGGCGGTTCACTGCCTTGCCGATGCCGAAGGGAAAGAGGTTGGCGGCCCCCAGATGCTGGCGGATGAGCTCGAAGGCCTGGGGCTCCACGTGCACGTAGCCGTCCGTGGCCACCACCACGATGCGGGAGGTATCCGGAGTCCGGGGGAGATCCAGGGCTCGGCTCAAGGCCTTGAGAATTTCGGTGCCGCCCCCGCCGGGCTGGGCCTGGATAAAGGCCAGGGCCTTTTGTTTGTTAGCCTCCGTGGCCGGGAGGGAGCTGGACTCCGAGAGCATCGCGGAGCCGCTTTCAAACAAGAGAACATTGAGAAAGTCATGGGGCTTGAGGCCGCTGATGATGTCTCTCATCAAAGCCTTGGAGGTCTCCAGGGGAAAGCCGTGCATGGAGCCGGAGACATCCACGATGAAGATATATTCCCGCTTGACCACCGCCTCGGGCCGGACCCGGGCCGGTGGCTCCAGCATCAGCAGGAAAAAATTCTCGTCTTTGCCGGGATAGAGCAGCAGGCCGCTGTGGATGCGGTCCCCGGCCAGGGCGTAGCGGAGGACGAAATCCTTGGTGCCCGCGCTGGCCGGGTCCTTGAGGCTGATCTTGGCGGAACTGGGGCCGGCGTATTTCACCTGGATATCGTGGCTGGGGCTGGTTAGTTTGGTGAGGGGTATGGCGCTGTTGACCTCCACGTGCAAATCGTAGCTGAAGGGAGGGGCCTCGCCCTGGTGGAGATAGGGGTTCTTCACCCAGCGTTCCGTGTCCGGGGCCCCCGCGGCTTCCATGTTGGAGTAGCGGGGCCCCACCACCGTGGGGAAGGCAAACTCATAGACCTGGTCTTCCGGCTCCAGGAGTTCCAGATAGTCCAGTTCCACTTTCACTTCCTCCCCGGGGAGGATATTGGCCAGGTTCATCTGAAAGACGTTGGGCCGCTGCTGTTCCAGGAGGGAGGTGGTTTTCCCCGCCTGCTTGGCCTGCTCGTAAGTCTCCCGGGCCTTCTGCCGCTCCATGATTTTGGCTTCCACCACCCTGGGTCCCACGGTCATGCGCATGGCGTGGACCGCGCGGCCCGGGTGGAGGCGGGAAAGACATAGAGGGCTTCCAGGGGCTTTTTCCCCTGGTTCTGGTAGACCTGGGTGATCTTCACCGCGGCCACCACCCCCGCGATCTTGACGTCGGCCCGGGTGGCTTTCAGAGGCAGCAGGTCCTTTTCGGGATCATCGGTTTTGACCAAGAAGTAAGGGGAGAGGGTCTTATCCGACCCCGGCGGGCGCTCCGGACCGGAGCTTAGGGGCCGGGCCGCCACCGTGATCAAAAGGGAGATAACCAAAGAGAAAATCAGGGCGCCACAACGCAGAAGCTTTTTCATCGTTTTCCCGTCTTCCTTGGAGGTGGGTTTAGGGGGCGGAGTTCTTCCGGTCAAGGTCCTGGAACCTTGTTGCTCCCAGAAATCAGGGGCTTCCCCCAAACAGGACCGGATTAAAAAACCCAGACCGGGCCGGCCCATATTATTAACATTAGATGGGGATTTTTATCTTAAGTTAAGGGGAACGACTGCGGCCTCGGAAATTCTCTCCCCGGGAAAAGGGGGGCCTGACGGGGGGCAAATCCCCCGGAAAGGCGGTAATTTCTGATTCTCCCGCCAGCCCAGGGAGTCAGGGACAGCCGCAATTATATTGACAGACAGGGTGGACCTTAATATATTTCAAGACTAAAGGCGGTGTAGCTCAGTCGGTTAGAGCATGCGGCTCATATCCGCAGTGTCCGGGGTTCGAATCCCTGCACCGCCACCATTCTTTCAAGTCTTCATCAACTTTTTAAAGGAGAGGATGAACATGAAGAAAATTACCACCTTGGCCACAGCCGGAGTTTTCCTGCTGAGCCTCCAGGGAGCTTCCCTGGCTCAGAAAGAAGAGAAGGCTCCGGCGCCCCCACCGATGATTGAAAAGCAGATTCCGGCCACACCCAAGACGGAAGCTCCCCCGGCTCCCAAAATGGAAACCCCCGCGGCTACCAAAGGGTCCGAGGTGAAATCAACGGATACCAAGGCCCAAACCAAGGCGAAAAAGAAGGGCAAGAAAAAGAAGAAGGGCAAAAAGACCAAGAAAGAGAAAGCCGTGGTGGAGTAAACCCCTTCGGGCCAGTGTTCCAAATCTTGGGGCTCCGGGGAAAAAAGCATTACCGGGTTTCCTTCCCGGAGCCGTAGCCGTGTAAGGATGATGATGAATAAATTGGTCACCATAGCCATGGCGGCAGCATTTGTTCTGAGCCTCCAGGGTCCTGGCCGGGCCCAGAAAGAGGTAGCGCCGCCGCCTATCCCGCCTCTCCTGGAAGGCCAGAGGCCCCTGGACCATCCGGAGACTAAAGAGACGGCCGCTCCCCGGAAACCGGAGGAGAAGAAGGCCAAGGTCAAGTCCAGCAAGAATCAAAAAAAGGCAAAAGTTAAAAAGCTGGGCGGCAAAAAGCGCCAGACAGCCGTGAAGAAGAATAAGAAGAAGACCAGCAAGAAAAAGCGCCCTGCCGAAACCCAGAAGGAGGCGGGCCCTGACGAAGGTTAACCAGGGGAATATTTTCATATTTCCTGTGTCAAGGGAGGACAGCCGATGAACTTTAAGGGAAAAGCTGGGATTCTGGGGTTGGCCATACTCCTGGCCCTGGCCACCGGAGCTCTGGCCCAGCCACAACCGTTGGCGTGGGACGGGACCCATTGGAAGGAGTTTACCCAGGAGATCAAGGTGGCTTATGTTAAGGGCATGTTGAACATGGCTTCCTTTGAAACCGCCATGGGCGGAGCCGGAAGGGCCGCGTGCATTTCCCGGGCCTTCACTGAGGAGCTGAAAACCAAGACCCTGGGGCAGGTCATCGCCGAGGTGGACAAATTTTATAAAGACAATCCCGGCAAGATGAAGACCCCGGTGATTGAAGTGGTTATGCAGCGCTGCACCAAGCTCTGTCCGGTGGAGCCGCCGGCAGGTGGGAAGAAGAAATGAAAAAGATAGCCGTTCTGGTTATGGTGGCTGCCTTGCTGGTGGGGGGCTGCGCCGGCATGTCCTCCACGGAACAGCGGGTGTTGAGCGGGGGCGCCATCGGGGCCAGCGGCGGCGCCCTCGTGGGCTGGGCCGCAGGCTCCCCCGCGGTGGGGGCGGCCATTGGCGGGGGAGCGGGTATGCTGGGCGGCTATCTCTATGACCGCTACGAGAAATTCCAGGGCCGCCCCTGAGAGATACCCCAGGCCGTGGAAAATTTGGTTTTGACGGTTCCCGGAATTTAAAACCCATTTTTTTTAAATGCTGAGGGGAGGAAGCCGATGAGATTAAGGGGAAGGGGTTGCATCGCGGCATTGGTCTTGCTGCTGGGCCTGACCACCGTCGCCCTGGCCGCGGATAAACCGGGGTTCTTGTGGAACGGCAGCCATTGGTCCCAGGTCTCCGCAGAAGGCAAAGCCGGTTATATCTTCGGCATCGGCAATCTGGCCGACTTTGAAATGGCCGCGGCCAAAGGAAAATCGGTTTGCGTCTCCCGGGCCTTTGCGGAGGAACTGAAGACCAAGACCGTGGCCCAAGTCACCGAGGCAGTGGACAAATTTTATCAAGAGAACCCGGATAAACTGCAAACTTCGGTTATCGAGGTGATCCTCCGGCGGTGCACCAAGGTCTGTCCGCCGGAGACGAAAAGCGGGGTAAAGAAGTGATGAAAAAAACGGTCATTCTGGTTGTGGTGGCAGTGATGGTGTTGGGGGGATGCTCCGGGATGTCTTACACTGAGCAGAGAGTGTTGAGCGGCGGGGCCATCGGCGCTGGCAGCGGCGCTCTTATCGGTTGGGCTGCCGGTTGCCCGGCCTGCGGCGCGGCCATCGGCGGCGGCGCCGGCATGCTGGGGGGCTATGTCTATGACAGCTACGAGAAATCCCAAGGCCGGCCTTGAAGCCAGAACCGCACCTTGTACAGGGGAGGTGGCTTGTCCACCTCCCTTTTTTTATGACCATCATTGAAACTGTTTAAAATGGTCTTGCGGGGGAGGGGCCGGGGCAGTGAGCAGTGGGTTTTAAATATTGTGGGTTTTTCCTCCTTGGCTGAAAGCTGACCGCCATATCCTTAGCGCTAGCACCCAGACCTGAATTTTGCCGAGGTTTCTTTACTTCAGCCTTGCCAGATAATCAACCAGGGCCTGCATCTCCCAGGGCCGCAGGTGCGCGTAACTGGGCATCTTGGCCTTGGGATGGCGGCTGCGGGGGTGGGTGAGACTCGCCCGCAAGTCATCCCGGTGGAGGCGGTTGCCGATCTGATCCAGGGGCGCGGCCGCCTTTCCCCCCCGGCCTTCCAGGGAGTGGCAGGACCAGCATCCCAGGCGTTCAGTCAGGTCCGGGGCGGAGACCTCCGGGGCCGGAGCCGCGGCCAGGGAGAAGAGCAGGGTCAGCCCCAGCCCGGCGAGCCATACCTCACTCCTCAAGGCCGGGTCTCGCCTTCCGCGATCATTTTCTCGAACTGGGCCTTTTCCGGATGCTGGGGGTTCAGGGCCAGGGCCTTCTTGAACAGAGGCGCGGCCTTGGCCTTTTCCCCCTGGCCATAGTAAGTGACTCCCAGGTTGATCATGGCCACCCAATCTTTGGGGTCGACCTCCACGGCCTTTTGAAAAGCGGCGATCTCCTTGGCCCGCAGCTCAGGAAGGCCCAGTTGGGTGGCTTTGAAACGATAGGCCATGCCCAGCATGTTGTAGCCCGCCGCAGCCCGGGGTTCCAATTCCACGGCCTTTTGAAAACTGGCGATGGCCTGGTCGTACTCTTGCTTCTGGAAGTGGACAAAACCGGCCTGCATGTACTTTTCCGCGGTCTCGCTCCCGGCGCCGCAGGAAGACAAGACCACCAGGACCACAATCCCCAGGATAAATTTATACATACTGCCTCCCCAAAATAGCTCTGGAAAAGTAATTTTAAGGGAGGGGGGCAGGGGCCTGCGGCCTCTATCCTTCTCCCTCAAGACGCCTTTACTTCCAAATTAATCGGCAAATCCGGCCATTAGTTCCAGTAATTTTTCGGCGGTCTCCGGCGCTGCTATCGGGGTGCCGGGGGCGGTGGCCCCGGAGGAGAGCACCCCCTGGGCGGCCAGGGCCTTTTTCCACAGGGCCACCGGGCTCCCCTGGCAGCAATGGCAGACCTGCTGCAGGCGGTTGCTCAGGTCCCAGAGGGTGTGGCTTAGGGCCGGGTCGTCCACGGCCTCCTCAGGATGGAGGCAGGCCCGGGTCACCCGCTGCCAGGAACCGGGCAGGAGTTGGGCCCCCCCGGACACCACCCCCCAGGCGCCGGGGCGGGTCAGGAAACGCGCCTCCTGGGTCTCATAGAAGGCAAACTTGGGCCGGGCCGCGGCCGCGTGGTGGTAGTGCAGGAAGCGGCGCATCTCCCCTTGGTAGATCAGGCCGTGGATACCCGGCAGGGCCGCTAATTTCTTGAAGACCTGGGTGCGCATATTCAGATGCTTGAACTTCACCCCCCGGAGGCGCACCACCTGGGGCAGATTGAGGAGCAGGAGAGGCAGGGGAATTTCCGCCAGCAGGGCCTGGCAACTCTGGGGCAGGCCTCGGTTGCTGTGATACCACAGGGGCAGGTCCGCCAGGAAGAGGGGCCCCCGGTAGCGCTGGCGCCGGCTTTCTTCCCGGACCCAGGCGGCCAGCTCCCGGGTCTCTTCCAGGGTGTTCCCGGTGATGCCGAAAAAGAGGGGAACCTGGTCGGCCACCCTGGAGAGGAGATGAGTGAACAACTCTTGCCGGGTTTTCATGGGCAGGTCCAGGGCCTCCCCGGCCAGGGGGCTCCCGGCCAGCAAGCCGTCGGCCGCGGGCAGGACCCGGGCCAGCAGCCGGTCCAGGCCGGTGGCATCCAGACCTCCGTCCCCGGTCAGGGGGGTAACCAGGTCAATGATGAGGCCCTCGGGCGGGTCAGGGGAACGGGATGGGTTGACCATGGTTTATCTGCCTTAAAAGTTCAAGGTTCAAAGTTCAAGGTCAAAAAGGAATATCCCGAAAGAATTTGGTCTCCAACTTTGAACTTTGAACCTTGAACTCGTTTCAAACGGTGAATTTAAACTCCCCCCGGCCCAGGAGGTCGTGGAGATGGACGATGCCCAGGACCCGCAAGTCTTCATCCACCACGGGGAGCACGGTGATGGCCTGGTGCTCCATGAGTTCCAGGGCCTGGGAGGCCAGGGCTCCCGGGCCGATGGCCCGGGGCTTGGGGGTCATCAGGTCTTTCGCTTTTTTGTCCTGGATGTTCCCCCATTTCTTCAAGGCCCTTCTTAAGTCCCCGTCGGTGATGATGCCCTTCAAGCTCCGGGAGCGGTCCACCACCAGGGTGGCCCCCAGCTTTTTGGCGTCCATTTCCTCCACGGCCTGGGCCAGGGTATGGCTGCTCAGGGTCAGGGGAATCTGGGGGCCGGTGAGCATCACCTCGGAGATGGCCAGGGTGAGGCGGGCCCCCAGGGCGCCCCCGGGGTGAAATTGGCGGAAATCGCTGGCCTTAAAGCCCCGCTTGGTGAGCAGGACCACGGCCAGGGCGTCGCCCATGGCCAGCATGGCGGTGGTGCTGGCCGTGGGGGCCAGACCCAGGGGGCAGGCCTCCCGGGGCACGCCGGTGTCGATGGTCACCCGGCTGTGCCGGGCCAGGGTGGAGTGGGGCCGGCCGGTGAAGGCGATCACCGGCGTCTCCAGGCGCTCCAGGCTGGGGAGGAGGATGGTGATCTCCTTGGTCTCCCCGCTGTTGGAGAGGGCCAGGACCACGTCATCCCGGGAAACCATGCCTAAGTCCCCGTGCATGGCCTCCACCGGGTGGAGAAAGAGGGCCGGGGTGCCGGTGGAGTTGAAGGTGGCCACCAGCTTCCGGGCCACCAGACCGGATTTGCCCACCCCGGTGATAATCACCCGGCCTTTGGCCCGGTGGATGAGGTCCACCGCCTTGACGAAACTATTGTCCAGCTTGGGGATCAGGGCGGCGATCCCTTCGGTTTCGATGGTCAGGACTTCCCGGGCCAGGTCCAGGAGATTGACGGCCATGGCCCCTAAACCTCCGGCGCGGGGATCAGGTCCCGCCCCACCATGATGCCGTTTTTGCCCCGGCCCTTGCTGGAAAACATGGCCCGGTCGGCGATTAAGAGCAGGGTCTCCCGGTCTTGGCCGTCCTGGGGCAGGCTGGCAATGCCGTAACTGGCGGTGAGCTGCAGGTTGAGCCCCTCCTTCTGTAAAAAGCGGGTGGCGTTGAGGGTCTGGCGCAGGCGGCGCACCTTGGCCAGGGCCTCTTCCTGGGAGCAGTGGGGCATGAGGATGATGAACTCGTCACCTCCGTAACGCACCAGGCTGTCCTCCGGTCCCAGCCCGGAGTGGATTACCCGGGCCACCTCTCCCAGGATTTGGGATCCCAGGAGATGGCCGTGAGTATCCACGATCTTTTTAAAATTGTCCAGGTCCAGGAAGACCACGGAAAACTCCTCTTTTTCAGTCCGGATCCGGGGCAAGAGGTAATCCAACTGGCAGGCCAGATAGCGGGTGTTATAGAACCCGGTGACTTCATCGATGAAGGTCCGGGCCTGGAGCTTCTGCAGGTTATAGACGTTATCCACGGCAATGGCCACATAATCCGCCAGGATGGTGAGGTGGGGCAGGTATTTTTCCCGGAAAAATCTTTCATCCTCCACGTTGACCACTTCAAAGACGCCGATGACCTCCCCCCGCACCAGAAGGGGCAGGGCGATGATGGAGCGGGTGTCAAAACCGGTGGCGGAGTCGGCCCGGGCAGAGAAGCGCTGATCCTGGTCCACATCCTGAATAAAGATGGGCTGCCTGCTCTGGGCCACGGCGCCGGCGATCCCTTCCCCCATTTTCAGGCGAATGCCTTTCAGCCTCTCCGGGTCCACCCCCACCACCACCGCGAAGTAGAGTTCCCGGGTCTGGCGGTCCACCAGGAGCAAAGACCAGTTGCTGGCGGGAATCAGGACCTTGATGCGCTCCAGGACCGCGGTGAGCAGGGTTTCCATGTCATAGGCGCTCACCAGGTCCTTGGAGAACTCAATACAGGTCAGCAGCCTTTCCACCTGCCCGGGGTCGGCCAAGGTATCCGGCAAATCCTCTTTCTGCCTCATGGGGCCTCCCTCATGGAGAAATTCTATGGGCAACCGCCTGGGATTGCAAGGGTTTTGTGGCGATTTGGGGGAGGTGTCAGGGGCTTCCACCGGCTGGAAAGCCTGTGCCACCGGCCCATGGCCCCTCCCATGAGTTCCCTCCCCCCCAAACTTAAGCTAAAAGATCTCAAGTTGAGATCTCTGCGAAAGTCTTTTAAGCTGTCATTCTGAACGGAGCGCAGCGGAGTGAAGAATCTCGCTTCTTAAGATTCTTCGCCTTATATGAAAATGCCTTTTACGAGGAACACCTGAAGGCGGC
>Ga0299912_10000095_pt1 | contig 101855 bp, 79 predicted proteins | sample RVTome_2_FD_207667 | JGI IMG/M metagenome (GOLD analysis project Ga0299912, IMG submission 207667) | Soil microbial communities from uranium-contaminated site in the Upper Colorado River Basin, Wyoming, United States - RVT95D214 (version 2) ... | reverse complement strand
AACTTTGACCAGGAAGAAAATCCCAGCCGAATCGGCAAGAAATCATTCTGACTTAGAGCCTTTGTGTCTTTGTGGTTAAATCCTAATTGCATTTTCCGGGATTATTCGTGTCCCTTCGTGTCTTTTCGTGGATAAATCCTTTCTTCCTCTTTATTGGCGTTTATCTGCGTCCATCTGCGGTTTCCAATTCTTCTTGGGCTGCGGCTCGCCGCGCTGGAGAATCCGCGTCATTGGCGGATAGGCTCTTCAATCTTTCCTCGGTTTGCCCAGGCTCTCGTGAAGGGGCGGGTGGGTCTTGGCGTAGCCTTCCCAGAACTCACAGCGGGGAGCCAGGTCCGCGGTCTCGGTGCGGACCGTGATGTCCAGGATTTGGACCTGGGGCGAGTCCAGGGTGAACCGGGGCCATTCGGGCAGGCCAGGCCCGTTGGGGTCGCCGGTCCTGGCAAAGTTGGTCCAGTAGGACATGATGATCCTGGAGAGTTCGCGGGCCGGCAGGAGATTCTTCTGATTATAGAGCGCCTGGAAACCCTCCCGGTCCAGGTTGTTGAAGACAAAGGGGATCTCCATGGCGTGGAGCGCGCCGATGCGCCGGCCGTATTTCATGTCGTCGTAGTCGAAGCGATAATAATAAGTTTCCGGCTGGTGCGCCGCGGCCGCGGCCAGGCCCAGGTAAGTGAAACAGCCCAGCTCGCCTTCGGTGAGGATCTTGCCATAGGCCTTTTTCGGGCGATTGTCATATTGGTTTAAAGGATAGAGTTGCAGGAGCGCCTGGGTCTCCTGGTCCGAGAGGGAGAGGTTGCGCTGGATGCGGGCGCCGTAATGTTTGGGCGAGGCATGGGCCAGGGCCGGCATGAAGGTGACCATGAAGTCCACTTCGTCGCGGTTGCTGCCGGCGAGGAAGGGGACGGGGTTGAATTTTCCGCTGCGGATCGTGGCCAGCGGGGTGTCGTGGAGGAAGTAGCCGTCATGGTGCGCCTTGAATCGAAAGCCGTCGGTGAGGATGCTCGGGACGCCCTGGTTGAGAATTTTCTTCGCGGGGAGCGAGCGCAGGCAATTCAGGTCTTCCGGCGCGCAGCCGACGCGGGAGGCGATCTTTTGGCCCTGGCTATAGCCGGTCGCGAGGTCCGCGCTGGCGAAGCAGTTGCCGCTTTCGAGGATGGCCCGCTGGAACAGGCCGGCCGCGAGAGGGCTGGCGAGCAGATGGCAGACCGCCCAGCCGCCGGCTGACTCGCCGAAAATGGTGACGTTGCCTGGGTCTCCGCCGAATTTGGCGATGTTGTCATGGATCCAGCGGAGCGCCGCCACCTGATCGAGCGAGCCGTAATTGCCGGTGCTGGCGTGGGGATCTTCAGCCAGAAGGGCAGGGCTGGCCAAATAACCGAACACGTTCAGCCGGTAGTTGAGGGTGACCACCACCACCTCGCCGAACTCGGCCAGCCGGTCGCCGGGATAACCCTGTCCGCTCCCGATCACGAACCCGCCGCCGTGGATCCAGACCATGACCGGGAAGCGGCCCGACTTTTGCGGCCGCCAGATATTCAGATACAAGCAGTCCTCGGACATGCCTTCCAGATCGCGCGCCTTCTTGACCCCGCTCCAGGCCTTTTGCAGACAGCGGTCGCTGAAAGCGGAAGCTTCGCGCGCGCCGGTCCAGGCCATTGCCGGCTGCGGGGCTTTCCAGCGGAGCTCGCCGATCGGCGGGGCAGCGTAAGGAATGCCCAGCCAGGCGCAGGCGGCGGAGTCGGCGCTGGTCCGGCCTTGCACCAGGCCGGCCTGGGTCGGCACCGGCTCGGAGCAGGGGTCTTCTGCGAGTGCTTGGCCGGCCGTCGTTAACAGCAAGGCCATGGCCAAGGCCAAGAGGGTTCGGGAAATGGTCATGTTCCGGCTCCTTTTCATTGATTGCAAGTCCAGAATAGCATAGAATGAAAAGCGAAAAAATGATTTTTCCTTCTGGATGAAGGGCGGGCTTGACCGCTCTTGGGTCGCAGAGGAAAAAGGAACATGAGAATGGATTGGTTGAAAATTCTTGGGCCGGAGCTTGCGGCCAAGGCGCGGCCGGAAACGAGGAGCAAATATCTCAAGAAAAACTTTTTGCGTCAATACCTTATCGTCAATTTTCTCAACCAAGTTCTGGGGCTGGTGCGGGCGAGCGGGGCGAAGAGCATCCTGGACATTGGCTGTGGTGAAGGATTAGTTGATTATTTCCTGTTAAAGGCCTTGCCCGGATTGAAGATTGTGGGCGGGGATCAGGATGAGCAAGCCTTAGAGGTTGCGCGGGTTCTAAACCCGGGCGCACACTATCAAGAGATGGATGGTCGGGCCACCGGGCTGGCCGACGCGAGCTTTGACTTGGTCATGGCCAACGAAGTGATTGAGCACCTGGCAGACTATCCGAAGGTTATCCAGGAGGCGGCCAGGGTAAGCAGGAAGTATTTTCTGGTGAGCGTGCCGGAATGGCCTTTTTACCAAGCCACCAACTTCCTGATCGGGGCCAACTGGAGAACTTTAGGCGAGCATCCGGACCATGTGGTCTCGTTTACTCATCCCAAATTAAAAGCTGAGTTCGAGGGATGGTTTTCCGGTCCGCAAATCTGGAAGAGGGCTTATCCCTGGTTGATCGTGCTGGCGGAAAAGAGTTAACATGGGGTCAGGCCCCAATGCTAAGTGATACTTAACATAATATATCTTATACAGATAATAGGATTATTCTGCAAATATGTAACTAATTGCTTTTGCTATTTAATAACGTAACTTGTAAATGATCCCCTTGTTGCCATAAAGGTATGCCCCATCCCCCCAGGTCTGAACCGGGATTGAGGTAGGTTTCAAGGCATATTTAGTTTTTTCGAGTTTTCCAGATTGAGGATCCAGCAAAAAGATCATGCCCTGAAGATTGGGAACTAAAAGCCATTGCTTGTAAAGTGTCGGCGTCAAGAGCCGTTTCATAGGAGTAAAGGTTTCAGGTTCAAAGATCACCGTGTCCCAGAGCTTGAGCCCGGTATTTTTGTCCAGGGCGACCACCCTGCCATCGCGGCCGGCCACATAGACTAAATCCCCTTCCACCATCGGCCCGGCCAGTCCACCGACCTGGTAGCTCCAATATTTTTCCCCGGTCTTCTTGCTCACCGCGACCACTTCGCCGTAAAAATCGCAAGCAAAGATGGTGGTCTCATCCTGGGCCAGACCCCCGTCTATATCCCGGAAATTGCCCTGGGTAAAGACCTGCTTCTTCCAAACCAGGCGACCGTCTTCCCCATGCAAGGCCAAAAGATAACCGTCCGCGGTCCCGATATAAACAAATTGTTTGTCCACCATAGGCGCTGAAATGCCCATGATGGAAATGTCATTGAGGCTCGGGTGCTGGTAAGTCCAGACCCACTCGCCCGAGGCCTTGTTGATAGCGGTCATCTCATCAATACCGGTCTGGAAGATGAGTAAGTCCCCGAACACGGCCGGAGGAGAAATATCAATGACTTTCAATGGATACGTCCAGAGGACTTCGCCGTTGTCGGAATCGAGGCAAACCAGCTCGCCGCTCTGGGAGCCGAAATAGACCCGGCCCTCCTCGACCAGCAGGCCGGAGGAAGCACGGTATTTAATCCGGGCTTTGACCAGGCGTTTTCCGGAGAGGGCATCGATCTCCAGATACCGGCCGCGGGAGGACACGGCATAAATCCTTCCGCCCTCGATGTCCGGAGGCGCCTTTTCCGAGTTGATGCGCTTGGAGCGGAGCAGGCTCCAAGGCTCCAGCGACCTTCGCCAGACCACCCGGGCCAGGGCCGGCGGAGCCAGGGTCAGGAGGATCAGGAAGCAGCAGACTATGGAAAAGCGGCGGCTCACTGGGGCGCGGCTTCCTTGGGAGCGGTCTCCGGGCCCGGGGATAGAGGCGACTCAGCCGAAGGCCGGGGCCCAGGTTCCTGGCCTGCGGCTTTTTCCTGGACCGCGGCTTTTTCCTGGGTCGCAGCTTTCTTGGGGGTCGGCGAAGGAGCGGGTTGGGCTTGCACCATTTCTTTGGCTTTTTCCAAGATGCGGATTTTAATGGGAACATTGCGGGTGGCCACGGTGTCGGGATACTCTTCCTCGGCCTGCTTCAGAAGCGCAATGGCCTCATCCAGGCGGCCCAGGTTTTCCTCGCAACTGGAGGCCCCGACCAGGGCTTCGTCGCGGTTAAAGGCGTCGGGCACGGAGATAATCTGCTGAAAGGCATTAAACGCTTCCTGGAAATTGCCCAGGTCAAAGTGACTGGTAGCCAGGCCCATCAGGGCGATAGTTCTGATCTCCGGGTCGAGGTTGGGATTGGCCTGGAGATAAGCATTGTAGCTCTCGACCGCGGCGCGGTAATCCTGGGCGTCCCGCTGCACCCCGGCCAGGTATAACTGGGCCTGCCGGGCCTGGGGAGTGCCCGGATAGTCCTTGATGATTTTCCCCAGTTGAGCCGAGGCCGCGGCCGAACGCTCCTCCGCCGAAGCATAGGACTGCACGCCGCTCAGCATTTGCTGATCGGTGAGATCCTTTTGCAGGGGAGCCTCTAGGATCATCAGGGCCTGGCTCAGCGCCAGGATCGAAGCGTCGCGCCGGCTGTCCTGGTAATAGATGATGCCCTGCCCCAACGCCAGCGCCACAAACACGGCGGCGACGCCCAGCACCGCTTCCAGGCTGTGCTCCCGCACGTAATCCAGCGCCCGGTCAAACCAGGTGATGAATTCATCGGGGCGCTGCATTTGCTTGCGTGAAATCTTGATCTTTTTGGCCATGGCTGCCCTGCCCTTCTCCCAAACCGAAAAATTGAAGGATTATTGTAACAGAAACTGGTGAATTGGCAAGCCGGAGAAAAAGCTTGCCCTCCCTCAGTTTTTTCCGCACCGCATATTTTCGGCCTTCGTAGTGGCGCAATTCATTGCGCCCAGTCCCTGCAAGGGCGCGATAAATCGCGCCCCTACCCCCGGTTTCCGGAAAACTGAGGGAGGGCATGAGGGAGGGCAAGGGAGAAAAAGTTCACGCGTGAAGGGCGAGCCTTTCAGGGAAGGACATCAATTGGCACGTCCGGCATGGTAACTTGCCTCGTGTGCACCTCACCATCGTAAGGCAATTCCACGTGCACCAGGATGGTCCCGGCCGCGTCCGCCCGCACCACCATCTGCGCCACCCCGTCCAGCGCGGTCAAGTCATACCGGCCCGAACCCGAGATCCCTTCTCCGCCCAAGAGCGTGCCCGCGCCTGATACAATCGTGAATACCACCCCGAACCCCGCCCGGGGCTTGGTCAGATCCTTGGTCAGCTTCACCTTGATCCGCACCGTGTCCCCCACCGACACCGTCGCCCCTCCGATCGGCGCCACCAAGCTCAGCTCGGTGGGCGAGCCGGTAATATAATCGGTCAGCTTGCCGTTGAGGATCAGGGAAATGAGGTTCTTGTCCGGCACTCCGATGACCAGGTTGCCGTCCAGGTCCTGGACGATAGGATCAGGCGGAAATACCCTGGAATAGTCAGGGTGGCGGCCGTTAAGTTGAAGGTTGATTATATTCAAATCCGGAACGCCGATCACCAGGTTGCCATCGGCATCTCCGAAGTAGCCGGCGCCCGGCGCGCCCTGCCTGGGCTTCGTCCCATCGCAGGGATCGGACACATTCGCATCCACATCGTTGAAATACTCCTGCACGTTGGCCAGGCCGTCGGCGTCAGGATCCTCCAGGCCATTAGCGGTCAGCGGATCCAGGCAGGCCCGGTAAAAAACTTCCCATTGGTCCCCCATCAGGTCCCCATCGGTATCCGGAGCGCAAGGATCGGTGACCCAGGAGAACTCCTCTTCATTGCTCAAGGAATCCAAGTCATAATCCAGGAGCCCGTCCGCGGTATTGGCCTGCATGCATCCATAGAGATTTTCCCAGCTATCCGGTAAATTATCCCCATCCGAATCAAGGCCCTCGCTGATATCGGCAACGCTGGAGCAATCCGGATCCTCGGGGTAATCCTTGAGACCGTCGCCATCGTTGTCCAGGTTGTCATCACACTGGTTTACCCCCAATTCGCTCGGGTCAGCGGAGCTCGAACATCCCGGATCGGCCAGATCAGTCAAGCCGTCGCCATCGTTGTCCAGACCATCCTGACACGCATAAGAAACGCAAGGGTCCAACCCCTGCTGGTATTCAAAGAGATTGCTTAACAAGTCCGCATCCGGGTCCGCCAGCGAATCACCGACCAGCGGGTCCACACAGGCGGCATAGTTCACCTCCCACCCGTCATCCATGCCGTCGCCGTCGGTATCCATCAAGCAGGGGTTGGTGCCGGAGGAATTATATTCCTGGCCGTCGGAGAGAGCATCGCCGTCGGTATCCGGGTTATGAGGATCCGTGCAGAAGCCAGATTCGAAAAAGTCGCTGAGACCGTCCGCATCCGAGTCGCGGAGACGGTGCCCCCAAAGCTCAATATCATCCAGGTTCCAGCCCGGGTAAGTGATGCTGCCGTCGGTCGGTCCCATGCCCCACCGGAGATAGACCGCGCGCTGGTCATCGGCCACCGCGGAGAGGTCGTATTCCACCTGGGTCCACGCCGAATCGGAGATTTGAGTAGCGGGGTTGCCCCACACCGGGACCCAGTTGCTTCCGTCCTTCGAGACCTCGAGCGAAGCGTGGTCCGAATTGGAGGATTGCACCACCAGCCAGCGCCAGAACCGGAGCCTGACGTGATCATATAATTGCAGGTTGATCGGGGTGGTGATGAGGGACTCGGTGCCGGCCAGGTTGTCGGGGTAGTCGCCGCTCAGGTTATAACCATAGACCTTGGTCCCGGTTTCGCCGCTGGTCGGATCTCCCGGGGAGCTCCCTAATCCCTGGGGCTTGCCATAGGCCCAACCCCCCTCTTTCGTCCACCCGGGATCGCTATTGAGAGCAAACCGGTAAATTAAGGACGGCGAAATCGAAGCTTCGGCCAGCTTGAAGACATCCACCCCGCCTTGGCCGTCATTCGCGTCCAGGTATTCGACCAAGATCGTGTCCCCCTCCACCGTCGGCAGGTCCAGGCTCAAGATCACCTCGCCGGCAAAATATCCCGGATGCACCGCGTCCTCGGTCAAGGCAACCGGCACCAACGCCGGATGGCTTGAGCTCCAGACGTGGACGGCAAGGGTATGGCTGCCGGCCAGGTCCAGGTCGCCGAGCAGAATCCCGGCGGGATCATAAATTCCATAGCTCTCCTTATCCCAGCTCACAATTCCATCTGAAGTTAAGGCCACGGCCAGAGCCGTTTCATAAGGGATGGCGTTAAAGCCGGTAATGGTCAGATACACGGTATCCGCCCTCAGCGGTGGATCCAGGGGCACCACCGCGATCCCGCCGGCCGGTTCCGCCACGCCCAGCACCCGCCAGTTCTGCACCAACGCTACACGTGCTCCCTCCTGGTCAACGTTTACGGGAAAAGAAGAAGCATTACTCGGAATAGTCGGGGCATGGCTCACCACCAGGGCATGGGGCGCCTCGGTCCGGATCATCATCAACGGGTCGCCGAACCAGTGGAAGACCCGGAAATGATATTCAATCTCCTGCAATCTCCCGGGGAGCGTGGGAGGATTGGGTTCCGATTGAAAATATTTCCACATGTAATATTTTCCAAAATTGAGGTTTTCCGCGGGACGATAACTATTGGGGTAAAGGGAGCCGGTATGGCCGGGATCATAATTGGGCCAAAGACCGGTATGGATGCCGTTAATGAGCATATCCGTGATCCGGGTATAAGTCCCTCGGGTCGCCGCCACTATTCCCACGGCTCCGCCTCCGGATTTTTTGAGAAACGCTTCGGCCATACAATCCGAGGCAGAGTCAAAAGCGCCGGTCGAGCAGCCCATGCTCAAGACCACGGGAGTTTTGTCACCATTGCTCAGAGAATTGATATTGGGTATGCCCAATTGCGGCTCCAACCAGCTGGAGGTACTGGAATGCCAATAATACTGGACCATTCCAACTCCGGAATTGATCTGGTCTTTAAGCATTTGGCTGGCCACGGATCTCGGAACAAACAGGTTTTTAACCCAAGCCAACATGGGGAAAGGCGGATAGGGAGGCCCATTCCAGTAACCGTGAGGAAGCAAACAGTGGGTAAAAGCATAATCCCGGTAGTAATATTCCGGACAGGTTGGAGAGGGCGGCAAGCCATAGGTATTATAGACGCTGGAAAGCGCATGGCTGACCGTCATTCCCGCCACGGTGCTCGAGCTTAAAGCCTCGGTCATATAAATCGAGGTCTCCACATTATGCAGTTCCTCTTTGCAGGGGGTTGAAGCATCCCGATAGGTTGTAGCAAGTAAAACATTCTTATACCAGGAACCCGTATCCGGATAGCGGTCATACTTCAGGATCTTGTTGACCACCGTGGTTAACTCCGCCGCATTCTCAACCGGGAGCCTTCCCAGGACGAGGTCGGCAAAGATGTCTCCATCCATCAGAGAATAAGGAAAGTCGGAAAGATTGGCGTTGTCATAAGCAAACGGGAAGCTATCCGTATTGCTCGGCACCAGGTTCTGATCCCCCACCAAGAGCACGAAGCTGGGAGCCGGGGTCCAAGTGTCATAGGCATCCTGAAGAAAACCTTGAATTTGAGGGAAGGACCTTCCCAGGTCATCCTCCGGGCTGTCTCCGACCGTGGCCATCCGGGTGGTATAGCCCTTGCGCGTGATCCATTCCGCCAGAGGCTGAATCGCCGGTTTCAGGCTGGAATCCACGATGATCAGGTAATCCGTATGCGGGCTTTCCGCGACAGCAAAACCTTCCTGCCCTTCTTGGCTGAGAACCCTCCGGGGGTGAGACCTATCTTCTAGGTCAAGGTTGGCCTGGTCGTAGTTATCGAGCAACCGCGAGCTAAGGGTATTGAACCCGGGCGCATACAGCCGGGCCTTGCGCGCCTCCCCGAACGGCTCGATTTTGCCCAGCAGGTTGATCTTGATCTTCAAGACCTGGGTATAACGGACCTCTCCTTTAGCGGGGTTATATTGCACGGGATAGATCTGGACAAAAACTATTCGCCGGCCGCGAAGGTAGCCAGGATTAGAAATGGAAAAAATAACGGAAGGAGACCAATGGGAAGTTTGATAAAAATTTCGGTCCATGGTGAAAATAGGAGGGGGATTCGGTGATACCCGTTGCAGGGGCTGGCGGGGATAAATCGGGTGGTCAACCTTAAAAGATTTCCACTCCTGCTTGAGCACTTTGCCCTTGGGTTCCACTCCATAAGGGATTTCAAAAAACATCCCGCGAAAAGGAAGTTCCGGCCGGCCGGTCTCCCCGCCCAGGCCAAAGCCCTGGATGATGACCTGATGATAAGTGCCTCCCTCTTCTACCAGAGTAGTGATGCCCAAGCCATCCAACGAAAGCTCAATTAAAATTTCCCGCGGCAGGGGTTGACTGGTCTTTAAAACCGGCGCGGCCTGGGAAAAGTGGCTGAAGACCAGGCAGAAAAAGATAGTGGACAGGACCAGAAAAATCTTTGTCCTCCACATGCCAGAAGACATGCAATACCCCTCCTCTTCCTTGGATCGCAAAATATCCCGACTTGGAAAAATAGTGCTTTGCTGCTATTGGTCTCGGCTAAAGTTTTTCCAGAACCGAATTAACCCGAAGGCAAGGATCGGAACAAGAATCCAGAGCCCGGAAGGCGAAGAGCCGGCCAATTGCCCGCAACCCGAGCTTTCGCCCTCCGGGTAGCTCCATTCCGTGGACGCGATCTTTTGCTTCGGAAAGGAGTCCGGGTCCAGGGGGTCGGTGCCACCATAAACCTCTTCCCCATCCGAATAACCGTCTCCATCGGTGTCCCGGAGCAGAGGATCGGTTAAATAAATTTGCACTTCTTCGCCGTCGCTCAATGCATCATGGTCAGTATCCTGGCGACACGGATCGGTCAGGTGCCGGAATTCCGCGAGGTTAGTTAAACCGTCGCCATCCGCATCAGAGGAACTGTCCGCGACCAAGGCGCTCAGGCAGGAAAAAATCACCTCCCAACCGTCCGGCATCCCATCCAGGTCAGTATCGGGAATTAAGGGATTGGTCCCATAAATCAAAACTTCTTCCCCGTCGCTCAACCCGTCCTGGTCCATATCCGCATCGCAGGGATTGGTTTCATTCTCATATTCCAGTTGGTTGAACAAACCATCCAGGTCGCTGTCATCCAGGTTGTCCACCGTGTTCGCCTGCAGGCACGGGTAGGTATTTTCCCAATAATCGGGCAGGCCGTCATGGTCCGAATCTTCTCCCCACAAGCTGGCATAAATATACCACGCGCCGTTCCGGTTGTCTGACCAGGCAAAAAGAAAAACGCCGGAAGGGGCAACAACCAGCGAAGGGTCTTCCGCGCTGGCCCCCTCCGGGCCCTGATCTAGCCGAAAATCCCCGCCGAGGGAGGTGTAATAATTTTGGAATCTTCGGACAAAGACATCTGAATTTCCAGAGCGGTAATCAGTCCAGACGATCAAGAAGCTGCCGTCGGGTTGGGTAGCGATGGAGGGAGAAAGGGATTCCGCTGTGCCCAAATCCACGTCAACCCGAACATTGATGTTGAGGGGATTGGCGTTACTGTCATAACACCGCATATAGATATCCGCGTCGCCATTGCGACGGTATTCCCAGGTGATAATAAAATTGTTGGAAGAATCGGCGGCCACGGCCGGAGAAAGTGCATCCACCGCTCCTGCAGCCTGGTCCACCCGAAAGTCCGCCGCGATCGGGCTTCCGGTGGAATCAAAACTCCGGGCATAGATATCATAACTATTCATTCCATAATCTCGAAAATCTTGCCAGGCGATGATCCAGCGATCCAAGGAATCCACGGCCAGGGCAGGATACCAGCTTGCATCGCATCCGGTGTCCTGATTGACAAAAAATTCGCTTCCCAGAGGATTGCCGCTCGCGTCATAACGCCGGGCATAGATGGTTCCATTTTCGCACATCACTTCGGTATTGCGATAATACCAAACGATGACCGTGGTATTATTTTGATCCACTGCCATCGTGGGCCGGTAGGCGGAGCGGTCCCAACCCGAGGATTCCGAAACCAGAAATGCATCTCCAGAGGGATTGCCGTCCGGATCGTAGCGCCGAGCATAAAGAAAATTGTGCAAACCAGGAACTATTTCATGTGCTTCAACCCACGCGATCATAAAATTATTATTCCCATCAACCGCAACCGCAGGATCAAAAATGCCCAGGACTCCTCCTCCTTGATCCACCCGAAATTCCTCCCCCAAGGGCTTGCCTCTCGAATCAAGGCGAAGGGCATAGACCGCTCCGTTGGCCGCCCAGGTAACAATAAATTCATTAGTGGTTTTAGCAGCAACGGCCGGCGCCGCGGCACTAGCCGTTCCCGGCCCCTGATTCACCTGAAAGTCCGGCACCAGGAGCTCAAAGCTTCGGGCGGAAGGGCTGCCCAGCATCCCCGCCGCGAGACCGAAAAAGAGAAGAATCTTGGCTTTCTCTTTCATAGTCGCTCCTCCTAGCCTCTATCTCAGTTTCTCTAAGATCATCAAATCAAGGAGATAGAATCCCCGGCCATTAAATACAAAGCCGCTCCTGGACCTTTCGGCCCACAAGCGGCTGATGAAATGGAGCGATTGCTCTTTCTTTGACCCGTGTTCGGGTCTCATTTTGTAGCCCCTTTGCTTTTCAGAAAGCAGGGGTTAGTTTTGTTATCCGGTTTACAACTCTATTAGCTTGGATTGAATTTTAACACTTCCCTCACCCATTGTCAAGAAAAGAAAATGCAATCCTTCGATAAGAAGGAGGGGGTTCACGGTTCGCGGTTGCCGGTGGGCAGGTTCTATTTTTTCGAACGAGCCTGGTTCACCTTCCCCCTTTCTTGCCAAAGGAGGGAAGGGAGAGTATGATGAGCGCGGATTTCAAGGAGGGAGCCGGTATGAGGAAGAAAAGAATGGCGAGGTGCGGGCTGGTGACACTTGCCGCTGCAGGGATGCTGCTCGGTTTGGGATCGGCGCGGGCGGAAGTGCCCCAGGCTCAAACTCCCCTGCGCTTCAGCGCGGACAAGCCCCAGCTCCTGGTGACCGCGGAGTATATGACGGTGGACGAGCTGACCGAGCCGAGCCTGATGGCCTTGCTCCGGAAATACGACATCCTGGTGGCGCCGTGCATCCGGGACTACCAGCTTGAGACCGAGGATGGCCAAAAGGAATTAGACCGGCTCTTCACCATCTACGAGGGCGCGGGGATTCCGATAGTGTTCTGGCCGCTGACGCCCCGCCCGGACGGGCTTTACCTCAACAAACTGGCCGGCAAAACCTTCTATGACTACATAGACCGGATTTACGCCTGGGCCGATCAATACCAGCACCCGATCCAGGCCATGATCCTGGACATCGAGCCGCTCAATTTCCAGAGCGGGGACTACCGCTCGCCGGATCAGCCGGAATCGGAGGGTCTGGGCCTGGGCCCGGTGATCAAAGCCATGGACCCCAAGTGCTTCAAGCAGGCCAAACGCGACTTTATCAAGATCCAGGAGAAACTCCACGCGCACGGGACCATCGCCATCTCCACCGCCCTGGATTACGCGGCCATGGATATCGTCATGCACGTGAGCGCCTGGGAGGACATGTCGGGCGGGCCCACCATGGGCATTGATTGGGATTATGTTTCCTTCATGAACTTCGGCAGCAACAACCAGAAATTTTTCAGCGGCCTGCTCAAGAGCTGGAAGCTAGAGGACACCCGTTACCTCTCGTATAAGCTGGGCAAGGCCATTTACCGGAAATACGGGAACAAGGGCGCAATTTCCACCGGGCAGACCTTGCCCGGCGAAGGACACGGGGCAATTTACACCGACCCCGCGGAGCTGGCCACGGATATCTCGGTGCTGCGGGCCGCGGGCATCATGCACTTCGCAATTTACGACCTTCAGGGCATTGCCCAGTCGGAAAACCCGGAAGCCTGGCTCCAGGCCGCCCGCGAGGCCCAGACCCAGCCGATCAAGCCCGCCTTCCGCTTCAAGGCCTGGATGATCTACCAGGTTTTCAAGAAACTCACCCTGATCCTGGAGGTCGCCCGCCTCAGCGTTCACCATCCTTGCAGCGAGCCGATCCCCTGAATCTTTGCTCCGGAGACCTGGGTTGAAAAAGCGGCCGGCGCCGGCTCTTGGCGGCGAGGGACGGACTGTCCCTTTTACGCCGGTCCGGGAGTGGAGGTAATGTAGCCGGAAAGGGCCAGTTGGTGGATGTGGAAGCTAAGCAGGGCCTCTTTTTGTCGGCCCAGGTTCAAAAAGCGCAGGCCGAGGGAAATTCCCTCGTTGGCGTTTTGGTCCTCGCCTTCTTCACCCCAGATCACCTCGGCCAGCGCCAGGAAAGGAGTATCGCCATCCGGGGTAAAGCTGAACAGGATCGCCATCTCGGTGCCGATCTCCAGCGGCACCGGGCTGAGCAGGCTCAGACCGTGCAACCCCAGGTTGATGGCTTTGCCCTCGAAAATCACCTGGGGCGTCATGCACTTCACCGGATACTCAAGTTGAACGCGCATGTAGCTCCGGCGCTCTGGGGGGATGAAACTCATCGTGTTCCGAAGAGAATCAGCGAACGAATTATGGAACAGAACTCCAAGGATGTCAAACTGCCGGAGGCCTGACCGTCTATCACTTTTTTCGGAAAGAAAACCGCAGATGTCGCAGAGTTCCTGGTTCGGCCAGAAGCAAGCGGCCCAGAAAGTTCTGCGGAATCCTAAGAAATTTTTTCCCCTGCCCGCGCCAGCCTCGCCTGGGGTCAGCCGGGGAGATGAAAACAGATTCCACAGATAGAATTTTCCTGCCCCCCCCTGTCCTGATTCTGCGGAATCGGTGGTTTTCTCTTAATAAAAAATGATATACGATCAGGCCGGATGCGGGTTCTCCCGACGCTATTTGATAAGGAACTGGAAGTTGCCCGGCTTCTCGTCCATCTTGCCGCCCACCGGGCTGCCGCACTGGGCGCACAGGTATTCATACTTGTCGCCGTCGGGCAGGACCAGGAGGAGTCGTTTGCGCACCGGCCGGGCGGCCTTGCACCTGGGGCAATAGAGCTCGGTAGCCTCCCATTCCTGAAACTGATCCTTCATTTCACGCCAACTCCCGCTCCATAAGATAAGACCAGGGCGTGGGATGTCAAGCTGTTTTTGGACTCTGAAAAGAAAAAGGGACAGCTTGCGACTGTCCCCCAAAGTTCAAGGACTTCCGAATCAAGCGGAGTCCGAAAGCTATTGCATCATCAAGGGTGCCATCTGCATGAGCAGGCCCATGTCGCCGGTGATCCGGATCTTGCCCCCCATGAACGCGGCCTGGGGATTCAGCTCTCCCTTGGCCATGGCGTCCACATCCGCCCGGTCAATCGAGACGATGGTATCCGGCTCCTTCTTGATCGGGCCCTTGAATTTGACGGTGACCACAAAGTCGTTGCCCGGATCTTCCACCCGGAACTGGAACATCCCCTCGACCCCGGACAAGGTATCAACCATGTTCTTGATTTGCTTGGGGATGTCTTCCGGCTTGGGAGCTCCCCCGCCGCCCGGCGGCTGCAGGTTCATCTTGCGCTTGCCGGTCACCACGTCCAGAAAATCTTTCTGGGCAATGATCAGGGTGACGATCGCGCTGTCCTTGATCCCGCTTTCAACCTTGACGTCCCCGGCCTCCAAGGCCGTGGTCCATTCGCCGCCCTGGTCCCCTTCCACCTTGAAAGACATGCAGGCTTTCAGGTCGCCGCCAAATTGCTTGATCAGGTCCTTGAAAGGCGTCAGTTGCCCGGGCAGCCATTCCGTAAAGAATTTCTTAGGGGTGATGTTCTCCGGAGCATTCGGAAGCGTCGGCATTGCCATCGTTCGTTACCTCCCTTTTCCAATCATTGATTACAAGAGTTAAAGTGACACCACGGTCACAGTGAGACTAAAACCCTTGCCCGTGCCAGCTTCCTTTTAGCCTAACTCGCCGGGGCTTGTCAAGTATTTTTTTTCAGAGCTAAGGCTTGGGCGGGGCGGCCTGGGCCGGTGGAGTCGGCGCGCCGGATTCCTCCAAGTCCTTGATCGCCGCCTGGATCTTGTCGGCATTGGGCTGGTTGGGCAAAAGCTCCAGGGAGCGGCGATAATGTTCAATCGCTTTGAGGGCGTCGCCTTGAATGGCGTAGAGCGCGCCCAGGTTTTTATGGGCCAGGGCGTGCCTGGGATTCAGTTCCACCGTTTTCTCAAACTCGGGCAAAGCCGCCTTCAGGTCGCCTTTTTTTACCAGGAGGTTTCCCTGGGTAAAGTGAGCCGCGGAAGAATTCGGGCTCAGAGCCAAGGCAATATCCAGATGAGCCTGGGCTTTTTCCGGAGAGTCCTTATCCAGATAGATTTGGGCCAATAAGGCGTGAGCCGCAACCATTTTGGGGTCCCGCACCAGGGTCTCCTGCAGGTTCTCGAACGCGGCGTCCATTTCTCCGGTTTGATATTGGAGCTTGCCCAGTTCAAACGCCCCCGGAGCAAAATTAGGATTGGCGTTTTTGGCCTGAAGGAATTCGTTTTTTGCCTCCAGAAACTTGCCGTGCGTCCGATAGAAAGAGCCCAACTCGAAATGCGCCCGCTCCGATTTCGGGTTTGCTTCCACCGCCTTGAGCAATAGTTCGAAGCCTTCTTGGAACTTCTTTTCCCGGAACCGGATCCGAGAGAGGATGATATAGGCCATGGAGTTGGTCGGGTCCAGGCTTAAGCCCCTGGAAAAGTCGGCCTCGGCTTTCTGGGTGTCTTTTTGGTTCTGGGCCAAGTAACATTGGGCGCGATTAAAGTAAAGTTCCGCCTGCTCGGGCAGCATCTCCTCGGCCCGGTTAAAGCTCTCGATGGCCTTGGGGTAATCATGCAATTTAAAATAGGCAAGTCCTTTTTCCAGGTAAGCGCGACCGAAGTTGGGGTCCTTTTCCAGGATTTGCTCAAAAGCTTTCAGCGCTTTTTCATATTCTTCAAAGACCAAAAAAGTATCCGCGCGAAAGAACTGTTCCAGCATTTCCACTTTGAAACGCGGGTTGGGAAGTTTGGCTCCAGGTTCCGGGGGCTTGGTCGTGCCGAAAATATAACCGAGAGCGCGGAGCCGTTCTTCCGTCTCCGTGTCCAGTTTGACCGTGGCATCGGGAGGCTTCGGGTTCACCAGCCGGGTCTTCTCCTGCTCCAAGATTTCCCGTAGCTGGGCCAGCTTCTTGGAATCCTTCTCGGAAAGGTCCTGGGTCTCTTTCGGGTCTTCCGTCACCTGGTAAAGCTCCTCCGGCTCGGCCTTGATGTAGGAATAGTCGTTCGTCCGCACGCCTTCCAAGGAACTCCAATTGAAATGGAGGTAGGGGGCCAGGGTCTCGGTGTAGGCCACCAGGTTCAGGCTTTTCGTCTTGTTTTCAATCAAGGGACGGAGCGAGACGCCCTGGATTTCCGGGAGCGGACGGATCCGGACCAAATCCAAGAGCGTGGGCAGGATATCAATCGTCCGGACCATGTCCTGGATCACGGTCTGGGCCGGCAAATATTTGGGCGCCCACAGGATCAAGGGGACCTGCACGGTCCCGTAATAGATCAGGATGGCGTGGGTTTTTTCGTTGTGCTCTCCCAGACTCTCGCCGTGATCCGCGGTGATCGCGACGATGGTATTGTCTAAAATCCCCTGCTCTTGCAAGGCCTCCAGGAGTTTGCCGATCTGGCTGTCCGTATAAGCAATCTCGCCGTCATAGGGGTGGAAAAAATATTCTTCCCGGAACGGAGACGGCGGCTCATAGGAGAAGTGGGGATCAAAGTAATGGACCCACATGAAGAACGGACCTGAGGGCCGGCGGTCCAGCCATTGCAAGGCCGCCTTGTTGACGTCTTCGGCCCGCCGCTCTTGAAACAGGTGCGCTTTTTTTTCTTTACCCTCTTCAATCCGGTCATCGTAAACATCAAAACCTTGCCGCAGCCCGAACCGGCCCAGCAAGGGGAACGAGGCGATAAACGCCGCGGTTTGATAGCCCTTGCTTTTGAAGATTTCAGCCGCGGTGGTTATGGAGTCGTCCACCCGGTAGGTGGCGTTGTTGCGAGCGCCATGGTAAATCGGGTAAGTGCCGGTCAGAATCGAGGCATGGGAAGGAAGCGTAATCGGAGCGGCCGCATAGACCTTGGTAAAGCGAACCCCTTCCTCAGCCAGCCGGTCCAGGGTGGGCGTTTTAATGTCCTGATACCCGTAACATCCCAGGTGATCCGCCCGGGTGGTGTCCAGGGTGATTAACAGGACATTGGGGCGCTTGCCGGGCAGAAGGCTCCGAACCCGCTCACACCCGCTATGGGCCAGGACCAAGATCAAAATCACGGCCCCGAGTCTGCCCGCGTTGTTCATCTTCAACTCAAATTTTTTCATGATCCTGATCACCCCAATTTTGCTTATCCCAATGCCGCTCTTGGTGTTCCTGCTTCGACCGGTTTAATCGGTGAAAAAAGAAAAGGGGACACATCGTATTGTAGCACGAGGTGTCCCCTTGGCCAAAGGCAGAATTACAAAAGGCGAATCTTACTCGGCGATGGTTCTCACCCGCTTCACCAGCTTCCCGTCCACTAGGAGTTTAATCATATCCCCTTCCGCGGCATCGAGGCAGATGCCGAAGCTGCCGTCGGGCAGGCTGTAGCTTTGGGCGGTAGCGGCGGTAGTTTCATTCAGGGCATAGAGCAGCACGCCCGGTTTGACCGAATCTTCCGGCCCGGTAATGTTGCAGTTGTTGCGCGCCGCCGGCCAATTGACCACCGCGTTGATCTCGTCCGCATCCATCGAAGCCACGACTTCGGAAGGAGCGCTATCCAACATCTGCGCGCCTTCGATCGCATCCGGAACGCCCCTGCTCCAACCAATGATGTATTGGGGGGTCAGGTTGGCCAGGTGCATCAGAATTTTGGTCTCGCCCGGGTTCACGGTTACCCCGGTCCAGGTAAAGAGGACCGACTGGGAACTGGGGGTCATGGTCATGGTGCTGGTGTCATAAGAGAGCGTGGTCCAGCCCGTGGTCCAGAAATTGAGCACGGTCCCGCTGCTGGTGGCTGCCACAATGTTGTCCACCTCGCTGTGGCCCATGCTTCCGTCGGGCATAACGCCGACCAGAATATTCGGAGAGCCCCCAATCGAATCCCGGTCCATGATTAACCAGTTGTCCTCGCCAGGCTCCACCACCGCATCCCCATCCGAAGTGGCCTTCACCTGATTCCCATCATACAGATAACCGCCGATCACCACGTTCGCCGTGATCGGAGAACCGGTGTTGTTGGTCAGGATTTCCAGCCAGCGGACAAAATCATCCTGGCTGAACACCGATCCCCAGGGGTTCACATACAGCTTGCGCGAAACATCCAGGCCCCCGACCAGGTTCTGGACCGGATATTTCATTTCGTGGTCGCTGTCCTCCATGACCACGCCCGTGGTGTTCCAGGTATAAGGCTGGCCCTTGCCGGCGCCGACGTCCAGGATGTGGAGGAAACCATATCCAGACAAGCCGCCGCTGATGGTCCCAAAGATCGGGCCGGCGCCCCCGGAAGTGAAGTTGGCGTAGGCAATTGCCACTGCGGGAACGATACCCTTCCCGGGATACGTCCCATGATCCATTTGCACCGCCATGTCGTCCGAAAAAAGAACGGTGGTGCTGTAGGTGGTGAAGGTCTCGGAGGTTACCGAAGTGTCGAACGTGGCCGGCCGGGCCGTGATCCCCTCGGCCCGCGCCAAGGGGCCAAAGATGTTGGTGTCGTCACTGGAGTAGTCGCAGGCCGCGACTCCCACCAGCATCACTAGAACCGCAAGTAAACCAATTCCTTTCTTCATCCCTATCTCCTTCTTCAAATTTAGATTCTTACTCCTGCAGATTAGCCCATTCCCGCCTCAATCCCTCCTCCTGGAAAAACTCTTTTACCTTGAGGAGGTCTTCACTTAATGGCCTAAAAATAGACAACTCTTTCTTCTTTGTCAAGCTTTTTTTTGGGGAAGGTGGATTTTTATGGTTCCAATTGAAACCGGATTAAAGCCCCGGCTGTGGTATAATCGGAACCCATGCCGGAACCCGAAGCCCCCCTGCGTTTGATCGCGGATGAGCAACTGGGCCGCTTGAGCCGCTGGCTCAAGATCATCGGCCAGGATGTGGTCTATCGCAACGATTGGGCCGACGAGGAGCTCTTGCAGCAGGCCCGCGACGAGGGCCGCATCATCCTGACCCGGGACTCGCATTTGCCGGAAAAGGCCGCGGGTCTGCCCCTGTATCTCGTGCGGGAAAATTACCCGGCGGGGCAGTTGCGCGAGGTGGTGGAGCATTTCCGGGACCGGATTCGGATCGAGGTTTTCAGCCGCTGCGTGGAATGCAACGTGCCCCTGCGGGAGGTCCCCAAACCGGAGGTCGAGGGAAGAGTGCCGCCTTTTGTCTGGAAGACCCAGACCGAATACCGCGCCTGTCCCCAGTGCGGCAAAATCTTCTGGTCCGCCACCCACCGGGAACGGGTGGAGGTGCAACTGCGGGACATCCTGGGCGAACTTTATCGGTCTGCCTTAGACGGGGAGGAAAAATGAGCGTGCTGATCGCGGGGTCGCTGGCCCTGGACAACATTGAGACGCCGGACGACCGGGTGGAGGATGCGGCGGGCGGGTCGGCCAGTTTTGCCCTGGTGGCGGCCAGTTTCTTTGGTCCCGTGCAGTTGGTGGGGGTGGTCGGCGACGACTTTCCCCAGGCCCACCTGGATTTCTTCCGGTCGCGCGGGGTGGATTTGCAAGGCTTGCAGCGACTGCCCGGGCCGACCTTCCGCTGGGCCGGCAAGTATCTGCCCGGCCTGAACGAGCGGGTGACCCTGTGCACGGAACTGAACGTGTCCTCGCAATACCAGCCCAAGGTTCCGGAAAACTTCCGCCGGCCCGAGGCGGTTTTCCTGGCCAATGACCATCCCCGGCTTCAGCGCCAGGTGCTGGACCAGGTGGAAAAGACCGGCCTGGTCATCTGCGACACCATGAACCTGTGGATCAATACCGCCCGCGAAGAGTTGCAGGCGCTGTTGCCCCGGGTGGATATCCTGATGCTCAACGATGAAGAGGCGCGGCTGCTGTCCGGGGAGGTTTCCTTGCTCAAGGCCGGCCGCAAAATCCTGGGCGCCGGGCCCCGCGCGGTCATTATCAAGAAGGGCGAGCACGGCTCGTTCCTGGTCAGCGCGGACCAGATTTTCCTGGCGCCGGCTTATCCGCTGGAACAGATAAAGGACCCCACCGGCGCCGGAGATACCTTTGCCGGCGCTTTCGCCGGTTCCCTGGCCCAGGAGGGAGGCCTTAGGGGGACACCATTCCGATGGTGTCCCCACCTGAAGCGGGCCATGGTCCGCGGGACCGTGCTGGCCAGCTTCACGGTGGAAGAGTTCAGTTTTGACCGTTTGCGCCGCCTGAGCGAGAAAGAGATTGAGGAAAGGGTGCAGCGCTTGCGGGAGATGGTCAGTTTTGATTGACAGCGGCATAGTTTACGGGTAAGCTAGTATTACGATGTTTGAGCTCGACAGCCGGCAAAGCTGGGTGGAAGCTCAGCCGCACGAGTTGGTATATCTGGCGACCTCCATCAACCGTCCGGCCGTGGCGCCGCCGAAACGGTCGCCGGAATCGGCCCAAGCCTACATCTGCTCCATCCGCAAGCGGGAAGGCTTTTATGTTTACATCTACCTGCACCTGATGTCCAGCAACACCGGCTTGCTCTACCGCTGGTCCAAAGGAGCGGTCCGAAACGAAATGGTGCCGGCCCTCCAGCAAAACGCGATGGAATTCACGGAAAGTATGGGTTTCATGATGGACGACCTGCGCTTTTCCGAATTGCCTCCGGAACAACAAGGGGAAGTGTTCTCGCAAACCCCGATTTTTCACCAGGATATCTCCTTCCTCAAACCGCCGGATGAAAGCGTGAGCGAAATCGAGGTGATTGAGACGGAGGAGACCGAAGGCAGCGCCGACGAATTGATCATCGAAGCGGTGGAAGAAGCAGAAGCCGCTTCAACGGAAGAAGTCGGCGGCGAGGCATCGGAATCCGGAGTGGAAGAAATCACCCTGGATGTGATGACCGCGGACGAGATCGCTCCTGGAGTGGCTGAAGCAGAGCCGGAACCCAATCCGGCGTTTCCCTCCGAGGATGACATCGCGATTGATGCGGTCCCCGCGGAAGTGAACGAAGAAGATATCCTGCTCGACCGACTCGAAGCCACGGGAGAAGCTTTAGCGGCAGAGGCCGGGCCCGAGCCGGCGGATGATTCCGTGAGCATTGAGCTGGAGAGCGAAGGCGACGAAAGCTCCGCCTTGCTCGACGCCTTGGAGGCCCAGGAAGCCGAAGCGCCTCCCTTGCCCCCCACTCCGGCGGCAGAGCCGGAAGAAGAGGAAGTGGAAATCACCATGGAAGGGGAAGAGACAGAGACCCACACGCCTTTACCCGCGCCGGTCGCGGTGCCGGTGGCCGCGCCTCCGCCAAGGCCGACCCCGGTCCCGGTGGCGGCTTCTCGGTCGGCCGGGGCCGGCCCGGATGACCGCGAGGTTTCTTCAGAAGATTGGGATTTTCTGGTGCGCTTGCTGGCCATGATGTGAGGTAAGGAAGATCCGATGCGAAAAGTCCATGCGACGGCTGTCCTGGTGACCTTGGTCCTGGTCGGGTCTTGCTCCGGCAAGAAACCCAGTTCCTGCCGAAATCCGGAATATGCGGAAATCAAAAAGAAGCAGGCGATCTCCCAGTTGGAAAAGGGAGACCTGTACGGCGCCCTGGAAGCGGCGCTGGCGTCCGAGACCTGCAACCCCCGCGATCCCGAGACCCAGTATTGGTTAGGCCGGATTTATTGGGCCCGCAAGCAACCGCCCAAGGCTCTGGATCACCTGGACAAGGCCCTGTCCCTGCGCAAGGATTACCCGGAGGCCAACCTGGCCCTGGGCATGGTTTACCTGGAGCTGAAGCGCTGGGACGAGGCCGTCGCCCAGTTTGAATTAGTCACCCGCCATGAACTCTTTCGGCAACCCGAGGCGGCTTATAACAACCTGGGCTGGGCTTATCTGATGAAGGGAGACCGGGAAAAAGCCGTTCAGGCTTTCCAGACCGTGCTCAAGATCAATCCCAATTATTGTCCGGCTTCCTGCAACCTGGGTGAAGTCGAGGCGCAAAAAGGCCTGTCCGCGGCCGCGATCAAAGAGTATCGGCGCGCCCTCGAGTTCTGCCCGGACTATGGCCGCGCCCGCCTGCTCCTGGGGATCGAGTTGCAAAAACAGAAGGACGTGGCCGGCGCCTGCCGGGAATTTCAGGCCGCGGTCCGGGTCTGGCCCAACACGGATGAGGCCCAGCGGGCCCAGGAATACATGGGGCTGCTCAATTGCCCGGCGGCTCCGCGCTGACCGCTTCCGGCAAGACCATCTGAACTCTCATGGCAGAATCGTTCGGCCGCTACCTCCGTCGGGAACGAGAGTTGCGGGAAATCTCCCTGGAAGAGATTTCCCGTCAGACCAAGATCAAGCTCTCGACCCTGACGGCCCTTGAGGAAGACCGCTTCCCTGACCTTCCCCCTGCGGCTTTTGTCCGGGGCTTTATCCGCAACTACGCGGAATGCATCGGTCTGGACCCCCGGGATGCGATCTTGCGCCTGGATCATTTTCTCCAGGAGAATTTTCCGGAAAAGATCTCCGCGCCTCGGCCCGCTCGAAAGAAACCCAGGGTCGGAAACCGCCTGCTCATCATCCTCTTCGGATTTCTCCTGGCAAGCCTTTTTTTTTTCGCCTACTACTACGCTGACCGCTTCCTGAGCCGGCCGTCCCCGTTAATAACCATCATTCCCGCGCCGCCGCCGCCGGCCGCCCCCACCACTGCGCTGCCGCTCCCGGGCGAGACCACCCAGCCGGCGCCCGCCCCGCCCGCCCCGGAAACCCCGTCCCAACCCGCGGGCTTCCGCCTGCACCTTTTGGCCACCGATCTCTGTTGGATCCAATATGCCTTGGACCACGGCCCCTCCCAGGAGGCGCAACTGCAAGCAGGAGACACCCTGAACCTGGAAGCGGACCAGAGTATCCAGCTCCTGGTCGGCAATGCCGGCGGCTTGCGCGTTCAGTTCAACGGCCAATGGCTGCCGCCGCTCGGTCCGGTAGGCCAGCCGGTCCGTCTCTCTTTCCCTCCACCGGAGGCGGAGCCTTCGGCGGCCCCGGCGCCGGCTCAGCCATGAAGTGCCCTTATTGCGGACAGGAGATCAAGACCTCTCCCCATGTCTGCCCCTCCCTTCCTCCCGGCCCGCCCGCGGAGTTTGTGGACGTCTTCCTCACCCGGGTGACCACCCAGGTCGAGCCGGGCCCGCTCCAGGCCTATCTCCAGCAGTTGCTGCCTCACCTGGAGCCCCCGGCGATCTCCCTGTTGCTCCAGCACCTGCCCGCGGTGATCCTGCGCAACCAGCCCCGGCCGGCCGCGGAAAAGATCCGCCAGGAGATGTCGCTCTTGGGCGCCACCGTGCTTCTCAAGGCCGTCTCCCCTACCCGGCCCTTGGCTCCACGACCCGGACTGCCGCTCATGGAGCCACCGCCTCCTCCTCGCCGCTTTACGCTCGGCTACCTCGTCCTCCTCCTGGCCTGCGCGCTGGCCGGCTTGGCTTATTTTCTCGTCTCCCGCCAACCGTCCCGCCCGGAGTCGGAACCCGAGCCGATCACCTTCGCCTCGCCCCGGCCTGACCCTGGACTGAAACCCGTGGATGCCTCTCCGCCCAAGCTCAAAGAGAGCGCCGAAGACCCCGCCCAAGTCCAGATCCGGAGCTTGCTTCAGGAGGGGGTGAAACAATACAACCAGAGCCGCTACATCGAGGCTATTCATACCATGGAGCAAGCGCTGCTCCTCGACCCCAAGCAGCCCCAAGCCCTGAACAACCTGGCGGTGATCTACTGCACGCTGGGATGGGACTCGTGGAAGAAAAATGATTTTGACAATGCCAAGGACCTCTTCCAGGAAGCCATGCATTACCAGCCCGAGGCCTTGTGCGCGCTCCGGGGCCTGGGGTTTACCTATTTCCGGCAGGATGACCTGGAGACGGCCCTTGCCTGGCTCAACCGTTACTTTGATCTCGGCGGCGACCAGGCCGACGTGTATGCCCTGATCTCCGATATCTATTACCGCCAGAACGATTTGAAGAAGGCCATGGAATTTTTACGGATGGCCCTGGCCCTGGACCCGAGCCAGGCCGCCTGGAAAGACCGGCTGAACAAGCTGGAACGCGAGCACACGGTGGAAAAAGATTTTCTGGCGGGGGACACCCGCCATTTTGTGGTCAAATACGAGGGCTATGCCAATGCCGAAGCCGGCTGGCTGGTGATGACCCTGCTCGAAGAAGCCTACCTGCGCGTCGGGGCCGAGCTCCATTACTATCCGCCCAACCCGATCACCGCCATCCTCTATACCGACCGGCAGTTCCAGGATATTACCCGCGTCCCGGCCTGGGCCGGCGCGGCCTACGACGGCAAGATCCGCGTCCCGGCCAAAGGACTGCGACAAGATGACGAACGGCTTCAGCGCATCATCTTCCACGAATACACCCATGCCGTGGTCCATGAATGGTCCCGCGGCCGGGCTCCCACCTGGCTGCACGAGGGCCTGGCCCAGACCTTGGAAGGCGAGCCGACCGAGGAATACTTTGCCTTTGCCCGGCTCCTGGCCCGATCCGACCAGTTGATCCCGCTCCGGCAATTGGAAGGGCCTTTTATCCGCCTGCCCGAACCCCAGGCCAAGGTGGCCTACGCCGAAAGCCGGCTGGCCCTCGAGTTCCTGGAGCAGACCTACGGAAGCTACGTGATCCGCCAATTGATGGAGGCCCTGGCCGAAGGCAAGACCATGGACCAGACCCTGCAAGACGCCACCTACCTCAACTATGACCAGTTCAACCGGAGATTGTTGGAGTGGGTGGGGCAGAGTTACGGAAGTCAATGAGTTGCTTGACTCTCCGGAGGCTTCTAGATATTCTTACTAATGGGAGCGCTATTCATTGGACAGTGAGGAACCCCGGCACAGATGGTAGGGGCACGGCATGCCGTGCCCCTACCATTCGTGCTGATGATCCTTGCTGTTTAATCAATCATGCTCCCATTAGTAACCTGAAGGCCGCACAACGGTATGGCCAACTCCGCTCGCACCAAGAGCGCTTAGGAAGACCACCGGCGATGGCTGACCTTATGATCGCTTCGATTGCTTTGGTGAACCATCTAATTCTAGCCACTGGAAATATTCGACATTTCAGTCAGGTTCCCGGTCTTCAAGTGGAGGATTGGTTCTCATGAATAGGTTCGGCGCTCTTTCTCGCTTTCTCGTGTCTCTCATTCTCCTCGCCCCATTCGGCTTCCCCGCCGCCCGGGAGAGTTACAACTTCAACACCCTTTGGCGCTACCAGATCGGCGAAACCCCCGGCTTCGAATTGCCGGCGTTCAATGATTCCGGCTGGGAAGAGGTGGGCCTGCCCCACACGCTCAAGCTGGAGCCGATGCGCTTCCCGCGGCGCCAGTCCTTTTACCGTGGCCTCGGCTGCTACCGCCGGCACTTCACCTTGCCCGCTCTCCCGGCCGGCTCTCACGTGCTCGTGCGCTTCGAGGCGGTGATGACCCGCGCCGACGTCTGGGTCAACGGCCGCTATCTCGGCGATCACCTGGGCGGGTTCACGCCTTTTGATTTTGATATCACGGAGCTCTTGAATTCCGGCCAGGACAACGTGATCGCGGTCAAAGTGGACAACCGCGAGATCAAAGAGGTGCCGCCCGAAGGCGGGATCCAGGACTACACCCTGTTCGGCGGCATGGTCCGCGACCTGCGCCTGGAAGTGGTGCCGCCCCAGTTCATCGCCTTGACCAAAATCGAGAACCCCGGCCTGGCCGAGGGCCGGCCCCGGCTTGCGGTCCGCACCTGGATCCAAAACTTTTCCTCCAGCAGAATCCCGGCCCTGGTCATCACCGAACTCCGGGACCCCAACGGAAAGGTCCTCGCCACGGTCAGCTCCCCAAGCGAACTCGCGCCCCAGGCGGAAAATCTGGTCGAGCAGACCAGCGAGCCTTTGCCTCCGCTCCGCCTCTGGTCACCCGTGGAACCCTACCTCTACACCGTGACCACCACCGTGCAAGCCCAAGGCGAAGACGCGATCTCCACCGCCTATGGCTTCCGCTATTTCACGTTCGATCCCGACCAGGGGTTCTTCCTCAACGGCCGACACCTGAAACTGATCGGCCACAACCGCCACCAGATGTATCCGCATCTCGGCAACGCCGTGCCCAACCGCTACCAGGTCTTTGACGCCCGGATGCTCAAGGCTGCGGGCGCCAACTTCGTGCGCTTGTCCCACTATCCGCAAGATCCGGCCTTTCTCGACGCCTGCGACCGCCTCGGGATCACACTCTTCGCCGAACTCCCCGGCTGGCATCATCTCGGCGACACGGCCTGGAAAGACCTGGCCGAGACCATGCTCCGCGACATGATCCGCCGCGACTGGAACCATCCCAGCGTCATCCTCTGGGGCGTGCGCGTCAACGAGTCGCCCAACGACCTCGAATTTCACACTCGCCTGAACCGGGTAGCCAAGGAGCTGGATTCCACCCGGCCCACCACCGGCGCCCGCACCTTCCTGACCCACGGCGAATACTTCGAGGACGTGATTGCGGTCAACGACTATTCCGGTTCCATCCTTCCGCGCGAAGAACCCAAACCCTTCCTCGTTACTGAATATGGTTCCCTGAGCTACGTCCTCCCACCCAAGCCCACCGAGAAAGAGCTGCTCCGAAGCGTCGGCTGGTATCTGCATATCCTCAACCTGGCCGGAGAAAAGCCCTGGGTGGCCGGCACCGCCTCCTGGGAATTTCAGGACAACAATACCTTTATGCCCTGGTATGCCTGCCTGGACTGCCAGGATCATATCCGGGACATGGGCCTGGTCAACCTCCACCGGATCCCACGGCCGTTGTATTTCTTCTACCGCAGCCAGCAGGACCAGGAGCCTTTTGTTTACATCGCCAACCGCTGGACCAAAGCATCGCCGCCCGAGGTGACCGTGTTCGGCAATTGCAGCGAGGTGGAACTCACGCTCAACGGCAAGAGCCTCGCCCGCCAGGGCCCGGATTCGTCCTACCGCCTGCCGCCGCCGAACGGCCCGGCCGGCCGCGCCGCCAGGCTGATCTTTGCCCGGGGAGCGGAGAACCGGAAAAAACTTTATCCCGCCGAGGGACTGGCTCATCCTCCCTTCACCTTCTCGGCCTTGCCCTGGGAAGCGGGCGAATTGCGCGCGGAATGTTTTCAGGGCGAGGCCAAGGTCGCGGAGGACGTGGTCCGGACGCCGGGTGAGCCGGCGATTATCCAGTTGGAGCCCGATTATTCCGAGTTGGTGGCCGACGGTGCCGACCTCACCCGGGTGGTCGTTTCCGTGCGGGACCGCAACGGCACCCTGGTGCCGGAAAGGAAGCGCATGATCGAACTCAGCGCCAAGGGCAAAGGCCGACTGATCGGCGACCAGCCCCTGGTCCTGGAAAACGGCCTCGCCGCGGTTTACCTCCAGGCCGGGCTGCAACCCGGTGCCATTGAAATTACAGCCGTAGCCGGCGGCATCGCCCCGGCACGGCTGGTGATCACCACCGTGCCCTCGACCGAGCCCGCTGTGCCCCTGCCCGACTCGAAAAAATAGCTGTTTTCTTCTCTGGATCTGGATAAAGACGGCTGCTCAGGAGCAAGCTCAGCCCTTCCCTTTTCCGGGCTAAGTCAAGATCCGGATTAAAATTGGATTAAAATAATTATTAGACCAACTTTTAAAAAAATCTTGTTTTCTCTAAAAAAGTTGTGCTATAGTTTTCCATCCTTAACCCCGTAGTTCCGGCCTCCTGGGGAATCCTCAGCGAGGTGATAAAAATATAGGCAAGGGAGAGTTCTGAAGAACCTGAGATCAACATCTATCCGAAGTTCTCTTCCAACGTGAGTGAGTTAAGGAGGTAACGATGAAACTGGATCCGACCAAGATGGCCGACTGGCAGATTTCCGAAGCGGCCGAAGCGTGGATGAAGAAAGCGACCCAGCTCGGGGACGAGTTGGGACTCAAGGGTGACGAGTTGATCCCCATGGGTCATTACGTGGCCAAGGTGGATTTCATGTCGGTGTTGAAGCGGTTGAAAAACCAGCCCAACGCTAAATATGTGAACGTGACCGCCATCACCCCCACCCCCCTGGGCGAAGGCAAAACCACCTCCGCCATGGGCCTGGTCGAGGGTCTGGGCAAGCGCAAGGTCCGGGTCACCGGCGCCATCCGTCAGCCCTCGGGCGGCCCTACCTTTAACATCAAGGGCAGCGCCGCCGGCGGCGGGATCTCCCAGTGCATCCCCCTCACCGCCTTCTCCCTGGGCCTGACCGGCGACATTGACCGCGTCACCAACGCCCACAACCTTGCCATGGTGGCCCTGACCTCCCGCATGCAGCACGAATACAACTACGACAACGCCCGCCTGAAAGAATCGAAACTGAAAAGATTGGACATTGACGCGCGCGCCATCGAGATGAAGTGGGCCTTGGACTTCTGCGCCCAGGCGCTGCGCGACATCATGATCGGGCTGGGCGGCAAGATGGACGGCTTCATGATGCGCTCCGGCTTCCAGATCACGGTCAGCTCCGAGATCATGGCCATCCTCGCCGTCTCCACCAGCCTCAAAGACATGCGCGAGCGCATGGGCCGGATCGTGGTCGCCTTCAACAAGAAGGGTGAAGCCGTCACCACCGGCGACCTGGAGGTGGACGGCGCTATGACCGCGATCATGGTCCCCTCCCTCAACCCCAACCTGATGCAGACGGTGGAAGGCCAGCCGGTCTTCGTCCACGCCGGGCCCTTTGCCAACATCGCGGTCGGCCAGTCGTCCATCGTCGCCGACCAGATCGGACTCAAGCTCAGCGATTATCACATTACCGAGTCCGGCTTCGGCGCCGACATCGGCTTCGAGAAGTTCTGGAACATCAAGTGCCGGGTCTCCGGGCTTAAGCCCCACTGCGCCGTGCTGGTCGCCACCATCCGGGCGCTCAAGATGCACGGCGGCGGGCCCAAGGTTTCTCCCGGCCGTCCCCTGGACGAGGCCTACCAGAAGGAGAACGTTCCCCTGGTGGCAAAAGGCTGCGAGAACCTCGTCTCCCACATCGAGACCATCCGCAAGGCCGGCATCAACCCCGTGGTCTGCATCAACTCCTTTTACCTCGACACCAAGGACGAGATCAAGACCGTCCGCAAGATCGCCGAGAAGGCCGGCGCCCGGGTGGCCTATTCCGAGCACTGGCTCAAAGGCGGCGAGGGCGCGCTGGAGTTTGCCGACGCGGTCATGGACGCTTGCAACGACAAGGCCAACTTCAAGTTCCTCTACGAAGACGACCTGCCCCAGACCAAGCGGGTGGAAAAGATCGCCAAGGAAGTGTATGGAGCGGATAGCGTGAGCTGGGCCCCGGACGCCAAGGCCAAGGTCGAGCGGATCGAGAAAGACCCGCGCTACGCCAAGCTTCCCACCTGCATGGTCAAGACCCACTTGAGCCTCACCCATGACCCGACCATCAAGGGCCGGCCCAAGGGCTGGAACTTGCCCATCCGCGACGTCCTCATCTACGGCGGCTCCGGCTTCGTGGTCCCGGTCGCCGGCGCCATCTCCCTGATGCCCGGCACCGCCTCCGACCCGGCCTATCGCCGCATTGACGTGGACGTCAAGACCGGCAAGGTCAAGGGGCTCTTCTAACCCGATCCTGAATTCGCCTCTCCAGGGGTCTCTGCGGAGGCCCCTTTTTTTGTCAAATGGGGGTCAGGTCTTTGGTTTTTAGTTTACATTTGTGCATAAGAGAGTGCCTCCAGGTGGTGCTCCAATAAGATCCACAGACAAGAATGTCTGTGCCACTCCTGCCTCTTGCCTCCTGCCTCATGCTCCTGAATGCTGACTACTGCCTATTTGTAATGACTCAATATCTTGTCATACGAACCTTGGCTTCGGGCAGGTATCCAAACCTGCCCTACGCCGGATTCATCGTAGGGCACGATTGGATTCGTGTCCGGTGGATTTGTATGACAAGTTCATGAGTCATTACACCTATTACCTACTAACCACTATTTACCTGCCTGCACCCGGTCCCTTCCTTCGCGGGCGGCGAGATTGGCGGGATCGAGGTTGAGGGCCTCCTGGTAATAAGTAAAGGCCTGTTCCGGCCGGTCCACCCTTTCAAAGAGCCGGCCCAGATACACCCGGGCCATCACATTCGAGTTGTCCAGGAGCAGGACCTGGCGGAACTCGAAGAGCGCTTCCTTGAACAGGTCCTTGTCCAAATAAGCCGCGCCCAGGTGGAGGTGCCCGTCCGGCATCTTCGGCTCCAGTTCCACCGCCTTGCGCAAACTGAGGATGGCCATGTCCGGGTTGCGGACATCCAGATAGGTCCGGCCCAGGGCCAGCAGGTAATGATACGGGTGCGGCCCGAGCTGCGCCGCCTTCTCATACATGGCGATCGCTTCGGGGAAGCGTTGCTCGCGGGCAAAGTGGTTGCCGAGCATGTAATAGGCGTTGTCCAGGCGCTCCCTCAACAGCGGCCAATGCGTGACCGCGACCAGGCCGGCCAAAACCCCGAGCGCGACGATTGCCGGCCGCCTTCGCCGCTCCCGGACCCAGCCGATCCCCTCGAAAACCGCGAACGCCGAAAAAATCAGGAGCGCGGGCACGACCTGGATGCGGTAGCGGGTGAAGACGTAAAAAGGGATGACCGTGGCAAAGTAAACCACCAGGACCAGGGCCAGGAGCCGGCCTTGGCGGCGCTTGAGCGCGAGTCCCAGGCCCAGCAGCCCCAGGGGAGCGACCACGCCGTAGGTCGGCAGCGGCAGTTTCAGGATCCAGGAAAAGTTTTGGGCAAAGAAGCGGTAGTTCAAGTTGTCCGAGATCTCGATCCGGTTGAAAAACACCAGGGCTTTGCGCCCGAGGCGGGACAGGAACAGCCCCGGCTGCGCCTGGATTTCCTCCCAGGTCTGGCTGAACCAGTAGTTGCTCAGCTCCGACGGCTTCCAGTCTTTGCGGCCGGTGCGGCGCTCGGCCTCGGCGCGGAAGCCCGACTCTTCGAACAAGGGATTGGCGCGCACAAACGGGGGCGCCTGGTATCCGCCCCAGAGGTTGCCGATGTAGTTGCCGATGTAAAAGTTCTGGCCGGCCTGCGCGGTGATCAGGACCAGGTCATGACCCACGCGAAAGTTGCGATAAGCCGTGAGGGCCACCAGTGAAGCGAAGCCGGCCAGGAAGAGCGCGGCCAGGCTGATGCGAGTTTTAAGCGGCACCTCCCGGACCGCCCCGGCCAGCCAGAGGGCCAGGAAGGGGGCAAGGGCGAGGAAGTTGTCGCGGGCGAGCGCGCCTGCTCCCAGGGCCAGGCCGGCGAGCAGGGCAAAACGGTAGCCGCGCTTTTGCCGGGTGAGGAGGAGGAGCCAGAGGCTGAGGTCGAGGAGGAGGACTTCGAGGAAAGTTTTGAGGAGGAGTCCGTCGTAGAAGAGGAAGCCTTTGTAGAGCGCCGCGGCAAAGCCGGCGAGCAGTCCGACCTTGTGCTCGAACAGGCGCCGGCCGATGCCGTAGATGAGGAGACAGTCGAGCGCGCCGAGCAGCGCCTGGAGCAGATAGACCAGGAGCAGGTGCCGGCCGCAGAGCCAGTAGATGACCCCCAGGAAGTAAGAATAAAGCGGGCTCTGGTAAAAAACCTGATCGCCCAGCCAGTTTCCGGCGGCGATCTGCTGGGCCCAGGAATCATAGGCATGGAGGTCGAGGACCGGGTCGTAGAAAAAGGGGTTCTGGTGGATGTCCGCTAAATAGAGGAGACGGAAGAGCAAAGCCAGCGCGAACAGGGATCCCAGCGGATGTTGCGCAATCCATTTCCAGTTTGCGGTCATGAATCAATCTTGGTAGAGAAAAATCGAATAGCCGATTTTGGCATAAGGCTGCCGGTTTCGGTAGGGCGCAATCTCTTCCAGAGGGGGTGAGGATTGCGGCTGGGTATAAGTGATCTTGTAGGGGAAACCCATCAAGTACATGACGCTGATCGCGGTCAGGCCGGGCGGGTTCGGCTCCTGGAACGGCTCGTAGTTGATGCCGTAGATGGCCGGGTCCACGTGCCCGAAATAGGCGAGGTGCACTTTGGCAATCTGATGCTCCTTTAGATAGTCAGCTAACCCGGGTAAATCTTGGCCCCAATCCAGGTTGGAGTCCAGGAGAATCCGGTACCCGCGGTCCGGGCCGCCGCCCAGTTCATTAAAGTAAGCCAGGTAATGGGGATGGATCCGGAGAGTTCCGATCAGCAACCATACCCCGAGCCCGGACAAAACCCAGACATAGCCTCGACCGAACCTTTGCCGAAAGCCCGGGCCGCCCAACCGCCCGATCAGGACATAGGCCAGCGGATAAAGCGGGAGCAGATATCGGAGCCCGATCTGGAGCTGGTTCCGCCAGGTCAGCCCCAGATAGACCACGATCATCACCACGATTAAAGCAACCTCTTGCGGGGACCATGACCAAAAACTTCGGGTGGTCGAGAGATCGCGTCGTCGAAAAAAAAGGGCCGCCAAGAAGGCGAGCAAAATCGGGATCGGCGTTTTGACTGCGATGGCGAAGGGGAAATAATACCATTTCTGACCTTCATACCACCGGCCGAACAGGTAATTGGGAAATTTGTTGTGTTCCGCATCCGCGAGTTGAGCATCGAAGCCGTCCAGGTAGCTGGGTGGCACCGGCAGAGGGAGGAAATCGAAGCGAGTCTGCGCCCATTTGAGCGATTGGCTTCGGAAATACAGGTCCGAGAAAGCGTAAGGATCCCACTCGAAGCGGTAACCGGCCCAGAGGATCAACCAGGTGATGACCAGGATCACGGTCAGGGATAAGAACCGGCGCAAGGAAGAATAAGACTTCGGATGAAGCAACCCTTTTCCTTCCGGCTCGCGCGCCAAACGCGGAGCCAGCGCGGCTCCCAGCAAAAACAGGGGGATCAAAAAGATTGAAGTGAACTTGGCCAGTTGCGCCAGCCCCAAAGCGGTCCCGGCCAGCCCGGCGCGAGGCCAACTCGGTCGCTCGAAATACCACAGGCCGGCAAAGACCGCGGCCCCAAAAAATAAACTTGCACCCACGTCCACCGTCGCCAACCCCGAATGCGCGAGGAAGTTGGGGCACAGGCAAAAGCAGGACAGACTGATGAGTCCGCCCACCGGTCCATACCGTCGCCGCGACCCGCGCCAGATCCCAACCCCCAACAGCAAAGCCAGAAAGATGATCGGCACCCGGCCCCAAGAAAATAATCGGATATAGTCCGCTTGATTCAGTCGCATAAATTCGGTGGCGTATCGCCAAGCCTGCCCTTTCGAGAAGCGATCCGGCCGGGCCGGTTGCAGGATCAGCCAGGGCAGGGTCGCGATCATCTTGACCAGGGGCGGATTCTTGGCATAAAGCGAGAAATCCCCGCTTTTCCAGTAATGGTATCCGGCCGGCAGATGGGCGAACTCGTCCACCGTCGGGCTGTGGCGGGGGAGCCCGGCCGCGACCAGCCCCGCAAACAGCGCCAGCAGTCCCGCGGCCGCCAGCCGTTCCTGCCAGGATTTCACGCATTCATTATAGCAGAGAGCGCGGGGCGAGCGAAATCGAGACGGCCGGCTTCAGCGGGGTTTGTGTCGGCTTGTGAAATTGTGTATAATAGATCACAAGCGATTGGCCGGGAGCAAAGCCGTGGAAGCGACTTCCCCTCACCAAAAATACTGCCCGAGCTGCGGGGGTTATGTGACCACCTACGCGATGACGACCGGAGGGGGGGAGGTTGATCGTTGTGAGGTTTGCAGCGCCGCGCTGGAAGACCAGGCGGCCGCGCCGGCCCTCGAGCCCCTGGAAAACGTGATCGTGGTGGAAGACACCGCGCTGCTGCGGGAGATCCTGGCCGACATCTTGAAGAACAAGCAGATGACCCGCCACGTGGTCAATTGCGTCAACGGCTCCAACTTCCTCTCCACCTTCACCGCCATGCTCCTGAAAAACTCGAAAGTGGGACTGGTCATCCTCGACGTGAACATGCCGATCATGAACGGCGCCAATGCCGCCATTGCCATGCGCGCGGTGGAACGCGCCTTTGGCCTGGGCCAGCCGGTGCCCATCCTCTTCTTCACCGTCAAACAATGCGACGAACAGTTCCGCAAGCTGCTCAAGTTTTGCTCGCCGGCCATGTATATCAACAAGGGTCAATCCGCCACGCCCCTGGAGATGCAGGAGCGGGTGGACAAGGTCGTCATCCAACTCTTGAAAGAACGCGAACGGGGGGAGTCTTTATGGTAAGTCTGTCCACGGCCGGCCCGGAACGAAAATTTCAGCGGGCCTCGTGCCGCGTCCCGGTCCGGTTCCGGGTCGCGGGGCAGTCCGGCCGTCGGGCCGGACTGCTTACCATCGGCATCGGCGGCGCCTTCCTGGCCACCCCCCGGCCACCCACCGTCGGGGCCGTGGTCCACCTCGATTTCACGCTCGACTCACACCACTTCCGCCTGCCGGCTCGGGTGGCCTGGAACAGCCGCGAAAACCTCTCTTACCGCCGCTGGCCTCACCGCCGGGCGGGTTTCGCCGCGGAGTTCGAGAACTTGAGCCCGCTCGACCGCGAGGTGTTGGACCGCTATGTGCGCCACCGCAACCGCGCCTTCCGCCTGCTCGCCTTTGAGCTGGACCGGCCGGACCCGGACCCGGCCCTGATCAAGGCCATCTTCCGGCAGCTCTGCCCGGGCCAGTCCAGCCATGCCCGGCACATCCGCAAGATCGTCCAGCACGAGCTCCGCCACTTCCGGTTGCGCAAGTAATAGTGCACAGTGGACAGTGCACAGTAAACAGTGGACAGCGGAGGAATTTTCGATTTTGGATTTCAGATTAACGGGATTCTTCCAATCTAAAATCTAAAATCCAAAATCCTGATTTACCCCTGCCCGGTTCTGCGATACAATAAGGCATCATGCGCGTCCTGCGCCGCTACCTGCTCACCGAAATGGCCGGACCCTTCAGCCTCGGCCTCATCCTCGTCCTCGTCCTCTTCCTGATCCAGAGAATCTTCCTGCTCACCGACTGGGCCATGAACCGGGGCGTCAACCTCCTCGACATCCTCCGACTCCTCCTCTACCTCACGCCCCTCATCCTCTTTATCATCCTGCCCATGGTCACCCTCTTCGCCGTGCTCCTCGCGCTCGGCCGGCTCAGCTCGGACTCCGAGATCATCGCCCTCAAAGCCTCGGGCATCAGCCTCTACCGGCTGCTTCCGCCCCTGATGGTCTTTGCCGGGCTTGCCGGCGCGGTCACCCTCTCCCTGGCGCTGGAGATCATCCCCCTGGGCCAGCGCAAAAGCCGGGAGCTGCGCTTCCGCATCCTCCAGCGTTATTCCGAGGCCGGGATCCCGCGGCGCACCTTCATTGATTTCCTGCCCCGGATGGTCTTTTACGTGCGTGACCGGGATGCGGACGGAATGAAAGGGGTGATGATCTCCCAGGAGATCCGCGAGTCCGACGAAAGCGAGGCGATGCCCCGGGAAATCCGCATGGCCTTTGCCGAGGCCGGCCGGTTCATCCACGACCCCCAAACCCTCGAAAACGTCCTGCTCCTCGAAAACGGCAGCTTCCATATCCGGGACCTGAAACGCTCCCTTTACCAGACCGTGGAATTCAAGGAATGCCGGATCCGGCTCGATTTCGACCAGGACCGGCACGGCGAAGGGATCGGCCTGGAAGAGATGGACCTTTACCAGTTGCTTACGCGCAAGGCCGAGCTCCAGACCTCGCTAAAGGAACCCGATCTGACCAAGGCTGCGGGCAAAAAACAGCGCAAGGAGTTGCGCGAGCTCCGCGTCCACCTGCACGAGAAGCTGGCCTTCGCCTTCGGCTGCCTGGTCCTGGCCTTCTGGGCCGTGCCTCTGGGGATCCAGCCGCCCAGCTCCGGGAGGCTCCGCAGCGTGGTCTTGAGCGCCGCCCTTTCCGCGCTTTATTACTACCTCCTGGTCCTGGGCAAGGCCCTGGCCCTCAAGGGCATCCTCGATCCGGCCGCGGCCTTGTGGCTGCCCAACGGGCTGATCCTGCTCAGCGGGATTTACCTGCTCGACCAAAAGGCCCGGGAACGGCCGGTGTGGATCTTGAGCTTTCTGGAAGACTGGACCAGCCGCCTGGAGCAGCGGCTGCGCGAGCGCTACGGCCGGCCGGAGGATGCACCGTGAGGGTCCTGGACCGCTACGTGCTGAAAAGCTTCCTGGTCTTTTTCCTGGTGGCCCTGGTCATTACCACCCTGCTCTTTCTGGTGGTGAGCGTGCTCGACAGTCTGGGGTTCCTGCTCATCAAGCAGAAAGCGCCACTCTCCCTGATCGTGCTCTACTACCTCTTCCAGGTGCCCCAGACCATTTACCTGATCATCCCCATGGCCGCCCTGTTCTCGGCCCTGATCACGCTCGGAGTCATGGCCCAGCGCAGCGAGCTGGTCGCGGCCTTTGCCGCGGGGATCAGCGGGTTTCGCATCGCGCTTCCCCTGCTCGTGGCCGGGTTTCTCCTCAGCGTGGCCATGTTCTTTTTCGGCGACCTTTTCGTGCCCCTCAGCAACTCCCAGGCCCGGCAGATCGAGCGCCGGATCAAGGGCAAGCGCGAGCGCAAGGCCGTCCGCGAAAGCCGGATCTGGTATGTGAGCGAGCGCAAGCACCAGCCGCCGCGCTTTTATCGCATCCTGCGCCTGGACCGGGAGAAGCAGATGGTGGAAGGCTTCCAGCTCTACGAGGTGAGCAAGGGATTCCGTCTGCTGAAAAGCGTGGAAGCGGCCCGGGGCCGCTACACCGAGGCCGGCTGGGAGTTTGAGGACGTGACTACCCGGGAGTTCCCCCCCGAGGGTCCTCCGACCATCACCTCCGCGGCCGCCCAGACCCTCGCGCTCAAGGAAAAACCCCAGGATCTGCTGGTGATCCAACTGCTGCCCGAGGAAATGAACTCCTGGCAGCTCAGCCGCCAGGCCCGCAACGCCCTCCACTACGGGCTCGACGTGACCGAATACCAGGTCGAGCTGGCTTCCCGGCCCGCCCTCCCCTTCTCCTGCCTGATCCTGATGCTCCTCGGCATCCCCCGGGCCTTGCAGTCCTCCCGCACCAGCAGCCTGGCCCGCAACCTGCTCCTGGCCGCGCTCTCCGGCTTCGGCTATTACGTGGTGGTGGCCGAGGCGCTCGCCCTCGGCCGCGGCGGCATCATTCCCCCGGCGCTCGCGGCCTGGGCCGGCAACGTCATCTTTTTCCTGGTGGCGGTCCAGCTTCTCCGTCGGACGAGCGCCCCCACTGCTCCTGCCTAGCCCCGGACATCAGGTATTTGCCCCACTTTTCCAGGCGACGGCTCATCCCACTCGCCGGAACCGGGTCGCAGACCGAGAGGTCGTAGCGGTTTTTCGCCAATAATTCTCCGTCCTTTTCCACCGCCAATTCCAGAACCAAAGGCACCTGGGCAGGCAATTCCAACTGGACCTCTCCCAGGTCAAGGACCGCATCCGCCGGGAGCTCGGCGGCAAAAGTTTTGACCTCACCCGCTACCTTAACTTTCACGGTCAACCCCTTGAATTCCCTCGGATAATCGTTGACCAGGATAATCCGGCCGCTAAAGCGCTCCCCCGGCTGCCAGGACTTGTCCGCAAACTGGGCCGAGACCAGGAGCGGGTTCATGGTGTCTTGCAATTGCAGATAAGCCAGCTTGGGCCGAAGGTCGTAGTCCACCACCGACCAGCAGATCGCCGGCCAAGGCTCATTGAACTGCCAGAAGGCCACGCCCGAAGTTTGATACTTGCGCTGGCGCCAGAACTCGATGCCGCGCTGGAGATAGTGGGCCTGCATCACCTGGCTCGCTTCAATCACCGCGGACAAGTTGTCCGCCGGCTTAAGCGGGGCCGAATACTTCTCCATCTTCTCTTGGCCCAGGTTGTGGTGCGCGTGCGCCTCTCCGATCGGCCAGACCAGGTCCGGGGACAGGTATTGGCGCAAGGTGGCCTCGGCCGGAAAAGCCTGCAAGCCGAACTCGGATGGCAAGGGCGAGCGGTCCGCGAAATAATCCGAGAGGTTGCCCTTCATGTGCCAGACCACCCAGTTGTGGGAGTCGCCCTTGTAAGGCGAGGCCGGCACGAACCGCCGCGTCGGGTCCAGCGCCGTGGTCACCTCTTCCATGGCCGCGGCTACCTGGGGGCTCTTCTTCACGTTCCACTCGTTGCCGCCGCACCACATGATCAGGCTGGGGTGGTTCATGAGCTGGCGCACGATCTCGTCGGTCTCCTGACGGACCACGCCCAGGAAATGCGCATTCCGGGGATAGCCCGCGATGTAAACGCAAGCCAACGGAAATTCCTGCCAGACCAGGACCCCGGCCCGGTCGCAGGCGTCGTAAAAGGCCGGCCATTCCCGGTTGCCCCCGCCCCAGACCCGGAGCAAATTGAGGTTGGCTTCCCGCGCCAGGGTGATCAGCTGGCGGTAGCGCTCGTCGGTGAGCCGGCCCAGGAGCGCCTCGGCCGGCACCCAGTTGCCGCCCCGGATGAACTCGCGCCGGCCATTGACCAGCAGCACCCAGTCCGCGGAGTTTGCCGGCGCTTGCGGGTTCGGCGCCCAGCCGATCTCGCGCACGCCGAAGGTCTCCTGCGCGCTATCCGAGCGCTCGCCGGCGATGACGACCTCGGCCTCCAGCCGATACAGGTCCGGTCTGCCCAGGTCCCAGGGCCACCAGAGCCGGGGGTTGGCAATGGTGAAGCTCACTTGCTTGGAGTTGGGGCCGGCGCCCAGCTCGAGCGGAAATTCGAAGTCGCGCGCAAAGCCGTCGAAAGTTTCGCCGAAGAGATGAAGTTTCAGGACCGCGGGGTCTGCCCTCCGGCTGTCCAGATCCACCAGAAATTCCACCCGGCCGTCGAGCTTGGTCCGAACCGCGATATCGCGGATCAGCACCGGCCCGCTCTCGAAGAGCAGGACCCGGTCCCAGATGCCCGCGCCCTTGAGCCGGGGCGCGAAGTCCCAGCCGTAGGACATCTGGGTCTTGAGGGTATCGCGCCGTCCCAGTTCCGAGCTTTGCAGGATCTTGGGCCCCGCCTTTTCTTCCCACTGGTCGGGGATACCGCGCATGACCACTTCCAGCCGGTTTAAGCCGTCGCTCTTCAAGAGGTCGGTGATATCAAAAGGCCCGATCCGCGAGAACATGCCCTCGTGTTCGGCCAGGAGCCGGCCGTTCAAGCTGATTTTGCTCCGATAGTCCACGCCCATGAACAGGAGATAAGCGCGCTGGCCGGGCGAAGGCGAAAATTGGAAGTCAGCGGCATAGAGCCAATCGCGGTCGTTCACCCATTGCACCTCGCGGGAGTTGAAGTCGCGGTAAGGGTCCGGGACCTGGCCGTTGCGCAGGAGGTCCGAGATCACGTCGCCCGGGACTTGGGCCGGAAGCCACTCGCCCAGGGGCTGGCCGCTCTTCTTCTGAAGCGGCCGGAACTGAAACTCCGTGATCTCGGTTGCCGCCGGCCTCTCCCAGGCCCTACTCGCGCTCGGGATGAGCGCCGCGATCAGAAGGATGATCCTTTTCCAGTGACCCATTGCGGTCCTCCACTTCCCAGGTAATCGTGAAAACGTCAGCCACAATTGTTTCGATTACATGACCCGGCACCAGTGAAAATTGAATCCACGCCAGGGGCGTATCCCGCCTTCCGAAAAACCGCTGCCAGGAGCACCCGCAATCGCTTTCATAAATGAATGCCTTGAGCCCGCCGGCCGGGTCCGGGCCGAGATCGGCAAGCACCATGGGCGGATCGTAAACCACGGTCTGCTCATCGAACCAGGTTTCCTGGTGCCACTCGCACACGCCCTGCCCTTGCTGAAACGGGCCTTCGAGCATGAGGTGGACCAGGAAGGGCGTGGTGCAATGGGCTTGGGCCATTTGCTCGAGAGTGAGGCCGGCCACGTCCCGGGGCGGAAACAGCTTGATCTGGAGATTGCCCAGCGGCGCGTGCGGGCCGGTAGCCTCTTCTCCGTTGCTAAAGACCTTGAGCTCTTTGATGACCAGGTAAAAGCCGGGCTGGTTGGTCTCGGGCCGCTTGAGCTTGTCTTCGCAGCGCAACGGCGGCGGCAAGGGCTTGGGGTTGGCTGCAAAGGGTTTGGTCGCCTGGATCGTGCGCTCGGTCCGGCTGACCGACTGCAGACCCGGACAAAGGTGGATGTCTTTTTCCGAGGCCCAGGCCGCGACCGCAGTTAAGAGAAATATTCCCAGAAATCCCGGCCGCCAAAAGGTAGGGGCATGGCATGCCATGCCCCTACACCCGGGCAATCCCGACCGATCTCGTAAACGATTGTGATCCATTTAAATGAATTCAACCTTGATGACTTCCAGCTCCTTGGGCCCGCGTGGGGTCTGAATCCGGGCGGTGTCGCCCTCTTCCTTGCCGATCAAGCCCCGGGCCACCGGCGACTCGTAACTGATTTTGCCCGCCTTGGGGTCGGCCTCTTCCGCGCCCACGATCTGGAGCACCTGCCGCTCCCCGTCCTCGTCCTCCACCGTCACCGTCGCCCCAAACAGCACCTTGCTCCCCCTGAGCTTGCTCACGTCCACCACCTCGGCCCGGCCCAGCCGGTTCTCCATGTCCCGGATCTGCGCCTCCACCTGGCCCTGCTTCTCCTTGGCCGCATGATACTCCGCGTTCTCGGTGAGGTCGCCCAGCTCCCGCGCTCTGCCGATCTCCTGCGCCAGCTTATGGCGCACATCTTCTTTCAGCCGCTTCAACTCCTCCCGGAGCATGGCCCGCCCCTGCGTGGTCATCGGCACTCGATCCGCCATTGACTATCTCTCCTCTCTGCGAAATCCAGACGACGGTAAATCAGTATAACCAATTCCGGCCGAAAATTAAACGTCCCCGCGGTTAGGGCTTGGTCTGGTAGTATTCCTGCAGCGGCTTGACCGAAAGCCCGCGCCGGCGCAGGTGCGCGATCGCCTCGACTCCGGCCAGCGCGCCCGGGATGGTGGTGAAATAGGGCAGGTTCATGAGCAGCGCGCTCCGGCGGATGGAGAAAGAGTCGCTGATGGACTGGCTGCCCGCGGTGGTGTTGATCACCACCGCGATCTCGCCGGACCGGATCATATCCACGATGTGAGGCGATCCCTCTTTGACTTTCCTGACTGTGCTCACCAAGAGTCCTCCCGATTCCAGATATTTGGCCGTGCCCTTGGTCGCCACGATCTTGAAACCCAGACGGTGCAGGTTGAGCGCGATTCCGGCCGCCGCGGCCTTGTCCGAGTCCTTGACGCTGATAAAGGCGAGGCCCGAGGCCGGCAGCCTGGTCCCCGCGGCCAACTGGGACTTGGCATAGGCCCGCTCGAACACCGGGTCAATGCCCATCACCTCGCCGGTCGAGCGCATTTCCGGGCCGAGCAGCACGTCCACGTTGGGAAACTTGACAAAGGGGAAGACCGCCTCCTTGACCGAAAAGTATTCCGGCTTCAACTCCTCAATAAAGCCCAGCTCGGCCAGGCTCTTTCCGGCCATGACCCGCGCCGCGATCTTGGCCAGGGGCCGGCCGATGGCCTTGGAAACAAAGGGCACGGTCCGGGAAGCGCGGGGGTTGACCTCCAGCACATAGACCACGCCGTCCTTGACCGCATACTGCGCGTTGATCAGGCCCTTGACCTTGAGCTCCAGCGCCATCGCCTTGGTCTGGCGGGTGATCTCCGCCACCACTTCCTCGGACAGGCTGTAAGGCGGAAGCGCGCAGGCCGAATCGCCCGAATGCACCCCCGCCTCCTCGATGTGCTCCATGATCCCGCCGATCACCGCCCGCGTCCCGTCGGCCACGCAGTCCACGTCCACCTCAACGGCGTCCCGGAGAAACCGGTCAATCAGGATGGGATGGTCCGAAGAAACCTTGAACGCCTCCCGGGCAAAGTGCCGGAACGAACGCCGGTCGTGCACGATCATCATGGCCCGGCCACCGAGCACGTAGCTCGGCCGCACCAGTACCGGGTAGCCGATCCGCTCCGCCACGGCCTCCGCTTCCGCCACGCTCCGGGCGGCGCCGTTCTCCGGCTGGCGCAGATTGAGCTTGCAGAGCAGCTCGGCAAAGAGCTGGCGGTCCTCCGCCCGGTCAATCGCCTCCGGCGAAGTGCCCAGGATCGGCACCCCCGCCTCCGCGAGCGGCACCGCCAGCTTGAGCGGCGTCTGGCCCCCGAACTGCACGATCACCCCGAACGGCTTTTCCTCCCGCACGATGTCCAGCACGTTCTCCAAGGTCAGCGGCTCGAAGTAAAGCCGGTCCGAGGTGTCGTAATCCGTGGAGACCGTCTCCGGGTTGCAGTTGACCATGATGGTTTCCCAGCCGTCCTCCGAGAGCGCCAGGCTCGCGTGCACGCAACAGTAGTCAAACTCGATCCCCTGCCCGATCCGGTTGGGCCCCCCACCCAGGATCACGATCTTCTGCCGGTCGGTCGGCCGCGCCTCGTCCTCCCGCTCGTAGGTGGAGTAGAGGTAGGGCGTGTGCGCCTCGAACTCGGCCGCGCAGGTATCCACCCGCTTGAACACCGCCTCGATCCCGGCCGTCTTGCGCGCCTGGCGGACTTCCTTCTCACTTACGCCCGCCAGCACCGCCAGACGCCGGTCGGAAAAGCCTAGCTGCTTGGCTGCCCGCAAGGCGGCCGGGTCCAGGTTCCGGCTCTTTTTAAAGGCGCCTTTCAACTCCTGCTCGCTCTCCACGATCTCCCGGATGCTCTGCAAAAACCAGGGATCCACCCGGCTGAGCTGAAAAATTTCCTCCAGGCGGAGGCCCGCCCGGAACGCGTCGGCGATAGACCAGAGCCGCCGAGAATGGGGCGTGCGCAAATTCTCGCGCAATTTCTTGAGCGCCGCCGGCGAGGGCTTGCGCCCGTTATGCTTGATCCGCTCCTCCAAGCCGTAGCTGTCAATCTCCAGCGAGCGCAGCGCCTTTTGCAGCGATTCCTTGAAGGTGCGGCCAATGGCCATCACCTCCCCCACCGACTTCATCTGGGTGGTGAGCTTGTCCTCGGCGCCGGGGAATTTCTCGAAGGCGAAGCGCGGCACCTTGGTGACCACGTAATCAATGGTCGGCTCGAAACTGGCCGGGGTCTCCCGGGTGATGTCGTTTTGGATCTCATCCAGGGTGTAGCCCACGGCCAGCTTGGCCGCGATCTTGGCAATGGGGAACCCGGTGGCCTTGGAGGCGAGCGCGGAGGACCGGGAGACGCGGGGGTTCATCTCGATCACCATCATCTCCCCGTCCCCGGGATTGACCGCGAACTGGATGTTGGACCCGCCGGTATCCACCCCGATCTCCCGGATGATGGCCAAGGCCGCGTCGCGCATGATCTGGTATTCCTTGTCGGTCAGCGTCTGGGCCGGGGCAATGGTCACCGAGTCGCCGGTGTGCACGCCCATGGGGTCGAGGTTCTCGATCGAGCAGATGATAACCACGTTGTTCTTGAGGTCGCGCATCACCTCCAGCTCGAACTCTTTCCAGCCGATCACGGATTGCTCGATCAGGATCTCATGCTTGGGGCTTTCCTGCAGGCCCCACTTGCAGTATTCCTCGTATTCCTTCTCGTTCGTCGCCACGTTGCCGCCGGTCCCGCCCAGGGTGAACGAAGGCCGAATAATCGCGGGATATTCCACCGTGCCGACCAGCTTCCAGGCCTCTTCCAACGAATGGACCGTGTCCGACCGGGGGAGTTTCAACCCGATTTTAAGCATGGCCTGTTTGAACAGCTCCCGGTTCTCGGCCTTGTGGATGGCCGGGAGCTTGGCCCCGATCAATTCCACCTGGTATTGATCGAGCACGCCCATCTCGGCCAGTTCCACCGCCAGGTTGAGCGCGGTCTGGCCGCCGAGCGTGGGCAAAAGCGCCTGCGGCCGCTCCGCAGCGATCACCTGGGCCACGATCTCCGGCACCAGCGGCTCGATGTAAGTGCGGTGCGCCAGCTCCGGGTCGGTCATGATCGTGGCGGGGTTGGAGTTGACCAGCACCACCCGGAAACCTTCCTCCCGCAAAGCCTTCACCGCCTGCGTGCCCGAGTAATCGAACTCGCAGGCCTGCCCGATCACGATCGGCCCGGAGCCGATGATCAAAATCGTCTCGATGTCGTTCCGCTTCGGCATTTAGCGTTTCCTATATTCGTAGGGGCAGGGCTTGCCCTGCCCTTTTTGGGCCCGGCAAGCCGGGCACCCTACCGGGCGCGATAAATCGCGCCCCTACATTTTGTAGCCCACCCTTTCTGAAGGTGGGCTAAATTAAAATCTTCTTTGCTTCCAGCCGTTTTCCAGACCCAGCCGCTCCATCGCCTCGGCCGCGTCCCGGTAGTCCTTGGCCGCAAGCCCCCGGGCCAGCTCCGGGAACTCATGCGCCCGGTTCGCCGGGAAATACTGGGCCATCAGGCTGACCGCGGTCCCGAGGGAAATGTCTTCGGCCAGGAAGCGAAGCACGCCTTCGCTCCCGGCCAGCTCGCCGGGCAGCACCAGATGCCGCACGATCAGGCCCCGGATCGCAATCCCCGCTTCATCCATCACCAGATCACCCACCTGCCGGTGCATCTCCCGGATGGCGGCCCGGTTCACTTTCTGGTATCCTTTCGTCGGGGCGACCGGCGGCTCGACTGAGCTCGCCGAAGTCCGGTCGCCCCTACCCTTCGGCACGCCGGAATATTTTTCCGCATTGGCATCATCATCGTATTTCATGTCCGGCAGGTAGATGTCCACGATCCCGTCGAACAGCTTCAGCGTCTCCACCGAGTCGTAACCGCCCGAGTTCCAGACCAGCGGGAGCTTCAGGCCGCCTTTGATTGCGAGAAGGAGCGCTTCCAAAATCTGGGGCGCCACGTGGGTCGGGGTCACGAAGTTGATGTTGTGGCACCCCCGGCGCTGGAGTTCCAGCATCATCACCGCCAGCCCGGCCGGTTCCACCGGGCTTCCGTGCCCCAAATGGCTGATCGGGTAGTTCTGACAGAAAACGCAGCGCAGGTTGCAATGGGCGAAAAAGATGGTGCCCGAGCCGCGAAAGCCGCTCAGCGGCGGCTCCTCCCCGTGGTGCTCGTTGTAGCTCGAAACCTCGGCCACGGCCCCGGTCTCACAAAAACCCTTCTCCCCGGAAAGCCGATCCACCCCGCACTCCCGCGGACACACCCGGCACGGAGAGAGCATCTCCCGCGCCTGCCGGATGCGGAGGGAAAGATCTATGTCCGAAAGCCGCAGGTAGCTCGGAGTTTGGTCCTCGGCTTTCATTTGTAGATCTCCGAGACTTTCATCCGGGGATAGCGTTCCCACTTGGTGCTCATGGCCATGAGCCGGCGCATCAGCCCCAGCGGGTCGTCGCCGTTCTTGCGCGCCCGCTTGGCCTCGGTCAGGATGAACTTATGCGCCTCGGAAGGGTGATAGCAGTAGGCCTCGGTCGCAACGTATTCCTTGCCCAGCGGCACCAGCCGCAACTCGGCAATGTCGCCGGCGTGGAGGTGAGACGGCAGGTTGCGCACGCTCTTGTATTTCTTCTTATCAATCAGGTCCCGCAACACTGCTTCCCCGTTCTTGACTTTCTTTACCTGGAAAAGCCGGTGCAGACTTTTGGTCAGGGCCAAGCATAGCTCCCGCTCTTGCTCGCTGAGTTCCAGGCCGTGCTGGCTCAGGCAAAGCTCGACCGGGGTCTGGCGCCGGCGATCCAAGGTCCGCTCAAACAAGAACCACTCGATGAACGAGGCCAGCCGCAGCTCCACGAACGGCTCGCCGTCCTTGGGCGCTCCGACTTGTTCGAAGTATCCGGCCTTGGCACGGTTCAACTCCTGCGCAAACTCGGGCCGGGCAATGAACTCATGCAGCCGGCGGAGAACCGGCTCCAACTCCTCCAACATCAACGCTCCTCCAACAAGTCCAAGAACCGGTCAAACCGGCTCACGGCATCGTGCGGGCCCGGGGAAGCCTCGGGATGATACTGCACGCTGAAGATCGGCAGCTCCCGGTGGCGCATCCCTTCCACGGTTTGGTCGTTCAGGTTAAGGTGGGTCAGCTCGAACGCCTGGCCTTCCTTTTTAAAAAAATCTTCCGGCACGGCGAACCCATGATTCTGGCTGGTGATCGCCACCTCCCGGGTGGCCAGGTCCATCACCGGGTGGTTGGCCCCGTGGTGCCCGAACTTGAGCTTGAGGGTCTTGCACCCGAAGGCCAGTCCCAGGATCTGGTGGCCCAGGCAAATCCCGAAAATCGGAAGCTCGGGCTTCATCTTCACGATCTTTCGCACGGCCGCAATCGCATAGGAAACCGGCTCCGGGTCGCCGGGCCCGTTGGAAAGGAAAAGGCCATCGGGGTTGAGCGCCAGAATCTCTTCCGCAGAGGTCTTCGCCGGCAAGACCATCGCCGCAATCCCGCGCGAGCTCAAGCCCCGGAGGATATTGGTCTTGATCCCGAAATCGAGCGCAGCCACCCGGAAGCGGGGCGGCTTCTCGGGCTGGGGATGGCCCTGGCCCAACTCCCACAGCCCCTCATAGAATTCGTAAGGCTTCTCACAGGTCACTTCCTTGGCCAGGTCGCGGCCGATCAGGGTGGGCGCGGCCTGGGCCTTGGCCACCAGGTTTTGGGGGTCAAGGTCCTCGGTGGACAGCACCCCGGTCATCGCGCCCTGGTCGCGGAGGTGCCGGGTGAGGAAGCGGGTGTCCAGGCCCTCGATGCCGATCACCCGGTGCTCGCGCAAATATTGGTCGAGTGTCATCTCCGAGCGGAAGTTGGAAGGCCGGGCCATGTATTCCTTGACCACGAAACCCGAGAGCCACACGGAGCGCGACTCGGCGTCCTCCGCGTTGATCCCGGTGTTGCCGATCTGGGTGTAGGTCATGGTCACGATCTGGCCGCGGTAGGACGGGTCGGTCAGGATCTCCTGGTAGCCGGTCATGCCGGTGTGGAAGACCACCTCGCCGAAACTAATCCCCCGCGCGCCGAAAGCATAGCCTTCCAACACCGTGCCGTCGGCCAGCGCCAGGACCGCTTTATCTTTTTTCTTCATCCGCTTATTTGTAGCCCACCCTTGCCCGGCAAGGGTGGGTTTACGACATACGAAATACTTTATACGATCTTCTTGCCTTCCACCCACACCTGCACCGCCCTGCCCCGGAGCTTCCAGCCCTGGAAGGGTGAATTCCTGGACTTGGACTTGAACTGGGCCACGTCCACCGTCCACTCCCGGGCCGGATCAATCACGGTGACGTGGGCCGGGCTGCCGGGCCGGAGCGTGCCGCCCGGGATGCCCAGGATCCGGGCCGGTGCTACCGACATCCGCTCCACCAACTGGCTGAAGGAAAGCCAGCCCTCGTGCACCAGCTTGAGCGCCAGGCCCAGCGAGGTCTCCAGCCCCACGATCCCGTTCATGGCCAGGATGAATTCAACGTCCTTTTCCACCGGGCTGTGCGGCGCGTGGTCGCTGGCAATCGCGTCAATGGTGCCGTCGCGGAGCCCCTGGATAATGGCCTCCCGGTCTTCCTGGGTGCGCAGCGGCGGGTTCATCTTGGTCGAGGTGTGGTATTCCAGATCGCGGACTGCCTCCTGAGTTAAGGTAAAGTAATGGGGCGCGGTTTCGCAAGTCACCGCGGCCCCGCGCGACTTGGCCTCGCGCACCAGCCGGACCGAGCCGGCGGTGGAGACATGGGCGAGGTGCAGCCGGCCGCCGGTAAGCTCGGCCAAGAGGATATCGCGCGCCACCATCACCTCTTCCGCTTCGGCCGGGATTCCGGGCAGCCCGAGTTGGGTGGAGATATAGCCCTCGTGCATGGCCCCGCCGGCGGAAAGGTTCAGGTCTTCGGGGTGGGAGACGACCGGAATGTCGAAGCCCTTGCAATACTCCAACAGTCTTCGCGCCAACTCCGCGTTCATGATCGGTCTTCCGTCGTCGGAGATGGCCACGCAGCCGTGCTCCTTGAGGTCCGCGATCTCGGCCATGCCTTCGCCGGAAAGCCCGGGCGTGGCCGCGCCGATCGGATAGACAAAGACCTGCTTGGCCGCCTTGGCCCGCTCCAGGATGTAATCGGTGACCGCGGCGCTGTCGTTGCAGGGCTTGGTGTTGGCCATGCACGCCACCGCGGTAAAGCCGCCGGCCGCGGCGGCCGCGGCGCCGCTGGCAATGGTCTCCTTGTATTCCTGGCCCGGCTCGCGGAGGTGGACGTGCATGTCAATCAGGCCCGGCACCACCAGGCAATCCTTGGCGTCCACCGTCCTCACGCCGGTGCTGACCTTGCCGCCGGGATCCAAGAGCGCCTCGATCTTGCCCTTGTCCATCAACACGTCCCGGGGCTCGTCCAATCCCTGGCCGGGATCTACCAGACGACCGCCCTTAATCAGTGTTTTCATGCTCGCCTCCACGCGCAACTTAACAAGGGGTCTGACCCCATGTTAAGTCCTGCCCTGGTCAGTATCCTCATGTTCAGCGCCGGCGCATAACAGGTATAACAAGGCCATGCGCACCGCCACCCCGGCCTCGACCTGGTCCAGGATCACGGAGTATGGTCCGTCCGCCACCTCGGGGCTGATCTCCACTCCCCGGTTGATCGGGCCCGGGTGCATGACCAGCACGTCCGGCTTGCATAACCGCATCCGCGCCGGGTTGAGCCCGAAGCGGATGGCATACTCGCGCAAACTGGGGAACAGGCTCCCGGCCCCGCGCTCGAGCTGGATGCGCAGCATCATGATCACGTCCGCATCGGGGATGGCCTCCTCCAGACGGTAGCTCACCCGCGCGCCCATGCGTTCGATCCCGGGCGGGATCAGCGTGGGCGGGCCGACCACCCAGACCTCGGCCCCCATCTTGGAAAACCCGTAGATATTAGACCGCGCCACCCGCGAGTGCGCGATGTCGCCGGCGATCACCACCTTGAGCCCCGATAGCTTCCTTTTCTTCTCCCGCACGGTGAACATATCCAACAGCGCCTGGGTCGGGTGTTCGTGGGCGCCGTCGCCGGCATTGATGATCGGCGTGTCCAGGAGCTTGGCCAAGAGGTGGGGCGCGCCCGCGGCCGAGTGGCGGACAACCAGGATGTCCGGCCGCATCGCCCAGAGGTTGCGGGCGGTGTCGGCCAGGGTTTCACCCTTGCTCAAGCTGCTGGCGGAGGCGGTGAAGTTGACCACGTCCGCGCTCAGCCGTTTGCCCGCGATCTCAAAGGAGGTGCGGGTGCGGGTGCTGGGCTCGAAGAAGAGGTTGACCTGGGTCTTGCCCCGCAGCGTGGGCACCTTCTTGACCGGACGATAGCTGATCTCCTGGAGCGAGGCCGCGGTGTCAAGGATGGTCTCAATGTCCTCCCGCTCCACCTGCTCCAGGCCGAGCATGTGCTTGACCAACAGCGCCATCACTTCCCCCCTTCGTTCCCGGCCGGCTCAGCGGCATTTTCCTCCGCCTCGATCAGGACCACCTGGTCCTCCTCGGCCCCTTCGCCGAACTTGACCTTGACCCGGTCGCCCCGCGCCGTGGGCAGGTTGCGGCCCACAAAATCGGCCCGGATCGGAAGCTCGCGGTGCCCCCGGTCCACCAGAACCGCCAGCTGGATCGAGCGCGGCCGGCCAAAGTCCATGAGCGCGTCCATGGCCGCGCGGATGGTCCGGCCGGTGAAGAGCACGTCGTCCACCAGGACCACCACCTTGCCTTCGATGTCGAAGTCAATCTCGGTCTTGTGCACCTTGGGATGGGTCTTCTGGTGGAAGATGTCGTCGCGGTACATGGTCACATCCATGAAGCCGCGGGGCACCGGCCAGCCCTCGATCTCGGTCAGGAGTTGGGCCAGGCGCCGGGCCATAGGCTCGCCGCCCTTGCGGATGCCCACCAGAACCACCGACTCCACCCCCTTGTTGCGCTCCACCACCTCGTGGGCGATCCGGGTCATCGCCCGCTTCACCCCATCGCTGTCCAGGATCTTCCGCTCCTTGCTCATTGGAACCTCCAGGAGTTAAACACAGAGACCACAGAGATCACGGAGAATGAAAAATCGAAAAGACAAAAGTAAAACATTCCCTTTCTCTCTGTGCCCTCTGTGTGCTCTGTGTTTCAATCTTCCGCTTCCCCAAAAAAAAGCCTTCCCCACAGGTGGAGAAGGCATTCTGGACGATTGGCGCAAACTTCATTTGAAGCCCTTCTTAATCTCGCCGGATTAAATTAAAAGGCCGGTTTCGATTCTGGACTAGCTATATACCACCTTTCCCGAAGGTTGTCAAATCTTTTTTTCTTTTGCACACCCCTGATTTTTATAGGGATGCGATTATCGCGCGCTGGCGGAAGAGGGCGCCATGAATGGAGCCCCTAAGAGGCGGATAAAGGGGCCGGAGAATTACTCGGCCTATGCGCCGGACTTGCCGGGCAGCCTTCGCCCCAATTAATCAAAAGGGCGCGGCAACGTCAATTTATGTATTGCTAACAAGGCTGGCCTGCCAGCCGAAGCCTTGGCGAAGGCTGGTGGAGGATAGGGGATTCGAACCCCCGACCTCGGCGATGCGAGCGCCGCGCTCTCCCAGCTGAGCTAATCCCCCGCCGGTTCATGATCCTACCTCTCCCCGGTCGAAATTGCAACCGGTTGTCATGGAAAGAGGCGGCCATTTGAGCCGGTTGGGAATGTCGGCGACACCCTCAGCGCGTCATGATGTTGGCGATGAACTCGGCGAGCATGCCTTGGGTCTCTTCGTCTATCGGGCCGAACTGGATGCCCATGCCCGGAACTACGGACGGATCCTTCTCCTCCGAGGCCACCATCCGAACTACCTTGCCTCGCACCGCGACACGGCGGGCGATGCCGGGCAAGGGGAACTCCAGGTTCACCTGGGTGCCCACCGGGAAAGGCTCTCGCGTCTCCAGGAAAATGCCGCCCAGAGAAAGGTCGCGGGAGTAGTAGTAGTGGAAAAAGTCACCGGCCACGTTCGTGACCTTGGTGATCAGCTTGACGCGCGGGTAAGACCTTCGTTCCTGGTTGTTCATGGTCTGCTCCTGGACAGGATCTCAAAAGCTTGCTTAATTATTAGCATTTCGTCTAGGATAAAGCAAGCAACCCTGAGAATTTTGGATTGCGGATTTTGGATTTGGGATTGGCGGCTTTCTTAAAATCCCCAATCCGAAATCCAAAATCAAAAATCGGAGTAAGGTCTTGACCGAGAAAACTTCGCCCAAGCTCTATTTGGTGGACGGCAGTTCCTACATCTTCCGCGCCTATCACGCCATGGCCCGCCAGCGCCTGAGCAACTCCCGGGGTGTGCCTACCGGCGCCACCTACGTGTTCACCAACATGCTCCAGAAGCTGATCCGGGAAACCAAGCCCGAATACCTGGCCGTGGTCTGGGACCCGCCGGGCAGGACCTTCCGCTACGACCTTTACCCCGAATACAAGGCCAACCGCGCCGAGACCCCGCCTGACCTGGTCCCCCAGTTCCGCTACATCCGCGAGCTGGTCGAGGGCTTCGGCATCCCGGCCCTGGAATACCAGGGCTATGAGGCCGATGACGTCATCGGCACCCTGGCTAAAAAAGCCGCGGCCCAGGGCCTGGAGGTGGTGCTGGTCTCGGGCGACAAGGACCTGACCCAACTGATCGGCCCGCGCGTCACCATGCTCGACACGCTCAAGGACAAGACCACCAACGCGACTTCAGTCAAGGAGCGCTTCGGCGTGGGCCCGGAGAAGGTGACCGACGTGCTCGCGCTCATGGGCGATTCCTCCGACAACGTGCCCGGCGTGCCCAAGGTGGGCGAAAAGACCGCGATCAAGCTGATGACCCAATACGGCGACCTGGAAAGCGTGCTCGCCCACGCCGCGGAGGTCAAGGGCGCGGTGGGCGAGAGCCTGAAGAATTTCGCGGACCAGGCCCGGCTCTCCAAGGACCTGGTCACCATCCGCACCGAGCTGCCGCTCGCGCTCGACCTCTCCTCCCTCCAGCGGAAAGAGCCGGACCGGGAAAAGCTGGTGGCGCTCTGTAAGGAACTGGAGTTCGAAAAGCTCCTGGCCGAGTATTCCACCCCGAGCGAGCAGCTCTCGCCTGAGCACTACCGCCTGCTCTTCACCGAGCAAGAGCTCGGCGGTCTGATCGCGGAGCTCAAGAACGCCGGCCGCTTCGCCTTGGATATCGAGACCACCGGCAAGGACCCGATGCGGGCCGAGATCGTGGGCCTCTCCTTCTGCGCCGAGCCGCACCGGGCCTGCTACCTCCCGGTCGCGCACACCGGCGCCGGCTCGGACCGGCAGATCCCGCGCCGGCGGGCGCTCGACCTGCTGCGGCCCCTGCTCGAAGACCCGGAGGTCAAGAAGATCGGCCAGAACGCCAAGTTCGACCTGACCATGCTCGCCCGCGCCGGGCTCCGGGCGCAGGGGCTGGACTTCGACACCATGATCGCGAGCTACCTGCAGAACCCCCGCCGGCGGAGCCACGGCCTAGAGGCCCTGGCCCTCGAGTTCCTCGGCCACAAGATGACCACCTATGAGGAAGTGACGGACAAGGGCAAAAAGAATTTCGCCGAAGTGGACGTGGAGAGCGCGCTTAAGTATTCGGGCGAAGACGCCGACGTGACCTGGATGCTCTACGAGAAGTTCCTGCCCCTGCTCCAGGAGGGCGAGTTCGAGGAGTTGTTCCATCAGGTGGAGATGCCGCTGGTGGAAGTGCTCATGCGCATGGAGATGAACGGAGTCAAGGTGGACACCGAGATCCTGGCCGGGCTTTCGGCCGAGCTGGAAGCGCGGGCGGAGAAAGAGCGGGAGGAAATTTATCGCCTGGCCGGCCACGAGTTCAACATTGACTCGCCCAAGCAGCTCTCCGAGGTGCTGTTCGAGAAGCTGAAACTGCCGCGGCTGAAGAAGACCAAGACCGGCTACTCCACCAACGTGGGTGTGCTCATCAAGCTCGCGGCCCAGCACGAGATGCCCCGCCACATCCTCGACTACCGCACCCTGGTCAAGCTCCAGAACACCTACACCGACGCCCTGCCCGCGCTGGTGCATCCGGAGACCGGCCGCATCCACACCTCGCTCAACCAGGCCGTAACCGCCACCGGCCGGCTCTCGTCCTCCGAGCCGAACCTCCAGAACATCCCGGTGCGCTCCCCCGAGGGCAAGCGTATCCGCCAGGCCTTTATCGCCGAGCCCGGCTGCCGGCTGCTCTCGGCCGACTACTCCCAGGTCGAACTCCGCATCCTCGCCCACATCACCGGCGACCAGACTTTAGTCCAGGCCTTTGCCCGGGACGAGGACATCCATCGCCGGACCGCGGCTGAGGTCTTCGGGGTGATGCCGGAGCTGGTGACCGAGGAGATGCGCCGGCAGGCCAAGGTGATCAACTTCGGCATCGCCTACGGCATGAGCGGCTACGGGCTGTCCGAGGAGTTGGGTATTTCCCAGAAAGAGGCGCAGCAATACATTGATGAATACTTCCGCCGCTACCCCGGGGTGCACCGCTACATCCAGGAGACCATCGCCTCGGCCCGCGCGCAGGGCTACGTCACCACCCTGATGAACCGGCGCTGTTACCTGCCCGATATCCAGAGCGAGAACTATTCGGTCCGCCAGTTCGCGGAGCGGGAGGCGATCAACGCGCCGATCCAGGGGAGCGCCGCGGACATCATCAAGAAGGCCATGGTGGAGATTGACCGGGAGCTATTCAAGCGCCGGCTGCGGTCCCGGATGATCCTGCAGGTGCATGACGAGCTGGTCTTCGAGGCGCCCGCGGAGGAAGAGAAAGAGCTGGAGAAACTGGTGGTCAAGGTCATGGAGTCGGTGGTAAAGCTGAAAGTGCGGCTGAAAGTGGACGCGGCCTGGGGAAAAAATTGGGCCGAAGCCCACTAAAGAGGTGGCAAGGTGGCAAGGTGGCAAGGTGAAGAGAAGAAGAGGAGGATCCACAGATTACGCAGATTTTTTCCGTTTCCGTGAACGTAAACGTAAACGTGAACGAAGTCGGTTGGCGGTTGGCAGTTGGCGGAAAGAAAAAAGGTAGCCGCGACCGCCCCGGTCGCGGAAATGAAAAGCCCAATGTAAAATGTAAAGACCTGCCCCCGGTCCTCTGGTGCCATATAAATAGTTCCTTTTATCAGGCCCGCAAGCCTGGAGTTCAAGACAAAAGCCAGCCTAAAGAGAGGCGTGAGTGTTTGCACTTCTTAATCGAGTTTGGCACAAGGAGCTTCTGGGAAGATCCCTGGGAGGCAGCATTGCCTTGCCGGGGATTTTTTGTGCGGGGTGGATTTGCGCGGCTGAGGTCAGCCACGCCCCTAAGGAGTTCATTTGATCGAGGGGGGAGCGAAGATGAATGAGCAAAAGAAGAGCGGCAAGAGCAAAGTGGGCTGGGTGATAGCCCTGATCGTGGTGGCTTCGCTCGCGGCCGTGGGCTGGTGGCTTTGGGGAAAGGAAGGATGGCGAGAGGCGGCGACGCGAGCCCCGGCTCCGGAGCGCCCGCCGCAGGCCGCAAAGCCGGCGGCCGGGGCCATTGAGAAGAAGCCGGGCGCAACACCGGAGACCAGCCTTCAGGACTCGGATAGCGCGGCAGAGAGAGCACAAACACCACCGGAGAAGATTACTTACCGAAAGCGCGTGATTCGGGAGTTCCGCTGGAACGAGGGCGATGATTCGCTTCACAAGGGCGTGTGCGACAAGGGAGATTGCGGCGCCGAACGGATCGGCCCGACCGGCTTGCTGGCCAACCGGCAAGGCCAGATATATCTCTTTGATATAAACCTGTTTGATGGTTCTGCCAATGTAAAGGTCTATTACGACGCCGGCAATTTGATCCGTTCCGTTGGTTCAGATGTTTTCCACCCGAAGATTTTGACCTTTGACTCCCGGGGTAACATTTTCACCGAACACTCGATTTATAATTCGGAAATGCAAGTAATCAAATTCAACCATCCGCCCAGCTCCTTTAATCCCCTGCCGCCCTTCCTCTATTTTTCCGAGGATGGCAAACTGTATTTCCTTGGGCACGACCCTATCAAGAAATACCAGATTTATCATTATTACCAATGCGACCCTTATAGCGACGACCTGGTGATAGACAAGGTTTACACGGAGTCAGATAAGAACCGGGGAAAACTAACCTACTGGGTTTGGCCGTGCGCGGAATTGGAAGAAGCTCAAGCCCCGGTGAGCTTGCAAGTGGCTGAAGAGGCAATCCAGCAGGAGCGCAAATTTCAGGATAATTCCTTTATCCGCGATCTGCCCCAGGGGGGATTCGAGTGGCGCAAGTGGGATTCTCTGGAATTCGTAGCTCTCGACAGAAACCTGAGAATATACTTTCGGGCCAGGACCAATAAAGGATCCATGGAGGAAGGCGGGCCAAGCAACGACTATGAACGGCATGATTTCCTCCTGGTGTTCAACCGCGATAGGGCATTGCTCGGGCACATGGAAATTTGCATAGACTCAGGCTCCATTTTTACCAGTCAAGAAAAGTTCCTTTACGTGGAGCCTTACTCGGGCAAGGTATATCAGCTTTGTCCGGACGAGCTCAAACCTTCCATTATCGTCTGGGAGCCGGAAAGCGGAGGAGACGATAAATGAAATGCAGTCTAAGTAGGGGTCTGAGTAGGCTCCACAGCTTCGGTTCTTAGTTTGCATATCTGTATAAAAAATCGGTTCCAGGTTACGGTTTCGGCTTCTGGCATAAAGCCTCACGCCTCTTCCCAATCGTTCATGGCGGGGTTCAAGTTCACGTTCAGGTTCACGTTTGGCGTTGAAAATATCTGCGCAAATCTGCGGATCGTCCTTCCTTTCTTGGCTCCGCGACCGGGGCGGATGATAAAAAAGTAGGCAGCAGGCAGGGAGAAGATTCAAGATCGGAGGCCGAGGCTCAACCTCCGCCCACCGCCTGCACGATCTCCAGCACCGCGCCGTCGGTCACTTGCAATTCTGAATGCCGGCTCCGGGGCACCACCTCCCGGTTCAACTCCACCGCCACCCGGCCGGACTTGAGACCCAAATGCTCCACCAGCTCCGCCACGCTCATGGCGCCCGGCAGTTCTTTCGCCTCGCCGTTGATGGTTACCTTGATCGGGCCCGCCATTTTCCTTGCCAAACCTCCGATTCAGTATTGCACATCATAGCCCGCCTTGCTGGCTTTGGCAACCGGCTTGCTGGACTTGCCCTCCCTCAGTTTTTTCCGCACCGCATATTTTCGGCCTTCGTAGTGGCGCAATTCATTGCGCCCAGTCCCTGCAAGGGCGCGATAAATCGCGCCCCTACCCCCGGTTTCCGGAAAACTGAGGGAGGGCAAGGCTTGCTGGAACTCTGACCCCACTTGCCCGGCTGACGAGGTGTCGGCAAAAGCAGGTGGTCCTGCGACATAAAATGGGGGCGACCGGGATAAATGTAGGAGCAACCCCCCCGTGGTTGCCCGAAATCGGGCAGGCACAGGATGCCCCTACACCGAATCCATAAAACCCCTTTTCATGTCGCAGGCCCCATTTCATTTCTTTTCTTGACAACTACCTGTGATATAATGAAGCATAACTTAAGGCTGGAGGTGCCCCATGATCAAGCGGTTCGGTTTCGTTGTGCTCATCCTCCTGATTTCGCTTTCGGCCCAGGCCGCCTACTACACCTGGACCGATGAGCGGGGCGTCCATTTCACGGACAAGCTGGACCTGGTTCCGGCCAAATACCAGAGGCTGATCCGCGAAGAGGAAACGAAGGTGGAGAAGAACGGGATCGGCTACTACCTGGACGATTACGGGATCTATCACTTCTACGAAAAGGGCACGCCTCCACCCAAACCCGCACCCGAAGCATCCCAAGGAACCGCGGCTCCGGCGAAATTCACCGCGCCCGGCCTGCTCAACACCGCCCCGGACGATTCCTGGCGGGGGTCGCCCAACCCGGAGATGGTGGATGCCAAGGTGAAAAAGATCATCAGCGGCGACACCATCCTGCTGGAAGACGGCACCAAGCTCAAATACATTGGCATCGTCTTTCCGGCAGATATGAAGGGCAACCACCCCCTCCACCGGGAAGCCAAGGAATACCAGGAGAAAATGCTGGCGGGCAAGACCGTGCAGGTGCTCTTCGGACCGAGACGGTTGGATGGGAAGGGCCGCACCCTGGGCTTCGTCTTCCTGGGCACGGATATCCTGGTCAATGCCGACCTGGTGATGAACGGCTACGCCATGGTCAAGACCGAGCCGCCCAATACCGAATACCGGGAACTGTTCCAGCGCCTGGAAAACGACGCCCGGAAAAACCAGCTGGGCGTCTGGAAGAACCCCTGAAACCGGGTCCGAAATCCTTATCCTAAAAAAGAGGGGCACGGCCTTCCGCGCCCCTTTCTTCGTAACCCACTCCTCGCCGCGGCGCGAGGGTTGCGAGTCCTATTCGTCTTCTTTGCTCTCCTGGGCCAGATAGGAGAGGATCACCTCGTCCAGGCTCTTGTTGGAAATGATGTCCGCGCCGAAAATATCTTCGTCGCGCAGCTCTTCGCCCTCTTTGAGGGTGATGGTCTTCTCCGCGGGTTTTTCGGCAAAGGCCGGCGGTGGAGGCGGCGGTGTGGGGGCCGCGGGCTTGGCTGCCGCCGCGGCGGGACGCGCGGCCGCCGGGATCGGCTTTCCCCAGGCCTGAAGGACCAAGGGGTGGACATCAAAGGTCCCGATCTTGAGATCGCGGAGCATGGTTTTGTGCTGTTCCTGCATCAGCTCGCGGACCACATCTTCCACCCGTTCGTGTTTGACGATGTCCGCATAAGAGACCTTTTTACGGGCGACGATGTTGCCCTTGATGTAGAGGAGGGTGATGATATGGGGGTTTTCGACCCCGCTGTCCTCGGTTTGAATGTGAAAGACGGTGCCCTTGTAGTTGACGTTATGGTTATAACCCGGAAGCATGGCTCCCTACTCCTTGACCCCAAAACTATCTTCTCTATCTTAGATGCTTCTCGAGCGTTTGTCAAAGCGATTTTTTCCGGTTCCCGACCAAATTAAGGCGAGCAGGGGCAGGAAGAAATTGCGCCTCTTTATAGCTCCATCAACTGCCCGCCGGTGACGTTGAGGGCCTGGCCGGTCAGGTAGGCGGACCGGTCGGAAGCCAGGAAAAGGACCACTTCCGCCACGTCCTGGGGTTTGCCCAGCCGCTTGAGCGGGATCGCGGCGGCCAGTTCCTTTTCGTATTCCTCCAGGGTCTTCTTCAGGGCGAAGGCCTTGAGCTTCCAGCCCCAGCGGCCCAACTCGGTCTCGATCTGGCCGGGACAGACCGCGTTCACCCGGATCCTCTGGTTCCCGAACTCCAGGGCCATCACCTTGGTCAGCATGATCAGCCCGGCCTTGGACACGCAATAAGCGGCCATAAACGGGCTGGCGACTTTGCCGGCGCGGGAAGACATGTTGATGATGCTGGCGCCGGGCCGAAGCAGCGGCGCCAGGGCCCGGACCACCCGGAACGGCCCGTTCAAGTTGATGTCCAGGGTTTTCTGCCAGACCTGCTCGTCCATGCTCACGACCAGGGCCGGGCCAAAGCCCACCCCGGCGTTGTTGACCAAAACATCGAGCGAGCCGAACCCGGCCTTCACCTTCTCGGCCAGGTCCGTGATCGAAGCCGGGTCGGTCACGTCCAGCGGGACGGCCAGCGCCTTGACGCCGCGTTTTTCGATCTCGCCGGCCAGGGCCTCAAGCTCTGGATTCGAGCCGGTGCTGACATAGCCGGAAACCTTTTCCAGGCCGGTGACCAGGTCGGCCACCGCCACATCGGCGCCGGCCTCGGCCAGCTTGAGCGCGAGGGCATAGCCGATGCCGGTGGGCTTGCTGGCGCCGGTGATCAGCGCCTTTTTTCCGGTCAGTTCCATATTTGGGGTCAGATCCTAATGCTGTTCATTTAATACAGTACAGAAAAATTCTCACGCAAAGCCGCAAAGTTGCAAAAGTTAAGAAAAATCAACTTGGCGTCTTGGGGACTCCTCCGCTTCAGTGGCTCACCTCGGCCGGCTTAGTCGCAAAGGATGGTAAGCCGCCAGGGGCTGAAAATTTTTGCGACTTTGCACCTTTGCGTCTTTGCGTGAAAATCCTTTCTTATCTGAACAGCATTGGGTCAGAGCCTGACTATTCACTATTCGCTCGAAATTAACTCCAATGTTAAAAGTCAATACCTAAAGCCATTGACATGGCTTAAGGCGTTAATAGCAATTCTCCCATCATGCCCTGGCGATAGTCAGCCTCGTCCAGGCTCATGACCAAATAGCGCCCGCTGCGCCAGGCGTCGGTGGTCTCGGAGAAGCGGCCGCCTTTCGGGTTCTCGCTCGGGCCGGTGGAGCAATTGTAATAGAATTGCCGCGGAAGGGCCAGGTCCACCACGATCCGGGAGGTCGGCCCGCCCATGTGGATGAAGCCATAGCGCTTGACAAAGACGGGAGTTGAGTTGTTGACCGTTTCTTCGGTGCCGGGATACGGGAATTTTCCAATGCGCATGGGCTTGCCGATCCTGGGGATCGCGCCCAGGGGCAGGTAAAGATACAGGGTCTGGAGCCGGCCCCAGGTCCACTGCTCCGGGTCCTTGCCCAGCTTTTTTTTCAGATAGGCGTTGGTCTCCAGCATCGCTCGCTTCATGATCTTGGCCCGGGCTTCCCGCTCCGGCGTGGTAACGTCATCAAACCATTCGTTGTCCGGGTCCGGGAGGATCTTGAGCAAAGTCGGAAAATCCATCCCGGCCAGGCCGAGCTTGTTCACGAGCTTGGGACCTAATTCATCGCTGAAAGTATCCTTGATCAACTGCTTGAGCATCATCTCATAGACCGGCGGCCCCTTGGCGTCGAGGGTGGCGAAATAGCCCTGCGCCTGCCATTCCCCAAGCGCCTTCACTCCCCTCTGCACCGCCGGGTCCGGGTCCGAGCCCAGGTCAGCCAGGATAATCGGAACCACCTTCTCCGCGCTCTTCACCTTGAGGTCATACTGGATCTTCTGCATGTCCTCCGCGGTCAGCCCGGTCCGGTCCTGCAGCAGCTCGGTGATGCGGCTGGCACGGCTCGGATGCATGTAGCCCGCGCTCAGGTAATAAGGATAATCCGGCCCTTCGATCTTGTTGTTGGCCGTGGCAATGAAACCCTTGACCGGGTTCTTGAGGTGCGGCATTTCGGCAAACGGGATCCAGCCGCCCCAGTCGTCCTCCCCGGTGCCCCGCCGCGCCAGCACGCCCTGGCCGTCCGGCCGCAAGGCCACGTGGCCGGACTCGTAATAGCCGATGTCGCCGCCGGTCGAAGCGAAGACATGGTTCCAGGCTACCGGTCCCATGGCCTTGTCTGCGAGCGCGGCCGCAAAACTATTCCAGTCCGTGGCCAGGGCAATGCGGTTGTAGCCATGGAAAAAGCGGGCCATGTCCACCTCGGTCAGGTGGCTCGAGAGCACCTCCTCGCCGCGGTTCACCGGCACCGGCCAGCCCATCAACGCCTGGTCTATCACCGGGCCGTGCACGGTGAAGCGCATCTCGATCGGCACCGGCTTGCGGCCCCGGACCGGGATCTCCTCCCGCACCACCTCGAACGGCCGCCACTCGCCCTTGTAAAAATATTGGCCCGGGTGCTCGGGGCTGATCTTTTCGCGGAACAGGTCAAAGTAATCCGCGCGGGCATTGGTGATGCCCCAGGCGATCTTGCCGTTGGTGCCGGCGCCGAAAGCGGGGAACCCGGGGAAGACCATGCCGGCCACGTCGTAGCTGCCGCCCTGCAGGTGCGCGTGATACCAGAAGCTGGGAAGCAGGATGGTGGGCACGTGCGGGTCATTGGCCAGGAGCGGCTTGCCGGAAGCCGTCTTGGAACCGGCGACCACCCAGTTGTTCGAGCCGATGCCATTCAAAAGTGGAAGGATCCAGGCCAGCGAATCAAAGAGCCGCTCGAAAACCGGCGCGTTGGCCGAAGCGAACGCGGTGTCATCCTCCAGGATGTAGGGCGCGTCCTCCGGATACTCGACCAGGAAGACCTTGGCCCGCTCCGGGCCCAGTTCGCGGAAGAGCCGGGTGGCGTAATATTCATAGACCAGGCCGTAGAGGGTCATGGAAAGGCCGAACACGTCGGCAGAGATAAAACAGTCTTCCGGCCGCCAGGGTTCGGGCCGGGTGTGGAAGAAGCGGTACTCGATCAGCGTGTCCCCGGCGTCCTGCAGGTAGCGGTTGATGCCGCGGGTGTAGGCTTCGATCAGGGCGCGGTCTTCGGGCGAAAGGCCGGCCAGGCCTTGCTGGCCGCGCTCGAAGAAGCGGAAGGAGCGCATGATCCGGTCAATGCCGAGGAGGCTATAGGAGCGGTAAGAGGGAAGCTGGCCGATCAGGCCGGAGAGTTCGCCCCGGCCGACGCGGCGGAAGATGTCGAGGAGGAAGAAGCGGTCCTGGGCCATGGAGTAACCCAGGCCGTAGAAAAGGTCCGGGTCGTTTTCCGCCCGGATGTGGGGCATTCCGTTTTGGTCGTAGAGGATGCTGACCGGCGCGGAGACCGGATGGCCGGCGAGCGAGCCCGCGGTGTGCTCGATCCGTGTCACCTTGGGCAAACAGCCGGCCAGGGGAAAAGCCATCGCCGCGAGCAGCGTCCAAATCAATCCTGCAAGGGGGGCAGAGCGCGACCTTTTACAATTCACGGGTTTTCCTCCCTGGTCAAATGTCAAGAGTCTCATGCTCAAATCATTGTTGGCCCCAACGGGGCGGTCGAGAGTAGCCCCGCGATTCATCGCGGGATGGAATATGACCTTGATACCCGTTCAGGATTTCTTTGAATAAACTCCCGCTTCTTGAAGATATCGGCACATTTCAAGCAAGGCCTCCAGGTGAACGCCCTCATGGGCCGATCCCGCAATGGAGAAGATATAGCCGCCCCCCTCCATTCCTTCTTTCAAACAGCGCTCGACCTCCTGACGGACCAGCCCTAAATCGGATTGACAGAGAATCCAACTTCCGTCGGCATTGCCTAAGAGGACAAGGTCCTTCCCGAATTCTCTTTTGATCTCCCCCAGGTTCATCCCGGCCTCTGCTTCAATGCCATGAATCCCCTTGATCCCGGCTTCGATCGCCAGGGGGAGATAGTCCCGCACGTACCCTTCGGAATGCCAGAATACGGGAACGGAAATGGATTCGACAATCCGGCGGTAATAGGGAAAGGCGAGTTCTTTAAAATCCGCGGGAGAGACATATCCCTGTCCCTTGAAGCCCATGTCATCCCCCATGATCACGAAATCCACCCCCAACTCGACGGCGTGCTTTGAGGTCTCAATAAACCACTCCGTCTTTAATTCCGCACTTTCCTGAATCAAAGCCCTTTTCTCAAAGAGGGCATAACAGAACTCTATCAGTCCAAAGGCTTCAATGGTTAAACCGAGAGGACCGCTGTGAGAGAAAAGGGCAAAGGCATGATCGGAATAGTTCTTCTTCCAATCCTCCATCAACCGACGGTTATAGCGTTCATGCAGTTTCGGCGCAGGCGAATATTTGCGGAGGTCTTCCCGGGTGGCCACCGCGCCCCCCACATATCGGCCATGTTTCCATCTTCGGCCAAACTCATCAATCCCATTCCAGCCCGCGTAAATGGCGCCTCCGAGGGACTCTTCCGGGGGAGGAGGATCGGGAGAGTATCCGAGCCCGGTGGGCTTATCTTCGCACCAAGACCGGCGGGCGACGACGAACACATCCACCCCAAGCTGATTCCAGGTTTTTACCATGTCGCCCTGGCTAATGGCGTTAACAAACTTGGCCTCGATGGCATTGAAAAAAAGGGGAACCCGGTCCGGCTCTTGATGAGCCATCGTGGTGAGAACCCTTTCTCGAGAATTCATCGGTGTTCTCCCTTATTTAAGAGCATTCAGTGGTGATCCGACTACAAAGCTTCCAGTTGCTTTTGAAACATGGTTTCCAGACCCGACGAAGGCATCAATATAGACGTGGTATAAAGAGGGGTTTCTTTGAGCATTTAGAATCTGAGAATAGGCGGAAACATACTCCTTCACGATATCTAGCTTTACCTCGGTCCAGTATCCAATTTCATCAAATTTCAATTCTGCGCTCATGTCATTCTTTCCACAAACTTCTCTAAATTCTTGACTCTGATTTCAGCCGAAAGGCGCTTCGGAAAAGCATATCGCGGATTGCGGCCAGAACGCGTTCGACACCTTTGACCGAAAAGTCCGTGCTGACAAGGCTCGTGAGAATAGCACATTGGAGTCAGAGCCTGACGTGGGATATTTCAGCATTGGAGAAGCCATGCCCCATGTCAGGCTCCGGCCCCCTAAATTTGCCAGGCTCACGGAATCGGGTGTTTGGCCTTGAAGGCCTGGAATCTTTCCTTGTTGTCCTGGCGGTTCTCCGGCTTCAAACCATTTTGGGCCATGAATTTATCCAACTCCTTCAGGCGGTTTTCCGGCGCGGGATGGGTGCTGAGCAAGCGTTTCATTCGGGGGCTTTGATCCTTCTCCTGGCTTTGTAACGTGGCAATGAAATTCCGCAGGCCGAGCGGATTATAGCCCATCTTCCAGGCGTTCAGGGTGCCGGTCTGGTCCGAGTCGTATTCGTCCTGCTTGGAAAAACCCTTGTTGATCAGCAAATCAAAGATCTGATCGTTCACCTTTTCGATCAACTGCTGGCTTTCCACATCCACCGTGGCTGCGCGGATCGCCTGGGACGCCCCGGTCTTGTACAAGTTTGATTTCTGCACTTCCTTGACCACGTGCTTCTTGGCCACGTGGGCGATCTCGTGCGCCAGCACGCCGGCCAGCTCCGCCTCGCTTCCGAGCTCCTTGAGCATGCCCCGGGTGATGAAGATGTAACCCGCCGGCGCGGAGTAAGCGTTGATGTCATCCACCTTGAGGATGGCGAACCGATACTTGATGTCGGCGCGTTCCGAGTAAGGCACCAGGCCGCGGCCGACCAGGTTGAGGTAAAGCGTCCAGTTGGGATCATTCCAGATCCCGAAATTCCCGGCAATGCGCGCTGCCACCTGCCGGCCTAACCGGTGCTCTTCCTCGAAGTCCATGGGCTTGGTCATTTTGATTAGATTGCGTCCCGTTTCAACAGCATTGTCCACGTCATGGCGTCCCGTTCCAAAAACCTTATCCACTTCATCTTTGATTTGACTGACCAGGCGCGAGGGCGTGCTAAACAGAGCCAAAGCCAAAAGCAGGAACAGGCCGGCCCCGAGCTGTCTTCTCTTCTTCATTGCCCGCCCCCTTTCTTTGCAAAGAAAGGTCCCACCTTGCCTTCTTTCAAAAACTTGAACATCTGCTGTTTGGTCACGGTGAACTGTTCCATCTGGCGCACAGCCTTCCAGTTGTATTTCTCGCTCATCTTCGCCTCTTGGTCCACCCCGCGCACGCCCGAGACCTCGGTCCGCTGCGGCCCGCGGTCCTCGTATTGAGGCTCCGGGCTGGAAAACAGCCGCTGGAACGTTGTCCAGAAATCATCCTCTTGGGCGGCCGGTTCTGGAGCCTTGGCCTTGTCGGCCGCTGCCAGGAGAAGGCCGTCCTTCCGGGGTGTGTGCTCATTTCCGGCCAGAGCCAGCCAGGCGCCGGAAACAAGCACGCCGAGCGCGAGCCCTGTCACCATCCTTTTTTTCATGATCATCCTCCTGGTGTAAGGTTGCGAAAGAAAGTGCCGGTGACTATTCATTCACATACCACAAACCGGCCGGAAAAACCAATCCTTTTGGGCAGGGCATGCCCGGCCCTTACTCGTGACCGGGAATCAGCAGTATCCGCTTGACAAGGGGTCTCAAGAAGATTTATGTTGATAAGGTAAGGGGGAGGACCATGATCATCCAGTGCAACAAATGCCAGAAGCAATATAAGGTCAATCCTGAGAAGGTCACGGAAAAGGGGACCAAGATCACCTGCCCTTCCTGTGGTCACCAGTTCATTGTCCGGCGCAAAGCCGAGGCGCCGCCACCTGAGCCCAAGGTGAAGACTCCGCCCTGCCGGGTCTGTGGCCAACCCTCGACTCACGTGCTGCCAGGCGATCCGCCGCTCGTCCTGTGCGAACGGTGCTTCCAGGTCGAAAAGGAGAAAAAAACCCGCTTTTCACCGGAAGCGTTTGCACCGCCGCCGGTGAAAGAAGAACCTCCTCCGCCGCCGGCCGCGGCCGAGCCGGTTGAAGATGCTCCTTCCCGCAAATACGTGGAAGGCGAATACTTTGATACCTTCGACGAGATCCCGGACCTGCCCTCGGATGCGGACACGCTGGGGCCGTCCTCCCTGACCGAAGCCACGGAGGCCGAGATCAAAGCCCGCCCCGGCACCGAGCAACCCGAGGCCCCGTTCCACGATCCTTTTGCCGGTTCGCGGACTCCGATGAAAAGAGACGAAGAAGACCAAGCCTCCCTCTCGCCGCGGGCTGCCGCCCCGCCGGCTTCAGTTCTTTCTGAGTTCGAGGCCGCAGAGGAAGATGTGCCGCTGCAAGCCTCTGCGCCGCTCCCGCCACCTGCGCCTCCTGCCGGGCCGGTCGCTGATCTCACCGCTCCTCGCGGCCGCTTGTCTTTGGAAGAAGAGGTGGAAAGATCCCTGGAGCGAGAAACGCAGGAAGTGGGGCCGACCCCGGCGGAGATGTCGGTTTTACGCCCGCTCCGCGTCGAGCGCCGGCACGGGCCGGCCTATTTGATCTTAGGCGGCGTCTTTCTCGCGATCCTGCTGGCCGCGGCGTTCTGGCTGCTCCAGTCCGGTGGCGGGGAGGTCGCGACGCTCAAACCGCCTCTGCCAGCCGTGCCGGCGCCTGCTCCCAGCCAGCCGCAAGCGGAGATTCCTCCTGCGGCTCCAGCGCCGACATCGCTGGACGCGGCCAAGCAAAAACAACTCCAAGAAAAATTCAAACTCTTCCGGGAATTCTTTTTGCGCGATACTTCGGAAGGCTACCAAAAGGCGATCAAGGAACTGGACCAGGCGCTGGCGCTGGCCCCCCGCCAGCCGGAGGCCGAGGCGCTGAAAATGGAAACGTATGCCTTCATGACTTCTCTGAACGACAACTTCCTTTACCGCCGCACCACCGCCAAGCTGATCGAACAAGTTTCCCCGGAAGTGCAACTGCAGCCAGCCTTCCAGCGAGCCAAAATCCAGCAGTTCCTGACCGAAAAAGATGCTCGAGCCGGCCGCAAGGCCCTGGAAACCTTTTTGGCCGAAAACCCGGAAGACGGCATCGGCTATTACTTGCTGGCAGTGAGTTACTTGCAAGACCAGCCGCCGGATGATGCGGCTGCCCAGGAAAACCTGGAAAAAGCCATTAGCCTGGAGCCGGAGCTGACCCGGGCCTATTTCACCTTGGCCAAAGTCTATCAGGCCCAAGGCCAGACGAAAAAAGCCCTGGATGCATTTCGCCAGGTGCTCGAGCTTTCTCCTCAAAAGAAAGAAGCCGGCGCCGCCCTGGCCAAGCTCGAAGCGGGCGCCAAGACCAAGCCCCCGGCGCCGGCCCCGGCGCTTGCTCCCACGCCGGCCAAGCCCGAGACCCCGACTCCTGCTCCTGCTTCAGCTCCGGTTCCTTTGACCGTCGGAACCGTGGAAGCGGCCAAGCCCGAGACCCCGGCTCCTGCCCCTGCTTCAGCTCCGGTTCCTTTGACCGTCGGGACCGTGGAAGCGGCCCAGCCCGAAACCCCGGCCGAACAGCCGGTAGCTTTGCCGCCACACGTGACCGCAGCCGTCAAGCCGGAAGGCGGGAATTCTCCCACTTCTTCAGTGACCGGCCTGGCCGCGACCGGCGACGCTATGGCCGATAACCTGCGCGAGATCATCTCCGAGGTGTCCCGCCCCATGAGCCGGGTTCCGGCTCCTGCCCGACCCGTAAAGCCGCCGCCCCAGCCGCAAATCCCGCCGGAGATGATCCCTCCCGAGGAACGGCCTTCTCAGTGAGAGACCGGCGGCCGGGCTCGCTCCTTTCGGCGCGCGTTCCAATAAGCGTCCCCGATGGAATAAAGCCAAAGCGACACGATCAGGAGCAAGAGCCACCCGTTCTCGGAATAGGCACGCCGGTGGATCTCGGCCAGGGTCTGTTTCGAGGGGATCAGGATCAAGGAGCCGGGAGCGGTAGCCGCGGCCAGGACCTGATAGACCAACGAGAAAATCCGCCCGCCCAGGGCCAGAACCAGGACCGTGATCGCAGTCATAATGACCCCGGCCTTGACGCGCTGGCCATTAAGGTATTGGCCCAGGCCCGGCAAGACCAGGCCCGAAAGAAGAGCGGCTCGAGTGGATAGTTTCAAGGGTCCTCCTCGGGGTCGGTAGTAACATCATTAGTCTTTTCTGCCGAATGATCAAGAAACCTCAAAACCCGAAACCAGGAACCCGGAACCAATCTCTTCCGTTCCGGCCCGGCCATTTGCTCCCCATTCGCCTCCAGCCGGACCCAAATCCTTTTGACTCTCCCCTCGATTTGCTTTAAGCTAAATTCAGTCATCTCCCGTATGGCCAAAAAAAAGAAAAAGATCAAGCCGGCTCCTGACTCACCCGCCCCCACCCTTGCCAAGCTAAAAATTCCGGCGCGCTGGAAAAGCCCCTGGGTAGCTTTAGCCTTGATCATCGCGATCGGCTTCGGCTTTCGGATCTCGACCACCTTGTTTACCCCCTTGCTCTATCCCGACTCGGTCCAATACCTCTACCTGGCCCAAGAAATCCAGAACGGAAGCTTTTTCCACGCCGATTACAACCTCGATCAGGGATTCCTCCACTCCCGCCGGCTGCCCCCGCTCTATCCCTTCCTCCTCGCCCTGGCCCCCGGGCTGACCAACTACGGCGAATACATCGGCGCCTGGATCTCGATCCTCTTCAGCCTCGCCACTTTTCTCCCCGCCTTCTGGTTGGGCCGCCGGCTCGACTCTCCGGCCGCGGGTCTCCTGGCCGCAGGTCTGATGACCTTCCCATGGTTCATCCTCCGCTACGCCAGCCCGGTGCTGACCGAGGCCACTTTCACCTTCTTTTTCACCCTGGCCCTGGTCATGGGCTATCGGGCCATGGACCGAAAGACGGCAGGCGCATTTGCGCTGGCCGGGGCGTTCTCCAGCCTGGCTTACCTGACCCGCGATGTCGGCATCACCACCGTCTTCGTGACCGGCTTTTTCGCCGCGGTCCGGCTCGCGCTCCTGGATCGCATCCCTTGGCGCCGTCTCGGCCTGTTCCTGGCGGTTCTTTTTGCCGCCTTTTCCCTCTGCTCCTTTCCCTATTGGCTGCATCTCCGGGTCCACACCGGTCACTGGGGCTTATCCTCCCAGGTGGGTAACCGCACGCTCGGTGAATACATCATGCTTTACGGCGGCTCGCGGCTGGACCGAGACCGGATCCCGGGCCGGGAAGAAGGCACCGACTCCCTGGAAGAAGCAACCCGAACCGGCGAGCCGGCCGAACCTTCTCTGAAGAGCCTGCCGGCTCTGGCCTTCAAGGTCTTGGCGCTCTCCGGCGATTACGCGGCCGCGTTTAACAAGAAATTCGGATGGTTCTTAAGCTCGATTCTATTGCTCAGCCTGGCCTCTTCCCTGGTCGGCATGTTCCGCCGTGCTCCGACTCGACCGACGGTGGATGAATTATATTTCTGGGTCTGGATCCTCCATTTCCTGGCCCTCTACGCGCTGCTCACTCCCTACATGGTGGACGAGCGCTATCTCTATCCCCTGACTGCGCCTGCCGCGCTGGCCGGCGCCCTGGGCGTGGTTCGCCTGGCCCGAAGGGTCGGCGGCCGGTGGTTCGCAAACAGCCCCGGGGTGATTCCCCTCGCCTCCGGGCTGGTCATCGTCACCGCCTTCGTCACCTTATGGCCCGACTTCAAAATCCATTACCTGCGCATGTCACCGAAGACTCTCGAGCTTAAGTATGCCTCCGGGTATAGAAAAGCCGCGCGGTTTGTCCGGGAGCACGGCCTGATCCCTCCGGGCAAGACGATCATGGCCCGCAAGCCTTTTGTCGCTTATTATTTGCGGGGACAGTTCGAATTGCTGCCCAAGACGGTGAAAGAGGTGGAGCAAGCCGCGGTCCAGGGCAAGGCCGATTTCCTGGCGGTGGATACCTTTACGCTGGCCATGACCCGACCCCTGCTCCTGCCCCTGGCCTATCCGGACCAGCCGGTTCCGGGCGTGCGCGTGATTTACAACCAGGTTTTCCCCGAATACCGGCGCGTCATCACCTTCTACGACCTCAAGCCCTCGGGCCCGGAGCCGAGTTGCAGCTCGGAGCATCGCACCGCGGCCCAGCATCTGAGAGCCGCCGGCCTCTATTTGGAACAAGGCCGGATTTACGAAGGCCTGGTCGAAGCGCGAAAGGTCCTGGCCCAAAATCCGGAGGATGTGACCGCCCGCGGGCTGGTCATGGATGCGTATCGGCAGTATTACCTCCATTCCCCCTCCGGTCCGATTCCGCTTTCCCTGTTCATTCCAACGATCAAGGATTATCTGGAAGTGAACCCCGACGACCGGCAGGTGCAACAGCAATTTGAAAAAATGATGCGCCTGGTCGAGGAAGTCGCTCCCGGGGTTTACGTGGAGAAATCCAGCAGGCACTGAGGGGGGACATGCTTCAATTCTGCTGGGAGCGGCCCCGACTTTCATGACCGAAACCCAAAACTTGGCAGCTCTTCAGCCCCGGATGGAGCCAGACTCCACACCCAAGCGAACCCTTCCGCCTCGCTGGAAAAACCCCTGGGCCGGCGTGGCCTTGTTGATCCTAGAAGATGGTGTCAGACACTGACTTATGACTTATGAAAGTTCGGGTGGAAAGATTCTCCGGCCCGGCACGGGCGGGGCCGCGGTGTAGCTTTCCTGCAAATGGATCACGCCTTGCCGGCGGCCGGATTGGTCTTCTTCGCCCGTGAAAACGCCCTTGACCTGATAAGCCACCGGCGCCAGGGTGAAGACCGATCCGGCTACTTTCATGCCCGGCCGCAGTTGGCTCAGGGGATGGTCATCGTTCCGGGGCATGACAAAGGCCAGGTCGTTCGCGCTGCGGGCATGGAGGTCCAGGCACGGCACCGCCACCGGTGTGCCATCCTCCTCCACAAAGCCCAAGTGCTTCAGCGCCAGCCTTCGGTTGAATTTTTCCAGCACCGGCCCCGGCATCACCGCCGGACCGTGGCCGCCATGGCCGTCCGCCCGGACCGGCTCCCGCAGCAGGTTGTAGAACATGGCCGCGGCCAGACCCAGCGGCACCGGCCCGCGCGCTTCGCGCACCCGGATCACCCCCACCTCCCCTGCCCCGGTGTAGGCGTTGTAGCGGAACATGGCCTTGCGGTTGAAATAATCCAGAAAAGGCCCCTGGCGCACGAACTCCGCGAACTCGCCGACCACGATCCACGAATAGAGGCCCGGGCCAATCACGTTGATGGTAATGCGGCCGTTGGCCAGCAGGTTCCGCGCCGTCTTCCAGATCATCATCCGCACGAAGATCAGGGTGTTCTCGTCGGCCAGGCTGGTCGAGAGCAGCGGCACCACGTTGGGGATGCCCTCGTTGCTCTTCGTGGCCGCGAACTTGGGGAAGGCGTCGCCCCGGAGCGCCTTTTGCGCCGGCCGGGGCAGGCGGTCAAAACGGGCGAGCGGCATCAGCCCTCTCCCCGCACCAGGGCATGCGCCTCGCGGGAAATAATCTCCTCCTGGATCTCCTGGCCCAGGGTGGTGAAGTAAGCGTTGTAGCCGGTGACCCGAACCAGCAGGTTGTGAAAGCTTTCCGGTTCTTTCTGCGCCTGGCGTAAAAGCTCGGGCGAGACCAGGTTCACCTGCAGGGCCGAGCCGCCCTTTTCCGCGTAGCCTTGGAGGAAGGCCTTGAGCTTGCTCCGGCCGGCCGGGGTGCGGAGCAGGGCCGGGTTGAAGCTGATGGTGTGGGAAGCGCCGTTGGGCACGGTGGAAAGGTCCAGGTTCGCGACCGAGAGCGCCACCGCGGTGGGCCCTTGTCGGTCGGTCCCGGTCACCGGGCAGACCCCGTTGGAAAGATAAGTGCCCCGGGGCCGGCCGTCCGGCGTGGCGCTCAGGCTGTTGGCATAAAATATCCAATAGTTCCAGGACAGGTAGCCGGCCCGGAAGCGCCGGCCGGTCGCCGGCGAGACCCGGCGGAAGACCTCCCGGCTGAAATGAGCGTTCAGGCGACGGGCGATCGCGTCCGCCTCCGGGTCGTCGTTCCCGTATTTGGGCGCCTTGTGCGAGAGCTTCTGGCGGAGGACTTCCTGGTCTTTGAAGTTGCTGCGCAGCGCCAGCAAGAGCTCGCGCATGGAGACGCTCTCGGTATCGAAAACCAGCTTCTTGACCGCGGCCAGCGAGTCCACCGCGGTGGCCAGGGCCACGCCCTCGACCGTGATGAAGTTATGCCACGGCCCCCCGGCCGAGACGTCCTTGCCCTTTTCCGCGCAGCCGTCCACCAGGGCCGATAGATAGGGGGTCGGCTCGAAGCGGGCGCGAATGGCATCGGCTTGGCCCGCGCTCTTCAGGATCCGGTCCATCAGCGCGTCGAGCTGGATCTCGAAGGCTCGATAAAACTCTTCAAAGCTCGAGAAGCGCTCCGGGTTTCCGGTGCGAGCGCCCAGCCGCCACTTCCAACGCAGGTCGCGGCCGTTGCCCATGACCAGCTCCACCGCCTTGGCCAGGTTGAGGTTCACGTCCACCGTGCCCGAGCGGTCGTTGCCCTGGAGCGTGTTCTCCAGGCACCCGACCGGCGCATAGTCCCAGAGTTTATCTTCCGGCAGACCGGCCCATTTGAGCCCGGCCATGGAGGTCTCGTCGAAATTGAGCAGGAAAGGCGCGCCCTGGGCCTTGGCCAGCAATTCCACGATCCGGTCGAGCAGTTCGTCCGGCGTGCCGCGGTGCAGCCGGAGGTTCGGCTTCGGCTCCAGCAGGTTCATGTCCTCGATCACGTCCAGGAACAGCCAGGTCAGCTCGTTACTCGCGTCCTTCTCCTCCGGCCCGATCCCGCCCAGCGTGATCAATTGACCGAAGCCGGAATTGATCCCCTGGTTCGGACCGACCCGGCCCATGAAGTCATAGGCATAATTGTGCTTGATGAAGTAGCACTGCAAAAGTTCGCGCGCCTGCTCGCGGTCGAGCCGGCCCGACTCGAGATCGCGCCGAAAATAGGGATACAGGTATTGATCCACCCGTCCCGGCGACAGTCCCGGGCCCGGGTAGCTCTCCGCGGCCATCACCAGCATGTGCGTGAGCCACAGCGACTGCACCGCCTCGGCAAAGCTCTCGGCCGGTTGCCAGGGCACCTTGCGGCAGCGGCCGGCAATGGCCTGGAGCTCTTTTTTCCGCTCCGGGTCCGACTCGGCTGCAAGAAGCCGCTCGGCTTCTGCGGCATAGCGCTCGGCGAAAAGCCCGGCCGCCTCGCCGGCAATGATCAGCGCGCGCAAGAACTCCGCATGCTCGGCCGAAGCTCCGGCTTGCAGGGCCTTGAACTCCGCGACCAGGCCCGAGAAGCCGCGCTCGATCACCTTGGCGTAGTTGGGGATCAGGTGGCCGGGGACCGCGCCGCAGTTGCCGATCCCGAAAAAGTTGAGCCGCAAATTGGACCAGCGCCATTTCTTTTCCGCCCGCTGCCACTCTTCCCGCTCCCGGGGAGTCAGGGACTTGGAAAGGGCGGTGTTAAAGTAGGAGCCGACGATCAGCTCGCCCGCCAGGATTTTAACCGGGAGATATTTTTTCAACACTTGCTGGAAGAAAATCGCGCGCCGCACCGCGAGCGGCTCCTGCCAGAAGCCTTCGGGCAATTCCACCGGGGTGGCGGTGGCGAGCAGGGTGTCCTGCATGGCATTGCTGAAAAGAAAAACTTCGGGCGCTACTCCCCAGTGGTGAGGGGAAAAGAGGATATCGTGGGGGTCGCCGGTGCCAAAGGCCAGGACTTCATTGCGGAAATAGTCGCGCTGGCGGAAGGAAAAATATTCTTGGCGGAGCCGCTTCACCCGGGGCGAGAGCTGGTCCGAAGGCGACCAGATATTGTCTTCAATTTTCAGCGCGGTTCCGGTTGCCATCTCTCTGGTCCTCCTGTCGTCCCTATACTATAAATATACCTTAAGCCTGCCGGCAGCGCAACGGCCAGCAAAGCTTGCCCAGGACCGCGCGCTGCCCGGCCCCGGTGGCGCCGGGCAGGTTGCCGGGCCGGCCATGCCAGCTTTCATAGGCCAGCACGGCAAAGGCGATCGCTTCTTTGGCATCGGCCGGGACCCCCAGGGCGTCAATGGGCATCACCGTCGCCGGCGCAAAGAGCTCGGAGAGCTTGCGCATCACCGCCCGATTGTTCACCCCGCCGCCGGACACGATCACCTCGTCCGCCGCGAATTCCGCAGCATAGAATTGGCGATAATGGCGGTAAACCGAGTGCGCGGTCAGAGCCGCGGCGGTGGCGATCAAGTTGAGCCAGGCTCGGCGCGAGCGGGGTCGCTTCCGGGCCAGGAGGTGGTCCACGAACCCGGTTCCGAATTCTTCCCGGCCGGTGGACTTGGGCGGCGGCTTCCGGAAAAAGGGGTGGCGCAGAAGCTCGGCCAGCAGCTCCGGGATGACCCTGCCCTGCTCGGCGTAACCGCCGCGCCGGTCAAAGCGCTCGCGGCCCCGGCTCATGCGGCGGACCAGTTCGTCGCTGACCATGTTACCAGGCCCGGAATCGGAAGCCTTCACGCGGGAGACCTCCCGGCAGCCGGCCGGAAGCAGGGTGAGGTTGGCGATGCCGCCGAGGTTGAGGAGGATGCGGTTTTGGCGGGGGTGGCGGAAGAGGAGGAAGTCCACGTAGGGGACAAGGGGCGCGCCCTGTCCGCCGGCGGCGATGTCGGCCGGCCGGAAGTCGCTGATTACCGGGGTTCCGGTCCTGGCGGCGATGATTGCCGGCTCCGCCACCTGCAAAGTGGCGCGGATGCGGTGCCGGCCCATGGGTTGGGGATGGGGAAGGTGGTGCAGGGTCTGGCCGTGCGAGCCGATCAAGTTGATCGCTGTCGGCTTTAACCCGGCCTGGGCGATCACCTGGAGCACGGCCTCGGCAAAAAGCTCGCCCAGGTAAAAGTTGAGCCGGGCCACCTGGTCCACGGTGCCGGTCTTGGGCGAAGAGGCCCGGCGGATGAGGTCGAGCGTCGGCTTCGAGTAAGGGATGGTCTGAAAGGCGAGCAACTTGACGCGCAGGGCTTTTTGGCCCTGGATGTCCACCAGGGCGGCGTCAATCCCGTCGTGGGAGGTCCCGGCCATCAGGCCTACGATCTTCATTTTCGGCGGCGGCGCCGCGCCAGGAACTCCTCGCGCATCTTTTGCCGCAGCCGGGGATTGCGCAGCACCTCGACGCCGGTGAGCGCCAATGCCTGGACCGCCAGCAACATGGTCTCCATCCCGGCATCGCTGCCCGCGGCCAGGACAAAGCCGGGCGAGTGGCAGGCGGCATCGTTGCCGGGGATGGCCAGGGTGGGATGCAAGGTGGGGGCGCGGGAGGAAACATTTCCCACGTCGGTGCTTCCCATCTCCTGGTCTTCGGGTCCTTGCTGGATCGGAATATTCAGTTGCTGAAGCGCCCGGGTAAAGGTATCTCCCAGCGCCCGGTTGGGCACAAAAGGTTCGTAAGCATCCTTGTCGAAGACCTTGGCCCGCAGCCTGGACCCGGTGGCCTGGGCGGCCCCTTGCGCGCAGGCCCGGATGCGGCGGGCCAGGGTCCGGGTCTCGGCCATGGTCATGCCCCGCGCCAAGAAGCGGGCCGCGGCCCGCTCCGGGATGATGTTGGGCGCTACTCCGCCCTCGGTGATGATCCCGTGCACGCGCGCCCGCTCGGGCAGGTGCTGGCGCAACGCGTTGACCGCGTTGAAGGTCTGGATCACGGCTTCGAGCGCGTTGATGCCCCGGTGCGGCTCGGCCGCGGCGTGGGCCGCCCGCCCGAAAAAAGTAAGCTCCATCTCGATCAGGCCCAGGGAGTGCTTGTAGATCTCGGTCAGGCTCGCCGGGTGCGCGAGCAGCGCGGCGTCGAGCCGATCAAAGACCCCGGCCCGGGCCAGCCGCACCTTGCCGCCTCCGGTCTCTTCGGCCGGGCAGCCGATCACCATCACCGTGCCCGGGGTATTCGGCAGCGCCCGGCGCAGGACCGCGGCCGCGCCGGCGCTGCCGGCGGCGATCAGGTTGTGGCCGCAGGCGTGGCCCAGGCCGGGCAGAGCGTCCATCTCGGCCAGGAAGGCAACCGCGGGCGAAGCGCTTTTCCGGCGCCAAGAGGCGCGGAAGGCGGTGGGCAGGCGGGCGAGGCCCGATTCAATGATGAAACCCTCGCCGTGCAGAAATTCTTTGAGCCAGGCGCTGGCCTGCCGCTCGGCAAAAGCCGGCTCGGGATAAGCGTGGATATTCCGGGCGAGCGCAATCAACTGCGGCGAAAGCTCGGAAGTCGCCTGGCGCACTTTCTTTTCGATCCCGGCAAAGCCCTTGCCGGCTTGCAGTAGTTTGTCCATGCGTGGGGAAAGGGTGAATTGACTTGTCCGTCATAGTATAACATAATTCGGGAGAGGGGAAGCTCTAGTCTCATGGCGCAGGGAAAAATTATCGAAGGTAAAGATATCCGCGAGGCGGTGCGGGTCACGGCGGACGTGTGCGTGATCGGCTCCGGCGCCGGGGGGGCGGTGATGGCCAAGGAGTTGGCCGAGCGCGGGGCCGCGGTGGTGGTGCTGGAAGAAGGCGGGGCCTATTTCCGGGAAAGCTTCACCGGCGTGATCAAGGACAGCATGGCCCAGCTCTATCGGAACCTGGGGGTGGACGCCACCGCGGGGGTGCCGAGCGTGATCGTGCCCACGGGCAAGTGCCTGGGCGGGACCACGGTGATCAACATGGGCACCTGCTTCCGGGTGGTGGAGTCGGTGCTGGAGGAGTGGCAGGACCAGGAGCTTCAGGGGTATCGGGCCGAGGATCTAGCGCCTTATTACGATCGGGTGGAAAAGATCATCCAGGTGCAAGAGGTGAAGCCGGAGATCATGGGCCGCAACGGGGAGATCATCGCCGAGGGCGCCCGCCGGCTGGGGCTGCACCCGAAACCCATCCGGCGCAACGTCTCGGATGCCTGCAAGGGCTGCGGCAACTGCTCCTACGGCTGCCTGGAAGACGCCAAGCAGGCCATGACCCTCAACTACATTCCCCTCGCGCTCCAAGCCGGCGCCACCTTTTATTGCGACACCCGGGCCGAGGTGATCGTGCATGACGAACATTGCATCTCGGGCGTGGCGGCCAAGATTTATGACCGGCAGACCGGCGCGTTCCGCCAGCACGCGGAAATTGCCGCCGACGTGGTGGTGCTGGCGGCCGGGGCGCTGAACAGTCCGGCGCTCTTGCTCAAGAACCATCTGGCCAACCGCTCCGGCCAGGTGGGCCGCAACCTCAAGCTGCACTTGTGCACGCGAGTGGCAGGGATTTTTGAAGAAGCGATAGACGGCCACCACGGGGTGAGCCAATGCCTTTACATTGATGATTACCTGGACCAGGGGATCATGCTGGAGGCCACCTTCACCGGGCCGAGTTCGCAGTTGGCCGGCCTGCCGGGGTTCGGGAAGGAGCTCTGGGACCTGGCCCATGAATTCCGGCACATGGCCTCGATCGGCGTGATGGTGTCCGACACTTCTTCCGGCCGGGTGCGGGCCGACGGCCACGGCAACCCGATCCTGACCTACACCGTGAACCAGGAAGACGCCGACGTGATCAAGAAGGCCACGATGATCTCGGCCCGGATCCTGTTCGCGGCCGGGGCGAAAAAGGTGATTTTCACCGGCTACGGCGAGCCGGTGTTGAATTCGGTCGGCGAGGTCGAGCTGATGCAGGATCGAAAATTGCGTGCCGCGGATTTTATGCTGATGGCCTTCCATCCCATGGGCACCTGCCGGATGGGCGCGCACCGCAAGAACTCGGTGGTGGATGCCAACCTGGAGAGCCACGACTTCCGCAACCTCTTTATCGCCGATGCCTCGGTCTTCCCCACCTCGCTGGGGGTCAACCCCCAAGAGACGATCATGGCTTTCGCCACCAAGTGCGCCGATTACATCGCCGGCCACGTGCTCTAGTTTGTCCCGCGAACTGCCGGCCAGGAAGTCCGCGGGGAACGCGCCGGCTCATGAAGAAAAAGCGCCTTGACCCGATCCGCGGGATCTATGCGATCGTGGATCCTCTGGGCCGGCCCGAGCGTTCGCCCGTGGCCCTGGCCCGGTCCGCGCTCCAGGCCGGCGCCCGGGTGCTGCAGCTTCGCGCCAAGGACTTATCCACCCGGGAGCAAGTGGCTCTGGCCCGAGAAATCTCCGAGCTCTGCCGCGGGCATAAGGTCTTGTTTATCGTTAATGATCGGCTGGACGTGGCCCTGGCCGCGGAGGCGGATGGGGTTCACCTGGGCCAGGATGATCTTCCCTTGCCGGCAGCGCGGCGGGTGGCGGGAGACCGCTTGCTCATCGGCGTCTCCAGCCACTCGGCGGCGGAAGCGATGCAAGCGGAGAAGGAGGGCGCGGATTACCTCGGCTTCGGCGCCCTGTATGCCACCACCAGCAAAGATAAGGTGACGCGGCCCCAAGGGACGGCACGGCTTCTCGAGGTGGCGAGGGCGATCCGGATTCCGGTGATCGCGATCGGCGGGATCACCCTGGAGAAGTTGGAGGAAATTCACGCGGCCGGGGCGGCGGGAGCGGCTGTGATCGGAGCCTGGGTCCAGGCCGGTGACCCGGAAGCGGCCCTTGGCGCGATGGTTCATGCGTGGCAAAAACTTGACAAGCGGAACCATCCAGCTTAATTATTGTCAAATTTTCCTAAATCCTTTTGATGCAATGAGATTAAAGAAGGGGACTATCAGGTGGCTTGCGGCCGCGATGCTGGCCGGGTGGCTGGCCGGCAGCGCAGCCTGGGCCGGGAATGAGGACCTCGAGCGCTGCGGCGAGTGCCATGAGTATGCCTGGCGCACTTTTCGCCAGGATCTGCATGGCGCGGCGGCGCTCGCGGGCGACCGGGCCATGCCCACCTGCCTCACCTGCCACGGTTCCAAGGCCATTGCCGTTCCCTTGAACTTGAAAAGTTCGAACCCGGACTTCGGTGAGCTCAGTCGAACCGAGCAAGCCCGGGCCAACAGCTTTCGTCGCTGCTATCCTTGCCATCCGCTCCTTAAGTCTAACCCGTGGCTGGCCCAGGGCAAGGTCGCGTTTCATCAAGACCTCAGCCTGTTGGCTCCCCTGGAATATTCCAAGTTCCCTTTCTTCTGGCGCTATTTTCCGGGCAAAGTGGCCTGGGCCGTCCGCGCTTTTTTCCTGCTCCTGGCCGCAGGGCTTTTCGGGCTGGCTTTGATCTATCTAACCGCGCTTTGGTCCAGGCTGCTTCGAAGCCCGGAAGCCGCGGCGCAACCGGAAGATCCATTTCCTTCTGCCATGCGCCGGACAGCTCTCGTGATAGTGGCCATGGCACTGGCCTTGACTCTTACCGCCCTGCCCCTGCTTTGGCCGGACTTTGCCCTTTCCGCTCCCATCGTGGCCCTGTTGGGCTCGGCCTCCGTGCTTCGCCAGGTGCACCAGGTCCTGGGATTGATCTCGGCCTTGCTCCTTCTCGGCTGGCTCTGGAAAGTTTCCCGGGAGATCGTCTCCCTGGCCGCGTTCCGCCGAATGGGACGGATGATCCTGGCCCTTTTAAGCCCGCGCACGCTCTGGGCGATTACCTCGGTCCCGGCCCCGGGCGAGGAAGACCTGTTTCGGGTTTCCTCCGGCGACCTTTTCAGCTTGCTGATCTTTCCGGCGCTCTTGGTGGCTTTGGCCGGAGGATGGCTCTGGTGGGACCGCGCGTCTCTGGCCTTGCTCCCCAAGTGGGCGCTGGACAGTTTGCTGGCAGCCCACGGCCTCGGCGGACTTCTGGTTTTTATCTGGGTGGTTTTCATCTATGGCGGACTGGTCCTGCTTCGGCCCTGGCTTCTGCGAGAGGCTCGACCGGCTCGTGTCGCTGCTTCCGTCCCGGAGAAAGCCGATGCGCTGGAATAAGGTCTGGCTTGGGCTCAGCGCCTTGGCCCTGTTGGGGCTTCTCGGCTGCCAGCGGCCGGCTGCGGAAACTCCGCTCCACCCTGGGCCCGGGTGGCTGCTTGATGCGGAGAGCTATTATGCCTCGGCGCACGGCGACCTGGAATGCACGGAATGTCACCAGGAGATGATGGAAGAGGATGAAGCTTATCCGCACGGGGTGGCGCCTCTGACGCGGGACTATGAATTTGACCAGAAAGCCTGCCAGCGCTGTCACGCCGAGGCCTTTCGGCGGGCCAGCCTGGGGGTCCATGCCCAGGCCGCGGAGCAGGAGCAACGCGCCCGCCAAGGAGGGATGAACCCGGCTTCCTTCTCCCGTTTCGGCGTCTTGGCGCCCCGCTGTCCCGATTGTCATCCGATGCATCAACGGTCGCCCCAAGGAGAGGAATGATCATGGAAATTGCCTTGCGACGAAGATGGCGAATCGGCCTGGCCGGGGCGGCGCTCGCGCTGGTCCTGGCTTCGTGTCAGGTCTCCGGTCCCGCGCCTCGGCCCGAGCGGTCCTCATGGTTTCTGGACGCCGAACGTTACCGCCATTCCGTTCACGGCCGGGTCTCCTGCCCCCAATGCCATGTGGACCTGGAGACGCCGGGTCTTCGGGGGCTGGAAGCGCACGGCAGGAAATTGACCCGGCAATACTTTGTCCCGCCCCTGGAAGGATGCAAGAATTGTCACCCTTACGTGTTTGACCAATATCAGGGAGGCTCTCACGCCGCGGCCCTGACCCAGTTGGCCACGGGTATGCCCCGCTGCCCGGATTGCCATTCCGCCCATTATGGGCAGCGCTTGCAAAATCGTCAGGAAGCGACCGCCTTGCAACTCCAAACCTGCGGGTCTTGTCATCCCGAGCAGACCGAGGGCCTAGTCAAGGGCCGCCACCATCCGGAACATGCCTTGGCCGACGGCTTTACCTGTGGGACCTGCCACGACGTCCATGCGGCCAAGCCTTTGACTTTGGTGATCCGGGACCAGCCGGAGTGCCGGCAATGCCACGCTCCAAATCAGGAAGGGACAGGCCATGAAGCGCAATAAAGGATCATGGTGCCGGATTTTTACCGGCGCGATCATACTCCTCCTGGGGCTCCCCATCAGCCCGGCCTCGACGCGGGCGCAGGAGCAGTCCAGTCCGCCGGCGGAAGAGGGCGTCCCGGTTTTGCCGGGGCTGGACCTCCAACCCTCAGGCGAAGCCCCGGGCCCGGCTGGACGTCGGCCTCGCCGCCAGCCGCGGCAAGTACGGCCCAGCCAGCGCCAGCGGCCGACCCCGGCGGGACGGACGCCCAGGATGGAGCGCGGGGCGGGAAAGCTCCGGATGCGGGAAATGGGCCAGCAAGATTGTTGGGCCTGTCATCGCCTGCCCAACCTAGAGACCGCAACCGGCAACCAGGAGATCATTTTTTCCTGCCTGAATTGCCACCGCAACGAGGAAAATTTAGGCAAGGTCAGCGGGAGCAAGGGCTTCGCGCTCCACGTGGACTACAACCATTATCGTTCAAGCACTCACGGGCGGATTGCCTGCATTTCCTGCCACGACCAGGTGGCCCGGCTGCCCCACAGCGAAATCGGGCCCCTGGCCTGCGCCTCCTGCCACCGCGGCTTTGCCTGCCCGGTCGCCGGCGAGGCCCACCCGGGCATGGAGTGCGCCTTATGCCACGTGGAAGGCAACGTCATCAAGGCCAGCGGGTATCAGGACCCCGTCACCGGCCTGTTCGTGGCCTTTCCCCGGGCCAAGGTGCAGGTGGACGACAACAACCGCGACCGGGAGCATGATTTTACCAGCTCCAAGCCCTGTGCCACCTGCCATAGCCTGGGCAATGCCCTGGGCGCGCCCTTCCCCAGGCTCTTCACCCTGGCACCCTGGCTCGCGGCCGCCTCTCTTCTGGGCCTGCTCGGGCTCTTGCTCCGGATCCAGCGCTCGCTGCGGCAACTGGCCAAGGACCAAGCCCGCGGCCCCTGGACCACCCTGGCCCGAGGTCTGCGCCGGATCACCCTTTCTCCGGGCGAGCGCGAATTCCTGCGCATCGCGGCCGCCGACCTGATCCTCTGCCGGCGCTACTGGCGCGAGAGCGTCGGACGCGGCCTGGCCATGATCCTGTTCACCATCCCCTTCCTGATCATCCTCACCCTGCAAGCCCTTAAAGCCTGGGGCGCGGCAATGGGCGTGGCTTCCGGCTGGATCGTGCGCCTGACCCATGACCCTTCTCCCCTGGTCCTGGACTGGCTGACCGTGCTCACCGGCCTGGCCCTGGCCGGAGTGGTCCTCAGCCTGCTCTTGCCCAAGCGGCCGGACAAGAACCTGACCGCAGCCACTCCCGGGGATCAGCCCTGGCTGGCCTTATCCATCCTTTTCTTCCTCCTCAGCACCCTCTACTCGCTCACCCATCCCATGCCCGCCTTCCCGCCGCTCCAAAGTCTGCTGGGGATCGGCTGGTTCCTGGGCAAACTGGGCACGCTCATCAGCCTCGCCCTGGTGCCCTGGTCCGCGGATTTCCTGGGCGACTGGGCCGAGCCGCTGGCCGAGCGCATTGCGCAAGCGGCGGGGGAAAAATGAACCTCAAAGGGGGAAAAATTATAAACCTAAGAGAGGAGCGGTAAGCCAATCACTTGCCGGCCTTCATTGCAGGAGCAATTCAGAATTTAACACGAAGGCACAAAGACACTAAAAGAAAAAATTTACCTCTCCTTCTTGGCCATGCGCCAAGCTGGTCGCGGTGGGGGATTAAGCCTGCCGCCTCACCCTTTGTGTCTTTGTGCCTTCGTGTTTAATAAAACTTTCTCTCAACGGCACTATTCTTCGAGCAGCTCGATCAAGACCCCGTTAAAACCCTTGGGGTGCAGGAAGGCGACCTTGTGCCCGCCGGCGCCGATGCGCGGCTCCTGGTCAATCACCGGCGCGCCCTTGGCCTTCATCTCTTCCAGGGCTTTCTTGATGTTATCCACCTGGAAGCAGATGTGGTGGATGCCCTCGCCCCGCTTGTCCAGGAACTTGCCGATGGCGCTGTCCGGAGTGGTCGGCTCCAACAACTCCACCTTGCTCTCGCCCACCTTGAACATGGCCACCCGCACCTTCTGCTCCGCCACCTCCTCCTCACCCACCTTCTTCAGCCCCAGCACCGGCCCCCACAGTCCCTCCGACTGGGTCAGGCTCTGCACCGCAATTCCCAGGTGATTAATCTTTCCGATCATCTTTTCATCCTCCTTGACTATTTGGGATCGATGACAACTTTAAAATAAGATCAAGGCTGTTTCTGCGCAGGGGGCATCCCCATTCCCGGCCCCATGGGCATGTTGCTCATGTCCTGCACCTGAAAGCCGGCCGGCACCTGGAAGGTGCTGTCGGCGATCTTTTTATCGAACTCCAGGTTGATCAGATCCATGGTCGCCTTTTTCTGCTGGCTCTGGCCCGGCAAAATCACCCACCGCCGGATCATGCTGTCCCCGGAGATGTAAATCAATACTTTATCTTTTGTCTGCAAGTTGGCGATTTCTTTAACCTTGCAAGTCTGTCCGCGGATGGTCTCGCTCCCTTTGTCCGTAATGGTGTAGCCTTGCTGATGGGCCGCCTGATAACTGAGCCAATCCGGTTCCACCACCATCCACATAAACGGAAACATCATCCCGGCCATGCCGCTCTCTTTGGAAAATTTGATCGCGATCTTTTCCTCCGAATTTAAAAGATAGGAGGCGTCCCCGGTCTGGAGCATTTCCGCCGTGGTCTTCTTCTTGCCGGCCTCCTCGCCCTCGACCTTGAGCCGGCTCTTGCCCCCCTGCTCCTGGTAGTCAAAGGCCATGGCCGGCTCGCCCTCGGTCGCAATCTCCAGGCGATACGAGATCGAGCTGTGTTTCAAAAGCTTCTTGGCCACCTCGGTCTGCGCCAGCGCAGTTGCGGCCAGGCCGAAAAGCATCCCCAGACCGATCGTCATCACCTTCTTTTTCATGGGCGTGATCCTTTCTCTTCCAAGTCTCGATAAATGGCTATCGTTTCCATTGATTCTAGCCTCAATCCAGCCGGCCGGCAATCAGGTCCGCAAGAGGGATGACTTCGAGCCTTTTCCCGCCGGCCCGGGAGAGCGAGGCCTGGCAGTAAGGGCAAGCCGTCACCAGTGCCTGGACCCCGGTCGCCCGCGCCTCTTGGATCCGCTCGCGCGAGGCGAAGCGCCAAAGCTCGGGCGCGACCTCCAAGGCAAAACTCCCGCCGCCGCAGCAGTAAGCCGACTCGCCCGACCGCTCCATCTCCCGAAGCTCAAGGCCAGGGACTTGCTCCAGCACCTGGCGCAGGACTTCGCCCCGCTCGAGATAGCGGGTCAGGTGGCAGGGGTCGTGCAGGGAGACCGAGAGCTCAGGTCCGGTTTCAGCCAGGCCGATCCTGCCCTCTTCCAGCAACTCCGCGATCCATTCGCTCAAGTGGATGACCTCCGGCTTAAGCTCGCCGGCTTCCAGGTAGTCGTTGACCAGGGTGGAAGTGCAGTGCGGGCAGAGCGTGATGATCCGCTCGGCTCCGGCCGCGTTCAGCCGTGCGATGGTCTTTTCTGCCAGGCGGATAAAAAGCTCCGGGTCGCCCAGCTCCAGAGCCGGGTTGCCGCAGCAAGGCTCGTCCTCCAAAACCGAAACCTTCGCCCCGGCCCGGTGCACGATTTTCAGCACCCCATCCAAAGCACTCTGGCTCAGCTTGAACCTGCACCCTAAAAAGAGCAAAGCTTCTACCTCGTTCGATTCCGCCGCCAATGTTAAGTTCGGGGCCTGCCCCCATGTTAAGTTCCCCTTGGTGCGAAGGTTTTCCAGAAGCCGGTGATGGGCGGCGTTGGCATAGACCCCGTGGCTCACCAGCCAGGCGCGCAGGTCGCGGATAAAATGAATGGTCTCGAACCCGGGCGGGCACATGGTGGCACAGGCATGGCAGAGCGTGCAGTGCATGGCGACCTTTGCCGCCTCCAGCGTGGGCGCGACCTTGCCCTCGAGCACGCCTTGGGCCGTGTAGCCCTTGCCCCCGCCGGAATAGGCGAAGAAGCCCAGGTGATCAAACGAGGGGCAGACCATGAGCTCGGGCCGGTCGCGGACCGTGGTGCAGGCCCGGCAGCGGTTGCAGGTGTAGAGGTAAGTGGCGTAGTCGGCGTCGCGGCTGAGCGGCATCGTTAAAAACCCTCCTTTGGGGTCAGGTCTTCACATTTCACATTTCCCTTATGCAGAATAGTAAAGTTTCAAGTGAAGCTCTGACCCCATTAAACTTAGAACCTTCCATACATGGAGAGGCTCATCCCCGGGTTGAGGATGTTCTCCGGGTCGAGCGCGCGCTTGATGGCCTTGAGCACCTGCGCCTGCCCGCCGGTCTTGTTCAGCACCGCGCCGGGCGGGTGGCCGTAATCGTAGCGGACCGGGATCGCGCCGTAGCGGCGGAAGGCCTGCTCCAGGTATTTCTGGCGGGTGGCGGCGGCCCGCTCGATTTCTTTGGGGGAAGACTCGGGCGAGACAAAGGTGGTCATGCGCAGGAACACGGATCGGCACTGGTCCAGGCTGTGGCTGTAATAGGAGAGCGCGAGCCGGAGCGGCGACTTGCGGAGAAAGCGCAGGCCCCACTGTTCCAGGCCGGCCACCCGGTTGGGGTCGGCAATGACCATGGGCATGAGCGGGAAGCCCTCGCCGAACCCGCCCATGAACTGGTTGGTGGGCTGGTGGTCGCGGTAGTGGTCGGCAAAGAACTTCCAGGCGCCGGGCCATTTCTCCCGGCATTCCTCGGTGTAAATCCTGCCGCCTAATTCTTCGGTGATGCGCTTGGCCGCCTGCTCGCCGGCCGCGATCACCTCGCGGTAACCGGACATGCTCGGCACCACCAGGATGTAAGGCCGCTCGTCCGGCTTGGTCCAGGGGTCGTAGAGCAGGATCTCGGCCGGCGCGCCCCGGCCGTAGCGGCCGAGGTGGTCAATGATGGTGTAGAGCGGCCAGTGCCAGGCGCAGATGTGCTGGACCAGGTTGGCGCGGGAGAGCCGCTTCATGTATTCCAGGGCCTGGGCATAGCTCTCAAAGGCGGAGACCGGCAGGGTCTGGGCCTCGTTCATCTGATAGACCCGCACCGCGCCCTTGGTCACCACCCCCAGCGTGCCGCCGGCATCCAGGAAAAGGTTCTTGACGTTGGGGAAGGTATTGGAAGGATAGTGCCAGCCCAGGGCGGGATAGGTGTGGCCAAAGGCCTTGGACCCGGTCTGGAACACCGTGCCGTCGGCCAGCACCACCTCCAAGCCGAGGATGTCGTCCATGATGCCGCTGGAGCGGTGGCTGTTGGCCGCAGTCATCAGGTAGTTGCCCAGGACCGAGATCCCGGGCGGGAACGAGCCCATGGCCAGGCGCAGGTTCTCTTTCTGCAAGGCTTTTGCCAGTTGGCCGATGCTCACCCCGATCTCCACCACCGCGTAAGCGCCGCCGACGTTGATTTCCAGAATTTTGTTGAGCGCCAGAGTATCGAGCACGATGCCGCCGAACCAGGGATAAGTCGAAGGCTCCTGGGTTCCGCTGGCCACGGGCGTGACCGGAATCCGGCGCTTACGGGCCAGGAGCAAAACCTTTTGGATGTCCGCCACGTTCCGCGGCCTGACCACGAAATCCGGCATGGCCTTGGGCAGGACCATGCTGGTGCCGGAATAGCCGTAGCGGATGGCCGGATTGGCCGTGGCCCGTTCAGACCCCACGATCCGCTGCAGCGCCCGCAAGACCCGGGATCGCTCCGCCTCGGAAAACTTGATTCGCTTGCTAATCATTTCCTCCCCCGGCAGGGGCATGGCATGCCATGCCCCTACACAACCGCTCGATGAATTCCAGGCAAACGCTGATGGTAGGATCATCCTCTTCCAGTCCTAACAGGTGCACGTCCACCTCGCTGACGTCGAACCCGGCCAGTCGGAACTGCCTCGCCCGAACCCGGCTCCCGATCTCCTGGGCAATGGCCAGGATCTCCTCCGCTTCCAGGCCCACCCGGTCCAGAAAACGCACTGCCGGGATTCCGGCGCAAGCGCCCACATCGGCATCGAGCGAGACATAGACCCAGGGCGTCCGGACGGCATCGAGCCGCTGTTTGAAACGGGCCAGGGGCGCAGGTGACCGCACCTGTGATTTGGTAATAAAGGTTACACCTCGATCCGCCTCCGACAAGTAGGCCCGGGCCAGTGCATCTGGCATACTGGACGCGCGACCGGGATAGTCGGAGACCCCCACCAGGACCAGGTTTTGCGGAAGCACGGCCCCTTCCTCCAGCAGGTAATGGAGGAAGCTTCCGCAGTGATAGGTGTCAGGGGCAGGGTAAGGATCCTGGGCCGAGGGTTGGCGCAAAGAAGTGGGCAAGCCGTCGAAGTGAGCATCGAGCACGAGGAAGCTCACGGATTCGGGCCCGTAGCGCTCGGCCACCGCCCGCATGGCGCCGCCGGCCAGGGAGTGATCCACTGCGATCAGACCCGGGACTTGTGGCAGGATTCTCCGGGTGATCCAGTTGCAGCAATCGTCGGCCACGGCCCGGCACCGGCTCTCATCCAGAAAAACCCGGAAGTGGCGGGGAGCGAGGAATTCAGCCCATTCCGGTCCGGGTCGAGGAGTCAGCCAGCCCGGAAGATCGAGCTTGCCGGCGAGCGTGAAGGACGCCCGGTTCCCCAAGGCCAGGGCCTGAGTCAAGGCATCGTAAGGGTCCCGGGGCAGGTCGGGAGGGACCGTGCCCTGGACGAGGCCGGCGGCAAAGGCCTGCTTGAGAGCCACGCGCTCAGGATGGTCCAGCGGGTCCAGGGCCGCGCCCAGGAGCTGGATGGCCGGCGGTCGGCACAGCGAACCTTCCATTTCGTCTTTCATCATATGCCCGTGCTCCAGGAATATCAATGTTGCAAAAACCCTTGCCCACCCCCATTTCTTACCTGCACCGCGTATTTTCGGCCGGTGTAGGGGCGCAATTCATTGCGCCCCAGCCCTGTCAGGGCGCGATCAATCGCGCCCCTACGATAGGCCCACCGAAAAAATGGGGGTGGGCGAGTGCAAAAACCTGTTTGACCCTGCCTCCATTCCATGCTAATAATTTACGAAGGGTAATTCATGGGCGCTCAAAAAATTTTGATAGTGGACGACGACCCGGTGGTGCTGGAGGTGGTCCGCGACGCCCTGGAAGACATCGGGTATGAGGTCCACACCTATTCCAGCGCGGTGGGCACCAATGCCCAACTCTTCAAGGTCAAGCCCGACCTCCTCATCCTTGACATCAACATGCCCGGCCTGCTCCAGGGCAACCGCATCGCCCAGATCATCCGGGACCAGGGCTATTTTCAGAAGCTGAAAATCTTGTTCTATTCTTCCATTCCCGAACCGGAGCTTCGGGTCATGGCCAAGGACCACGGCGCGAACGATTACCTTACCAAGAGCCAGGACATCCGCCAACTCCAGCGCAAAGTGCAATCCCTGCTTTAGTCTCTCTCCAGCCGGCGCGACAACGCCGGCAGGAAAAGCTTTCCGGCCTTTTCCAGCTGCTGGACGTGCTTTAGCTGGTCGGACCCAACCGGAGCTTCCCTACCCTGCCCGGAAGCGATAGCGGTTCTCCAACTGGTGCTCGCCGAAGAGAAGCCGCACCTCGACCCGGTACTCCCCTTCCCATTGCAGGAGCAGCTCCGGGTTCATCACCGCCCGGGTCTCGCAATCGGCCGGGAGGGTGACCATGGTGGAATCTTCGAGCGCCCGGTGGCCCACCGGGTTGGTTACGGTTAGCTCCAGCCGCGCCTCGACTTCGCGGTTGGTGTCGTTGACCGCGAAGACGGTCACCGGGAGGGTTTTGCCCGAAGAGTAGCGCCGCCGGTCAAGGAGGAGAAAGGCATAGACCGGGCTCATCGCCTTTTGCAGGGCGAAGTAAGAGGACTTGGGCTCGCGCCAGTAGTCAATCACCGACCACTGGATGGCGGGGTTGGAGTCCAGGAGCACGAAGGCCACGCAGCCGCCGTTGGGCCGGTATTTGAGAGAGCGGAGCCGGTCTATGTAGTAGCGGTTGAGCTCGCTCTGGTAATCCTGGGTGGCCTGGATGTAATCGGCGAGGGTGGCCGAATGCTTCGGGTTGACCCAGTATTTCATCAGCCCGGGCTGCAGGTGGTGCCGCTCGGCCAGGTGCCGGTAATCCAGCCGGGGAAATTTGTCCTCCATGAACTTGAGGCTGTTCGGGTAATTGGGGAAAGACTGGGAGCCGAACTCGGTGACCATCTGCAGCCGCTCCGGCTTTTTCCGGACCAGGTAGTTGAGCCAGGAGAGCGGGCCGAAATACCAGCCGAAATACCAGTGGCCGTCGCCGGGGTCCTGGCGGAAGAGGCCGCGCTCGCCGGAGGACCGGTGCACGTAGCGGGAGGGGTCGAGGGAGCGGACGCGCGCTTCCAGCTTCTTATCGAGCACGTCGCGGTCCCAGCTCCAGATGAAAATCGAGAAGAGCCAGCGGAGCACGGCCAGCGGTCCGATCCGCCGGTGCAGGTCGAACTGGCGGATCGGCTCGTTGTGCAGGCACCAGAGCGCGATGCTGGGGTGGTTGCCGAGGAGCTGGATCATCTTTTCCGCCTGGCGCAGCGCCTGCGGCTCGATCTCTTTCGAGTAATACCACTGCAGCGGGAAGTCCTGCCAGATGAGGATGCCTTTCAGGTCGGCCGCGCGGTAAAGCTCGGGATGGTCCACGTGGGCGTGGACGCGGAGCAGGTTCAGGTTCGCCTGGCGCGCGAGTTCCAGGTCTTGCTCGATCCGCTCGCGGTTCATCCGGGCCAGCCGCACGTCGCCGGGCGGATAGTTGTTGCCGCGCAGGTAGAGCCTCCGGCCGTTCAGGTAGCAGAGGTATTTCCGGAACTCGATGGTGCGGACGCCGAAAGCCTCTTCGAAAACCTCGGAGACGTTCCCGGTCTCCGCCTCGATCACTTCCACCCGCAGGGTATACAGGTTGGGATCGCCTCGGTCCCAGGTCCACCAGAGCGCATAGGAGCGCAGGTCCAGGCTATAGGCGTAGGTGAAGGACCCTTCGGGTTTCATCACCTCGCGCTCCGTCGAAAAGGGTTCGCCCTCGAAATTGCGGGGCAGGAGCGAGATCTTGACCCGCAGCTTTTCGCTCTCCGCCGACTCGAGCGTCACCCGGCCCTCCAGCCGCGCGTATTCCGGGGTGAAATAGAGCGTGGCAAACCGGGCCTCGACGATCCGGGTCTTGCCGGTGGAATGGATCTCGACCGGCAGCCAGATGCCGCCGGGGTTGGCGAGCGGGTCCAGGCAGTCCCAGTGATGGAATACGCCGGTGAGCATCCGCTTGTTGGCCTTGTTCTCTTCGGCCGGGCAGTCCACCTCGATCAGGAGCTCGTTCTCCTTTTCCAAAAGCCCGGTGATCTCGTAGGTGCGGGGGAAAAAGTAGCCCTCGTTCGCGCCCAGCCGGCAGCCGTTGAGGTAAGCGGTGGACCAGTAAAAGACGCCGAGAAGCTTCAGCCAGAAGCGCTTGCCCTCTTCGGGCTTGAACTTGAAGCGTTTGCGGTAAACGACTTTGCCGGTGTAATACTCGAGTTCCGGCAGCTCCTGCCAGTGCGCCGGCAGCTCCTGGCTGAGCCAGGTCCCGGCCCGGTCGTATTCGCCGTCAAAGCGCTCGACCGGCTTTAACTCCCAGACGCCGGTCAGGTCCATCTCTTTCATCTCTTACTCCTCGATGCTTACCCACCAGTGCACAGTGAACAGTGAAGATGGCTGCATCTACTAATCCTCGATGCCGATAAATAGCGCATGGTCACCGGCCCGGAGTCCATGCTGCTCGCAGAAGCCGGCGTTGACTTCCAGGACGAACCGGGCCGGGCGATCCACCGCAAGCCGGTCCAGGCTCTCCGGTTTGGCCCGGGCCACGATCCCGACGATTTCTTTCCGGGAATTGAGGAAGATCAGGTCGAGCGGAATCCAGGTGTTCTTCATCCAGAAGCGGTGAAAGCTCTCGTCGGGAAAAATGAAGAGCATGCCGGCGTCCGGATTAAGCTCCCGGCGGAACATCAGCCCCCGCTCGCGCTTGGCCCGGGTGCGGGCCAACTCCACCCGCACGGCGGTCTCTTGCCCGGAAACGTTGGTCAGGATGACTTGGGGCGCGGACGCTTTCAAGGGCGGGGGCGGGGCCGGCGGCTGAGCCTGGGGTCGCGTGCAGGCGAGCAGGACCATCAGCCCGGCGAGCAGGAGGACCCCGCCGGGCCGGCGTTTATTTCCTTCGTGCATCCAACCACTCGGAAGTGAATTTCATCACCTCCGCCTTCTCCGGTTCGTTGAACATCTCGTGAAAGAAGCCGGGCCACAGCTTCAGGGTCTTGTCCGCGGAGCCGGCTTTGTCGAAAAATTCCCGGGCGCCCTCCGGGGCCACCAGCTTATCGTCGCCCGACTGCATGACCAGGAGCGGCATCCGGAGCTCGGGCGCTCGGGCCTGGACCTCCGCAATCGCGGCCACGAACTCGGTGAACCACCGCGCGCTCACCCGGTCGTGCACCAGCGGGTCCGCGAGGTAGGCCTTGACCACGGCCGGGTCGCGGCTCACGTAGTTCGGGTCCAACTCGTTCCCCATGGTCAGGCCGGGCAGGTGTTTGGAGAAAAAGCGGCCGAGCGCGAGCTTGACCGGGTTGGCTTCAATCTTCACCTTGAAGGCGGCTGACGAGGTGAGCAGCCCGGAAAGGTCATCGGGATGAGCGAGCGCGTAATGGGCCGCGATCAGCCCGCCCAGGCTGTGGCCGAGCAGGAAGATTTTTTTGCCGGGGAATTGCTCGGCGGCGCGGTGGCGCAAGAGGTCGAAGTCCGCAATGTAATCCGCGAACTTCTCCACGTGCCCGCGCTTGCCGCCGGACTTCCCGTGGCCGCGGTGGTCCAGGGCAAAAACGGCATAACCCTTGCCGCTGAAAGAGTCGGCCACGTGCGTATAACGGCCCGAGTGCTCGCCCAGGCCGTGGGCGAGGAGGAACACCGTGTGCGCCGGTTCGGGCAGCCAGGCCTGCCAGAAAATCGAAAGGCCGGCCGTCCCTTGATACTGTCCTTGCTCGTGCTTCATCGCCTTCTGCTTCTTTCACCCCTGCGGGGAAAAACCCGCCCCGCCCTCCTGAGCTCAGCCGCCGGCAATGGGCGAGACCACCGAGACCTCGTCTCCTTCGTTCAGCTTCTCGCCCAGCTCTTCCGGCACCTCCACCCGGTTGCCGTTGAGCAGCACCACCGGCGGCCGCGGGGCCGCGAGAATTTCCTTGAAATATTTCTTTTTAAACCGCTTGGAGCCGTCCACCTGCTGGAAGAGCTTCTCCAGCGTGGTCCCCTCGGCAACTTCTTCCTCGAAGGACTCGTTCACCATCCGGGTGCCGAGCATGACCATCAATTTCACGGATATCTTCATTCGCTCTTGTAGCCCACCCTTCGCCAGAAGGGTGGGTTCCTCTCAGCCGTAAAACTCCTTAATCACTTCGTCCAGCCCCAGCTTCTCCAGCCGCTCCTTGCTGGGCTTGCCGCTCTCAAAGTCCCAGCCGAACTCCTGGTAGAACTCCTTGGCCATGGTGTCCATGTCCAGGGTCACGCCCTTGTGCGGGCCCCGCGGAAGCGGCGGGTTGCCAGAAGCCCGGCCCTGCATTTTCATGTCCTTGCGGGTGATGCCCTCGCGCACGTTAAAGGCATGGCGCAAGGTCTCGATCCGCTCCCCGATCAACAGGAACTGGTCCTCGTCCAGGCTCCAGCCGGCGGCCGCGTTCAGGTATTCGTAGAGCGGGAACTTGGGTCCGCACCCCAGCCCGAACAGGCAGACGCCGGAGCCGTTCGCCAGCTGCAGCACCTTGCTGTTGACCGCCTGGTTCTTGGCTTTGCCGCGCGGGCTGAGCCGCTCCTTGTGGCTTTTCATTTGCTTCACCTTGTCCGCGTCCTTGCTGTAGCGGTGGACCAGCATCAACTCCTGCCAGGTGCCGGAAGCGATGGTATGCCGGCCGGGCGTGGGCTCGACCTCATAGGCCAGGCCATAGCCCGGGTCGAGCTTGGGATCGTGCATGGGCAATTCCTGGCCGCCGGCATGCATCGCGAAATTCTCCGCGCCCTTGCCGATCTTCTTCGCGGCCCGCTTGACCCCGTCGGCCAGCACGTCGCCGATGCCCTGGCGGGCGATGATCATCTCGGTGAGCTTGATCAGCGCCTCGGCCTTGCCCCAGCCCAGGTCCAGGCCGCCCACGTCCTGCTTGGTCAGGATGCCGTTCTCCACGCACTCGATGGCAAAAGCGCAGACCGCGCCGCAGGAGATGGTATCCACCCCGCCCCGGTTGCAGAGGTCGTTGAGCTTGTAGATGGCTTGGAGGTCGTCCACCAGACACATGGCGCCGAACGCGCACAGGGTCTCGTATTCCGGCTTGTGCGTTTCCGATAAGGGATAGGGGCCTTCCTTGACCTCGCAAATCCCGCCGCAACTGATCGGGCAGGAGTAGCAGCCGTATTTTTTCACCTGGTATTTGACCACGGCTTCATCCCCGATCTTCGAGGCCCGGGAGAGCGGGAAATCAAAATGGCCGGCCCCGCCCCAGTTCTTGACCGGGCTGTCGCCCGACTCCGAAGACATGGCGGTGATGCCCGCGGTGCCGAACTTCTTGAGAATCTGGCACCACAGGGTTCCCGGCTGGGCCGTGGCCAGGGGCGAAACCCGGGTCATGATCCCCGCGATGTTGACGATCCGCGAGCTGAGCACCTTGCCCAGGAAGTCAGCCGATTTAAGCCCTTTCTGGAATTCCTTGGTCAAGGTTTTAATCGCTTCGGGATTGGCGCCTTCGATCTTTTGCTCGCCTTTGACCGCCAGCGCCTTGAGCTTTTTCGAGCCCATCACCGCGCCCAGGCCGCTGCGCGCCGCATAGCGGCCCCGGTCATTGCTGATGCCGGCGATCAGCGCCTTCTTCTCTCCGGCCGGGCCGATGGTGGCCAGCTTGAACTTGGCCTTGTCATCGCCCAGTTGCTTGCGGATCAATTCCTCGGTCTCGACCGCGTCCTTGCCCCAGACACGAGCGGCGTCCTTAAGCTCGGCCTTGTCCCCGTCCACCACCAGGTAAACCGGCTGGGGCGAAATCCCGGTAAAAAAGATCGCGTCCACCCCGGCCTTCTTGATCGCCGGAGAGAGATCGCCCCCGCAGTTGGCGTCGCCCCAGCCGCCGGTCAGCGGCGACTTGGCCACCACCTCGAAGCGTCCGGTGAAAACCGAGCCCACCCCGGTCAGCAGCCCGGAGCAAAAGCCCAGGATGTTTTCCGGGCCCAGCGGGTCAATGCCGGGGTTGATCCGATCGAACAGCATCTTGGCGCCGAGCCCGTAGCCGGAGAGGAACTTCCGGTAAACCTCGTCCGGCACGTCCTCCCGCTTGATGGTGCCGTTGGTCAAATCCACCCACATCACCTTGCCCATGTATCCTTTCGCGCCCATTTTCTCTACCTCCAAAGTTATCTACGTGCCACCGGATTCCATCCGGTGCCTTCAGTCCTTCACCGCGGAAAGAAAAACCCGGAATCATCCTGGCCCGTCGCCGGCGGCTGACTCGGAGCCGGCGGCGCGCCGGGCCCCATCGGCGGCGGAATATAAACCCCCGGACCGGACGGCGGATAAGCCGTCGGCGGCATCGGCCAGCGCCGTTTTCCCCAGATCGTCACCGCCAGAAAGGCGCCGGCCGGCGCCAGGGTGCAGAAAATCAGGAGCGAAGCCACCAACTGGATCCCCACCATGAGCATGGGGTTGGAGAAAATCTCGACCACGCGCTGCATCAACTCCTCGCTGCCCGGGGGAAGCGAAAACTGCTGGTGCTTCTTGATCTCCTCGAAGGCCGCGGTAATTTGTTCGGTGCCCATGAACAGCCATTGCAAGGCGGCGAACACGGAATCAATCAGGGCGCCGATCGCGCCGCTGATCAGCCCGACCAAAGCGCCCTCGCCTTCGCTCACCGGGAAGCGGGCCCAGCGGCAAAGGAGATAGCCGGAAAGCAGGCCGCCCAGGATCACCCACATGCAGCAGAAGCAGTTGCCGGCCGCAAGCCCGGGGGTGCCGCTGAGGATGCCGATGAAGAGGCCCCCGATCAGGAAGCACTTGGCGTATTGTTCCTTATTCAGCATAGGCTGCCCTTTTGCCCGGGCTCAAGCGCAGCAGCACGAGCATCTGATTCCAGGCCGGGAGCAGTCCGAAGCCCAGAGCGGCTCCGGCCAGAATTCCGGTCAGGCCGCGCCACCAGTTCGGCGAATGAAAGAGGCCGCTGCCATTGAGCAGCCCGTCCGCCAGGAGCGGCGCCAGGGCGGCGATGACCCAGAACCGGCTGGCAGGGAACAAGGTGCCCGGACCTCGCCGGACACCGGCCAGGAGCCACCCCGACCAAAGCCCGAAGACGATGCCCGAGCAGCGGGCGCACAGCGCGAGAGGAACCCCGGCTAAACAGAAACTCCGATCGGCCAGTTGATGGCAGACCGGCCGGCCGGCGAGGTAGGCCAAGGCGCTGAGAGGCCCCGGCCCTCCGGCCAGCAGGTCGAGCCAGGGCAGGGCCATGCCGGCGAGGAAGAGGCTCAGCACCCCGAACATCACCGCGAAGGAAAGCCGGTGAAAAGAGGCTGAAAAAGGTTCCAGGCCGCGATTCATAACCGTTTTCAACCTAGCCTAGAACCGCGCATTCGTCAAGCTTTCGATTCCGGGAAAAACTTTGTGTAAAATCCGAACCTTGGTCATTTCGCGGTTTGCCTGATTCTTGCGCTTCGGTTCGGATTCTGATATCTTCACATCCCAGAGCGGTGGATGAACCCAAACCTATGGCGACTGGACCAGCGGGCCGGGCTTTTGCCGGCCACTCTGGTTTTCCTGGCTTTCGAACTCGTGCTCCGCACCAAGCTGGGCACGGTCTTCATGCTCGCCAGCATCTGGGCCATGGTCCACCAGGAACTGGTCGGCCGCGTCCAGGGCGCGAAGCCGGGTTTTACCGGCGAGAGGCTGCTCGCCGGATTCTATTACGGCTTGATCATGGCCGCGGTCATCTTCGCGGTCTTTGCCGTGCTCAATATCACCTTGCGCTCAATCAACAACTCCTGGACTTATTTTCAGCTTCCTTGAAAGCCGAGGTGTAACCATGAAGGACATTATCCTGGATTACAGCCACCTGATGGCCGAAGCCGTGGGGGAGGCCGCCGGCCTTGGCGAGGCCGACCTAGAGGGTCTGGACTCGGCGGCCGCGGCCGCGGCCCAGGACATCCGGGCGCGGCGCGCCTCGACCGAGATGGGCTTTTTCGATCTGCCCCGCGCCCCGGAGCGGGAAATTCAGCGCCTGCAAGAGCAGGCCGACCGCCTGGCCGCCCGCTTCCACAACCTGGTGGTGCTGGGCATCGGCGGCTCGGCGCTCGGCGCCCGGGCCCTGGCCTTGGCCTTGCTCCAGCCCTTTTACAACTTGCGCGACCGGGACCAGCGCCGGGGCCGGCCGCGGATCTTGGTGGCGGACAACATTGACCCGGACCATTTCGAGGCCCTGCTCCAGATCTGCGACCCCGAGTTCACCTGCTTTAACGTGATCAGCAAGTCGGGCGGCACCGCGGAGACCATGAGCCAGTTCCTGGTGGTGCGCGACCTCCTGATCCAACGCCTGGGCGAGCGGGGCTACCGCGACCGGGTCATCGCCACTACCGACGCGAACAAGGGCGTGCTCCGCGAGATCGTGGACCAGGACGGCCTGGTCTCGTTCCCGGTGCCGGCCAACGTGGGCGGCCGCTTCTCGGTGCTTTCTTCGGTCGGGCTTTTCCCGGCGGCGATGGTCGGCATTGATATCCAGGCCCTGCTCCGAGGAGCGGCGCACATGGCCCGCCGCTGCGACCAGCCGGACTGGCGCAAGAACCCGGGCTTTCTCCTGGGCGCGCTCCTGTATCTCGCCGCGGTCAAAAAAAAGCGGAACCTGGTGGTGGTCATGCCCTATGCCTCCGGGCTGCTTGACACCGCAGAGTGGTTCCAGCAACTCTGGGCGGAAAGCCTGGGCAAGGAGAAAGACCGCAGCGGCCGCGTGGTCCACGCCGGCAGCACGCCGGCGCGCGCCCTCGGGGTCACCGACCAGCACAGCCAGCTTCAGCTCTACATCGAGGGCCCGGAAGACAAGGTGATCCTGTTCCTGACCCTGGAAAAATTCGAGCGCTCCTGCCCGATCCCGCCCGCGTTCCCGGACCAGGAGTCGCTCGCCTACCTGGGCGGCCATTCGCTGGAAGAGTTGCTCCAAGCCGAGGCCCTGGCCACCGAGGCGGCGCTCACCCGCGGCCGGCGACCGAACCTCAAGATCACCCTGCCCTCGCTTTGCGCGGAGGCCCTGGGCCAGCTCATCTTGATGGCCGAGGCGGCCACGGTCTTTGCCGGCGGCTTGTGGCAGATCAACCCCCTGGACCAGCCCGGGGTGGAGGCGGGCAAGAAATACGCCTACGGTCTGATGGGCCGCAAGGGTTACGAGAGCCAGGCCCGGGAGATCAAGGAGCAGTTCCGGGCAAGCGGCCGCTACCGGATTTAATTGCACCATGCTCAACCTCCTGTTCCTAAACCCGCCCAACGAGTTTCACGAACCGGTCGGCCGCGACCTCATCTACGGCTGTTGGTGCCACGGCAAGCGGGTGGCGGACATGCAACTGCCCCCGCTCCACCTCCTCTACCTCGCCACTATTCTCCGCGAACTGGGCGGGCACCGGGTCCGCGTGCTCGACGCCCTGGTGCAAAACCTCTCGCTCTCGGCCATTGCCCGGGAGGCCAAGGCCTTTGACGCGATGGTCATCCACACCTCCAACACCACTTTTCGCTACGACCTCAAAGTGCTGGCCGCAGTCAAGGCGGCCAAGCCCGGGACCATTTCCATCCTGACCGGGCCGCATCCCACGGTTTACCCGGAGCTGGTGATGCAGGAGGGAATCGTGGACCTGGCCGTGCAGGGGGAAGCCGAGGATACCCTGCTCGAGCTCTTCGGAAAACTCGCCGGCGGTGACGGGCTGGCCGACGTGGCCGGCCTGGTCTGGCGCGATCAGGGCGGGGTGAAGATCAACCCGCGCCGGCCGCTACGCCCGAACCTGGACGAATGGCCTTTCCCCGACCGCTCGCTGGTGGATTCCAGCCTGTATTACAATCCCCACTCCCGGCGCTCGCCCTTCACCACCGCGCTCACCAGCCGGGGCTGCGTGGCCCGCTGCATCTTTTGCACTTCCCCTCCTTTTTACCACGGCAAGTTCCGCCAGCGATCGGCCGCGAACGTGCTTGCAGAATTGAAAACGCTCCGCGACCAGGGTTTCCGCGAGGTGCTCTTCCGCGACGAGTCCTTTACCGAAAACCGCAAGCGCCTGCGCGCCATCTGCTCGGGCCTGATCGAGCAGGACCTGGACCTGACCTGGATCGCCAACTCCCGGGTGGGCGTGCTGGAGGAGGAAGACCTGCGGCTGATGAAGCGGGCCGGGTGCTTCTACCTCTGGGTGGGGGTGGAGTCCGGCTCCCAGCCGGTGCTGGACCGGCTGCGCAAGGGGATCACGGTGGAGGAAACCCGGGAGATGTTTCGGCTGGCGAACAAGATGGGCATCAACATCCACGCCCATCTCATGTTCGGGAACCCGGGCGAGACCAAAGAGGACATCCTTCAGAGCATCCGCTTTTTAATGGAGATCGAGCCGGCCGCGGTGGACATCGGCATCACCACGCCCTTTCCCGGCACCCCGCTCTTCGAGCAGGTGAAGGCGAAAAACCCGGAGATCGGCGACGGCTCGGAGCTGCAGATTGACCAGGTCCACAACATCGCCTTTTTCAGCCGGCACTATTGCGAGCTGGACGAGGAATTTCTGGAGAACGCACTCCTCCTGGCTTACCGGAGGTTCTACCTGCGGCCGGCTTACGTGTTCCGCTACCTCCGCCGCATCCGCTCGCTCCGTCAATTGATGAACGTGGTCCGCGCCGGCTTCAACCTCCTCCTCTACCTCTTCCGCGACCGCCGGAATTAAAGGGACACCATACTTAATTCTATTTTGGGGACAGCATACTTAATTCAATATTTATATGATCAGACAAAAAATTGAGTAATTAAGTATGGTGTCCCTAAAATTATTTTTTTCTTGATTTTAGATGGGAAAATTAATAGGATAAGGCCATGCCGAGACTGGCCAGAGTCGTGGCCCCAGGCCACCCCCACCATATCACCCAGCGCGGCAACCGCCGCCAGCCCACCTTCTTCTGCCAAGAGGATTACCAAACCTACCTCTATCTGATGTCCGAATGGTGCCAAAGCCACCAGGTCTCAGTCTGGGCCTATTGCCTCATGCCCAACCATGTCCACCTGATCGCGGTCCCTGCCACGGTGGACGGCCTGCGCCGCGCCATCGGCGAAGCCCACCGCCGTTACACCCGCCGGGTGAACTTCCGCGAAAACTGGCGCGGCCACCTCTGGCAGGGCCGCTTCGCCTCATTCATCCTGGACGAGGCTTACCTCCTTGCCGCAGCCCGCTACATCGAACTCAACCCGGTCCGGGCCGGGCTCGCGGCTTCACCCGGCGATTATCCCTGGTCCAGCGCCGCCGCTCACCTGGCCGGCAAAGATAGCCGCCTGGTCCAGACGGCTCCCTTGCTGGAAATGGTGCCGGATTGGGCCGGATTCCTGCTCCAAACCTCCCGCGATAACCTGGGCCCGCAACTGCGCCGCCACGAGCGCACCGGCCGGCCCTTGGGGGAGGGGGCTTTTCTTGCCAAACTTGAAAAAGAGTTGAGTCGCCGCTTGGCTAGGCGCAAAACAGGCCCAAAGCCGAAAAAAGGGAATTAGGTATGGTGTCCCCAAAATTCCGAATTCACAAGCTTCAATGGATTTGCTATGGAATGGTGCATTCTGAATCAAAATCTCAAAAACTGTGCCATATAGATAGTTCCTTTATCAGGCACTTAAGCCTGGAGTTCAAGACAAAAAGCCAGCCAAAGAGAGGCGTGAGTGTTTGCACTTTTTAATCGGACTTGGCACAAGGAGCTTCTTGGAAGATCCCTGGGAGGTAGGTTTACCTTGCCGGGGATTTTTTGTGCGCGGTGGATTTGCGCGGCTGAGGCTTCGGCCGTGAGCTCAGTCGAACGGTCAGCCACGCCCCTAAGGAGTTCATTTGATCGGGGGGAGCGAAGATGAATGAGCAAAAGAAGAGTAGCAAGAGCAAGGTGAGCTGGGTGATAGCGTTGCTCGTAGCGCTGGTGATGTTGGCCGGAGGAGGATGGTGGTTGTGGGGGAAGGGATTGAAGCGGGAGGTGGGAGTGGAAGAACAGGCGGTGAAGAGGGAGGCTCCGCCCCCGAAAGTGAGCGAAGCAATGCCGGCGCCGGGGGGAGATGAGGAGAGGCTGGCGGAGATGGAGAAGGGAGAAGTGGAGAGCGAGGAAGTTGCCCTGGCCCAGGAAGAGGCTAAAAAACTGCCCGGCATGATTACCTACAAAAAGAGAGTGATCCGGGAGTTCAAGTGGAATGAGGGAGTGGATTCGTTGCATTGGACAAATGTTGATGGTGGGTCATGGGGTCCAATTGGGTTATTAGCCAACAAACAAGGCTATATTTATATTTTTGATCTCTATGATAATTGTAAAATTATTAGCCCCAATGGGGAATTAGTAAAAATTGCAAATTATAATACAGGAGAACCGTTAGGAATTGATGGGAATGGAAATGTTATTTCAACAGGAGGCGTATACGATTCTGATCTTAACTTGATTAAGCGCTTCAGACTGCCTGCTGTCCTGCCCGAGTACCGTTCAAGTTCTTATATATCCGAAGATGGAAAGCTATATATCATTAATCGAGAATTAGATAAGAGAGATAACAAGCATTACATTTATTACATTTATCGCTGTGAACCTTACAGCAATGATTTAAGAATTGATGAAAAACTGATGAAATACAATCCAGGGAAGGCTCCTACTATGGTTATTCCCTGTGATATTATTGATCCAGATGAAGCGCCCCAATATGCTCAGTTGGCCAAGCAATTCATGGAAGGGAATATCAATAAAAATGTTAATAGCAACGGTATCTATTCATTCACACTTGATGATGTGATTTATCATATATATTTTAATAGTGATCTGAAGATTTCATTAGGGGAGCTATTGGCCATGGGTAAGCAAGGTAATCTCTATGTCACGTATCACCAATTTCTTTTTTACAGTAAATCCAGCTTATCCGATAGCTATAATCTTGCCATAACAAACCGGGACGGTTTGATTGGAAATATAACCCTTTGTGAGTCGCCTCATTTTACTTGGCCCGGAGGCATATCCACATATATTTATGTTGAGCAATATTCAGGAAAAGTTTATCAGATTTGTGAAAAAGAAGAAGAGGAGAATCCGGTACTAATCGTTTGGGAAGGAATCAAGGAGGAAAAGAAATGAAAAGGATTTATTTATTAATGAGTTCAGTTATTCTATTGTGGACAGGAATAAGCTTTTCGCAAACGGTTGAAAAAGCTGAACGGTATGCTAACTATGAGTTTGTTTGTATGCCCAATAACTCCGATATAGGTCCCTATCAGGACATATATGGATTTGAGCACTCTATTAACCCGGAGGGGCATATCGAATATGGCTTATTGGAAGACTTGGCTGCTATGGAGAAGCTCAGATGTAATTTTATCCCGACACACTCCTATAAAGGAGTTGCATATTTATGGGGTGGATATGCTACTCGCGATGAATTTGATATTGATATTGATCTGGGAGAAGGAATTGGAGCTTATGCAGAAAATGCCTTCTATTGGTACGGTTGGGAATATGCGCCGATAGATTTTGCAACCGGGATTGACTGTTCAGGGTTTGTCTCAAAGATGTGGGGCCTTGGTCCCAAACAAGGGACATCTGGTCTTAATTCGGGGGACACCATACTTAATTCAGTCATCTTGAATTAGGTATGGTGTCCCTTTAATTCTACAGCTTAGTCGGGGCGATCCACTTCCCGGTCTTGGCGCTCCGGTAGATGGCTTGCACCAGTTGGGTGGCGCGCAAGCCGTCCAGGGCCGTAACCGGGCTGGGCTTTTTCTTGGTAATGGCGTTGAGGAAGGCGAGGTCTTCCTGGAGGTAGCCCCATTTTTCCGGGACGGGCAGGGTCCGGAATTCCTCCATCAGCACCTTTTGCTGAAGCCCGGTGGTGAAACGGATCTCGTCCATTTCCGCGGTCTCGGCCGCGGCGTGCTCGCCGAAGACCTCGAGGCGCTCGAACGGGAAAATCCAGGAGGTGTGGGCGCAGGAGGTGAAGGCGGCCTGGACCCCGGAGCGGAACTTGAGGAGCACGGAGAAGTCATCCAATTCTTCATAGACGCCGCGTTTGGCGAGAGCGAGGAGGGAAGCGACGTCGCCGAAGAGCCAGCGCACGAGGTCGAGGAGGTGGATGGTGGACTCATAGAGGAACCCGCCGGTGATTTTAGGGTCGCCGACCCAGGAGGGGTGCAAGAGCTCGCCCCGGTTCATCTTGACGTGGAGCGAGTGGGGCTGGATCAGCTTGCCGGCGATGAGCTCGCGCAGCCGCACGTAAACCGGGGCGAAGCGGCGGTTGAAGCCGAGTTGGTAGAGGCGCTTGCTCTTTTTTGCCGCGGCAAAAATCCGCTTGGCCTCGGCCAGGTTGGTGGCCATGGGCTTTTCGCTGAAGACGTGAGCGCCGGCGGCGAGCGCGGCGAGCACGGCCCGAGTGTGGAGGGTGTTGGGAGTGGTCACCCAGACCGCGTCGGGTTTCCGGGCGAGGAGCGGCGGGAGATCGGGATAGGCTTTGGCTTGGAGGAACTCGGCCAGTTCCTGGGCCCGCTGGCGGTCTTTGTCCACCACGCCGAGGACGCGGACGCCCTTCAGCTCTTGCAGGATGGCGCCGTGGGTGTTGCCCATGTGGCCGGCGCCGATGATGCCAATCCGGATCATGTTCTCCTCCTCGCCTCCATCGGTTACAAACGCCGCGGCCAACCATCCCCCGTCGGGGGGGGGGGGGGGGGCGCCCCCCCCCCCCGGCCGCCCCACGCGCGTAGAATTGGTTTTTGGTGTTTTAAAGCGGGCGGGGGGCCCCC